>Ga0184612_10000856_pt1 | contig 14478 bp, 10 predicted proteins | sample PLM3_60_coex_FD_133163 | JGI IMG/M metagenome (GOLD analysis project Ga0184612, IMG submission 133163) | Groundwater sediment microbial communities from an aquifer in East River, Colorado, USA - PLM3_60_coex | ecosystem: Environmental > Terrestrial > Soil > Riparian zone | place: USA: East... | reverse complement strand
TGGACACTAAACGAGATTCAGAAATTCTTATACGAACTACCCTTACAGATGGAGAAATGAAAAAAATGGAGAAAAAAACGGTGACAATATTGATTATCGACGATAAGCCCGTTAACATTTTCGCGCTGGAAAAATTGCTGGAAAAAAAAGAGCGCGCCTTTCTGACAGCTACCAGTGGAAAAGAAGGTTTGACTATCGCCCTTAACAAAGACGTAGACCTCATCATTCTGGATGTGCAAATGCCAGATATGGATGGATTTGAGGTCGCACAGATTCTAAAGTCTAACAAACAAACCAAAGACATTCCTATCATATTTGCTTCCGCTGAAAAGAAGGAACATGCGTCGACGATGAAAGGTTTTGATGAAGGAGCTATCGACTATTTATATAAACCGCTCGATCCTGAGATAACAAAAGCAAAGGTTGCTGTGCTATTGCAAATTCAACAACAAAGGAAGGAATTGTTTGAAAAAAACATTTCTCTGGAGAAATCCGCCCTGCTTATCAACAACTCCGCAGATATCATTGGAATTATTGATCCCGCTAGCCTCAAATTTGAAGAAGTCAATTATGCCTTTACGGCTATTCTTGGATATCCTGTTGAAGAGGCTAAGGGAACCGTTGTAACCTTTTTCCTTCATGAGGAGCACCGAATATTGATTCAAAACCTGGTAAAAAGCACAAAAGAAAAACTCTGTTTCGAAACTAGAATTTATAACAAAGACAGGACCATTAAATGGCTGCATTGGCACGTTATTGTTCGGGACGGAAAATGGTTCATCAACGCAAGAGATATAACAGAGATTAAACAAGTAGAAAAGATCAGAGACAAGCTGGCGACCACCGTGAAACAATCAAATGACGCCATATATATCCATAACACAGAAGGAAAAATCATATCCTGGAATGAAGGGGCCGAGCGAATATACGGATACAAGGAAAGTGAAGCCCTCAAAATGAAAATATGGAATATTATTCCCGAATACATATTACCGGAAACACAGCGGGTTTTTAACCAGATAATGGACGGAAAAAAAGTCCAGTTCCAGGAAACGAAACGTATTTCGAAGCATGGCAGGATGGTAGATGTGTTATTCTCAGCCTCCGTCATAGTTGATCCCAATGATCACCAAAAGTCCATAGCTATCACTGAAAGAGATATCACCCAGGAAAAGCGGGCGGATGAGAAAATCAAGGAGCTAAATGCTGATCTGCAAAAGAATATAACGAAGCTGGAAGTAACAAATAAGGAACTGGAGTCATTTTCATACTCAGTTTCGCATGACTTGAGAGCACCTCTCCGGATGATAGATGCTAGCTCGAGTATAGTGATGGAAGACTATGCCAATCAACTGGATGGCGAAGCTAATCAGTTGCTGGAGAGTATTCGGCAAAATGTTCACAAAATGAATACCCTGATTGATGATCTGCTTAAGTTTTCGAAGTTAGGGAGAAGAGAGGTAGAGAAGGCTGAGATCGATATGTCAAACCTTGTTCGGGATGCCATTACGGAAATCGAAAATTCGTATCACACAAAGCCTAACGTCGAATTGACAGCGTTAATTCCCGCTTTGGCTGATCGTTCTTTAATGTTACAAGTGTGGATAAACTTAATTTCCAATGCGGTGAAATATTCGTCCAAAAGCAAGGATCCCCTTGTAAAGGTTGGATGTACAAGACAAGAGCATGAAATCGTATATTACGTACAAGACAATGGTGCCGGATTTGACATGAAGTTCGCTGATAAATTATTTGGAGTATTTCAACGCCTTCACAAGGACAGTGAGTTTGAAGGCACGGGACTTGGGTTGGCTATTGTCCACCGCATCGTTGCCAAACATGGAGGCCGTGTCTGGGGAGAAGGTAAGGTGGGTGAAGGGGCCACGTTCTATTTTTCGTTGCCAGATAACCATGCTGTTAAGAGCCATTGAGAGGTGCTCTTATGTCCAGAGGTCCCTATGCTTTCGGAAAATGCTTTCAGATCGATTCCGGAATGGTATATTTGAGCCTCGAAAACTTTCGTTGAATGTTTTGGTCAGCGATGGACCACCTCGCGTTCAATCAAATCATAAAATATTGAAGCTATATCCATGATCGGTTAATGATTCATTTGATTGCAATTACCTTACTATACTTTGCTTTATGGTTTGGTTTGTTTAAGTTTATCTATGCATAACAAACGAAGATTCGAGTTACTTCTTCAATTGCAGTAGACGATTAGACAGGATACGAGCATACTATGTTGGAATCTTCTAAAGTATGACAGTTTTGGCCGAGGGAATTTCACCAGCCTTTGGAAGTGAAAAGTAAAAAGTAGCCCCTTCATCGGTTTTTCCTTCGGCCCAAATCCTTCCTTCATGTTTTGTAAGGATCCTGTGTACAATAGCGAGGCCCACTCCGGTACCTTCAAATTCAGAAACTTTATGCAGCCGCTGGAACGCTGTCCTTGCCTGATCATTGGACATTAATGGTAAACGTAATGTCAAGGTCGGTTTCACCAGTATCGGAATCTGAAGTATCTGATTTCAGGTCAGGCTGGTGTTTCAACAACACCCGGAAAGAACCTGACGCCGTGCTTGCAGCAGATTCCCAAGTGGTAGTCAATCCCAGCGGACGATTATTGACATCTCTGGAATTTAAACCACCGGTATAATTCACGTCATCGTCCCGGTTATCAACATTGCCATTTCCAGCGGGATCGGCGAAGACATTGTTTGTCCAGGAGAAAAAGAACATGTGCTCGTCACCCTCTTCTTCAACTTCTTCCGTGATGTTATACCCGGGATCTGAAGGTTGCGCAAGGTCGTTGATCAGTTCAATGGTTAGCACGTAGGTTGTACTTGTTGCTAAATTGATGGGACTATCTACGGTAATATCCTGTACGCCTTCACCATCGGGGTCGGTGGCCGTAACCGTAACAGTTGAACCTCCACCGGACGGTGCAAACGTCAGCGTAGCTTTGGTGATCAATTCCGGCGTATCTTCTTTTTTCGGATCATCATCATTACATCCTTCTAGAAAGCCCATTAGTGTGATGATGAGTACAGCAAAGAAAAATCTTTCTGAGCCGCGAGTAAATACTTGATCGTTTTTCATGGTAATTATTGATTTAATTAAAAGATGCATTTAAGAGAGAAAATGATATTACGTCCCAGATCATCAGCGTAATACCTGAAGCGGTTCGTGTATTCTCTGTATGTCTGGTTTAGCGTGTTTTCCGAAGCAATGCGAAAATCATACTGTACTTTCTTAGCTTTCAGAGACGCACCGGCTGCAACAGTCCACAACCAATACCCGTCTGGTGGGAGCAAAAAATCAAAGTTCGACATGTCGCCGTTGAACGGATCGGTATGCTGTTCCTGGGCTTCATTAATTTCCCGTACCGTTACGACCCTGGGAGCCCGGTTTTGTTTTGCCACATACTTAGTTTTTGATTCGATATAGAGGTTTCTGAAAATAGAAACCGCCGGCTTGTCATACCGGACTGCCACTTCATATTTGTTGGAGGGGATAAAAACCAGAAAATCATTATTGCTTACATCGCTGGCCCTTAACAAAGATACCTTTGGTATTACTTTTAGATACTTACCTGCATGCCAGGTGCCGGTGAAGTCCAGTCCTAAGAATAATGCGTCGGTTTGTGTGTACCGGAAGTACGGATATGTGCCCCTTACATTTCTCGTTATTCCAACTGGACGTAAATAGATGTAGTTGAAGATGTAGTTTACATACGGGCTAACGTCAAAGGCAATACTGCTCCAGGTTTGCTGGAAGGTTGTGACAAACTTCAATGCTTGCTCAGTCTTGAAGTTTACGGCATTGATATCCATGACTTCATTTGTGGTGTCGTCCAGTAACAGGCCGTACTCAATAGCGGCCGCACTCTGATGGGTGCCGATACTGAATAACTCGGCAACATGTGGTGGTCTCCATGCGCTGCTTAGGTTCAGGTTCAGCGTTCCTCTTTCATTCAGGTGAACAGTTGCACCAACCGTTGCGCTGATGTTATTGAAATTGAATGAAGTGTTGTAAAAAGTATTCTTAAAATCATATCCTTTTACCGAATAATGCCGGTAATCATACCTTGCACCAAGGTCTACAGTCCATGCGTTGAAGTAAAGTTTTGTTATCCCAAAAATCCCTGCTGTAATGCTGGTGAAGTCTGGAATGAATGGAATTCGCTGAGTACCGTAAATATTTTTATTTTCCTGGACCATCGTGTTGATCCCTAGAGAAATTGTTCTTTTCTCTGAATGCAAAGTCTCCCATTCGCCATCCAGTGTATGCGTATTGAGCCTTAGATCGATGGCTGGTATTTTTGACAAGTCACCGATCCGAATATCAAATTCTTTCCGGTTATTATTTTGAAAACCGTATTGAAGTCTCCATTCGCCGCGATCCTTCAGAATGTGTCCGTTGAGTTTTAAAAGGTTGTGACTGGCTTCTTGGCGGGGTTCGCTGATCTTATATGAAAAGTCGGAAGTGTATTGAGGTACATCTCTTTCCATAGCCGTAACCAAGTCATCCAGGTTACCGATGGCTGTTCCTTTTAGGATTCCGATTGTTGTCTGAAAGTGACTGAAGAAAATATCAAAGCCTTTTTTTTCTTTGTGGTACCCGGTCGACGCCGAAAAATTCAACTCCTTTATTCCGGTATTTGTGAGGACATAGTCGGGTGTATTGAAGTCACCCGTCCGTTTTCCCGTAGCCTGAACACGCCAGCCCCATCCATCATGATTTTTGATCCCACCTTCAACCATTCCCGAGGCGGTAGCAGACCTGCCGTTGCTTTGAAGGATAGTGTTAAATGTACCGCCCAATTCTGCCTTTGTCGGCAGTTCCGGAGGATTGACAACGATAACGCCCCCCAGGGCATCCGTTCCAAATTTAATGGCAGAGGCATCCTTGATAACAACGACGTTGGAAGCAACAAATGGATCAATTTCCGGAGCGTGTTCAGCACCCCATTGCTGACCCTCTTGCCGGATACCATAATTCAGTATTAATACACGTTGGCTATGGACACCATGAATGACTGGCTTGAAAATTCCCGGGCCTGTCTGAATAGTGTTAACCCCTGAAACCTCCTTTAATGATTCCCCGAGACTTTTCCCTGCGGATTCCGCCAATTGTTTCTCATCGAGCTGAACAAAATTATTCGAATGTTCGGTATAGGCAGCATCATGGTGTCCTGTTATTACTACCTCATTAAGTTCTTTTATCGCTTCTTTTATATGAATGACACGACTAACTGTGCCATCGACCTGAATCTCAAATTCGACGTCATTATACCCGACGTATTGGACTCTTACCTGATATTTTCCTGGACAAAGATTTTCAATTTTGAAATTCCCCAGGGAATCGGATGCCTGACCTTCTTGTAGAGGCATCAGTACAATAGCCGCACCAACAATAGGCTGGCTTAAGTCGTCCTGGATCTGGCCCCTGAATACACCGTCACAGAGGTTTTGCGTATAGCCCTGCAGAGAAATATGCAAAGCCACCGAAAGCAATATCGTTTTGCTTGAATTCATAAAATATAAAAATGAAAAAACACTGCCGGGATCCGGCCTATCAACACCTGCTGAAGATTTACTCAGCGGTCAAAAATGTCAAGATGCAGGGGGTGCTCGCGAGGGGGAAAGAAAGACTACGTCAGTCGATTGAACAGAGATCAGCGTATCGGCAAAACGGCAACCGGTTTGAATGAACGACACATCCAACTTTGCCACCATGATTTTATCAATCTTTGAAAGAATGTGGCAAAAGCTGCATTTAGAAAGCTTGGTTAGATGGACTTCGTGTTTGCAACCAGCGTTTTTGTCCCCGTGATAGATGGAGCGATGGCAAGGGTCTTTTTCATTCTCCGGAATGTGAGTTATCGCATTATCCTGAGGATGGATTATTTGGTGAAGTAGTTCAAACTGGATGTTTCCGGAAGTATAGAAAAGGAGCAATAGGAAAACCGAAGCGGCTTTCAAGCTACCTTTGACCTGTTCATTCCATATTACTTTTGTGCAAGGCACTTCGCTATGCTTTAATTCTTTGTTAAGGTAACCGGTCTAAATCCTATTTGCAACAGGATTGCATTTATTTAGCTTAATATTCTTTGAGCGGTAATCGTTGCTCTAGGTCGATTCATGTGACCAATTGAAGCTATGTCAGCCCGAAAGCAGTTTCGGACATTTCAATTTTCCATTCCTAAAGCCTTCAAAAATTTTTCCTCCGTTAATGGCTTTACCAAGTATAGATTGATGCCTTTTTCTTTAACGGCACGTAGATCAGCAGTGGAGTTGGAGGAGGTAACAATAACAATGATTACGCTCTCTTTACCGGGAAGTTCCAACTCTTGAAATTTGTCGATGAAAGCAAATCCATTCATGATCGGCATATTCAGATCGAGCAAAATTATATCCGGAAGTGGTCGTCTTTGCTCAAGGTATGCATTCAACAAAGCGATGGCGGCATGGCCGTTTTTAGCAGAATGAACTTGACGAACGCGCTGAATTCTCTCCAGAACTTTCCTATGAATAAGAGTGTCAATCTCATTATCGTCAACAATAAGCACTGATTTCATTGTTCAAGTTTAGGCAAAAAGTATCCTTGGCCAAAGTCTTTGTCAGTTGTTTAGCAGACCATATAGCCGCCCTTAGCTAATTAATTTGTTAGCTAAAATATACCAAAAAGCAACCGGTATTAGAAACCTTATAAAAAAGTGTTTAGAAAATAACGCGAAATAAAGGAACCATCATTTTCCGTTAAAGTGCTGAGTTGAGTGACAATGGAAAAATAAACTCTGATTCATGGAATAATTGCCGGTCAGCCTGAAAGAGAATGAATAGAAACTTGGATGGAAAAAGGAGAAATATGTTGCCGATCCGCAGATTCAGGCCCCGTCAGAATGATGAAGATCACCCTGCTGACAATTTTTTTATGACCTGACCTCAAAAATTGAACCCGGCGTTCTAACTTAAAAAACCCGCGCGAACCGATCAAGCCAACTTCGTTCCGTGGCCGAGCGAATTCCCGATTCGCCCGGCGTTGAACACCAGCCCTTTCCGACATCCGCGCGTGTTTTTTAGCCCATAATTAAAGTAAATATCTCGCAGTTGATTTATTCAGTCATTTTTCCAAAATGTCATTATTTGTTTCCGAATAGTCGGCTAACCTCTCCGGTTTATTCGGTGCTTTCCAACATCCATTGCGCCCTCTGGTTAACAAACGTGTACGTTTCAATGGGTCGCAGTGCTGTTATGGTGACCTGTTGGCGCTTTACCCGGGTGGATTTAGGGAAAATCAGCGTGGTGGAAATCATTCTAATTGGATTTTCATAGTACACTCTGGCGTTGTAATGCCCTGGCGTTTGGGCTGATTCTTCAAATCGGAAGCTCACGGCTTCGCTGCTATAAAAGACAAGTTTTTCCTCGCGAAATGGTTCCGTCATCAGGAGAATACTATATAGTTCTGGTGCAGTTAAATCATACAAATTTAAAGGTGTCAGAATTTCGATATCCAACGAAAGGGCCGCATTTACATTCTTCTCTGAGTGAATCGTTTCGACGGTTGTAAAAAGCGTGTAATCATTGCGATAGAATGATTTCGAATTCAAAAAATCCAAATATGCTTTCTTGATTTCATCTCTGGTGGCAACCTTTGCATTGTATGAATGAATAACTTCCGTCAGGTCATTTTTCGCTCGCTGTTGCACCTCATCTATTCGTTTTTGAATAACGTGTTCGATAAAATCTCGTTCAGGACCATCACGAAAAGAGGTCCTCAGGGACACTATACCAACAATCAATATTAGAAGAGCCATAAGAAAAACAGCAATTCGTTTTTTAGCGACTGAGGCACGGTCAGCTGGCTCGCCCATTGCAGCGTCCTTCGCCCGCTGCTTCTGAATTTCCTGGTAAAGCTTTTCAGTAACATGATCAAGTCCCATATCCGCCCGCACAGCAAACATTTCGGCCATTAAGGTAGAACGATAAGCAAGCTGTTCCGGAGTGATGTCATAAAGAACTGGGAGAATAACCTTTTGACCATCCTTCTCCTTTGTGAGCAAAAAGAAGAATTCATTCAATGCCCAAATCTTAGACAGATAGGTGGGGCTAATGATCACCACCCCGAACCTGCATTGATCAAGACTTGTGTGGATAGATTCCGTCAAACGGTCGCCCACGCTGAGCTCGCTCCCTGAATACCATACCTTCAGATTCTTTTCCTCAAGCCGTCGGTAGAGTTCGTTGGCAATGGGTATTTTATCTTCAACAGCGTGAGAAATGAATACATCGTAAAGATAGTGAGCCTTCTCCATTCATCTGATTTTGGTGCAAGATGTCCACGAATGGTTTTGGTCACAACTTCATTTTCCCAATGGCTGAATATATTTTCCAAATCGTTATTTAATGATCTTGAGCAAACTAAGCACATAGTCGCGGAATTCTCGCCCCATATGAATCTCCCTGTCACCAAGCCTAATCACGTTGCCATCCAAAGCAGTGATGCGTTTGAGATTGACAACATAAGACCGATGCACTTTCACAAAGTCTTGGTGATTCAACTGTTCGTAGATATGATTCATACTGTTCGAAAACTTGTAAGTTTGGTTCGTAGTTGCCACGTCGCAATACGCCCGGTCGGCTTGGAGATAAAGTATGTCCTGGATACCAATCTTCACATATACTTGATTTTCTCTCCTCAAAAACACATGGGTTTCATTGCTTCTGCTTATTGGGACATGTCTAGCATTGTTGAACGCAATATCAATTGCCCTGATAAGGTCATTTTCGTTAAAGGGTTTCCCCAAATAATTAGCAGGTAAAGTTTTCTTGGCTCGTTCAAATGTTTTGCTGTCCGTGTAATCAGTCAGGTAAATAATGGGAATAAATCGCTCCTGAAGGATCATTTGTGCTGCCGATATGCCATCAATTGCCCCTGCGAGTTCGATGTCCATAAGAATGAGATCGGGCATTCTCGTTTGAGCAATATGAATCGCTTCTTCACCAGTCGTGCACAATCCAACTACTTCGAGAAAATGCTTTTTGAGTTGCGCAGCGATATTCTCGGCGACTATGAGTTTGTCTTCGACAATGAGTACGCTGATTTTCTCCATAGATCAGACAGTAGGGATTGTTAGAATAAACCTGGTTCCGTTCTGGAATTTAAATTCGCATTTTCCTCTGAGTTCCTTTGTCAGCGTTTTCACCATCTTGAGCCCGAATGACCGGGATGATTCGAAAAGCGCGGCATCCGAAATTCCTTCACCGTTGTCGCTCACCTCAAGCATGAGTTCATCAGGTTTAGGGGTGTGCAGATTGATAATCAAACGGGGCGATTCGTTGTCGACGTAAGCATACTTTAGCGCGTTGGTTACGATCTCGTTTACTATCAGTCCCAACGGAATAGCTTTGTCGACATCAAGTTGAATTTCGTTGCCCTGAATTATAAGGTCAGTGTTTCGCCGCTTAAAGTCATACGCGTATATTAGGTATTGCACCAGTTCATAGATGTATTCTTTCGTGTTTATCGGTCGAATACTTTCGTGGTCGTATAATTTCTTGTGGATAAGAGCCATAGTATTTACCCGGCTCTCGCTGCTCTTAATCGCCTGTATGGCATTTTCATCGGTAAGATGTTGAGATTGGAGACTGAGCAGGCTCGAGAGGATTTGTAGGTTATTCTTAACGCGATGATTGAGTTCTTTTAACAGTGTTTCAACTTTGTGCTTGTTTCGTTGGCTTTGATTGTAACTATAAAACAAAAGTATTACAATAGTGAATGCCAAGACGGCAATTATGGTAAGCCCCCGAATCCACAATTTCTTGGTCTGGATTTCGGCATTTTGAAGGGCCTGGTCACGCTTTAGTAAATTGATCTCTTGTTCTTTTTCTTCGGATTCGTATCTGGCCTGCAAAGTGAGCAAACTCTCGGCCTTCTCTTTGTTCAATAGACTATCATTAATAATTACCAACTCATCAACATACGCCAGCGCTTTTGAATGGTCCGACATCGTTTTGTATAGCAATACATTTAATTCCAGGTTTTTCTTCAATTCGTCAAGTGCCCCTGTTTTCCGGATCAATGCGCCCGCTGCCTTAAGGTACAGTTCTGCCCGTTTCAGATCCTTGACCTTAAGTTTCAGCATGCCAAGGTTATTTAGCGCTATGCCCTCTTCAAGTCGCTCCCCCGATGCCTTCTTAATGTTTCGTGATTCAATGAAATAAGGCTCAGCCTCCCTTACTTTACCCAGTGCGAGATAAGCATAACCGATGAGGTTTAACGTTGTGCCCGCGGAATTCTTTTCCCCTGTCTTTCTCTTTACATCCAATGCGCGAAATAGATTCGACAATGCACTTTCGTATTCACTCAGGTTAATATACGTTTCTCCGATGTTGTTGTAAGATTGTCCGACACCGATGGTGTAGCCGATCTGTTTTCGAATATTAAGTGCCTTGTTGAAATAAATGAGCGCGCTTGGGTAGTCTGATATTCTTGAGTAGACCGAACCGACCGTATTATAACAGGATGCTAAGGTCCTGTCAGGTTTCCTTTTCTCCAATTTGGAAATGGCGTTAAAGGCGCTCTGCAGGGCCTTCTCATATAAGCCTATATTTTTATATATAATGGAGAGATTATTTTCAATGATGGTAGCATGGGGCGTGTCCTTCATTTTAGTATACAGCTCCAATGCCTTGGTATAATATAAGATGCTGCTATCTGGAAACCCTTTGAAGTTATAAGCTACGCCAATACAATCCAGGGTCGAGGCCCTTAACTCGGGATAAGTAGCTGAATTGTCGAGTGATTTGTAAAAATAGACTAATGCGCTATCGTATGTACCGGATGCCAGAAATTCCCACCCAATATGGGACAAGTAGGTTGAAACATTCTCCTTATTGCCTTCCGCCTTCGATATTTCAAGGAGGGATTTGAGGCTATCAATTTTGACCTGAGCTATACAAACAGCGGGAACGCACATGCAGAGAGCAAACCAAAGCACAATCTTCATTTTGTTTTTTTTTGCCGGTAATCCTAAAGTTACGCAAAAAAAAAACGGTGAAGTGTCTTTGATACTTCACCGTTTAAATCGCCCCAATCGCGTTAGTGCTTCGGAGGTGGAGGTGGGATTGCAATCGGGTCGTCTTCATGCGGAGTAATGACTTCTTCTGTGCAACCTGCTGCCGCAAGAATAATAATCAAAAGAAAAACATATTTTAGATTTTTCATGTTGTTTGAAATTTGAATGAAACAAACGTCCAGGCAGCTCCATGAGCAGGCATAATTGTTGACGTTGGGTTAGGCGGAGAACTCAACATTCATTCATGGCAGCTCAAAACAGGTGCCTGAGAAAAGTACATGTACCATGGGTTGGTGCTGCCTGATGTAGATCGACGGATTGCTACCCATGAAGCACCCAGGCAATCGACATCAGCAGCCAAAGGAGATCGCGTTCTTGAATGATTCAAAATTGATCGAATGCCCCAAGCATATTATGGTCAAAATGATCCTGTGTCAGCACGCAGCGTTCCCTTTTGTTCCCGATTTGTTCCCGATTTGCATTATCTTAATGGCATGAGTAAAGTCAGAGTGGATATACTCGATAGAGTGCTTAAGGCAATAAGTAAAAAGACAGGTTTGATGCCTTCAATGAAAAACCTTAACGCTATTAGTGAGCAGATACCGGGAGTTAGTGATAACTATCTGTACAAGAAGATTCACAGTCAGATTTCTAAAAAGAAGACGAGCGAATTTATTGGATTGCGCACTGACCAATTAAATTGTGTCGCACAATTCCTGGGTTATGAAGATTTCAGGAGCCTGTCGTCAGCTCTCGAGCGCAAAGACGATCCGCAATTATTTAGCCTGGTTGGCAATTACTACAGCTATGTCAGAAGAAATGCAGAAAAGTTAACTGTCCTTCGATCACCGGTCACAATTTGGAAAGCAAATGATGGTATATTTTGGTTTGAACTGAAAGGACCTAGCCAGGCATTTACTGGTGAGATAAAGAAAAGACATGGATGTCTGTTTATATTGATTGAGTCAAAGGGGGGAAAAGCGTTTTTTCACGTTTACAAAATAGGCGAGCGTGCTAGCCCGGCAGTTCTCCAGGGCACATTTTCGGGTGTGTCGACTGCTTTTGATCCAATAGGGGGAAGAGCTGTGCTAATTCGAGCTGAACAACCGTATACCTCCCTGGTCAACGCAAGTCTTGACGGAAACACATTAAAGAAATCCAGAATAGCAGGGGAAAAACAACTGAAAGCGTATTTTGAAGAATACCTCAATAATAACGTGTCACCGAATAGAGCATCGGCATTTGATATTGCAGACCTGGAATAGGTATAACACAAGTATCAGGTGGCCTTTTACAGGTTCAATTGCAATGTTCTGATTGTAATGGGCACAAAATTACCTTTTCCCCTACATGCCATGCGGGAACTATGGCACAAGTATGATTCTTTAGAAAAGTAAATACATCCTGCTTCTAGTCTTCTGGCCGACTCCCCTCGCAATGAATGCTCAACAAAAGAACACCAGCGTCCTGGTCTTCTGGGCGACGACGTTGACTTCGAGGCGGATTTGAAGCGAGTTGGTTCATTTATTTACAGTCCAAGGGCGAGCATAAAATCACCTTTGCACGCGCACTCGAGCAGTGACCTCAATCAGTCGAGCGCTTAGTCCGAATTTTCAATTCTGAAACCCTTGTTGGTAAGAGGTCAGCCATTGGTCTTGACTTGCTGCTGAATGATCAGTTGACTGTCTTATATTTGATTTTGATTTGAGCGACTGCCGGGTGATTCATAACATGATTGAACCAGATCGTATATTTTTCAGGATTTCTTTGCTGTCCGGGTTTTGACATCTATGAAATCCAGTCTACTTGCTTTCTACAAGTAACACCCAATCTTCACCATAAGTAGGAGAAACACGTTGAACGCTTTTTTTATTAATCATGAAACTCGCCTCTTTTTTTCCAGTCATGGGATTAAACCACGTGCACTTAAAACTAGTGCCTGAAAGGAAATTGAAATCCACATAAAGGGATTGTATCTGTGGTAAGTAGGATACCATGATTTTTTTATCGCTGCTAACTGATGTAGTTACGAAGTTAGGTTTGGTAAAGTCGCCATAGCCTGCAACCACAGCAAGATGACGTGTATCTGGAACCAATGTCCACCATGGAACCTGTTCAAAGAATTTTATGAAATGTCCCATATGTGTTGCTCCCGGATATCGCATAATTTCACGCCAGTTATCGGGGAAATTCCAGATGTCTGATCCATAGGCATGCCCTGCACCTCCACACAACATTGTCCAGTAAGCCTGGCGTCGCACCATTTGTGGTGTGCCCATATCGTTACCTATTTTACCCGACCCTTCGTATTGAGATTCGCCCAACACAAATGGCATGATATCAGATTTGGACCATTCACGCAAAGCCGCTTCGTAAACATGAGGAATGAGATCGTGGGCTACCCAATCATTCGGCTTCTCTCGCCAATACGTATAGATAAAACTAAATCCCAGCCATGGAGAATATTGAAACAAATCGGTACTGGAATGAGGAGCAGAGGCGTGATACGTTATCAACTGCGTTTTGGGCGCGGCTTCATACAGACCCTCGGCAAATGCGACCAGATTTAACCGGTCGTCTTTCGGATCATTGTCTCCTCCCATTATCCAAAATAGATTTCTGAATTTTGAAAACTTCTTCCCAAGATATTTCCCATAAGACCGATTTTTTTCAACGCCATTTTTTTGAATTGGTTTCTCCGGCGAATTTCCAAACCCATCCAAACAACATCCCAACCACGGCTGAGACATAACTATAAGCAAACCCAAAGAGTCAGCCTTATGTATTACCTGTGCGATATGATCATGGTATTCTTCATTAGGTCTGGAGAAGTCTACGTCACCATGAAATGGCTTATGACCATCTCGGCTTACCTGCTCTGGGTTCGTTACCAGGGTCACCTGGATTGTGTTAAACCCCTGCGATTTACGGAATACCAGGTATTCAGTTGCCTCAACCGTAGTAAGCCGCGTAAAAATCTGCCAGCCGGTATCCGCATGATATAGAAAAGGTCGACCCTGTTGTGTAACAAAATATCTCTTGTTCTCACTGATTTTAAGCGGAAAAATACTTTGCCCGGTTGCAGTGAATGTTACATAAAAAAGTAAAATGGCAAAAAATTTCTTCATCATAATGTCATTATTTTTTTTTTGGATTCAGCATAACGTTAGTGTGTGTTACGCTATAGACCGTTGAAATAAAAAAGGGTCTCAAATCGCTGCAGACGAAATTTAATAACACACTTTTTAAGAACCTACACTACAGCATATGTTTAATAACTATCGTTGTAAGGCGTTTAATCCCTCATTCTTCGACACGTCTCTAAATAACTGATCTGAGAACTCATTTGACAGAACAGACAGTGTCAGTGAGAAGGCGACAGGTGTCTTCGCACGGGTTAG
>Ga0184612_10000855_pt1 | contig 14480 bp, 13 predicted proteins | sample PLM3_60_coex_FD_133163 | JGI IMG/M metagenome (GOLD analysis project Ga0184612, IMG submission 133163) | Groundwater sediment microbial communities from an aquifer in East River, Colorado, USA - PLM3_60_coex | ecosystem: Environmental > Terrestrial > Soil > Riparian zone | place: USA: East... | reverse complement strand
CTTCAAAGATAGGGCTGACGTCTCATACTTCAAGCGCAAAGCTTAAAACATTTGCAAACATGCTCAGCGATATAACGATTAAAGTCTTCAAGCTCGCCGATCAGTTTGCCGTTCGATCCTGAATATTTCGACGAACTTCCTCTCAAATGGAATACTTTTTTAATTGTGATCATTTAAGTTGCTAAATTCGGATGCAATGGAGTTGACTGATTTCAGGAAAATATTTGACAGGAACTACGACGCTGTTAAGAACTTCCTCTATTATAAACTGGGAGATATTGACCTTGCCGAAGACCTGGTACAAGAAGTCTTCCTGAAGGCCTGGGAAAAACGCGAGAGCATACGAGTGGACACGGCACAAAATCTATTGTTCACAATTGCCAACCACCTTGCCATAAATCATTTCAATAGTGCCAGAGTCCGATTTGAATTTAAAATGAAGGACCAGCTTCGCGTTACTCACGAGTCGCCCGAATACGTGATGGAAAAAGATGAGTTTGCAAAAAAGCTTGAAGCGGCGATCGCCTCTTTACCTGAAAAACAAAGAATCGTATTTTTGATGAACCGTATCGATGGACTAACTTATAGGGAAATCGCGCAGCGACTTGGACTAAGCGTAAAGGCCGTCGAAAAAAGAATGCACGAAGCCCTGGAACATTTATTGAACAAAACTGAACATAAACTCTAAGCGATGAGCCGCGAAGAATTGATAAACGAGTGGATTGCCGGGCGATTGTCGACAGAGGATCTTGATAAGAAAATTGCGGGAACTGAGGAAAGCAGCCAGCTTAAGGAAATAATCTCGAGGTCGCAAAAGCTTGATGTTCCGAAAGGCCGCACGAAGGAGGAGGCTTGGCAACTGCTGTCATCTCAGATTGACGCTGGCGACCAAGCAAAGGTTGTACCGTTGAATCCGTCGATTATTCTCACTATCGCAGCCTCTATTACTTTGATTGCGCTCGCATCCAATTTTATTTTTACGTTACCCGAATCCATTGAAGCTCCGAGAGGACAACACGTTTCCCATTTACTGCCAGACGGGTCACAGGTTTGGCTTAATGCTGACTCGGAAATATCGTATCGGAATTTCGATCAGGATGAGGATAGAAAAGTGAAACTTACAGGCGAAGCATACTTTGATGTTAAGAAGGGAGGTTCTTTCGAGGTAATCGGAGAGAATGGCACTGTCACTGTCTTAGGAACCAGCTTTAATGTCAACCTTAGGGATAATAAACTCGCGGTATCATGCTTCAAGGGATCCGTTATGGTGAAAAACAAAACAGGACAAAGCCAGACCTTACGTGCCGGGCAGTCTACGAGAAGCCAAGATCAGTCACTTACACCAGCGACAAGATTTAAAGCAGAGAAAGAAGCGTCATGGCTTACAGGAGACTTTTATTTTGAGGCGGCCCCCCTGGAAAAAGTATTTGCTGAACTGGAACGGCAGTTTAACGTCGAAATAGTTTATAAGGGCAATGATGTACGAACCTACACCGGCTACTTTAACAATTCCAACCTCGATGAGGCGCTACAACTAATATTTCAACCCATGTCGTTACCCTACCGAAAAGAAGGTGACAAAATTTATGTTGAATAGCGTATTTGATTTAATGAAGTATACGTTAAGCAATGAACTTCAACTCTGCGATCTGTGCCCGCACGCGTAACGACTACAATAGCGCTTCTTTTTTTCGCAGGTTCAATTTGGGCTCAGGATGTGTTCATTAAAGAAAATTTTCAGAATACCCCCCTGGAAGAAGTCCTGAAAACAATTCGCAGGAATTACAACGTTAAGATCGCATATGACAATCAGCTTATTGAGAACATTGTCATCACTAAAAAGCTTGACAACGTCAGGCTGAATGACGCACTGGAACAAATTCTTTCCAACACCGGCTTGACCCATCGGATGCTGAATGGAAAAGTTATACTTATTCCCAGGCAAAACGATCCACCCGCTGCCGGACCGATAAGGTCGGATATAACGGTCTCAGGAGTAATCAAGGATGAAGAGACAGGCGAAACATTGCCAAACGCTACTATTTCTATCACCGGAACCACTACAGGCACCACCAGCAACACTGATGGCTTCTTTACGATTGTCAGAATACCATCTGATACCAGCACACTAACGATTAGCTATTTGGGTTATGTTTCGCAAAAAATCTCATTAAAAAACGTATCGGATTTGTCAAAGGCCTTTGTCTCCCTACGCGCCGATCGAAAAGTGCTGAGTGAGGTCATCGTAACTGATCAATACGAATCGCCTCTGGCGGTTACGGAAGAAATCAGCAAATCTGCTTTTGATCCGAAAGCATTAACGAGCCTTCCTTCTCTTGGTGAACATGATATTTTCAGAACCATGCAACTGCTGCCAGGGGTGAGCGGTACAAATGAATCTTCCGCAGGTCTAATTATCCGCGGATCAATACCCAGCCAAAACCTCATTCAGCTGGATGGATTTACGATTTATCACCTCGATCATTTTTTCGGAGTGTTCAGCGCGATCAACGCAGACTTTATCAAGGATGTTCAAATCTACAAAGGAGGTTTTGAGGCGAAATATGGAGGACGTGTATCAGGCGTGGTCGAAATCACAGGCAAATCCGGCAATACCAACTATGTAAAGGGCACCTTCGGAATTAACATGATCAGCACTAATGCTACCCTCGAGATTCCCGTAGGAAAAAAAGTATCAATGTTATTTTCCACACGCCGTGCTTATTCCGATATCATTCAAAGTACTCTATATAAAGAACTTTTTAGTGTAGCCCGAAACAACGACGAGCAGATCAAGCGTCCATTCGAAAATCCAAAGCTCGATGCCATTGAACCCACGTTTTACTTCTATGACTTCAATTCCAAGATTACGTACCGGCCCACCCGAAAAGACAACATTGCATTAAGTATATACGGAGGTAAGGACAACTTATACGGAAGTAAATCCGATTCGATTAAAGACATCACACAAAATATTTTTTTCAAGGAGTCAATAGACGAAAACACAGTCTGGGGTAACAATGGAGTCAGTTTGCGATGGGGCCGGCAGTGGACTCCCAAGTTTTACACAAACATCAAAATTTCAGGATCAAATTTCTTCAGGGACTACAATTTCAACTACAGCTATCATCTCGACTCAACGAATTTCAGTCAGGAAGCAGCGATCGAATTTGTCCAGGAAAACCGGGTTGAAGATTCCAACATTGCAATTGATCACGAATGGCTAGTGAGCAAGAGGGTAACGCTTGAATTTGGTTTTTCCGGGGTAGGATATAAAATCCATTATAAGACCGCGTCGAATGGAGTCGTTGGTGACGAGCGAAATGACAATGGCAACATTGGCAGCGTATATACCACGGCAAAAATCAAACTTTCCAATAGAGTTGAAACTTCAATTGGCATCCGATCAAGTCATCATGAAATTAACGAGGAATGGTATAATGAGCCGCGATTAGGACTGACATACAAAGTGAACGGTCGTTTTAATCTGAAAACTGCCGTGGGCCGCTATTATCAGTTCGTAAATCAGGTTCCATATGACGACCCGTATCTTGGAATCCAAAACTTCTGGGCGTTCTCAAACAAAAATGGAATCCCCGTGGTTGAGTCCAATCACTATATTGCCGGAGCAACGTATAGACTGGGCAATTTTCTTTTCGACGTTGAAGGATATTACAAAGACGTAGAAGGCGTGGTGGAATTTAACCCTGTACCTTATTTTGTAAAAGAAGGTGTTTTGGATCAGGGGCTGATCATCAACGGAAGAGGTAGAATGAGTGGAATAGATTTCCTCATTCAAAAAGAGGCGGGGATATACAAAGGATGGTTAGCTTACTCCTGGAGCAAGTCCCTTCACTCGTTTCCCTCATTTGAAGATGGTGCATTTTTCCCGTCGCTGCAGGATCAACCCCATGAAATAAAGCTCGTAAACATGCTCCGGCTTGGCCATTGGGATCTTTCTTTCTCGTGGATCTACGGATCTGGCAAACCGTATACTAAGTATAACATCACCTATTTTACGGATGTTAACGGCAATGTTGAGGACTTCGTGGTTACCAAAGATCAAAGAAACAGCAGTCGACTTCCTGCTTATCACCTACTTGATGTATCTGCGTCATACAATTTCTCGATGGGCAAAGTAAATGGTCAGGTTGGCTTATCAATTTTTAATGTGTATGGAAGAGAAAATGTAAAAACGCGCAAGCTGAGCATCCCCTTTCTGGAGCGAACAATACAAACTCCGAATCAACCTGAACCCGAGTACAGAGATCTTGCCCTTATTGGATTTACCCCCACTTTCTTCCTGAATGTTGGATTTTAAATTTTCCTCCAAAAACCGCTCAGGAACTTAAAATAATCCCCCTTTTCCAATTTTCTGAAAATATTTCTGCGCAGGCAGGTAGGGTAAATCAATGTGCCCTTGTATTACCCCTGAACACCAACATGGGCAACAAGGAACATACTAAAAGCACAAGCGATCTACTGAAGAACACAATTCTTTATAGATCCGCGCAGCTTGCTGTTCCACAAAGAATTACCAAAGAAGAAGCTTGGGGAAAAATTGAGGCGCGACTTAAACCGTTTGCGGTGTCTGGCAAGCAAGTCAGACTGGAGTTGGGGTATTTCTTCAAAATCGCAGCGTCTCATTTGATTGTAGCCCTGGCCGCCTATATGGTTTATCATCAACAAGAGGTGGAGCTTTTCACTTCACGTGGAGAGTACCGGCTTATTACTTTGCCAGACCACTCAACGGTACTCCTGAATGCTGAATCAGCTCTTCATTACAATTCGTTTGTTTTTGCTTTCACCCGGAAATTGTATTTCAGCGGAGAAGGATTTTTCACCGTTCAGAAGGGAAGCCAGTTTGATGTTGTGAGTGATAATGGCACCGTTAGAGTACTTGGTACTCAGTTTAATGTTGTGACGCGTGATAAGGCCTATGAAGTGGCTTGTGTTGAAGGAAAAGTAAGCGTTCAAGATCGACACCGTGCTTCAAAAGTTATTCTTACAGCCGGACTGCGTACATTTTTGTCGAACAACAATCTGCAGCGTCCTGCGCCTGTCGGACCAGAAGCGATATCGTGGACCAGTGGAGAATTCTACTTTGATAATGTCCCGCTTTCGAAAGTCGTCAATACACTATCTCTTCAATATAACATAACTGTTCACCTCGATAGTTCAGGCGTCAGGCACTATACCGGATACTTCACAAAATACAACTTAGAAGAAGCATTAAAGCTAATCTGTACCCCACTGGCACTTGAATACGAAATAGTCAATACATCAGAAGTAAAGATCTCATCAAAAAAATAACTATTAAACCAAAATCCAAATGAAAATGAAAATGAAGTCGTTCAAAACCACCATTGTACTATCAGTTGTTGTCTTGTTGTGGTCGTGTATGGAAGAGCAAGTCAAACCACAAGACTCAAAGGGCACTACGGAAACTGAAAGAGTGGCGTTGATGAAAAACAACCTGGACAACGCCGCATTTAATTTACTGGGAGCAAAGTTTAAAACCTTGACCGGTGGACGCGCCCAGGTGGGAGTTCACAGATTCAGCGGGCTTTTTAAGAGCAAGGCAGAAGCTTCACGTATTGCCACCGGTTGGGATACCTGTGCATTGGTAACTATTACTGAAAACGCTGACGGCACCTACACACTCATTCTCAATTTTGGCGAAGGATGTGAAGACAACGGCAAATTCATTACCGGCGTGGTTGCTCTCACGGGAAGCGAAACCGACACCTCCGGTGTTTTCAAAATCGCTTTTGACAAGTTCTCCGAACGGGGAGTTAATGAAGTAGTAGAGAATCCATCTACTGTGAACGGATTTTACGAAGGAAACTGGAACATCAGTTTACACAACGGAATTACTTACGATGAAAGTTTCCGCACCGCGTTTGAGGTAAATTACAAAAACGGAGAAAAGGAAACGCTGGCGGGCGAAGGGGACCTTGAGGGAAACCTCGACGGCTTTGTTGTAAACAAATATAATTTTATCGGTTCGAACCTGAATCATGACACTTACGCAGCTGTTGTTGTGAATCCCCTGGTCTTTGATTTCGACTGTAAATCCGCAACAGTATTCACACAAGGAACAGAAGGATTTAAAGTGAATGAAAAGTCCTCATCTATTGACTTCGGTCAAGGCGAGTGCGATAACATCTTTACCATATTTCTGGAAGGTATCACTATAATTATAGATTTGGACAAGATAAATGCCTGATCTGAAAAACAAGATAGCCCGCACTACAGCGGGCTATCTTTTAATACTGGTGTTACCTCAAGTTTATAACCTACACCATGAATAGTCTGAATTTTGACCAAAGGCTCATCCTTAAATATCTTGCGAAGGCGAGAGATAAATACGTCCATACTTCTTCCCACAAAATATCCTTCGTCTTCCCAAATAGCTTTTTGAATAATATCTCTTTCGATAACTCTGTTTTGATGAATACAAAACAAACGCAACAACTTGGCTTCTTTGGACGTCAAGGCTACAACTTCGCCTTCCGATTTAATTTCCTGGCTATCGTAATCAAAAACAAATCGCGCGAGTTGATAACTGGATTTAATATCGGCACGAGATGGACTGTTATAAACTCGCTTGAAAATCGCTTCTATCCGAAGTAAAAACTCCTCGATACTGAATGGCTTTGTGATGTAATCGTCTGCTCCAATCTTAAATCCATTAATCCGGTCTTCCTTCAGATTTTTTGCCGTCAGAAAGACGATTGGTATTCGGACATTGAGCTTGCGAATATCGGAAGCCAGAGAAAATCCATCCTTTTTTGGAAGCATTACGTCCAGCACGCACAGATCAAATTCTTCTTTCATGAAGGCACTTAGAGCAGTTTGGCCGTCCCCCAGGGCACGCGTAACATAGCCTGCCATATCCAGGTTATCCTGCAGCATAAATCGCATGTTGTCGTCATCCTCCACCAATAGGATTCTGCGGCCCATAAATCAGGTGTTTTGAAAATGAAGTTCGAAACGACTGCCTCTGTTTACTTCGCTGGAAACGGAAACCTTTCCCTGGTGAGCCTTTACGATTTCGCGAACGTAAGTAAGACCCAGTCCGAAACCTTTAACGTCATGCACATCACCACCGGAGGCTCTGTAAAATTTATCAAAGATGTAACGTTGAACATCCCGGCTCATGCCAACGCCTTTGTCGGCGATTGTTACAACTACTCCGTCGTCCAAATTGTTGGTTGTAATTGTTATGTCCGGTGGCAATGGTGAATATTTGTCGGCGTTGTCGAGAAGATTATAAAACATATTTGCCAGATGTAACCGATCCCCTGAAATGAATGGCTTTAGTGCTTCCAACTTACTCTTGATTTGGCCATGCCTGGTTTGAACTCTCACTTGAAAATTCCGAATCACCTCTTCAATAATTGAATGCAGATCCACTTCATCTTTTTTCAAAGAAAGTTCACCCTTCTCCAGCCTTGCTGTCTGCAAAACCTGCTCAACCTGGGACTTAAGACGTTCATTTTCTATATAAACAATGTTTGCATAATGAGCGGCCTTTTCCTGGCTGATCTCAGATCCTGCCTTTCGAAGCACCTCGCTCGCAATTGAAATATTTGCAATGGGTGTCTGAAGCTCATGTGTCATATTGTTTATAAAATCAGCCTTGACCTCAGCAAGCTTCTTTTGTTTAGAGAGGTCGATAATCACAAATCCAAACAGAACAAGTATCGCAAGGAATGTAAACGCTGAAAATATCCAAATGCCAAGGCCACCAACAATTTCGGTTTTCTTACCTGGAAATATTATAGCAAAATCCATTGCCGATTTTTTGGGCAGGGTCCTTTCCAGACACGTGGGTTCGGCTTTGGACGCAACTCCATCTTTATAAAAAGCTCCTAACGTGATATTCATCGATCGCTCCTCGTATACCACTACTTCGAAAGGCAGTAGCAAATTGTATTCAGGAAATGTTGTCTTAAGCAGCGAATCCAACAAATGATAATCTATATAATTATTAAAATCGACGTAATAAGAGTTCGAGCTGGTCTTAGTCACCGGATCAATGCGTGACGTGGAATCTCCATCCATCGTTAACAGTTGGCTTGACAAGTCCCGCAGCGCCAGATTCACCTTCTCGTCAAATTGTTTCTCATGAAGATCGTAGGCTTTGACAAACCAATAGACCTGAACTACCAGCAACCCGGTGAGTGCAACCAAAGTGGATACAATAACGACTCGATACGCCTTTCGTCTATTCATTGCCTCTGCGAGCGTGATGACAGGTAAAAGTACGGAGTTATATCGGTCAGGTTTAAATTTTTACAATTCATTAACATCTTTTTACATCGCTTTTACAAAAATGACGATGCCAAGGCGGAGGTTTGCCTTCACTAAACGACACATGATGAAATCCCTATTACGCTCCTGCCTCTCTGTGTTAACGATCATTACATTATCGGTAGTGTTTTCGTCGTACAATGAACCAGGTCCCGTCACCTTTAAAGTTGATCCACAACAAAGCAAGTTGCTGTGGAGGGGTTATTACCTTTTTAGTTTTGGAGAGCATTTTGGCACTGTTCAGCTTTCCGATGGCGAAGTTCAAATTGAGAACGAACAGATTACATCGGGTTTCTTCAGCATTGACATGAAAACCATCAAGAATCTGGATATGGCTGAAGACAATGGCGCGAAGGATTTGGAAGCGCATTTGATGAGCGACGATTTTTTTTCAGTCGATAAGTTCCCTAAAGCCACATTTGAAATAACCCAGTCTGAAAAAATCAAAGACGCTGGCGAGGGGCAACCCAACTACGACATCATTGGAAATTTAACGATCAAGGGAGTAAAAAATAACTTGAAATGTCCTGCCATCGTCAACTTTACTGAACATAGTGTAGAAGCAAAAGCCAGATTCAAGATTGATCGCACAAAATGGAACATTCATTACAACTCAGGAAAATTCTTTGCGGACATCGGCGATGGTGCCATTTCCGATGCTATCGGCTTTGAGATATTGCTAGTCACTTCAAAATAAATTCAAATCATGAAAACATTAACCCTATTACTTTGTTTTGCTTGTATTGCTGCGATTGCGCAACAGCCGGCTCAGATTCCGGGCAGAATTTATCTAAGCACCGATCAAGGCGTAACCTGGAAACAGATGGATAAAGGATTTCCCCACGATGAGAGCATTAATGCGTGGGTAGAGAAGGATAAAACAATAATTGCAGGAACTGATGCACACGGAATTTTCATTTCGTCCGAGCAACTAAAGTCATGGCATCCGTCAAACAAAGGATTACCGGCGCAGGTCAGGATAATTTCACTTGTCATACACAACCAATTTCTGTTTGCAGGATCTTACGGACACGGTTTGTTTTATTCAGATGATCTGGGGGAAACATGGACTGCAGCCAACAGGGGTTTGAATAATTTAAACGTCAGATGTCTCTACAGCTACGGGAGTATTTTGTTTGCCGGTACCGACAGTGGACTTTATCGTTCTTTTGATGATGGAAAGTCATGGGACGTCAATGTATCTGGTATACAGTTTAATTCATTTTCCTCTCTGAATCGCCAGCTGTACGTAGCGACAAATCAAGGGGTGTTAGCGAGCAAGGACGGGGATAAGTGGGATTGGATCTATAGCGAGGGGGCTATTTTTTCATTAGCCGCAAAAGGAGAGGAAATTTACCTTCAGGATTTTTTTGGAGCCGTGTATCGATCCCTCGCCAGGAATTTAGTCTGGTTGAAAGCGGATCTCTATCTGCCTTTTCGATATACGTTTCAGTTGACGCCAGGGGGTCGCAAATTTTTTACTATCGATTGGAAGCATGCAATCAGACAGCTTAATAATATAGAGACATTTCAAGCCCCTGGATTTCCACGGAATACCCTCATTATGGAATTATTAAACACATCGCATGGACTTTTAGCCGGGGTGGCATTGCCAAAAGGATGTTGATATGCTAACGGTTTGGATCAACGCAAAAAGGCCCAAGTAATTACCCGGGCCTTTTTTTAGTTTCCTACATCCGACTTATATCTTTTTAGTTACTTCGCTGGTCTTGAGGTTTGCTGTGAATTTATCGCCGTTCACATTTAGCTCAGCCGAATCACCACCAAGAAAGGTTATATCTCCCGTAAATTTGAAGTCTCCTTTATCGGGCACATTTCCACTAATTACGAACGTACCAGTACCGCCAACGATCTGGTGTGTTTGCTTCTTAATATTAACGTCCTTCAAAGTGATCTCCGTGCTACTGTTTCCGGACTTCACCTGTTCTTTATTTTCAAAAGAGCCGCTTCTTTTAAACAATCCATTGAGCAGAAAGTCTGTAGCAGCAGTTTCCAATCCCCTAACATCAAGTTCGGCGACGCCCGAGTGTTCAGCGGCAAGCTTGGGAGCATCAAATTCGCCACTGTAACTTAAGTTGACCGAGACCGCATCTGGTTCGCTCGCTGTATTACAATTTAACTTGAACTTATAACTGAAATCATAACTATAGGTTATTGTCGCACCGTCGGGGCTTGCTCCTGAAAGGTCCAGGTTCTGGGAAAGGCCACATGCGGCTACCCTTCCACCGGCATTATCCTCAAGAAGATCCTCCGTTACATCGGCTGATTTACCAGACACAAAGGAGACGCCCGATGTGTTGGAAGCCAGTGAAGACGAAACAATCACAGCTGCTTCTTCAGATGTAATTGAATTTGCCGGCTCATCGTCATCCTGACACGCCACTGCAACCGCAAACATTGATAAGAATAACCAGGCTTTGTTTTTTTTCATAAATGAAGTTTTTTGTTTTTATGTTCCGCGTATTAACGCAACGGGTAGGCTGAAATAGTCAGGAGCAGCTTTAAATAGCCGGTTTACCCAATGAACCTCACAAATTGAGGGTTTATCGGTATACAAGCTTAGCGGTTTTCCGGCTGTTGGTTGCGTTCCATGCCGCAACCGTCCGTAGTTGCACTGACTTACCGATGAATCATCCGCAATTTCCTCCCCTAAAATAGGTCCCCAAAAAAGGTCGTGTATCAATTCCGTTAAGGACTGTAACAAATGTGCTAACGCTTCAAGAAGCAACATTTTATACTGTTCAAATCAGTCAGAGGATGTATCAATACAGATAGTGAAGAGGCACGCCCCGAGTGCACATTTGGGTATCGAATTCAAAAAAATCTTTTCACCCTAAATAACAAAATTATGAAAACGAGAATCCGCACCATCCTTTTTGTTCTGACAGCATCCATCATTTTAATGGCATGTGTCGAGGAAGATGTAAATCCAGGACCGGCCTTTGAAGTTGCAAATACACATCCGGTAAAGAATGTCCCTGTTAAATAACGTGAACTAAAAATGCAATGACCATGAAAGCATTGTGCAAAGGATGGTTGTTGATAGTCATTTTGATGTCAGGCACCTTGTGTGCTTGTCACCCAGAAACGGATGACCCAACACCACAAATTCCAAGTCATGAAGTTCCACTGTAGGCAACTTCAATTACTTGGCGTAAAGGATTTGCAATTATATGAATTGCAAATCCTTTTTTTATGAAAGAAGTTTTTATGATTTAACGCAGTAAAATTGTTCTCAGTGTAATGAATATAAGGAAACCTTATAATGGGCGCCGTCCAGATAGAAATGTGGCACAAAGGGCACGAAGGAATGCACTCAGAGGCACACGGAGAAAGGCGTCATTGCGAGCTGAAGCGTTGGCCTGCGATGGCGCGAAGCAATCCCCAGCCGACAACGGTATTTTTTTTAACCGTGGGATGTATTGGATTCGAACCTGGCGCGAAGCGCGCCACAAGAATGACCTGTCCTTGTAGAATATTTTTTCTTAATTGTGGGATGTATTGGATTCGAACCAATGACCCCTACCCTGTCAAGGTAGTGCTCTAAACCAGCTGAGCTAACACCCCAAAATCGTTTGTCGATTTATGAATGATTTGTTCATTCAATTCAACAAACGTTATGTGACCCCGGAGAGATTCGAACTCTCGACCCATTGATTAAGAGTCAATTGCTCTACCAGCTGAGCTACGGAGTCTTCGTCCCAAATTTGGGAATGCAAAGTAAACATTTGAAAACGATGTGGACAAATCTTTTTTATGGATCTACTAAACCCTGGAGTCTTTCGAAAAGCAACGCAAAGGAATTCACAACACCCGGCCCTCTGCCATTGCTAAAAGTTGGATAAATTGTACCCTATTCGTATTCACCGAAACACGTTTAACATGCCCTAAGATGCAATCCGCAGAATATTGGATTAATAATTTAAACCTGCAGCCCCACCCGGAAGGTGGCTTTTATAAAGAAACCTATCGCGCGGGCGAGGTGATCCCTCGCGATGGTTTACCGTCACGCTTCCATGGACATCGCAGCGTGTCGACTGCTATATACTTTTTGCTACGCGGCTCTGACAAGTCATTGTTTCACAGGATCAAATCGGATGAACTCTGGCATTTTCATTCGGGAAATACATTGAACATTTTCGTGCTCACGCGAGAGGATGTGATCACGTTCAAGCTGGGTAGCAACCCGGAGAGCGGCGAAAGTTTGCAAATCGTCATTCCGGCGAATCATTGGTTTGGGGCGATTGTGGATGAACCAGGTGGTTATACCCTGTCGAGCTGCACAGTTGCTCCTGGTTTTGATTTCGAGGATTTTGAATTGGCTAATCGCCATGCGCTCCTGAAGGATTTTCATTTCCATGACGAAATAATCAAAAAATTAACGAAGCCATGAACTGGCCTCTGTGCCAGCGGACAAGACGAACTGAGATTAATCGGAAACTGACAGCCGTTTTGAAATAGTTTTATCGGGCATCTCGAGCAAGATGGAGTAAATACCAACATTAATTTTTCCGTACTCAAATAAAATTTCATTATCGCCAGCCTGCAGCTCCGCCCCTTGTGAGACGATTTGCCGGGATAACAAATCCACCATGCGAATCGTAACGCGTTGCGTTTTCACTGAAGGTATCCTTAGGGTAATTTTTCCCTGCCTCGAGGGATTTGGGAAAATTGAAATCCGGCCATCATAATCGTCCTCGATTCCGACAACGTGGGAATATTTAGCCGTAAAGGTTACATCATTTTCAGGAGTAATGATTGTTTGTGTTTCGTCACCATGGTTTGTCCAGCTTTCGAAGTTGTAAGTGATTTTATCCTTCACCTGCGGGGTGACGATACCAATTGAACGAATGATACCCTCGACACTAACGATCGATGCCGGAGTTTGTAACGGCTGGCCGTCTAACGTGATTTGCAATCCCGGCGGCAAAGTAGTGAAGGTAAGTGTCGACTTTTTTGGAAGTACATCGACAGAGTCTTTGCCCTGAAGACCGTGAGAATCCGTGACCGTGAGTATAATTCGGTACCAAACATTATCGGACGTTTCGCCGGCATTGGGAATCAGGAATGAACCACTGGTCACGTCTTCGACGGCAGGCTGATCATGAACGTGAGTATCGTGATGAAAGTTAATCTCCCAACTGAATGCAGCTGCTGGTAGGGTTCCATCTTCCGCATCGGTACCGCTACCGGAAAAATTTATGTTCGTGCCCGCCACGTACGTGGTCCCCGCAACCGGAGAGAGGATTTCTGCAATGGGTATAACATTCGCGAGCACTGCCAGCGTCGCCGCCTCACTCGTAACACTACCCGACGAATTTGAGACCACAACTTTGTAATCGCCGATATCAGTCAATGCGGCGACAGGAATCGTAAAATTAGAATTGGTCGCTCCGGGAATATTTGTTCCATTTTTTTGCCACTGGTACGACAAAGGCAAGCTGCCTAATGATGTAACGCTGAAACTGGCGGACTGTCCCTCAGCGACCGTTTTATCGGCCGGCTGGTTTAGAATGAAGGGTGATGTAGTCTTGTTATAAACGATTTTATAAAGTGCATCAGCAGTTCTGCTCAGATAGTAGAGATTTCCGTCGTTGCCCACTGAAATGCTCAAGCCTTCTCCTGAAATAGCGGTAGCGAAGGGCGCACGGACCGGGCTCGCGGCGGCGGGATCAATGGTGTTGATCCAGCTGTTGCAGAGATCCTGAAAAAAGTAATGACCTACGTATTCCGGGGGATAATTTGTTGCAGAGGGATAGAAGAATGTACCACCCGTAATTGCACACCCTTTTCCATCTCCGGATCCGTGTGGATACACATAAATCGGATTTGTAAAAGCTGGGTACGTTGAAGGGTTGAATGTACCTTCTGTCGTTGACCAACCGAAATGTTTTCCTCCCGTCGTGGCATCGTTTATTTCTTCCCAGGTTTCCTGACCCACATCATTTACTAATATTCTTCCAGTCTCTGGATGAACTGCAAAAGTGTATGGGTTCCGCAGTCCATAAGCCCAGACACGCTTTCGTTGTTCACTTCCTGTTGTGAAAGGATTTCCTGGGGGAACGCTCCCATCTTTGTTAATCCGCAACAACTTGCCATGATAGGTATCCAGGTTTTGAGCGTTCGGTGCGTTAGCGTTT
>Ga0184612_10000854_pt1 | contig 14481 bp, 17 predicted proteins | sample PLM3_60_coex_FD_133163 | JGI IMG/M metagenome (GOLD analysis project Ga0184612, IMG submission 133163) | Groundwater sediment microbial communities from an aquifer in East River, Colorado, USA - PLM3_60_coex | ecosystem: Environmental > Terrestrial > Soil > Riparian zone | place: USA: East... | reverse complement strand
GATCATTGGGTTTCAACGGGACTTGATGAGTCTTATAGGCCCCGCCTTTGCGGCGGCACGAGAGATGCAACGTGTGACTATTGTAGCTGCCGGCAAGGCCGCCGACGACGCAACACCAGAGACACCACTCTAAGGAGGCAACAGCGATGAGACTGGCAAACCGAGACGTTCAGAGGATTTACATCGGTCTTAAGAAGATCGACGAGGCACCGGAAACGACGCTCGATGGTGAAGTTCGAGTAAGGATCGGAGTTAATCTCAATCGACTCTTTGAGCACGTTAGAGTAGTGGATAAGGAGACCCAACGGCTGAGTAATCAGATGGCGTTGATGAGCCAGCAGGTAAATGGACAGAAGATCGACACCTTAAAGCTTTTCGGGCTCGACGACGAACTCCAGACTATTCTGGATACTGTAGAGGACTTCAAGCTGAAGAAATTCAGGCTTGAGGAATTTAAGCTGAAACAGAACCCCAAGATCAAGGCCGAAATGTTGTCGCAGATCGCTATTCTCATCAAAGACTTTGATGACGGTGAGAGTGATGAGGACTAGATGGAAGAGGCTGGAATTGGTGCAGTTGCTGTATCCGAGGTGGCGATCTCGGGCTCGCTGTTTGTGGCTGCGGTCACGCCCGAGCCAGAGCCTGCGCCAGACGATGGATACAACTTTCCAGTCGGAAGGCGACTCGACTCCGACTACGGAGTCAGAGGCTTGAGGCATAGGTTCGTGATAGGACGACGCTGATGGCTTATGAAGTTGACAGGCGTGAGTTCGTAAGCGGCGCGACTTCAGCTCTTGCAGCCGCAATGTTTGGCAAAAAGCCTACATTGCCAGCGGACGAAAAGGGCGACGAAGAGGATATGAAGTACTGGCCTCTCACGAGGTGTATCGAGTCATATGAGGACTATCTCGCCAACAAACAAGAGGAAATTCAAGAGCAAAAGAACGCTCGACAGTACCGGCACGGAGCCCAGTGGACCACGAAGCAGGTAGAGGTCTTTAACCTCCGCAGACAGCCTGTGGTGACCTACAATCGTATCTCGCGTAAGATCGACTCGATTATAGGGCTCATGGAGAAGCTCAAGCAGGATCCGAAGGGCTTCCCGACCAATCCACGGACGACTGATGAAACCGCGGCCGAGCTGGCGACGCACGCAGTGCGTTACGTTGTTAATACTGAACTGCGGGAGAGCCGGTTTCCGTTCGCTATTGAGAACGGGGCCACGGACGGCCTCGGTGGGATCGAAATGGTCCTGATAAAGGGCGATAAGGACGATATAGACGTAGCCTTTGCTCATGTTCAGGTGGACAGCTTCTTCTACGATCCGCGCTCGTTCGAGCACGATTTCAGCGATGCTCGATATATGGGCGTCGGAAAATGGCTCGATCTCGAGGATGCTAAGGACCTCGCGCCAGATATGGCCGACGAGATCGAGTCTTCTATGGCACGCGGTACGAACCTGAGTTCTGACCCCGATCGTGAGAGAAGGTTCTTCGATGTTGACCCTAAACACAAACGGATCAGGGTTGTTGAGATTTGGTACAAGCACAAAGGCGGATGGTGCTGGGCCCTGTTTACCGGTGGACAAAAGCTTCGTGAGGGCAAGTCCTACTTCTTCAACGAAAAGAACGAGCCCATCTGTAAGTTCATTATGTTCTCGTCCTTCGTCGATCACGATGGAGACCGCTACGGTTTCGTTAGAAATCTCCGATCTTCCCAGGACGAGATCAATCAGCGTCGCTCCAAGGGCCTGCACGAGTTGATGTCGAGGCGGATCAAGGCCGAGGACGGGGCCTTCACCGACGTAGAACTGGCTCGTCGTGAGGCGGTGAAGCCCGACGGCGTCGTTATCTACAACAAAGGTTTCGAGATGGAGTTCGACGATGCAGCTCGCATCGCGAATATCGAGGGCCAATTGAAGTTCCTTGAGGACGCGAAGAACGAAATTGAGAACTTCGGGCCTAATCCGGCCCTGATCGGGCAGGGACTCGAGTATAAGTCTGGGCGCGCTATCAACCTGCTCCAGCAGGCAGGGATCGCGGAGTTGGGACCGTTCGTGATAGGCATTAAGAACTGGAAACTTCGTATTTATCGGGCTATTTGGTCTGCCGTACAGCGCTATTGGACCGGAGAACGCTGGATCAGGGTCACCGATGTGGAGGGCGTTGAGCAGACTGTGACACTGAATGGGGTCGGAATAGACCCTCAAACAGGCTTTCCGAGGATGGTAAACGTTGTTGGACAGCTAGATGTCAACTTCACGCTCGATGAGGGACCGGACGAGATCAATATGATGGCGGATGCCTATGATACGCTCGTAGCACTGACTGCGCAGGGCGCGAATATACCTCCACAGATCCTCCTCGAACTGGCTCCGCTCCAGGCGAGCGTGAAACGGAAGCTTCTGGCCATTCTGAACAAGCCCGATCCGATGCAGCAACAGGCCAAGATGATCACTCTCCAGGGCGAGGGTGCCAAAGTCGAGGAAACTAAGTCCAAAACTCAGTTGAACATCGCAAAAGCCCAAGAAACTGCTCAGGGCGGTGCTCATGGCGTTGTCGAGCGCCAGATGGACATGCAAATGGCTCGTGAGGAGCACGGACTGAAGCAGCAGGAACTCGCTGGCAAGGTCCAGGCCCAGCGCGAACAGTCCCAGATCAAGATGCAGGGCGAATTCGCCAAACTTCAGTCAAATCAGGTGAAATCGCAGCAAGATCTGCGGACTAACGAGGTAAAAAATGCGATGGGGCTGCGCCACAGTGAGGAACAGCACCAACAGCGGATGCGGCAACAGCCAGCAACAAACGGCAAGGGAGTCTAAAATGGCTATAGGGTTTATCTTCTGGCTACTCATGCTTCTGTCCATAATCTTCTGGGTATGGGGTCGGCCCTGGGAAGGCGATCGAAACATAGGCGGAATGACCCTTCTAGTGTTCATTCTGTTCTTCCTGCTCGGATGGAAGGTCTTTGGGTTCGCTATTCACGCATAGGAGGCACTCATGCCGCCAGTATCACAAGCGCAGAGAGGCGCGATGTTCGCCGCAGCCGCGGGCAAGAGTACGCTGGGCATTCCGAAGAAGGTCGGCAAAGAGTTCGTCGCGGCCGATCCTGGTGGAAAGCTTCCGAGCGTTGCACCGAAGCGGCGCGGAGGGATAGACCAGCTTAAATCCGGTGACTATCGGAGAAGGTAACGTCAGCACTACGACACAGTGCATCGCTGGGCGAGAGCGATAGTCTCGTCGAAACGTGACCGCAACGAGATAGCGGAGAGGAAGTGAAAATGGCAGACGAAAAGACTGTTGATCAGGTCCCCGACTCGGATCTGTTCGAAAAGGCTACTACACCACCAGTGGCTCCTGAGCCACCGGCACCACCGGCAGAACCAGAGGTGAAGGAAGCTGCAGCCCCTGAGCCTCCGGCTAAGCCGGAACCACCGGCTCCACCAGAGCCGCCAGAACCTACAATACCTCCCTGGCGTCTCCGTGAAGAGGCGGAAGCTCGTAGACTGGCCGAGGACCGCGCGCGGATGCTTGAACAGCGTCTGAACGAGGTTGCGGCACATATGCAGCAAAGCCAGAAGCAACCGGACTTCTTCGAGGACCCGGATGCCTCTACGCGTCGGATCATCCACCAGGCTATTCAGCCTTACGCTGAGGAAACTCGACGTAATCTGATGTATATGGGTAAGATGGTTGCGGACGCAAGACATGGTGCTGATAAGGTGGAAGAAGCCGAACAGGCTTTTCTCAAGGCTCGCTCTGAAGAGAGCCTTGACCCCGCAGACTACGAACGGGTAGTTCAGTCACCCAACCGATACGATGCAGTTGTACAGTGGCACAGAAAGCAATCTGTACTTGCATCAGTCGGCGATGACCCAGCTGCCTGGTTCGAAAAGCAGCTTGAGGCCAAACTGGCCGATCCTGAGTTCCAGGCCAAGATGCTTACGAAAGTCCGTGGGGACGCTGCCAGCAGACCTTCCGAAGTTCAGCTACCGCCAACGCTCTCGCGAGCTACAGCCTCTAAGGGTAATTCTGCAGAGTCTGTGAGGGACTTGAGCGATGCAGGCTTATTCGCCCATGCTATGGGAGATAAGCGGCGCTAGTAGGTATGGTACCGAAACGGTATCGTACGTACAGTTTAAGAAAGGGTTGAAGCTATGGCTTTAACCGTAATCGAGAACAACAACAAGCTCATCGTATTTACCGAGGAGATAAATCGGGAATACGTTCGAGAGAATATGTTCTCGCCATACATGAGTACCGGCCTCACAGCCATCATCCGGCTACGGCAGGAACTTAAGAGTGGTGGCGAAGACATGAATATCCCCCTTGTTTCCCGTCTGACGGGAGCAGGGGTTGCTACCGATACCCTAGTGGGTAACGAAGAGAAGATCGACAACTACGGTATGCGGGTCCGTATCGAGTGGGCACGCAACGCTATCACTACCAATAAGGCCGAGCGTCAGAAAGACTCGGCTGATGTCTTCGGAGTCGCGAAGCCGTTGCTGAGCGACTGGGGCAAGGAACTTCAGCGCGACGAGCTGATCGCCGCGTTTATGGCCCTTCCCACTGAGACCCTACCGGCCTCATCGTCTGGCGTCCGTGTGAACGGTATCCAGTATGATTTGGCCACCGCAGCGCAGCGCGATACTTGGAATGCGGCCAACTCCGATCGCATTCTCTATGGGAACTCGACGGCGAACTTCAACGCCACCCACGCCACTGCTCTGGCTACTGTCGATACTGCCAACGACAAATTCACTGCCACAAACTTGTCGTTGCTGAAGCGCATCGCAAAGAACGCTAACCCGAAAATCCGTCCCTACAAGACGGATGACGGATATGAGTACTTTGTGGCCTTCGCCGGAACTAATCCGTTCCGGGATCTCAAGATCTCTCTTGAGACTATCAACAAAGATGCCAGACCCCGTGAGGGCAATGGCGTCTCCAAGAACCCGATCTTCCAAGATGGTGACCAGATCTATGACGGAGTGATCGTTCGGGAAGTTCCCGAGATGTCTTCGTTCGTTACCAACGTCTGGACAACCCTCTTGACAGCGGGTACCACGTCTGCTCGAGTCGAGCCCGTGTTCCTGTGTGGTCAGCAGGCTGCGGTCTTTGCTTGGGGCCAGATGGCAAGGCCGACGTTCCGTAGTGAAGACGACTACGGCTTCATCACCGGCACTGGCGTCGACATGGCCTATGGCGTGGCGAAGATGTTCAAGAAGCACCCGAACACCAGCTCCAATCTAAAGCAGTGGGGCATGGCGACCGGGTTCTTCGCGTCGGCGTCGGATTAAGGAGGCACATAATGACAACCTCTCTGAATAATGCTGTGCCTGCCCGTGACTTCGTCACCGCGCAACTGGTACATTATCTGCGCAAGGCCATCAACGTCGCTCAGAGCTTGACTGGTTCCACAACTACAATCGGAACCCTTCCGGCGGGTGCGATGGTGTTGGGAGGACTGAGCGGGGTCTTTGTGACTCAAGACCTCAACGGTACTACCAACGTCGCTAACATCGGCTTTGCTGCAGATGCTCTCAGCTCTGCCAATACCGGCGCCTACGCAACCGCGCTCGCGCTGGCAATCACTACCGGCGGCTTCGTAGCCGTTGATGAACTTGGTGTTGCAACAGGGCGTCCGCGCGCTGTTGATACGAGGGTGACCGCGACGTGGACCGGAACTGCTACTACCGGTATCTTCGAGGTCGTCATCGCTTACGCGCCTAACAGGTAAACTTTGGTCGGTGGGTATGTACAGCCCACCGATCCCTTTTTAGGAGAATACTATGCGTCCAATGTCAGAGCCTATCCGTCGCGCTGACGGCAATGCTGAGTCTATAGAACTACTTGAGCGGTGGCTCAAGAGAGCCAAAGAGCATGGACAAATAGGTTTTGTTGGTATTGTTGCCTGTGAAAATCTCAAGCACGTTGTATCTGATTATGGAGGGTCACTGGAGCTATCGTTTGTAGCTAACTGGGGACTGGACACTCTGAAATACCAGCTGCTCGCGCGGGCACACTCGCGCTACGAAGAACCATTCGAGCCCCCGAACCCAGATCAGGCAGATCGTATCTGCTACGATATCTCGGCTGGTCCAGCCTGTTTCGATTTCATCGCATGGCTCGTTCTCGCAGAGATGAACAGACGCCGTCATGGTGCTCCAGCGCCGTTGAAGGTCGGGTTCAAGATGCTTAACAGTCCGCAAGAACGAGATCTACACGAGCGGGAGCGAGCTTCGTTCTATCGGAATGTGATCTTTCCGTCACTGAGTTTTGTCGGAGCTATCGCCGACGAGGGCTCAAACGACTCTCCGACTATGGCCAAGTATACACTTCGACCGATAGTCGAGCTTGCGCTCAAAGGCGAGAAAGTGCCGCTGCTCAAGCCGTCGGCTATGGCGGTCAGTATGATAGACACATTCTTGGCTGACAAGCGTCCGCCAGTGACTATCACTCTGCGTGAGTCCAAGGCCAAATGGGAGTTCAGAAACTCCAATATTGACGAGTGGCTCAAAGTCGCTAGGTATCTGGAGAACAGAGGCGAGCGAGTGATCTTTGTCCGTGACACGGAGTTTGCTCGGGAGCCTATGTCTGGTGGATTTAATACTTGTCCAGACGCCTCGATAGACATCAACGCGCGTCTCGCGCTGTATGAGGCTGCCAAGTGCAACTTGTTCGTATCGAACGGCCCCTGGATGCTTGCCCTGCACGGCTCTCGTCCATGGCTGATGTTCGTCGAGACTAATGCGATGTCGGCGTTCTTTCCGGAGACACCTCAGTGGTGGACGCAGTGGCATGGCATCCACAACGCTCAGTTCCCGTGGTCTCTACCGACGCAGGAGATCATTTGGGAGCGCGATGATGCTGATAACATCATCAAGGCTTGGGAGAACCTCAATGCCCGAATGATCCACGCTGGAAACTGGGGAGCCCAAACGGTGCAAGCCGCAGAATGAAAAAAGTCAGACAAACAACCATATCGAGTGAAGGAGAAGAAAGATGGAAGACCAGACCAAAGATCAGACTCATGTTCCGCCCTCACAGCAATCCGCTCAGGGGCCTGTTGCGAAGCCTGGAGAGCCAGTGACCTGGACGAAGGGCACTAACGCCCCGCCGAAGCCTCCGACCAAGAAGGCTCCGGAGCCTGTCGTCGAGTCGAAGCCCGTAAAAAAGAGCCCTTGAGATGGCCGTATTCTCATCAACTCAGCCGAGTCTTCGGGCTCGGATACTCCCAAGGTTCCCCGCGCAGGTTGTCGCGGGGAATGGGATCACTATCACCAAAAGTGGTGGAGTGTACACCTTCGAGGTGACCAACCAGCTTGGTGGTAACGATACAGAGGTTCAGTTCAACAGTGGTGGGGTCTTCGCAGGCGATCCTACCTTCACGTTCAACAGTGCTACGAACGTGCTTACAGTTGCTGCTCTTACAGTGGCTGGAAACGTCACAGTTGGTGGTATCATTGATGCTGGTGTCACTATCAAGACCGTTCCTACAACAGTAGCTCTTCTACCGGCGGTAGGAACAAAGGGCAGAAGAGCCTTTGTTACCGACGCTAATGCGACGACGTTCGCCTCTATCGTCGCCGCAGGCGGCACAAACAATCTCCCGGTCTACGACGACGGGACCAACTGGAGGATTGGATAGTGGATATAACCAAGACCCGAACCGAGTTGATACTCGAGGCCGCGGACAAGCTGAAAATCGTCGGTACTGGCCAATCACTCGAGGCAGAGTATTCGGCCAAGCTCGATGGCAATATCGACCCGCTGTTCATGCAGCTCGCCTCGGATGGTATCTGCGAGGTCGTCAATGATAACCAGATACCAAGCGAATGGTTCGACGCTCTTGCGGGCCTACTGGCCAACATCTGCGCGCCTCTTGGCGGCACGGGCTTCGATCCGAGAATACAAGAGTACTACGAGATGAAGCTCAAGCGGCTGACTTCTAGTCGTCCGAGCTACACCGTGTTGGAGAATGAGTATTTCTAATGTCTGTGAGTATCATATTTCCGCCTTCGAGCGCGCCCGGTCAGCGGCCTCAGGAGTCTGCTGGGCGCCTCATAAATGCTTTCGCTGAAAAGACTCCAGTTGGGGCGCCTTCGCAGGTGATCCATCGACGCTCGCCAGGGCTCTTAAGAGTCGCAGAGTCCGTGGACAAAATACATACGAGAGGTTTTTTGGATATTGGGACAGAGGTGCTCTGGATACTGAACGAAAGAGTTCTCAAGATCAACTCAGCCTTTACAGTCTCAGACGTTGGGGCTCTTAGCGGAACAGAGCCGGTGACTGTAGCACGAAACAATGCAGTCACTCCAAACAACGTCGTGGTCACTGACACTGGCTGTTTCAATCTGTTCAGTGGCTCTGCTCCGACATCGTTCGCTGATGCAGACCTTCCAGGGTCACCGACAAGCGTCTGTGATTATAATGGATACTTTGTTTGGTCCTTTGCGGATGGGAGGATTTTCGCGTCGGATCTCAACTCGGTGTCAGTGTCGGCTCTGTCGTTCAACACCGAGCAGGGGCTCAACGTTCGTCGAGTTGTGCGCTACGCGGGGCGATTGTATGCCTTTGGCGACAAGTGGACAGGGGTCTATCGTGACGCGGGAACGAGTCCTTTCCCATTCGCCCGCGAAGTCACTATTCCTCGGGGGATCGTCGGGACTCATGCCATTGGAGGCTGGGAAGCGGGATGGGCGAACGAGTTGATCTGGGCTGGAGATGACTTTATAGTGTATAAACTCAATGGATACACTCCAGTACCAATCTCTACCAACGACGTGAGTCGCTCTATTCAGGAGGCTGTACTGGCCGGGGATAGAGATTTGATCGAGGTGACTATCTATATGTTTGAGAAGAACGCTTTTTGGGCGATTAGCGCTCATAACCGTTTTACTTGGGAGTATAATCTCTCGACCGGGGAATGGAACGAGCGGAAATCGTACAATAAGGATGACTGGAAGGGGATGAAGTCACTCCGAATGTTCGATCGCTGGCTCGTAGGAGATCAATATACTGGAGAACTGTACGAACTTCGAGGAGACTACTATTTGGAGGGCATTGACCCACTGATTTGGCATGTGGAAAGTGGAGCACTTTCAGATTTTCCTCGCGGAATGGTGATACCAAGGGCGAGTTTCAACTGTACCGCAGGTGTTGGCGACTTCGATGTTGCAGAGGATCCGAAAATCGAGATCTCATGGTCTCTCGACGGCGGATATCACTATGGAGAGCCAGTAATTCGTCGTCTAGGCGGCCCCGGACGAACAAAGTCTCATCCGTACATTCTCAGCAGTGGACTGTCCAAAGGTCAGGGCGTGCGATACCGACTTAGGGTCTCCGATCCAGTTCACGTTGGACTATCTGGCGGTGTTATTGAGCCAGAACAGAGAGGGTTCTCTGGATGATTACAGAACCCCTCGATCCGTTCTCTGAGGTCGTTGATGAGCGACGAAAGTGGAACCCTGAGTGGTATTCATGGCTCAAGACATTTGTGTCTGAGACGATCGGGAGCTTCGCTGCAGATCCAGTTGAGCAGGGGACCTGGATACCAGTTATAACTTTTCCGGTCCTTGGCGATTTGTCGGTGGCCTACTCATTGCAGGTTGGAGCATACAGAAAGATAGGCACTCTTGTCTGGGTTAGATTTGACATAGCTACAAGCACTTTCACTCATACAACCGCTTCTGGCACCTTGCTTATAACTGGACTTCCATTTCAGCCCATGACTACTCAGGGGACAAACGCTCGGACAGGAGAGCTACAGTTTCAAGGCATTACAAAGGCAAACTATACACAGTTCATGCCAGCCTTTGATGACTTTATTGGTCCTAGAATTCTTATGGAGGCTTCTGGTTCTGGGCAAGCCTTTAGTACTGTTACTGCCGCTGATATGCCAAGCGGCGGCTCTGTCGTTCTTCGAGGCGGCGGCGTGTACGCTATGGACTGAATAGGAGACTAATATGGCCTTCGATCCTCTCTCAATCTTCACTGGTAGTGCTCAGGAAGAGGCTGCTCAACAGCAGCGACAGTACTTTCAACAGCAACAGGCTCAGAACGCTGCACAAGCCCAAGCGGCTCAGACTGGGGGACTTGCCGCCCTTCAGTCAGGTCAATCCAGTGCGATCGGGGCCATCGGCCCAGCTACTCGCACCGCTAGAAACGATATAGTAAACTCGACTGGATCTGGCCTGAATACACTGTATGGCGGTCAGGTCCAGGGCGCAGGAGCACTTACCAGTGGTCAAATGGGCGGGCTCGCTGCTCTTCAGAGTGGCGTCTCACAGGCGACTGGGGCATATCAGCCACTGACCGCTGCTGCAAGCAGGTACGGTATGGCTTCTGGTCAGGCTCAGGGAATGTCCGCCGACGCACTGGGGCTCAATGGCCCAGAGGGCGTTGCCCGTGCACAGCAGGCCTTTCAGGCCAGTCCTGGCTATCAGTTTCAATTGGACCAGGGGCTCGAGGCTATAGGACGAAACGCTAACATGGCCGGGATGGGCGCTGGTGGAAACGCTCTTGTCGAGGCTCAGAAATACGGATCAGGGTTGGCCGGGGCGGAGTTTGATAAATGGCGACAGGGTCTGCAGCAGCAACAGGGGCTCTATGCTCCGCTCGAACAGGGAGCACTTAGTAGCGCTGGTCAAGGCGTAGCAAATGCTGCTCTTACGGGCGGTACGAGCGCGGCCAATATCGAAACTGGAACCGGAGGACGGCTAGCTGATCTGTATGGACTCACAGGCCGCACGGGCGCAGATATCTATGGTACTTCTGGGCGCTCTCTTGCCGACCTTGAGTCGAAGGGTGGACTTGCCGAGGCTGGTATATACACTGGCACCGGCGGTGCAGCGGCTAATCTGTACGGAAACATCTACGGGACGCAGTCTGGGTTCAATCAAGCGATGATTAAGCCCTATGCCGACACGTACCAGCAGGAAGCTGCGGCCACGACAGGTGGCGCACAGAACTTCTGGAACCTTATCGGTGGTGCCGCGAAGGGTGCGGCTGGCGGCGGCTTCATACCGGGTGGTAGCTATACGCCCTGGAAGGTGTAATTATGCCCTACAAGTTCCCAAATGTGAGCTTCGATTGGCTCGGTGATCTTCCTCAACTATCTGAGGAGGCTCGTGGTCGGGCTACTCGACAGGAGCTAGCCGATCTTGATATGAGCACTCCCGCTGGAATGCGCAAAGCGGCGGACAAACTGTGGAAGTCTGGTAATCTGCAGAACATGGAAGCAGCTCAGAGGCTCTATTCGAGCGCGCTCGGTCGAGAGCAACTGCATCAAAAGGGCGAAGCGGATAGACAGTATGGAGAGTGGCTCAAAACCTATAGGAGCGGGGCTGCTGCGACTCCTGGCACGGCTCCAGGCGCGGCTCCGGCACCGACTGTTGACATTCCGCTTCCACCACCTCCAGCGCAAGCGCCCGCGGTTAACTGGGGCGGACAGGGAGCTGTCCCAGGTGGACCGCCTCTGCCGCCGCCAGCGGCTCCTGCCCCAGCGGCTCCTGTCCATAATCCCAATATGACTGAGGCACCACAGAGCCCTAGCGATGAGCTATTGGCTCGGACCGAAGGTCAGGGGATGCCTCCGCGCGGGCCACAGTTAGCTCAAGCGGGACCTGGACCTATTCCAGGGCTCACGTCCCCGCCTGGGGCTCCGCAAGTGCCTGGAATGGAGGTCTTTCAGGGGGCGCAAGCGCAGCCCATGACAACGCCGCAGGCACCTCCAGCGCAACTGCCACCTAGGCTCGCCGGTCCTGGTTCCGAGGTCGATGCGGCTCGACAGGAGGCCATGCAGGCTGGGTCCGAACTGATCAAGATGGGGCCACGAATGGCTAATACGCCTGCGTACAAGGCGTATGAGCAACAGTTCAGAAGTGCTCTGGCGCGAACCAAGATGAGTCAGAGCGATCAGGACTACAATCTGGATAGAATTCAGAGGGCTCAGCGAGGTCAGCCAGAGATAACCAAGACTGATTGGGAGCTGGAAAAGAAGATTGCTCCCGAGAGGTACAAGGAGGCAGAGAAGGTCTACATTGAGCAGGAGAAAAAGGGCGCACAGTCTCAGGAGCTATTCAGCACTCTAAAAAGACTGGATGAAATTACTAAGGACCCGAACTTTGTGTCTGGTAAATATGCTCATACCTATGGAGAGATTGTAAACAGATTTGCCTCTATAGCCAAACTGACTGGAATACAGGCACCAGATATTAGTGCTCTCAGAGCTAAGGTGAATAGCATAGCCGAGCCTCATCTGAAGGCCGCCGCGCTTATAGAGGAGTTTACTTCTCTATCCAACAATGCTCTTATGGCCCACGTTGGAAGCTTCAGTAAATCCTTCTCTGACGCGGATAGAGCATTCACTGAGCGGATTTTCCCTCAGATCTTGCAGACGCCCGGAGGCATAGCGAAGATCATTGATAATCTCAAGGCGATGGCTGCTTACAATACTGGCATTGCTAAAACCGCGCGCGACTACATGAAGGAGCATGGAAACAACGCCACTCCCTATGGCGTCCATGAGGCAGTCCAAAAGTATGCTGCCGAAAATCCACTATTTGTGGATGCAAATGGAAAACCTACGGAGCGAGGCCAGGCCATTATAACAGCGGCTCAGCCGTCAGCAAGGCCAGCCCCTCAAGCGCCTACGGCGCCGCCTCCAATGATACGACCACAGGACGAGGGTCGGACTGGCTCTACTCCCGATGGGCGAAAGTGGATAATCCGTAATGGACGACCTGTCCCAATCGGTGCAGGAGACTAGCCTCGATGGTTGCCAGATTTGACGAGTTAGAGTCTGAAGCTAGGAGGCGCCGCGACGCTGCGGCATATCTCCCTAACCTCCAGGAGATGTTTGTCCAGGCACAGCAGCGCGGGGCGCCTCCACCCCCTCAACCCTGGATGCGTAGGCCGGGGTCACTAAGACCAATAGGAAATCCACCTCTGCGGGCGAACGATCCTGCTCCTGTAGATACTTTCGATCAGAGGTTTAATCCGGGAGCATATCCTCCAGTAGCCCCGCCGCGTGGTGAGAAATCTTTTGAGATACCTCCTGGAACACAAGAGCGTTTCGCCGATCCGACAAAAGTTATCGCTGACGCCTCTGGTGCAATTCCCGCTACTGGAAAAAAATCAGACGAACAACCATATCCAGCCCCACAGGGCTTCAAGTTCGATGAGGCGCTGCCTCAAGGGTTCAAGTTCGACGTTCCTGAGGACCCCGCCGAGCGCGCCGCACTGCGGACGCAACAGAGTGTTAGACCAAGGGGCGGGCGTCAAGAGGGTGCGGCTACGGCCGTGATAGAGTCAGCTATCCCAGCCACAGCTAAGGGTATGATGCAGACTGTCGAGGCCGCGAAACAAGAGGCCACTTCGGCCGCTATGGGTGGGGACTATAATCCGAAGCCAGTTCTAGAGTCTGCTTTCATGGCTAATCCGGCCGCGCTTCCACTGAAGGCCGGTACCGTTCCAGCCTCGATAGCGGCCCAACGGGTCACAGGGGTTATGTCTATCCCGCGCGCGGCAGACGCTGGACCGTTAGGCCAGGCCATTTCGACTCGATTTGGCAAGACTCCAGAGATGGCCCAGCGCGCTAGCGCAGAACTTCAGGCGGCCGGAGAAGGCGCGGCTACTCGCGCCGCTGGAGGCGAGGTTGATCAGGTCGCCGCTGGTACGGCTGTTCGAAATGCTATTACAGAGGCGGGAGATAAGGCTCATCCGAGATTGACCCTGTTGAATGACAGTAGGAGAGGGCCAGAGGATGTTATAGACCATATGTACTCACTGGCTCGAACTGGTTCTAAGGATGATCTTGCCGCGCTCGGACAGCTTACCAGGCTCGTCCCGGTAGAACAGCGTGGTGTTGTTCAGGGGGCACTGATCCAGCGGCTCGGACAGGGCACAGAGGGCTTTAGCCCAGAGGCTTTTGTCGGTGCCTACAGCAGTATCTCAAACAACATGAAGAATGTCCTGTTTGGTCGGGACTCTCTTCGATATCACCTCGATAGCATCGAGGCAGTCTCTCGACGCGCGTCAACGTGGCAGCATCTGGAGCAAGGAAAGAGCCCGCTTATGGCTATAGGTGCCGCAGCAGGTGCTATGATGGTTCCGGCAGGTCCTATCGCTGGTCCCTTGACTGTGCTCGGCGCGGTTATACCCCTGCAGCTAATGGGCAGGTATCTCGCCAAGCCCGCTTCGGCAGCGTCGATAGCACAGTGGTCACGGGCCTACGAACGGGTTATGCGAACTAAAGGGGCTCCAAACGCTATGGCTACCTTCGGTATCGCCACTCGAAACCTTAACAACTCACTCGGCACAGACGTTGATCCTGCTACCGTGCTGAAAGGGACGCAAAATGAGCAGCCTGTGGAATAGATCTGGTACGGTAGAGCGCTATGCCGACGATCTTCGAGCGGCGGGAGCCAAGGCGTACTTCACTAACGGCGGTACGTTGACGCCACTATCGGTGTTTGAG
>Ga0184612_10000853_pt1 | contig 14483 bp, 12 predicted proteins | sample PLM3_60_coex_FD_133163 | JGI IMG/M metagenome (GOLD analysis project Ga0184612, IMG submission 133163) | Groundwater sediment microbial communities from an aquifer in East River, Colorado, USA - PLM3_60_coex | ecosystem: Environmental > Terrestrial > Soil > Riparian zone | place: USA: East... | reverse complement strand
GGCCATGGCGGTGACGATGCTCGCCGGGCTCACGCTGGCGGGCACAGCCTTCGCGCAAACCCCGACGGGCGAGGCCCAGAAGGTCACGTGGACGCTCGGCAGCGAGGACGACATCGACTCGTTCAACCCGTTCGTGGCCGTGGCCTCCGGGTACACGATCTTCGCGATGACGTACGAGTACCTCCTGAGCTACGACACCGAGACGCTGGCCAGAGGGCCGGGGATCGCCGAATCCTGGGAGACGAGTGAGGACGGGCTGACCTGGACCTTCCACATCCGGGACGGCATGACGTGGCACGACGGCGAGCCGCTCACCGCCAACGACGTCGAGTACACGTTCAATCGCGTCATCCAGGACCACGTCGGCGCCTTCTTCTCCTACCTCCGGCTCGTCGAGAGCGTGACCGCGCCCGACGAGAGCACTGTGGTCATCAAGACCAAGAGGCCCACGTCCCAGACGCTGGCGATCAACATCTTCATCCTGCCGGAGCACGTCTGGAGCGGCATCTCCAAGGAGGACGCCAAGACCGTCGAGAACATCCCGATCGTGGGCAGCGGACCTTTCGAGCTGCTCGAATACGAGCCGGGACAGTTCGCTCGTCTGGAGGCCAACGAGAACTACTGGGCCGGCGCGCCCCACGTCGACGAGATCATCTACCGGGTCTTCAACAACCAGGACGCTGCGGTCGAAGCGCTGAAGTCCGGCGAGATCGACGCCATCGACGAGATGGAGCCCAACCTGTTCCAGTCGTTGCAGGGGATCGACGAGATCACCACTCATCCGGCCGACGTGATCAGCTTCGACGAGATCGCCATGAACGTCGGAGCCCTCCAGGGCGACGGACACCCCGCACTGGAGGACGTCCGGGTCCGGCAGGCCATCGCCCATGCCATCGACAAGCAGACCTTGATCGATCGGGTCCTGCTCGGCTACGGGACCCTGGGGAGCACGATCGTCACGCCGGCGGCCGGCGCGTTCCACTACGAGCCGACGGAGGAGGAGATCTTCGAGTTCGACATCGCGGCGGCCAACCAGATCCTGGACGACGCGGGCTACGTCGATACCGACAGCGATGGCGTGCGGGAGATGCCGGGAGGGGGCCGACCGCTCGAGTTCCGGTACTTCGTCCGGAGCCAAAACAACGACACGGTCAAGGCCAGCCAGTTCGTCCAGGGGTGGCTGGAACAGATCGGCATCGCCACCGAGATCTCCTCGCTGAACGACAACAAGCTAACCGACGTCATCATCGACGGCGAATACGACATCTTTCACTGGGGCTGGTTCGGCGACGTCGACCCCGACTTCATCCTGTCGGTCATGTCCTGCGGCCAGCGGCCGGAGTTGAACGCGCAGGGTAGCAACGTCGGCGGCATCTGGAGCGACAGCTACTACTGCACCGAGGAATTCGACCAGAAGTTTGCGGAGCAGAAGACCCTCCTCGACCCCGAGGAGCGCACGCAAGTCATCCACGAGATGCAGCGGCAGGTGTACCTGGACGCTCCGTACGTGGTCCTGTGGTACGACAAGGACCTCCAAGCTTACCGGAACGACCGGTTCACCGGATTCGTGAACTCGCCGGCGCCGGCTGGCGACCTGTTCGGCATCTTTTACAGCAACGAGAGTCTGTACAGCATGCGTCCGGTCTCGGAGGCGGCGGCCGCGCCCAGGGCGGCCAAGGGCATCCCGGCGTTGGTGTGGATCGGCATCGTCGCTGTGATCGTCGTCATCATCGTCGCGATGGTCGTGGTCCGGTCGCGCCGGGGCGAGGAGGACCGGGCCTAAGGAACATTCGACGAAGAGGGAAGAACCAGGGTGGGCACTCGAAAGTACCTCACCTCGAAGGTGCTCCAGGCGCTGTTCACCCTGGTGTTCGTCATCGTGTTCAACTTCTTGTTGTTCCGGATCCTTCCCGGGAACCCGGCCCAGGTCCTCCTCCGGAACCGGCTGGTGCCGGCGGAGGCCGTTCGGGAGCTGACCGAGGACTTCGGGCTGAACGACCCCCTCCCGCAGCAGTTCGTCAACTACGTGGGTGACACACTCAGAGGCAACTTCGGGATTTCCTTCACGTTCCGCCGGCCGGTGCTGGGACTCATCCAGGATCGTGTCTGGAACACCGTATTGCTCATCGGTCTTTCCACGATCGCATCGACGGTGATCGGGCTCCTCATCGGGATCTACGGCGGGTGGAAGCGCGGGAGCGCGTTCGACGTTGGATCCCTGGGGTTCGCCCTCGTCATGTACGCCATGCCGGAATTCTGGCTGGGGATCATCCTGCTCATCGTCTTCGCCTCGACCCTGGGGATCTTCCCCACCGGGGGGATCGTGACGGCCGGCGCCGGGTTCACCGGATTCGCCAACGCCGTCGACGTGGCGAACCACATGGTCCTCCCAGGCCTCACCCTGACCCTGGCCTTTCTCGGGGAATACGCGCTCATCATGCGATCCTCGCTCCTCGACGTAATGGGCGAGGATTATGTGACGACCGCCAGGGCCAAAGGACTGCGGGAGAACCTCGTCCTCCGCCGCCACGTGGTCCCCAACGCGCTCCTTCCGACCGTAACCCTGGTGGCCCTGAACCTTGGATTCGTGGTATCCGGGGCCATCACGGTCGAGACCGTCTTTTCGTGGCCCGGACTGGGGCTGTTGAGCTTCGAGGCGCTCAGGGCGCCCGACTACCCCCTGCTCCAGGGGCTCTTCCTGCTGTTCAGCGGGGCGGTCATCGTCGCCAACCTCGTCGCGGACCTGTTGTACAGCTACCTGGACCCCCGGGTTCGCGAGGCCTGACCGTGCAGACGCCGATCGAGCCCGTAGGCACTCGTCCCGTGATGGTGGAGGAACCGCCGCCGCCTCCACCTCCGGCCAATCCTCGAGCCATCGCGTGGGCCCGCCGACGGCGGGGCGCCTCCCGCGTCTGGCGCACCTACCGCAAGAGCAAGATGGGGATGATCGGCCTGGTGATCCTGGCGTTCTTCGGCGCGGTGGCCATCTTCGCCCCGCTGCTGGCGAACCGCGACGGCCTGGATGCTTCGCTGATCTCCGGGGAAGGCCTGTGCCCCGTGGTGCCCTGTCCCCCCAGCGTGGACTTCCCGCTGGGGACCGACGACCTGGGGCGTTCCGTGCTCACGCTGGTGATCTGGGGATCGAGGATCTCGCTGATGGTGGGGTTGATCGCCACGATCATCTCCATGGTGATCGGTTCGGTGATCGGCATCGTGGCGGGGTACTTCGGGGGGTGGCGAGACTCGGCCTTGATGCGGTTCACTGATTGGTTCCTGGTCATCCCGTTCCTGCCCCTCGCGATCGTGTTGGCCTCCATCCTCGGCCGGTCCCTGCTCATCATCATCTTCGTGATCGGTGTCACCTCGTGGCCCGGGACCGCCCGCGTGGTCCGGGCGCAGGCGCTGTCGGTGAAGACGAGGCCCTACGTGGAACGGGCTCGTGCGCTCGGTGCCAGCCACTGGCACCTCATCACCCGCCACGTCCTCCCCAACGTGTTTCCGCTGATCTTCGCCAATACCATCCTCGTCGTCGCCGTGGCCATCCTCTCGGAGACGACGCTCTCCTTCCTCGGACTGGGTGATCCCCTCAGCGTATCCTGGGGAACCATCCTGGAGTTTGCGTTCTCCGCGGGAGCGGCCTCCGGCGGAGACTGGTGGTGGCTCGGTCCACCCGGCGTGTGCATCGTCCTGGTCGTGCTGGCCTTTACGATGTGCGGTTTCGCCCTCGACGAGATCCTCAACCCTAGGTTGAGACAACGATGAGCCTGTTGTCCGTCCGGGACCTACACGTGGCGTACCAGACCCAAGCCGGCTCGGTGCCGGCGGTCCGGGGGGTCAGCCTCGACATCGACCGCGGCGAGGTGCTCGGGTTGGCCGGCGAGTCCGGTTGCGGCAAAACCTCCGTCATCAACGCCATCCTCCGCCTCCTTCCCCCTCGGACGACCGTGACCGGCAGCGTCCTGCTAAACGGCGAGGACGTGCTGACCATGAAGCCTGGCCGGCTCCGCGCCGTCCGGTGGACCGAGGCGTCCGTGGTGTTCCAGGGGGCGATGCACGCGCTGAACCCGGTTCGCCGGATCGGCGACCAGATCGCCGAGGCCATCGTTATCCACGGTCAGGCCGGCGAACGGGAGGCCATGGTCCGGGTGGGAGGGCTCCTGGAGCAGGTCGGCCTGCCGCCGCGTCGCCTGCACGACTACCCGCACGAGCTCTCGGGCGGCCAGAAGCAGCGCGTGATGATCGCCATGGCGCTGGCGTGCAGCCCCAGCCTGGTGATCGCCGACGAGCCCACGACCGCCCTGGACGTGATGGTCCAGGCCCAGGTCCTGAAGCTCCTGAAGGAGCTCCAGCGAGACCTGGGGCTGGCCATGTTGTTCATCACGCACGACCTCTCGGTGCTGGTCGAGGTGTGCGACCGGCTGGCCATCATGTACGCGGGAAGGATCGTCGAGGAGGGACCGTCGGTGCCGGTGTTCCAGGATCCAGCCCATCCGTACACGAAGGCCCTGTCCGGCTCCTTCCCCCAGATCGGGGACCAACGGTTCCGCAAGGCGCCGTCCGGCCTGGGGGGCGACCCTCCGTACCCCGGCGACATCCCCTCGGGGTGCTCGTTCCATCCGCGATGCCCGGTGGCGTTCGAGGACTGCCCCAGGATCGATCCCCCGCTCTTTCCCGCGGGGGACGGCCGGCGGGCCGCGTGCCTCCTCGTGGAGCAGAAGGCCAAGGAGACTGTGGAGGCCGGCACGTGAGCCGCGCCGCGACCGAGGAAGGCGAGGGGGGCGGGACGCCGGTCCTCGAGATCCGGGACCTGTACGTGACCTTCGCCGGTCGCGTCGGGCTGCTGTCCGGCCTGCTCGGCAAGAAGGCGAACCAGGCCCGCGCCGTGGACGGCGTGAACCTGGACCTGTACCCGGGCGAGGTGCTGGCGCTGGCCGGCGAGTCCGGCTGCGGCAAGACCACGATCGCCCGAACAATCCTCGGCCTGGAGAAGCCCGGGAAGGGCGAGATCCGGTTCGAGGGTCGGCCACTCGCCAGGAACCTCCGCGAGTACCGCCGCCGGGTACAGATGGTCTTCCAGGATCCCACCGCCGCCCTCAACCCCCGGCAGACCATCTACGAGTCGGTGGCCGAAGGGCTCAGGGTCCACAGGATCCACCGAAGCGAGGACGGCTTGTCCGAGGAGCAGATGGTGGCCCGCGCCCTGTCACGGGCCGGGCTCCGGCCGCCCGAACGGTTCTACATCCTGTACCCGCACGAGCTCTCCGGGGGGCAGCTGCAACGGGTCGTCATCGCCGGAGCTTTGGTCCTGGAGCCGGAGGTGATCGTGGCGGACGAGCCGGTCTCGAGCCTGGACGCATCGGTCCGGGGAGAGATCCTTCGCCTGCTGCTCAAGCTTCGGGACGAGTTCAACATCGCCATGGTCGTGGTGACTCACGACCTCGGCCTGGCGTGGACCATCGCCGACCGGGTGGCCGTGATGTACCTCGGCCGGATCGTCGAGATCGGCCCGGCGGAGCAGGTGCTCACGAACCCGCTGCACCCGTACACCAAGGCGCTGCTGGCGGTCGTGCCGGAGGCGGGGGGTATCGACCGCCCGTTTCTGACGGGCGAACCGCCCGACCCCACGAACATCCCGCCGGGGTGCCGGTTCCATCCTCGTTGCCCGGAGGTGGCCTCAGGCGCGGCCCGAGCGGCCGGGGTCGAGGACCGGTGTCGGGGAGAGGACCTCGGCCTCCTGGAGCTTCGCCCGGGGCACTTCGCCGCATGCCACCTCGCCGCCGTTACCGCCGGCAAGGGACAGGCCGTGACGATGGCTCAGCCCCAGGGCTGACCGGTCGACGACGCCGTCGTCGAAAGGGGTCAGGCGTTCGCGGAGCGCTCCTGCTGCTCCTGAGCGCCCTCGTGATCGCCCTTCAGGACGCCGAGGATGGCTTCCATCTCGGTGTCACCGACCGGTATCTCGCGACCTGACGCCCGCGCCGCGGTCAGGAGCGTGCGAAGGTTCGACTCGGCCATCTCGGCCCGAGCCTCGAGGTCCCGGACCTTGCTGGCCAGCGCCTGCGCCCGGCGCTCCGCATCGTCCCGGGCCTCGCGGGATTCGCGGGCCTCTTCCCGGGCGGACCGCAGTCCGGCTCGTAGGGACGCGACCTCCCGCCCCAGCTCGATCATCCGCTCGATGGCCTCGCGGCCGATCTCCGAGTACGTGGGGCGGGACGGGGGACCCGGCTCGTCCGCCGGCTGGCGGCTGGACCTCGGCCTGCGGGGCCGGGGCACCTGCTCGCGCTCGCCGGGGTCGATCGGCCTGGGGTCGATGAGGCGGTACTTGCCGTCCACCATCTCCAGGCGGCGCCGTGCGAGCAGCGCTCGGACGGCGCGAGCAGCGGCGAGCGGTTCGGGCAGCCCCATGTCCCGCGCGATGTCGGCCGGGCTCACCTCCAGCACCTCGCCCGGCCCGACCCTGGACGCCACCGCGGCCAGGAAGGCGTTCGCCCGCTCGAGGCTTTCCTGATTCACGTGCCTATCGTGGCAACTTCCGGGCCGGACCGCCAGCCCGTCGGGCGCCGCCAGCCCCGGAGCCGCGCCAGGATTTGACCCGGCGGAAGCCGCCGGTGTATACATCGCGATGGAGCCGCTGGAACCCTCGGGTTCTGGCGGTTCCATCTTTGCCCCGTAGCCCTCGTTGGTGGAGAGCCGGTGTCAGGCCACCGCGACGAGCCCGTCCCCAGAACGGCTGTCGATGCGCCCCTCTCCGGGGTGCGAGTGGTGGATTTCTCCAGGGTCCTGGCGGGGCCGCTAGCGACGATGATCCTGGCCGACCTCGGCGCCGACGTCGTCAAGATCGAGCGCCCGGGGACAGGCGATGACACCAGGCGGTGGGGGCCGCCATTCGTCGGCGAAGACGCCGCGTACTTCCTGTCGCTCAACCGGAACAAGCGCTCGGTCGTCCTCGACCTCGCCACGCCCGAAGGAAGGGCGGCCGCCCGCAACCTTGCCACCCAGGCGGACGTGGTGGTCGAGAATTTCCGCCCCGGTCTCATGGCGAGCTTCGGCCTGGACTATCCGTCCCTCGTCGCTGAGGATCCGCGGCTGGTGTACTGCTCGCTGGTCGCATTCTCCGAGGAGGGCCAAGGAGCTTCCCGGCCGGGCTACGACATCATCGTCCAGGCCCTGTCGGGCCTCATGAGCTTCACCGGCCAGCCAGGGGGCGAGCCCACCAAGGTCGGGGTCGCGCTCCTCGACGTGATCGCCGGGCTGTACGCGGCGAACGGCATCCAGGCCGCGCTCCTCGGCCGCGCGCGCTCGGGCCTCGGGCGGAAGGTCACCGTGTCACTGTTCGAGGCGAGCCTCGCCGCACTGGTGAACCAGGCGGCGAACTACCTTCTGGGCGGCAACGTGCCTGGCCCGATGGGCAACGAGCATCCGAACATCGTTCCGTATCAGCTGTTCGAGTCCGCGGACCGGCCGTTCATCCTGGCGGCCGGCAACGACAAGCTCTTCCGGAACACGTGCGAGGTGATCGGACGATCCGAGCTCGCCGAGGACCCACGGTTCGCCACGAACGACGCCCGGGTCCGGAACCGCTCCGAGCTGACCCCGCTGTTGCAGGACGCCTTCCGGTCGGGGCCGGCGGACGGATGGCTGCGCGCACTCGAGCTTATGGGCGTGCCGTGCGCTCCCGTCCGCCGGTTGGACGAGGTGTTCGGCTCGCCGGAGGGCCTGGCCGTCGTGCAGGACGTCCAGGATCCTGTCCGAGGAGCGCTTCGTCTGGTGGCGAACCCAATCCGGCTCTCCGGCGAGCTCCTACCTGTGCGTCTCCCACCGCCCGTCCTCGGGGAGCACACCGACGAGGTCATGACGGAGCGGGACTGAGTCCGCCGACGGTGAGCCAGTGAACGCCGCGGAGCGATGGGGAGGCGCGCTGGCAAGCTGGGCCATCCCGGGCGAGATCCTGTCGCGGGCCACCGAGTCCCCCTGGACGTTTCCCCCGGAGCTGTTCCGGTCGCGGGCCGAGGCTGCCGCGGCCACCCAGGCGCGCGGCCCCACCGTCCTGGAGGCCCTCGAGGCGCTGCCGGACAGCGGGACCATCCTGGACGTCGGCGTGGGGGCGGGGGCCGCCTCGCGTCCCCTGTGGCCGCGGGCATCCCGCGTCGCGGGCGTCGACAGCTCCGAGGCGATGCTCGATGAGTTCCGACGGGCCGCGGCGGCCGCCGGGGTCGAGGCGGTCCCGGTCCTCGGCCGGTGGCCCGACGTCGCCGCCGAGGTCGACGCCGCGGACGTCGTGGTCTGCGCGCACGTCCTCTACAACGTGCAGGACCTCGAGCCGTTCGCGCAAGCCCTGCACGACCATGCCCGCCACCGCGTGGTGATCGAGATCACGTCGACGCATCCGCTGGCCTGGATGAGCGACCTGTGGCTCCGGTTCCACGGTATGGACCGTCCCACCGAACCGACTGCCGACGACGCCGAGGAAGCCCTCCGCGGATGGGGATTCGAGGTGAGACGGGAGGACGTCGAACGCCCTCCGAGAACGGGCGGGTTCGAGCGGCGCGAGGACGCGGTCGGGCTCATCCGGCGGAGGCTGTGCCTAACGCCCGACCGCGACGACGAGATCGCGGAGGCCCTGGGCGACCGCCTGGCCCAGCACGACGGGCTCTGGTCGGCCGGGCCGGAAGCGCAACGCCTGGTCACGCTGTGGTGGGACACATCCGCCCGGACCTGACGGAGCTGGGAGGGCCTACTGCGTCCGCCGGGACACGTAGTCCCGGACGATGAAGTCGCCGATCTCGCGGTCGTCCATCAGGAACACGCGCCCCGCGGTGAGCTTGGCCAGGCGCTCCATGAACCGGATCAACCCCGGCGAGTCCTCAAGCATGAACACGTTCACCGTGACCCCGGCACGCGACAGCCTGAGCGCCTCGGTCAGCGTGAGCTGGATGGTCCTCGGGACCGGTGGCCAGGAGAAGAAGACCTCCTCGCCCTCCAGGTGGGCGGTCGGCTCGCCGTCGGTCACCATGATCACCTGCCGCGTGGCCCGGGGGTGTTGCGCCAGCAGTCGCCCGGCCAGGTTGAACGCGTGCTGCATGTTCGTCCCGTACACGCGCTCCCATCCCGCGGCCGTGAGGTCCTGGGGCTCCATCCGCCTCGCGTAGTCGGAGAACCCGATCATGTACAGCCGATCGTGCGGGTACCGCCCCTCGATCAGCGCGTGCAGGGCCAGGGCCATCCTCTTCGCGTGGACGAAATGGCCTCGAAGCGGCATGGAGAAGGACAGGTCGAGCAGCAAGGCCGTGGCGGCCTCGGTCCGCTGCTCCGCATCGACCAGCTCGAAGTCGTCGGGAACGAGGTGCACGTCGGCACCGGGTCCGCCTCGCAGCACGGCGTTGAACACGGTGCGCTGCACCGCGATCTGGCCGGTGTCGCCGAACGTCCACGGCCGTGTGGAACCGGTCGGCTCGGCCAGGCCGCCGACCTCCCGAGCATCGTGGGTCCCCTCTCGGTCCCGGCGGAGCCGCTCGAACACCCTGACCAGCGCTCGCTCGCCGAGCTTGCGCGCGCCCTTCGGCGTCACCTCCAACCGTCCCTCACGCCTTGAGACCAGGCCTGCCTGTTCCAGGGTTCGCTCGATCTGCTTGAGCCGTCGGAGATCGCGGGCCGCCTCTTCGCCCAAGGTACGGCGGAGGGCATCCTCGTCGACGTCCTCCAGGGATGCCCCCGCGTAGTCGCCTCGGATGGCCCGGTCCAGGTCCTCGTAGTCGTGCAGCCGCTCCATCGCGTCGACCGTCGCCGACAGCGGCATGGCCTCTTCTCCGGCCGCCAGCGCCGGGTCCCCCCACGGCATGTCGGGGAACATCGACGACAGGTTCGCGCCGAGACGGTCGACCTCGAACGCGAGGTCCATGTCCGCCATGACCTGCTCCGCCAGGCCTTGGAGCTCGGCCCGCTGCTCCGCCGAGAGCGAGGCCATCAGCCGCGAGAGCGCCGCCATCCGCCGGGCCATGTTCTCGAGCAGCTCGTCCAGCGTCTTCGGGTTGTCGGGGAACATGTCGCCGTACCGCTGCATGAACCCCTCGAAGTCGTGATCCTGACCCCGATCGCGCTGTTCGATCATCTGGTTCAGCTCGGCGAGCATGTCCTTGAACCGCTGGACCTGTTCGGGTGAGAGGTTGCGCATGCCCTCGGCCATGTTGCGGAAGTACGCCCCGAGCACCTGCTCCTTCAGGTACTCCATGAGCTCGTCGAACTCTCGCTGGGCCTGTGGATCGACGAACCGGTAGTCGGACAGCTCGCGGATCTGGCCCGGGACGTCCGGCGGCAGCGAATCCAGGACGGCCTCCCGCATCCGCGCGTCCTCCTCGGCCTTGAACGACAGCGTCGAGCGCTCGCGTTCCACGATCTCGCCCAGCCGCTCCCGGATCTCCTCCAGCGGGCCCTGGAGGTTCAGCGCGGCTTGCTCGCGGGCTCGCGCCTCGCGGAGGCGCGCCCGGAGGACGTCGAGGCCGCCGAACCGGCCGCGCATCCCCCGCCGAAGCAGTCCGGACATCGCGCCCTGCGCTCCGGCCCCCGACAGCAGGTCCTCGGACATCTCCTCGAGGAGCTCGGCCGCCGGGACGTCGGGCCCGAAGGGGTCCTGGCTTTCGTCCCACTGCGAGTAGCGCGAGCGCATCCACCAAGGGTACGCCGGTCCTCCGAAAGCGTCGCCAGAGGGCTAGGCATAGCCCAGCCCAGTGGTGAGCGCTCGCAGGGCCAGGCCGAAGCAGAAGAACGCGGCCCACGCGAACGGGACCCACGGCTGCGCCCGGAACGGCTCCTCCCGGGCGAACGCGTGAGCGACCACCAGCAGGACGAGCGGCCCGAACCCGTAGACGTAGTGGAGCCAGGTCTGCGGCCGATAGCCCAGCACGAGCAGCACGATGCCGATGAAGGCCTGCCCGACCGCCACCACCTGGACCGCCGCCAGCCATCGCCAGAACCAGTCCCCGGCCTGGCGCTTGGCGATCCAGATCTCGAGACCCCACAGCCAGCCAACGGCGAACAGGGCGACGACGACGTACCCGATGTACTCGTGGACCCGACGCACGGCCGGCAAATCCTACGAGGCGGAGGGTCCCTCGTACCGGTAGGCCCCCAGCCTGCCGGACTGCTCCTTGTTCAGGCGGCGCGAAAGATGCAGTCCCTCCAGGGCGAACTCGACGGCGGAGGCGGCCACGCCGGGACTCTCCTCCTCCACGCCCAGCCGCTCCAGCAGCTTGGCCAGACCCGGGAGGTCGCCGAACTGGCCGAGCACCTCCGAGGCCGGGGTGAGGTCCGAGGTCTCGGCCACGAACCCGCCGGCGAACTTCGAGAGGATCGGCGCGAAGTCGAACCCGGACAGCCGGCGGCGGAACACCTCGAGCTCGGCGGTACGGAGGGCCCGCAGCAGGATCTCCTCCTCTCGGCCCTCCTCGATGGTGTCGAACTCGACCCGCCCGAGCGAGGCCTCCAGCACGGCCGGGAGGTCGCACACGCGAGGGACGGCCTCCGGCTCACCGGTTCGGGCCGCGCGGCGGACCGCCGCGGCCGAGAGGGTCTCCAGGTTCCCGATCGAGTACCGGACCGACACCCCCGAGCGATGGTTCACGTGGGGCGAGCGCCGGAGCTCGGCCGTCAGGGCGGCCAGGACCTCCTCCATGTACCGGGGAACGCGGATAGGCGCGGCTCCGGCCGGTGGGCGGGCTTCCTGGTCCATGATCCGGATCTCGTCGGCGAGCGTCTCCGGGTAGTGCGTTCGAACCTGGGTCCCGAACCGGTCCTTCAGCGGCGAGACGATCCGTCCGCGGTGCGTGTAGTCCTCCGGGTTCGCCGTCACGACCAGGAGCAGATCGAGCGGGAGGCGGATCCGGTACCCGCGGATCTGGACGTCGCGCTCCTCCAGGATGTTGAACAGGGCCACCTGGATGCGCTCGGGCAGGTCGGGCAGCTCGTTGATGGCCACGATGCCACGGTTGGTCCGGGGGATCAGGCCGTAGTGGATGGTGAGCTCGTCGGCCAGGTACCGGCCCTCGGCCACCCGGATGGGATCGACGTCGCCGATCAGGTCGGCCACCGAGGTATCGGGGGTGGCCAGCTTCTCCGCGTACCGCTGGTCCCGTCCGATCCAGGACACCGGGACGGCGTCGCCCTGCTCCGCGACCAGGGCACGGCACCGCGCGCAGATCGGCCGGTACGGGTGGTCGTTCACCTCGCAGCCCGCGATGGCCGGGGCCTCCTCGTCCAGGAGGCCCACCACGTTTCGGATCAGCCGGGTCTTGGCCTGCCCCCGCTCGCCGAGCAGGATCAGGTCGTGGCCGGCCAGGATGCCGCGCTCCAGGGCCGGGAGCACCGACGCGTCGAACCCGACGATCGAGGGGAACAGCTGCTCTCCCCGGCCCAGCCTGGCCAGCAGATTGGCCCGGAGCTCCTCCTTCACGGTGCGGTCGGGATAGCCGCTGGTGCGGAGCTCGCCGATGGTGGCCGGGCGGGTCATGGGGACCAGGGTATCGTCACCTCGCCGAAACGGCCTGCCCGCGCTACAGCACGATGCCGCCGGGTTGGCCCTCGAGCTTCCGCTCCGCCCGCCGGCGGCCGATCTCGGTAGCCAGCACCAGCAGCAACGAGGCCACCAGCACGATCGAGGAAACAGCGAGCAGCTGCGGGAACAGGAACGCCACCCGAAGCTGCGAGAACAGGTAGATCGGGTAGGTTGCCTCGTTCCCGGCCACGAACGACGCGATCGCGTACTCGTCGAAGGAGAGCGTGAAGGCGATCAGGAAGGCGGACACGACCGCTGGAAGGATCAGCGGCAGCGTGACCCGTCGGAAGGTCTCGACGGTGCCGGCCCCCAGGTCACGGGCGGCCTCCTCCAGGGACACGCTGATCCGCTCCAGCCGCGGGACGAGCGTGAGGATCGCGTAGGGCAGCGAGACGACCACGTGGCCGATCACGATGGCGTGGATCCCCACCCCGACCACCACGCCGAACGTCGGCGCCAGGACCCTGTCGATCATCCGGAAGAGCACCAGCAGCGAGATCCCGAAGACGACGTACGGGATGACCAGCGGAGACAACAGCAGGGCCGACACGGCCGGCTTGCCCGCGAATCGACGGCGCACGATCACGATGGAGGCGAGTACCCCCAGGGCCACCGTGATCGCGCTCGAGAGCGTCGCCACGGTCAGGCTCGTCCGTAGGGCACGGACCAGGGAGGGGTTGGACAGGAACTGCTCGTACCACCGCAGCGTGAACCCCGACAGCGGGAACGAGATCACGACGCTGTCGTTGAAGGAGAACACCACCAGGACGACGATCGGTGCATACAGGAACACCACCAGCAGGACGAAGAACGTCCTGAGGGCGCGTAGCCCGTTCCTGGAGGTGGCGATCTCCATCAGTCGGCTCCGACCGCGCGGGCCTGGAGTGATCGCCCGAAGGCCGCCATCAGGACGGCGACGACCGCCAGCAGGAAGACGGCCAGGACCGACCCGGTCCGCCAGTCCAGGCCCTGGGTGAACAGGTCGGAGATGGCGTTGCCGTACATGAAGCCGCCGCTCCCTCCGACCAGCAGCGGGGTGATGAACTCGCCGAGGGTCGGGACGAACACGAACACGAAGGCAGCGATCACCCCGGGGAGGCTGAGCCGGAACGTGACCCTCCAGAACACCCTCCACCGGCTGGCCCCAAGATCGTTCGCGGCTTCCAGGACCGAGCGGTTCAGGTTCTCAAGCGACACGAAGATGGGGAGGGCGACGAACGGCACCCACACGTAGGACAGGACCAGGATCACCGCGAACTGGCTGTAGAGGAGCCAGGAGATGGGGTGATCGGGTGGACGCAGGTGCAGGAAGTACAGCAGCGAGTTCACGACCCCCCGGTTGCCCAGGATGACTTTCCACGCCAGCACGCGCAGCAGGTAGCTGGTGAGGAACGGCGCGATGACCAAGAGGAGCAGGACGTACTTCCGCTTCCTGACACACAGCGCCAGGAAGTAGGCGACGGGGTAGGCGAGCGCCACCACCACGACCGAGGCGGTCAGCGCCATCCTGACCGACTTCCAGAACAGCCCCAGGTAGATCGACTGGCCCGTGAGGAAGCGCCGCCAGATGTCGAGTCCGCCCGGGACGTCGCTCGGGAGAAGCGAAAGCGCGCCCACGCTGTAGGCCGCCACGATCACCACCGGGAGCAGGAAGTAGACGATCAGCCACAGCAACGGCCCCGACAGGAGCCCGAGCGTCCCCGGCCAGGTCCGCCGGCTCCCCCGAGGCCTGCGGTTCAGCTCGCCGGCGGCCAGCTCTGCCACGGCAGCCCGCCGCCGGAGTCGATCACGCTGCCTTCACCTCGTCCCACATCGCCTGGTACACGCTGCGGCGCGGGATGTTCTGTTCCGGATGGGAGTTGGGCTCCGCAAGGGCCTGGGGGTCGTCGAGGCTGAAGACCTGGACGAGGTCCTTCGACACCTTGCTGATGTCGAT
>Ga0184612_10000852_pt1 | contig 14490 bp, 13 predicted proteins | sample PLM3_60_coex_FD_133163 | JGI IMG/M metagenome (GOLD analysis project Ga0184612, IMG submission 133163) | Groundwater sediment microbial communities from an aquifer in East River, Colorado, USA - PLM3_60_coex | ecosystem: Environmental > Terrestrial > Soil > Riparian zone | place: USA: East... | reverse complement strand
GGTCCGTAGACATCCGACTTGTTGACTGTGCTTGGCATGCTGCTCGGTTAGGTAGCGTGCCGGGGGCGTCGGTGGGATGGCTCGGAGACATCCTGTCGCCACATGAAGGCTGACTCGCCGTGGCATGCCACCCGCCGGCGTCCTCGTCGTGGCCTGACTCAACAGAGGCATGAGCGTGCCGTCCCAAAGTCGGACTGTCGGCCACGGCGTCCATTGGCGTCGGTGGAGAGGAGAATCCATGTCCTTGGTGGTGCTCGGGGTCGATCCGCACAAGCAGTCCCATACGGCCACCGCCCTGGCCGCCGGGTCACACCAACAGCTCGGCAGCCTCCGGGTCCCCGCCAGCACCACCGGCTATGAGCAGCTGCTGGGCTGGGCGCGGCAGTTCCCGCGACGGCGCTGGGCGATCGAGAACGCCCGCGGACTGGGTTGCCATCTCACCCAGTGGCTGCTCGCTCGTGGGGAGATCGTCCAGGACGTACGCACCACCGCCACCGCACGGGTCCGGGAGCTGTCGCGCGGGCGTGGCCGCAAGACCGACGCGCTGGACGCGGCCGCCGCGGCCGGGATCGCGGCCCTGCAGGGCGACACCGAGCAGCTACAGCCAGACGACACCACCGTCGTGCTGGCGGTGTTGGAGGAGCGGCGCAGCAACCTAGTCGGCCAGCGCACCCGCAGCGTCAACCAGCTCCATGCGGTCCTGCGCGAGCTCATCGCCGGCGGTGCCCCACGTAAGCTCAGCGCCGACAAGGCCGCCGCGCTGCTCCGCGCGGTCCGCCCCCTGACCGCCGCGGACCGCGCCCGCAAGCAGGTCGCCTGGGACCTGGTCGCCGAGATCCGCGGACTGGATCGGCAGCTGGCCGTGATCAACAAACGGCTCCAGGACAGCGTCACCGCACTCGGCAGCCGGCTGCCCGAGACCGTGGGTGTCGGCCCGGTCATCGCCGGCCGGCTGCTTGGCCGCACCGGTCGGGCCTCGCGCTTCCCCACCGCGGCGCACTTCGCCAGCTACACCGGCGCCGCTCCACTCGAGGTCGCCAGCGGCGAGCACACCCGACATCGACTGTCTCGCGCCGGTGACCGGCAGCTCAACCACGCGCTGCACCTCATCGCCCTGGTCCAGGTCCGTAGCCCATCCTGCCCCGGCTACCACTACTTCCGACGCAAGCTCGCAGAGGGCAAGTCCACCCGGGAAGCCATGCGTTGCCTCAAACGCCGGATCGCCGATCACGTCTGGCGGGTCATGCTGGCAGACGAACAAGCCCGCGACCGACACCAACTACAAGCGAGTTGACATACAGAGGCGCCCACGGCCGGTGGGTGTCAAGCAGCGCGCGGTTGGGGTGATCGGGGCCAGGCGGTGAACTCGTCGTAGCGGGCTCGGTGGCGTAGGCAGCCGTGCAGGATGCCGACCCATCGATTGGCCAGGGCGCGGAGGGCTTGCTGATGGGTGGCCCCGCGCGCACGGTGACGGTCATAGCAGGCGCGAGCACCTGGTGAGCAGGTCAACGGGTCGGTCAGGCGCCGGTTGCGCACAAACCGGGCCAGCACGGTCAGGCGCTTCCCCGACGCCCTGGTGATCGGGGCGGTCCCGGCGTAGTTCTTGCGGGCCTTGGCATCGGCATAGCGGTCGGGTCATCCCCGAACTCGCCGAGCACCCGGGCGCCGAGGACAATGCCGAGTCCGGGCAGACTACGCAGGATCTCAGCGTCCGGGTGCTGCGCAAAACGCTTGCTCAGGGTGGCGTGCAAGCTGTCGATCTGGGCGGACAGGCTGGCCAACACGCCGATGATCACAGTCACGCTGGTGCCGTAGGCGTCGGCGACCAGCGCTGGCGCAGCGAGTTGGTCGGCCTGGAGCACCTGGTAGATCGCCTGGGCGCGCGCGAGCACATCCCGCCGGCGGCCAGCGCGGCCACACAGGCCCACCAGGTCCGCGACGGTCAGGCGCCGACCACCCGTCGGGGTCGGTGCCGCGGCCAGCACCGCCAGCGCGTCCGGGCTGGCCAACTCGCTGAAGGCGGCCCGCGCGGCCGGGTAGAACTCCCGCAGCGTGCTACGGAGCTGGTTGGCGAGCCGCTGGCGGGTCCAGATCAGGTTCTGATGGCTGCGGGCCAGGATCTTGACCGCCTCGGCAAGCTCACTGTCCCCCGCGACCCGTCGGTGCTGGTGCCGATCGGTACGGACCAGGTCAGCCAGCACCCTGGCATCACCACCGTCGGACTTGGCGCCAGCCTGGCCATGGCGGTCACGGTAGCGGTCGACCGCTCGTGGGTTGATCGCATACACCTGGTAGCCGGCCGCCACCAGCGCACCGACCAGCAGGCCACGGTCGGTCTCGACCCCGACCACGACCTGCGCTGGGTCCTCCACCTGTTCGGCCAGCACGGCGTGCAGCCGCGCCAGCCCCTCCAAGCCCTCTGGGATACGCTGACCGGCCAGCAGCCGCCCCTGCTCGTCCAGCACGGCCACGTCGTGATGGTCTTCGGCCCAATCGACCCCAACCTCGATCACACCGCCTCCTTCGCGGGTCGACCTGCTAGCACACCAAGCCACGAGGAGACGATGCGGCGGCCTAATGGACTAGTGCTCGACGATCGGCACGTCATCCCACCAGTCGTCACGCCTCCTCAAACAGCCGGCGAGGGCACGATCTACGGATAGAGCTCACAGCTCTGGCTGGTGTGAGTGCTCACCCACCGGCCGGCCTCCAGCTCCATACCCTGGCGATCACCACCGCCACAAACTGGCTGCCGACCCCATTAGGCTGGTGCTCTACGTCGATCTGGTCGGCTCCAGACGGATCTGGCCTGCTCAGGTTGGATGCCTCGTCGATCCCGTCGGATCGAGACGGGTCCCGTCGGATCGTCTGGATGATCAAACGGATGATCAAGCAAGCCAGGCGTCTCGATGAGCTGGGTCGGCAGTGCGGGATTCTGTCGCAGCATGACCGCGGCGATCCGATCAGCCGCGACCGGTCAGGCAACACTCGAATCGTCAGGGGAGGGGTTCTTCGCGCCAGTTGATGACCTGGTATTGGCCGGTGGTGAGTTGCTGGAGCAGGGATTGATCGAAGTGGAAGGCGAACTGGGCAGCGGAGGTGGCGCTGCCGGCGACGACCGAGCCGAACACGTCGACTTGGGGGGTGCCGCCGCCGCTGGCGGTGACCAGGCTGTTGGGGGCGTCGATGACGCCCCAGAAGATGGCGTGGTTGGCGAATGACACAGCGCCGTTGCCGGCGACGTTGAGTTGGAGCTTGGCTGGCCAGCCGCTCTGGTACCAGGTGGAGGGGAAGCTGGAGGCGCAGAGGCCGGGGGGGGCGTTGATCACGCTTTTGCAGTTGCCGGTGTCGGTGCCCAGGGTGACCGGTCCGGTGGCATACAGCACGGCTGGGCCGGTCCCGGCGACCTGGCAGCCGCCGCTGAGGGTGATACTGGTGTACAGGTGGGCGCCGGAGGGGATGGTCCCGTCGGTCGGGCAGGTGAACGCGCCCTCGCTGGTGAGGCCGCTGGGAACGGTGACCGGTGGGGGGAAGAACTTCTGGGTGGTGGTGAAGGTGGCCGGGGCGGGTGGGCAGGCGCCTGGCCCGATGGCGTTGTTGCCGTTGGCGTCGGGGGGGATGGTGGTCTGGCCGTAGAACGTGCAGCCGTCGACGGGGTAGGCCCAGCCGAAGGCACCGCGGCAGTTTTTGGTGCCGGTCCCGCCGGTGAAGGTGATGGGACCGTTGCTGCCGATCACGCCGGAGGCAGGGCTGGTGCTGCACGGGTTGGCGGGGCTGGTGTAGCTGTCGGCCGTGCCTTTGATGGTGGCGCTGGCTAGGGCGAAGAAGGCGTTGCCGAAGATGGGCTGGTCCACGGCGTCGGCCATGATCCGGCGTTTGGCGCCGGTCGCGTCGGTGCCGGTGACGTCCAGATGCCAGATGATGCCGTCCTTGGTCGCGGTGTAGGTGAAGGAGCCGGCCGTGCCCAGGCTGCTGGTGCCGGTGAAGGTGGTGGTGTGGGCGGTGATCGCCTTGGCCGCGTCGTTGATGCCCGCGTCGGCCAGCTGGAGGGCGTTGGCGGAATCCCCTGCCCGCCGGGCGCCCCGCAGCCCGAACTCGGTGGTGGCCAGCAACGCCACCACCAACAAGGTGACAACCACCATGACCAGCAGGGCCATGACGATGCTGCCCTGCTCGCCAGCACGCATTCTGTGGTGGTTGGTCGGCGCGGGATGCTGGGGCATGGTCGGATGGGCTCCTATCGGGCGTTGCGCAAGGCCAGCGTGCTGGTCAGGGTGAGCGGGCCCTGGCCGCCGGTGTAGGTGACGACCAGGGTGACCTTGACCGTCTTAGCGGTCGCCTGCCCGCTGGTGAGTGGGTTGCCTTGGGCGTCGTAGTAGGTGAACAGCGGGGTTGTCCCATTGGCGACGTTGTTGACTAGCGGCCGGCTAATGCTGACGGCGGTTGGGCAGTTCGCGTCACTGCGGGTCTGTCGAACCCGATCGGTCAGCAGCCCGTAGATGATGGTGCTGCGGCAGGTCGGGGCGGCGGTGGTGCCCCGCAGGATGGTGAAGCTGAGGCAGTCGCCGGGGGTGGGTGTGGTTGGGCAGGCCCCGGCGATAGAACTGGTGAACGTGATGCTGCTGGGGCTGGCGGCGCGGATGTCTTGGGTCAGGGTGCGTAGGGCCAGCTGGGCGTCGTTCTCAGCCCGGACGTCGTTGCTGGTCCGAGCGACCACCGAGGTGGTGGCCTCCAGAAAGCCGAGCACGACCCCGGCCACCAGCAGGCTGATGGCCATGACGACCAGCAACTCGACCAGCGTGACGCCGTCCTCGCCACCACCAATGGCTGCCCTGCGGTGGTTCATGGGCATGCCCCACCAAAGGTCAACGCGCCGGAGGCCGCGGCGGCGGTGGAGCCGAACTCTGGGGGGCTGGCGGTTGGCGTGTAGGCCTGGGCGGCGCTTAGGTAGATGGGCTGGCTCCCGGCCGCAAAGTGGTACCCGGCTGACGCCGGGATGACCCCGGACCAGGTGCTGGCGCTGGTTGCGGTCAGCGCGACGCTGTAGGGGCCGGCCAGGGTCTGGAAGCTGGCCGTGACCGAGTCGGAGGTGGTGAGGTTGGTGGCCGTGGCGGTCACGGTGAGGTTGCCGCACAGCAGCCCGGCCGAGTCGATATGGGGGGAGCTGGGGGTGACGGTGATGCCGCTGAGGCTGGGCGGGTTGGGGCTGGCCGCGCAGTTGCTGGGACCCGGCTGACAGGCGACGAAGGTCACTAGCTGGGCGTTAGGTTGGCTGTTGACCTTGCCGTCGGCGCTACGGACCGCGACGAAGGTGAGGTACTGGGTGCCGGCGCCGAAGCTGAACTGGCTGGATCCCGCGGGCAGGGTCGCTGACCAGCCGCCCGGGATGCCGCTCGGGGTCAGCTGAAGGGTGGCGGCGACGGGGCTGGTGCCACTAAGGGTGAGGAAGCTCACAAAGGTGCTGTCGGGGATGCCGTTGGCCGTTGCCTGGAAGGTGATTGGGGTCTGCACCACCCCACCGACGAGCTTGACCGGGTTGGTTGTGCTTGCCGCGACCCCGTTGACCAGCACCGAGGTGGTGCTGAACGAGGGAGGTGCGAGCCCGACCACGCTGCCTTGGTCGGGGCTGCGAAGCGAGCTTTGCTGGGTGACCTGGTGGGTGCCGGCCTGGTCGGTCCAGTCCACCAGGACCGCCAGCCGCTTGGCGGTATGGGCGCTGTCGCCCCAGGCGATGTAGCGGCGGACTTGGTAGCTGATACCCAGGCGGACACAGGAATAGGAGGTGGCGGGGACCTGGCCGGTGGTCGCGGCGCACGGCTGCGCATAGGTCGGGCTTGTGCAGTTGGCGAGGTACACCGGATCGCCCAGCCCGGCCGGAGTCGTCCCCGTGGGCGGCGCGCAGACCCCGAGGTGATCGTAGTCCAGCTGTTGCAGGTCCTCGATCGCCTGGGTAGCGACCTCGTTGCCCTGGGTGCGCGTCTTTTGCAGGCCAGCCACCTTCAAAGCCGCCCCCAGAGTGCTGCCCAACGCCACCAACACGATCGTGCTGATCGCCAGCGCGACCATCAGTTCTAGGAGCGTGAAGCCCTCACAGCCCTCACCAAGGCCGCGGTCCATGCCGCTGCCTACCCGCCCCAGGCCACCACGCCAGCGCCGTCGCATACCTCCAAATTTCGGCGGCTACGACTGCGATCTTGACTCCGTTGATCGTTGATCGGCGCAGCATGGGTAGGCAGGCGAACGAGAAGAATCGGGAGCGACGGACGGATCAAGGCAGCCCCGCGGACCCACTGCCACACGGTAGGAACCACCCTTCCGGTACGTCCGACAGGCAACAACCCTACGGAGGCAGCATTCCAGCCCGTCGGTCGGATGCAGACTCGTAGAGCCCCTCGCGCTTGAAGGCACTCGGAAATTCGGCGGTGATCCAGATCAGCAGCGTTCGGCGAGTGACAGGATTACGCCTTGGAGAAATGTGGTAATGGCGGCGCGGCCGCATAATCGTGCCGCCCAGGTGCTGCCGAACTGTTGGCGCGCCGCCAGGACTCAAGGGCCCAACCGCCAGATCCGTAGTCTGGGGGCGGCCGGAAAGCCAACGTCATCCTGGAAAGGCAGCGCAGGTCAGGAAAGCCAGCCGTTAAGGTAGGCGCAGGTAGCACAAGGCAGAACGTTGACCGTGTCGTTGACCGAGCAGACCAAGCTGACAAGCTGGGAGCACCAGATCGCAGTCTGGTGCTCCCATGATCTAGCTCACTGGCGCACTGGATCCCCGACCCGGGTCACGACCCAGACACCGGTGGTGTGGCGAACAGGCTGGTCCAGGTACAGGGTGGCCTCCCACTCGCCGTTGTGGGAGCGGACCTGGTAGGCGGCCGGACCCACCTGCTCCGCATAGGGCCCGAACAAGTCCAGCTCGGCCGTGGCGTAGGCGATCGAGACCTGCTCGGGTGACAGCAACCACGGCTGGTGGCCGGTATCGACGCTGTCCTGGAGCTCCCTGGCCTGGGCGAGGGTCTTGACCGGCCACAGGCCGACGATGGTCTCCGGCCGCGGGTCCGGCGCCGGCTTGGGCGCCGGGCTGGTAGGCGGTCGGGTCGGCGGCGTGGCAGGGTGGGTCGGGGTTGTGGTCGGTGCGACCTGCTCGACCCGGGTCGGGGTTGGCGCCCCCGTGGTCGTCGGGTCGCTGGGACGTTGGCAGCCCGCCACGGCCAGGGCGACAAGGCCCAAGGCGACGGGGGCGATGGTCCGGATCGGTCGCATGGCAACCTCCTTGCTGATGCTGCCCATACGATCGCTCCGGCCGGTCACAGGCTTGGCGCCGGCCGGTCACAGCGCTGCGGCCGATCGGCCTCGTCCTGGCGGCCGGTTGGTCTCTGTTGGGCCACGGCCGCCCTTCGCGACTCGGCTTGTCGTGGACCGTCCTCGCCCCAAGAGCGAACTCTTCGATGAGGGAGTTCGGTCTGAAGCCCCCGACAGACCCCATCCTTATCAGGTCTGTTTAGCGATCGGCTCTACGTGGCTTAAAAGAGGTTCGCGCATTCCGGTGACATGATCGTTGCTCACCATAGGGACAGGCCGCAATGACGCAGGAACGAGAAAGCCAGATGCGGGGTGCCCCGGATGCGCTGGATGCCACGCTCGGCCGCCGCGGTGACCTCGGCGAGGGTGTCGCCGGCCAGGTTGGCCAGCTCCACGCCCTTGAGGTTGGACCACAGCGCCTCCACCGGGTTGAGTTCCGGGGCGTAGGCGGGCAGTGGCTCCACCACCAGCCAGGACCGCTGCCGGGCCAGCCAGGCGCGCATCACGCGGCTGCGGTGGGCGGGCAGCCCGTCCCACAACAGGGTCGCCTTCTGCCCGCCGAGCCAGCCGCGCAGTTGCTCCAGGGCGCCGATCAGGGTGTCGGTGTCGTAGGCGTCGGGGTGCTGGTGCACGGCGAGCTGGGCGCCGCCGCCACGCGACCCGTAGCACAGCGCGGCGGCCAGCGAGGTTCGCTTCCATTTGAAGTGGTGGCGGATGACCGGGGTGTGGCCACGTGGCGCCCAGGTGCGACGCACGACCGGCAGCAGCGAGACCCCGGACTCGTCCCAGAACACGATGGCGGCCCGACGACGCCGGGCGTTGCGCCGGATTCTAGGGCCAGTCCTCGGCCACCCAGCGAGCGATCGCCTGCTCGTCGCGCTCGATGGCGCGGCGGGCGGGGCGTTGCAGGCGGTAGTGCAGCCGGTGGCGTAGCAGCTTCCAGACGTGGCCGGGATGGTAGCCGACGCCAGTGAGCTGCTCGATCAGGCTCGTGATGCGGGCAAGGGTCCAGTGGTCGGTGTCGAAGCCGTGCGCGCGGGCACCCTGCCTGAGCGTCTGGTCGATGGCGGCAAGCTGCTGGTCGGACAGGCGCGGAGCCGACCCGGTCGGGCCGGCGCTGCGCAGTGCCTCCAGCCCGCCCGCTTGCCAGCGGGCGTGCCAGCGGCTGACGACTTGCCGGGCCACCCCCAGCTCGCGGGCGACTTGGGCTTGGGAGCGGCCGGCGGCAAACAGCGCGCCGGCCTGCATGCGGATGTGTTCGAACGCCTGGCGGTCGTGCAGACCGCGGGCGTTGCGGCGGTAGGCGGTTGGTCGCATGCCGCCATCCTGCCAGGACAGCCCCAATCATGTCACCGGAACGAGCGAACTTCTTTTTAACCCAGCTCGGAGGGCCTGCCGGACTATCCGCGAGTGACCGTGATGGTCTCTGGTTGACCACCCGTTCGTGCCCAGTGCCGGCTGTTAGCAGCTGCTGCCGACGCAGATCGTGACCGTACCTGCCTTGAGGGTGCCTAGGTGGGCGAACTGCAGCTCGCTCACGCTCAGTGTGAGGCCGCCGACGGTCCCGGTCGCTACGGCGTGGCGGCTGGTTCCGTAGAAGTGGTCGATCTGACTGAACCCGCCGTTCTTGAAATGTTCGTTGAACCAACCGCGGGTGATTGCGCCTTGGCCGGTCCAGGTCACACTCACGTCGATGGTTGTGGCGCTGCAGCCGATCGTATTGAAGTTCGCGTCGAAGGTGCAGGTGGTGGCCGGCAGGCCCGATCCACTGAGGCTGGCACTGGCCAGCGGTTGCTGAAGCGCGAACGAAAAGCCGCTCGTCACATAGGCGAACGTCTCGGTGCCGCCGGTGAAGTTGCCGCTCGCGTCATGGTTGTCGGTGACCTGATCGACGACCAGCGCGGAATCTTGGGTGGACTTCGATACGTCGACCGAGGTGAAGGTGGAGCTGCTGGCCGAGCTGGTGATCCACAAAGCGTCCGCGACCGTTCCGGAGACCCTGAAGTGTGTCACCTGGGCTGGAGCAGCGCTCGCGGGCCCGGCCAGGGCCAGTAAGGTGAACGCTGCAACTGCCAGTCCGGCAAGTGCTCGCCTCATCTCTTCTGCCCTTCCTTGCACGGGGTTGGTGGATAGTGTGCCGCCACCACCTTGGCCGGACGGTTTCAGCGTGCGGGGCCGACGACGAGGCGGCCCGGTAGAGCGCACAGTGCAGGTGATGATACGCCCGAAAGAACGCCCTGCCCGGGAATAAGCCGCCGCGCGGCGCGGGATGGCCTACCGGCTGCCAGACAGCGCTCACACGGCCGGGCAGCGGGCCCGATCCGCCACCACGACCCCGGCCGCCCTCGTATCACTGGGGCTGCGCGCTGTGCGAGGTCCGGGTCATCTGGCCGCAGGAGCTGGAGGGCCACACGGCCCAGGCGCATCCCGGCTGGACGGCGACGTTTGAGATCGTGCGGCCCTACCCGCGGCAGCTCCTACGGGTCGTCTACCGGCTCGTAAAGGACTGACTCACGAAGGTCGACCCCATCCTTATCAGGGATCGACGATCATGCGCCGTGCTATCCAGCATTTCCCCAGGTCGGATGGCTCCATGCGTCCCACAGGGATGAGGTGAACCGCGGGTCATTACGCTGGGACTCGGGTGGGCTACTTCACTGGTTCTGGCCCACATTCCGTGATCGGACTGGCCCCGGGTCGGTGCTGGAGGCCGTGATCATTGCCGGCCATGTGAATACCAGGATCTCGATGATCTCTTACCGCACCTGGCAGGCGTAGCTGTCGAGCAGGTCGAGCAGACCGACCTGGCCGTGCGGGTCTGGGCGTCCTCACGGGCCGGCCAGGCCAGGTGCCCCTCCTGCGGTTACCTGTCGACCAGGGTGCACAGCCGCTACGAACGTAGCTTGGCCGACACCGCGCTCGGCAGCCGCCGGGTGGTGCTCAGGCTGCGGGTCCGTCGGTGGGTCTGCGGCAACCTCAACTGCCCAGCCCGTACCTTCGCCGAGCAGATCGCGGGCCTGACCTCGCCGTACGCCCGCCGCAGCCCGCTGGCGCGTGGGATGTTGGAGGCGATCGGCTTGGCGCTGGCGGGTCGCGCCGGAGCGCGGCTGGCGGGCGCGTTGGGGCTGCCGGCAAGCCGCAGCACGCTGCTGCGGCTGGTCCGGGCGCTGCCAGACCCCCAGCCGGCTGGCGTGGCCGTGCTCGGCGTGGATGACTTCGCGCTGCGCCGCGGCCGCGTCTACGGCAGCGTGCTGGTCGACATGGCGACCCACCGTCCGGTCGATCTGCTGGCTGACCGGGAAGCCAGCACCTTCGCCAGGTGGCTGGGCGAGCACCCCGGCACGAAGGTGGTCTGCCGGGACCGGGCCGGCGCCTACGCCGATGGCGCTCGGCAGGGAGCGCCGGGGGCGATCCAGGTCGCCGACCGCTGGCATCTGTGGCACAACCTGGCCCTCCACGTGGAGAAGACCGTCGCCGCCCACCACCGCTGCCTGCACGCGACCGAGTCGACCAGCCCTGCGCCGCTCAAGCAGCCACCGACCCCCGACCCTGACCCTGGCCCTGCCATCGACGTCGAGCAGGTCGCTACCGACGCGGCCGCCGCCCGCGCCGACAGCAAGACCATCGTCGTCCGCACCCGGCAACGGTACGCAGCCGTGCAGGCGCTGGTCGCCCAGGGCAAGGGCATCAAACCGATCATGCGGGAACTCGGCCTGGCCAAAGAGACCGTGCGCCGGTTCGTCCGCGCCCGCAGCGTCGAGGAGCTGCTGGCCACGCCGCGTGCGGGGCGGCCCAGCATCCTGGACGCGTTCACGCCCTACCTGCACCAGCGGTGGAACGACGGCTGCACCAGCGCCTCGCAGCTGTTCCGCGAGATCCGCGAGCAAGGCTACGTCGGCAGCCTGGGCACCGTGATCGCCTACGTGCGCCCCTTCCGCGCGACCGCCGCCGCGGCCGGCGCAGCGCCGCCCGCCACGCCCGCACCACCCAAGGTCCGCCACCTCACCGCATGGCTGCTGCGTCATCCCGACACCCTCGACGCCGACGAGCAGGTCAAGCTGAAGGAGGTGCTGGCCCGCTGCCAGCACCTGGAAGCCCTCGCCGGCCACGTCACCGGGTTCGCCGAGCTGCTGACCGGGCTGCACGGCGACCGCCTGGACGCCTGGATCGACCAGGTCGAGCGCGACCAGCTGCCCCACCTGCGCTCATTCACCGCCGGCCTGAAGCGCGATCACACCGCCGTGGTCAACGGCCTGACCTTGCCCTACAGCTCGGGCGCGGTCGAGGGCACCGTCAACCGGATCAAGATGCTCAAGCGCCAGATGTACGGCCGCGCCACGTTCGATCTGCTCCGCAAACGGATCCTACTCGCATGAGGCTCACCGACCCGGGGCCAGTCCCATCACGGAATGTGGGCCAGAACCAGATCAGGCTGTCATTCCCATGCCGCGCTCCTCCTCCCGAAGGCGCCTCTAGGAGGAATCCGTAGCAGCCGCCACTAATAGTTCATCCATGAACTCGGCGGCCTGGCGGTCCTGGGCCTGCTGGAAGTGGGCGTAGGTACCCAGGGTCATGTGGCCGTCCGCGTGCCCGGCGCGGCCGGAGACGGTGCGCCAGTCCACCCCGCCAGCCACGAGTTGGGTCACCATGAAATGGCGCAGGTCATGCAGGCGACAGCGCACCCCAATGCGGGCGGCGAGGTCCTGGAGGCGGTGCGATACCCCGTCAGGGCTGATGGGCTTGCTGGCGTCGGCAGCTCGGGAGAACACGTAGGCATCCGGCGGCAGACTCGCCCCGCAGGCCAGCGCCGCCTCGGCCTGCCGCACGCGGTGCGCCTTCAGCAGTTCGACCGTATCGGCGTCGACCGCCACGCGGCGCTTGGCGTGGGTCTTGGTGTCCTTGTCCAGCAGCGGCCGGCCGACGACCCGGACGACATTGCTGGCGATCAGCACCGCGCCGTGGTCCAGGTCCACGTCGCGCCACTTCAGGCCGATCAGCTCGCCACGGCGGGCACCGAGCACCACCGCCAGGCGCAGGAACAGCCCCAGCTCCGGGTCTTCAACCATCGCCGCGGTGAGCAGGCGCGCCACGGCCTTGGCATCCGGCGGTGATGCTCCGCTCTTGCCGGCCGCTGGTGCCGTCGCCAGCTTGGCCGGGTTGTGCCCTGCCCAGCCCCACACGACTGCCTGCTTGAAGGCGCCGGACAGCACGGTGTGGACCTCCTGGACGGCCGACGCCGACAGCGGCCAGCCACGTGCGCAGTCGGGCTGGTGGACCTGCTCGTCGGCACTGGGCTGGGGCCGGTAGCGCTCACCGGCACGCATCGGCGGCTCACGCCTGCGAATCCGCTGCCAGCACAGCCGGCACTTGCCACCATGTGCCCGTACCTGCGCGTACAGGGAGTCCAGGGTGGCGGCGTCGACCTCGCGGACCTTGGCCCTACCGAGGGCCGGCAGGATGTAGCGCTCGATGGCGCCGCGATAGTTCCTGACGGTGATCGGGGAGATGGGGCGGACCTGCTGGCGCCAGGTGAACCAGCGCTCGACCAGCTCGCCGACCGTTCGTGTGCGGCTGCCGCGCTGCTCGCCGCGGTCGACCTGGTCAAGCAGCTCCGCTTCGACCTTCTTGGCCTGGCGGTGCGATGCCCTGGTCTGCCCGGCGACTTGGCGGCTGACCCAGCGCTTGCGGCCGGTGAGCGGGTCGCGGCCGGCGTAGACCTGCACTTGCAGGCCGCTGCCGCGCTTCCGGATCACCCTGCCTCCCAGCCGCCCCTGTTCTCCGGGCAGAAGAATGACAAGGGACTGCCAGCCGAGCAAGCAAAGCAAGGAGAGGATAGGCGCTGAGCTGGGCGTTTGTGGCGCCCCTGGCAGGACTCGAACCTGCAACCTGCTGTTTAGGAGACAGCTGCTCTGTCCCTTGAGCTACAGGGGCGTCGGCCGCAGGATACCAGCGGCTACGAGAGGCCGAGGCGGGCCGGCACGTCGGCCGGCTGGCAGGTGAGGCCGACCAGGAACGTGCCGAAGCGGCCGTAGGAGGCGGTCACCTCGTCGAAGCGCATGTCGTAGACGACCTCCTTGATGGCGGCGAGGTCGTCGGCGAGCAGCGTGACCCCCCACTCGAAGTCGTCGAGGCCGGTGGCCCCGGTCACGAGCTGCAGCACCCGGCCGGTGTAGCGGCGACCGACCTTGCCGTGGCCGTGCATCAGCTCGCGGCGCTCCTCGAACGGCAGCCGGTACCAGTTGGCGCCGGGCTCCCTGGCCTTGCTCATCGGGTAGAAGGCGAGCACGGCCCGGTCCGGCAGGCGCGGGTGCAGGCGGTCCTCGCGCTGCCCGGCGAGCCGTTCGGCGGTCCTGGCCAAGCGCTCCTCGAGGTCCTCGGCACCTTGGGCGACCAGGCGGGCACGGGCGTCCTCGACGGTCTCCATGTACTCCGACGCCTCGGTCAGCGACAGGAACGACCACACCGGCTCCAGCGGGCTCACCGCCCGCAGCGCCCGGCCCAGCGCCTCGTGCCTGGCGAGGTCGGGCCCGAGCGCCATCACGCCGAGATCGGCCTTGAGCCCGAGCATGGACGCGCACAGGACCTGGTGGTCGGGCTGGGCGGCGAAGGCGTCCAGGGCGCCGACCAGCTCCTTGCCGGCCTGGGCCGGGTCGGGGGAGCGGCTCGGGTGCACGCGGAAGAACAGGTGGGTGACCCCCCAGCCGGTGGACGGGACGACGGGTTGCATCGGTGCTGCCTCCAGTGCTCGGGCGTGGTGGACTGCCATCGTGGTCCATCATCGTGCCTGCTGACGAGGTGGTTTGCCGAGTTCGGCGTCGATGCGTCAGCACTTTCGACGAGATCGACCCTATTGAGCTTATTGACATGAGTGAGCTGGTGCTAGCATCCGGCGGAGTTCGGTTGTTCGAAGGTGAAGGGGGGACAGAAGTCTGTGACCAGCGGGGTCGTGAAGTGGTTCAATCCCGACAAGGGCTACGGCTTCATCGCTCGTCCCGACGGCGAGGACGTGTTCGTGCACTTCTCCTCGATCCAGATGGAGGGGTACCGCTCGCTCGACGAGGGACAGATGGTGGAGTTCGACGTCACTCAGGGGCCGAAGGGCTTGCAGGCCGCCAACGTGCGCCCGCTGCCTCCCGAGTGACCTGACGTTGCTGAGAACCGGCCCGCCCGGCCACCCGGCCCGGCGGGCCG
>Ga0184612_10000851_pt1 | contig 14493 bp, 14 predicted proteins | sample PLM3_60_coex_FD_133163 | JGI IMG/M metagenome (GOLD analysis project Ga0184612, IMG submission 133163) | Groundwater sediment microbial communities from an aquifer in East River, Colorado, USA - PLM3_60_coex | ecosystem: Environmental > Terrestrial > Soil > Riparian zone | place: USA: East... | reverse complement strand
GGTGACCGGCAGAGCGCGTCGGTCGCCGAACGCCTGCCCTACGACTCATACGGTGGACCGATGGACGGCTCGGCCCGGTTCTGGTGGCGGGTGGCGGCGGCAGGCGTCGCTGCGATCGCCGGTCTCGGCCTGGGCCTTCACGAGACCGGCGCCTGGGCGCCACCGCAGTGGCTCATCGTCACCCTCATCGTCGCTGGTGTCCTGGTCGCCTTCGTCACCGCCGCCGAGGCCGCCATCGACCAGCGCCGACATGGCCGGGCAAACGAGCTGCGGGAGCAGGCTCGCGCCGTCCTCTCTCCGCTCCTGCTCGAGATCGAGGAAGCTACCGGGATCAACGCTCGGCAGCTCGGCGTCTCGGCCTATCGAGTGAAACGGCGGTTCTGGCCGTTCTCACAGGCACGCCTGGAACGGTTGCTGAGACTTCAGCTGCTCATCCGGGTGAGCTCCGGGATCGCGTGGCGGCCCGGCGTCGGCGTCATCGGCCAATGCGTCCAGCGCGGCGAGGACATCGTCGAGAACCTGGCCGCACTCGACGAGCAGCTGAGCGACGTCCCGAGACACGAATGGGCAAGCCTCGGCGACGACCTCACCTACGGCTTCACGTACGAGGAGTTCCTGCGCGTGCGGGGGAAGTACGGCGTCGTCCTCGCGTCACCGATGATCAAAGAGACGCCGTTAGGGTCCCGCGTCATCGGGTGCGTCGCCGTCGACGCACCGGCCGGCGCGTTCGCGTCCGTCGCCTCGGAGGAGATCCGCGGGCTGGTCGCCGCGGCCGCCGTCACGCTTGCCGCCCTGCTGGCCGATGAGGCGTAAAGTGAGTGCCGTGGCACCACGCAGGAGGTTCCGGCGCGAGCGCTTGGTTGCCCCCCGGGTTCGGTCGGAGCACGCCGCCGCTCGGTTGCTCAGCCAGATGCGCGAACTCGGCAGCGATCGCATTCTCCCCAGCGACGTCTGGCTGACGGCGGCGCAGCTCCCCGAGGTGATAGCCGCCGAGAACGGCTATCGCTGAAATCCGGGCCCTACGACGTCGCGGTCGTGATGTAGCGCGACAGCGAGTCACGCTCGACCTCGAGTTCTCCGACGCGGTTCTTCACGATGTCGCCGATGCTGACGATGCCGGCAAGCTTTCCGTCGGCGACGACAGGCACGTGCCGGAACCGGCCTTCGGTCATCGTGCGCATGAGGTCGACGACAGGCGCATCGGGCGGGCTGGTCTTCACGTCGCTGGTCATGATCGCCGACACCGGCTCGGAGATCACCGTCGCGCCGCGAGAGGCCAGCGCTCGGACGATGTCGCGCTCGGTCACGATGCCCTCTACGGTCTCGCCGTCGGTCGACACGACGGCGGCGCCGATCCCGTGCTCGGCCAGGACGCCGAGCAGCGTGCGCACGTCGATCTGCGGCTCCACGGTCACGACGGCGTTGCCCTTGGCTCGGATCACGTCGGAGACACGCATGGGGTCCTCCCGAGTCAGCAGGGTCGTCACCTGTGGAAAACCGTACGGTGACGGGGCCCGGCGCGGAAGGCTTACGTCCAGAATGATGACCGACTAGTGACTACTCGGCTCAGATGGGGCAGAATCACCCGAACCTCCACTCGGATCGTCCGGCACGTACCTGCCGGTGGAAGGAACTGATCAATCATGGCCACAGTCACGTTCGACAGCGCGACTCGCATCTATCCGGGCACCGAGAATCCCGCGGTCGACAGCCTGGATCTCGAAGTCGGGGACGGCGAGTTCGTCGTCCTGGTCGGCCCCTCCGGAAGCGGAAAATCCACCGCCCTGCGGATGCTCGCCGGCCTCGAGGACGTCGACTCCGGCACCATCCACATCGGCGAGCGCGACGTCACGAACATCCCGCCGAAGGATCGCGACATCGCGATGGTGTTCCAGAACTACGCTCTCTACCCGCATATGAGCGTGGCCGACAACATGGGCTTCGCCCTGAAGATCGCCGGCGTCAACAAGGCGGACATCAGGAAGCGGGTGGGCGACGCCGCCAAGCTGCTCGAACTCGAGGACTACCTGACCCGCAAGCCCAAGGCACTCTCCGGTGGCCAGCGCCAGCGCGTCGCCATGGGTCGGGCGATCGTGCGTGAGCCGCAGGTCTTCCTCATGGACGAGCCGCTGTCCAACCTCGATGCCAAGCTGCGGGTCTCGACTCGCACGCAGATCGCGTCGCTTCAGCGCCGGCTCGGCATCACCACCGTCTATGTCACACACGACCAGATCGAGGCGATGACGATGGGGGACCGGGTCTGCGTGCTCAACAACGGGCTACTGCAGCAGGTCGACACCCCGCTCAGCCTCTACGACAAACCGGCCAACGTCTTCGTGGCGGGCTTCATAGGGTCGCCGGCGATGAACATCGGCACGTTCGTGGTCGGCGAAGACGGCCACGCCACGCTCGGTAACGCGAAGATTCCGCTGGGCACGTCCACGGTCGACGCCGTCAAGGCCGAGGGCTCGGACCAGGTTGTTCTCGGCTTCCGGCCAGAGTCGCTGGAGCCGGCGGGCGAGGAAGCCGAGGGCGCGTTCCCGGTGGTCGTCGACGTCGTCGAGGAGCTCGGCTCGGACGCGTACCTGTACGGCGAGGCCGTGGGCCCGGCAGCCACCGACCCTACCGTCGAGCTCGCCAACAGGACGATCATCGCCCGGGTCGAGCCCCGCAACGAGCCGGATAAGGGCCAGAAGGTCTACCTGAAGATCAAGGCTGGTGGCGAGCACTGCTTCTCGGTCAAGACAGGGGAGCGTCTCCCCTCCTGACCCCCTGAGGGCGCCACGGAGGCAGCCGCCGGCCGCAGTCGGGGTGTTCGTCATCGGTTCCTCTCTTTCGGTGACGAACGCCCAGACTGCGGCGGTGGGAGGATGAGCTCGTGGAGCTTCGCGTCCTGGCCGCGCCCGCGGAGCAGCAGGCTCTGCTGGACCTGCCGTGGGACATGCCGCTCGAGGAGTGGCCGGAGTGGTACCTCGTCATCCTCCCCCGCGGCATCTCACGCCACGTGGTGCGCTTCACCCGCCTGAACGGGCGTGTGTATGCGCTCAAAGAGGTCGTCGAGAGGTTCGCCGACCGCGAGTACCGGCTCCTGCGCGACCTGGAGCGGCTCGGTGTACCGGCCGTCGAGGCGGTTGGCGTCGTCCGGGGTCGCGAGGCACCCGACGGCACGCCAATCGATCCCGTGCTTGTGACCCGGCACCTGCAGTTCTCGTTGCCGTATCGCGCATTGTTCGCGCGGATGATGCGCCGCGACACGGTCGAGCGGTTGATCGACGCGCTGGTTGTGTTGATCGTCCGCCTCCACCTGACCGGCTTCTTCTGGGGCGACTGCTCCCTGTCCAACACGCTGTTCCGCCGCGACGCGGGAGCGTTCGCCGCGTACCTCGTCGACGCCGAGACCGGCGAGCTGCACAGCTCGCTCAGCGACGGTCAGCGGCGCCACGACATCGAGAACGCCCGGATCAACATCGCTGGCGAGCTCATGGACCTGCAGGCCGGCGGCTACCTCGACGAGACCGTCGACCCAGCCGCGACCAGCGACCACGTCGCCGAGCGGTACGAGAGCCTGTGGGAGCAGCTCACCGGCTGGGAGGGCTTCGACGTCAACGACCGCTGGCGGATCGCCCGGCGGGTCGAGCGCCTCAACGAGCTCGGCTTCGACGTGGCCGAGCTCGACATCGTCACCGACATCGGCGGCCGCACGGTTCGCGTCCAGCCCAAGGTGGTCGATCCCGGGCACCACTCGCGCCGGCTGCTCCGGCTCACCGGTATCGACGCCCAGGAGAACCAGGCCCGGCGACTGCTCAACGACCTCGACGCGTACGCCGCCGCCACCGACCAGCAGGGCGAGGACGAGGAGATCGTCGCGTACCACTGGGTCACCGCGAGCTACGAACCGGTGCGGCGTGCGGTCCCCCGCGAGCTGCGCGGCAAGCTCACGGCGCCCGAGATCTACCACGAGGTCCTCGAGCACCGGTGGTACCTGTCCGAGCAATCCGGCAAGGAGGTCGGGATCGTCGAGGCGGCCGCGTCGTATGTCGAGAACGTGCTCCGCCACAAGCCCGACGAGCAAGCCGTCCTCGGCGGGCCTGCGACGCAGCCAGATCTGGCTGTGATCACCGACGACTTGGCGGAAGATCTGCGGCCGGACCGCGCCTGACGACGTCGGGACGGGCGGCTGCGGAGCCCGCCGGAGCGTCCGGCCGTCCCCCGTCCCGTCACGAGCGAGCGATCTGGCGGGCGATGACCAGGCGCTGGATCTGGTTGGTGCCTTCGAAGATCTGCATGACCTTCGCCTCGCGGAAGTATCGCTCGACCGGGAAGTCACGGGTGTACCCCGAGCCGCCGAGCACCTGCACGGCGTCTGTGGTCACGCGCATCCCGTTGTCGGTGGCGACGAGCTTGGCAACGCTGGCCGCCCTCGTGTACGGCAGGCGGGCGTCCCGGCGGCGGGCTGCCGCGAGGTAGGTCGCCCGGGCCGACTCGACCGCCGCGGTCATGTCGGCCAGCAGGAACCCGACGCCCTCGTGGTCGATGATCGGCTTACCGAACTGCTCGCGTTGCTTGGCGAACGACGTCGCCGCGTCCAGGGCCGCTTGCGCGATCCCGGTCGCGCAGGCCGAGATGCCGAGGCGCCCGGAGTCCAGCGCGGCCAGCGCGATGGTGAAGCCCTCGCCCTCCGCGCCGATCCGGTGGTCGGCCGGCAGCCGTACACCGTCGAGGTTGACGACCCGGGTCGGTGAGCCGGTCAGGCCCATCTTCCGCTCGAGCGCACCGAACGAGAGCCCGGAAGTGTCGGCCGGAACCAGGAAACAGGAGATCCCGCGCGGTCCGTCGTCCGAGGTGCGCGCCATGACCGTGTAGAAGTCGGCCAGCCCGGCGTGCGTGATCCAGGCCTTCGCGCCGGTGAGCACGTACTCGTCGCCGTCGCGCACGGCGCGCGTCGACAGCGCGGCGGCGTCGGAGCCCGCGTGTGCCTCGGAAAGGCAATAGGCACCCAGCAACTCGCCGCCCGCCATCTCCGGCATCCAGCGCTTGCGCTGCTCCGGCGTGCCGAACGCGGCCAGCGGCCAGCAGGACAGCGTGTGCACGGACAATGTGAGCCCGACGGTGGCCCACCGCGCGGCGACCTCCTCCACGACCTGGAGATAGATCTCGTAGGGTTGACCACCACCCTCGTCGTACGGCAGGCCCAGGAGGCCGGACCGGCCCAGCGTCCGCACCAACTCCCGCGGATACTCGCCTGCTGCCTCGGCGGCGTCGGCTCGCGGCGCGAGCTCGGCGTCGGCGATGTCGCGGACGAGAGCGATCAGCTCCCGAGCCTCGGGGGTGGGCAGCATCCGGTCCACCGGCACGTCGTCGTACCTCCATCGCGGCGCGGCCGAGGCTCTCCCGGCAGCTCGCGCCCAGTATGACGGCGCGTCGGAGGCGGCCGGCTCGGCCCATGTACATGGTGGGCGCACGCAGCGGGCAGAGCAGGTCGTCGACCGGTCTGGTCCCTAGTCTGCTAGGCGCTTCTCGGCCCTGGTCAGTTCGACCTTGGCCTGGTCGTGCGCCTTCCGGAGGCCGTCGCGGCGCCGGGCCTCGACCCGGGCGCCCCGCTCGGCGGCTTCGAGCCGCTTCTCGACGTCGCGGAGCTGGTCGCGCAGGTCGTCGAGGCGCGCGCCCAGCTCTGCGGCATTCCGGTCCGCCTCCTCGACGACGTGTTCCTGCTCCGCCAGTTCGGCGGCCGCCGCCTCCAGCAACTCCCGGGCCTCATCGAGGCGATGCACCGCCTCCTCGCGGCGTTCGCGGTCTTGCTGGTCCGAGCGTGTCTCTGCGGACACAGCCTCCTGCCGGGCAGTGCGACCGGAAGGCCTGCGGTCGCGGGGCGTCTTGGCCTCGCCGCCGCGCTTCTGGGCGGGAGGGGCCGGAACGCTCGACAGGAAACCGCCGAACCCTGAGTACGACACCGGCTTGGTGAGCCGACCCGCTCGGATCTCGTCGGCGACGTCGGGGCGCGCGAGGGCGGCACCGAGGGTCTCCTCTACCTCCCGGGCCATGTCGGCGGTCACGTCGACGCCCGCGTCCGCAGCGAGCGCGCGAGCTCGCCGCAGCAGCGCCGCCTCCGCCTTACGACGCTGCGCCGACAGGTCCTGCAGATCGCCGCCCGATCCCTGCTGATGCGCCCGGCGCAGCCCGTCGCCGAGCTCGAGGAGCTGCTCGACGGCGTCGCGCTGGTCGCGTGACAGCAGGTTGACCACCCAGGCGCTCTGGGTCGGGCGGCGCAGCCCGGCCACGGCCCGGGCGAGCGACGCCCGACCCTCGGCGCGAGCCTGCCGCACCCGCTCGTCGCGTGCTGCGACGAAAGCGTCCGGGCGCAGCGCGTACAAGTCGCCGGCGGCCTCGTCGAGCTCGCGCTCGTCAGCCTCCGGGTCGCCTTTCGACCGCGACGGACTCATCGGGTCCATACTCTCGCGACGCCGGTCCCCTTCCGCACGCGCGACAGCGCGTGGCGCGCCAGCTCGTCCCTGATGGCACGCCGTACCGTTGCTGTCGTGCGCGTTATGCCCGCTTTGTGGAGCGGTTCAGCGTGCCACGCCGAGGTGTGGCCCCGGCATCGCAGGCGGTGCGCCACCAGACCCTCATCGCCTGGCCCGGGTCACCTCGTACAAGGCGATTCCCGCGGCCACACCCGCGTTGAGCGACTCGACCTCGCGGGCGATCGGGATCCGGGCGACCAGGTCGCACGCCTGCCGCGCCACTCTCGACAGGCCGGCCCCTTCCGCCCCGACCACGAGGCACAGCGGCGATGCGGCCGTTTCGACGGAACCGATCTCGACGTCGCCGTCGCCTGCCAGGGCGACCACGAAGAGTCCCGCTTCCGCGTAGGTCCGCAGCTGACGGGCCAGGTTGGTCGCGCGGGCGACGGGCACCCGCGCGGCCGCGCCCGCCGACGTCTTCCACGCACCCGCCGTCATCCCGGCGCTGCGCCGCTCGGGCACGACGACGCCGTGAGCACCGAAGGCGGCCGCCGATCGGACCACTGCACCCAGGTTGCGTGGGTCAGTCACACCGTCGAGGGCGACGACGAGCGGGCTCTCGCCGGCAGCACGTGCGGCCGCCACGAGGTCGTCGGGATGCGCATACTCGTACGCTGGCACGGTGAGCGCGACACCCTGGTGCGCGGCACCGCCGGTGACCCGGTCGAGCTCGGCTCGGGGTGCCTCGAGAAGGGGCAGCCGGCGGTCGGCCGCCGTACGCAGCACTTCGCGGATCCGGTCGTCGACGTCGATCCGCTCGGCGACGTACAGCACCTTGACCGGTACGTGTGCGCGCAACGCCTCCACGACGGAGTTACGGCCGGCAATCGTCTCGGCGGCGCCGGGACGCCCGGACCCGGCCGGGCGACCGGTCCGCGCGCGGCCGGCGGAGGTCGCGCCCTTGCGAACCGCCACGTTGGTTCGGCGCGACTTGACATGGCCCGGCCGCTCCTCGGCCCGTGGGGTCGGGCCCTTACCTCCGAGGGCCTTGCGCCGCTGGCCCCCCGAGCCGACGACCATGCCTTTCTTGGTTCCCTCCTTGCGCATGGCGCCGCGCCGCCGGGAGTTGCCCGCCATCAGCCCCCCTGGCCATCGTCGTCGAGCTCCCAACGGGAGCCTGACGGCGTGTCCTCGACGGCGACGCCCGCGGCCTTGAGCCGGTCGCGCAGGGCGTCGGCGGTAGCGAAGTCTTTACGGGCGCGAGCCTCCTGTCGCTGCTCGAGCACGACGCTCACCAGCGCGTCGACGACCTCGTGCAGCCGGTCGGCCGCGCCGCCGGCGCCGGCCGCCCCGGCCCACGGCGCGGCCAGCGGGTCGAGCCCGAGCACACCCAGCATCGCCCGCACCTCGGCAAGGTTGGTGCGAATCCGCGCGGCGTTGCCCTCGGCCAGCAGCCCGTTGCCGTCGCGGACCGTGTCGAAGAGCACGGCCAGGGCCTGCGGCACGGACAGGTCGTCGTCCATGGCTGCGGCGAAAGCTGCCGGAACCGATCCGGGCACGACGCCGGGAGCGGTCTCCGATGCCCGCAGCACGTACCCCTCCAGTCTGCGGTAGGCAGCTCCGTCGGCGGCAAGCGACTCCTCTGAGAACTCGATCTCGCTGCGGTAGTGCGCCGCCACGAGGTAATAGCGAAGCTCGACCGGCCGGATCCGCTTGACCACCTCGGATACGAGCAGCATGTTGCCCAGCGACTTGCTCATCTTCGCACCGCTGAGGTTCACCAGCGCGTTGTGCATCCAGTACCGCGCGAAGCCCTGCCCGGCAGCGCGCGACTGGGCCAGCTCGTTCTCGTGGTGTGGGAAGCGGAGGTCGAGCCCGCCGCCGTGGATGTCGAACTCCGTCCCGAGGTACTTCGCCGCCATGGCCGAACACTCCAGGTGCCAACCGGGTCGGCCGCGCCCGTACGGGGTGGGCCAGGACGCAGTGTCGGGCTCGCCGGGCTTGTGGCCCTTCCAGAGTGCGAAGTCGCGAGGGTCGCGCTTGCCGCGCGGATCGGCGTCGGCCGCGGGTTCCATGTCGTCGAGCCGCTGGTGAGACAGCTCGCCGTACGAGGGCCAGGACCGGACGTCGAAGTAGACGTCCCCGGACCCGTCGTCCGCCACGTAGGCGTGTCCCCGGTGGACGAGCGTGGTCATGAGCTCGACCATCTCGGGGATGTGCCCGGTCGCTCGCGGCTGGTACGTCGGCGGCAGGCAGCCGAGCACGGCGTACGCGTCGTCGAGCTCGCGCTCGTTGGCGAACGCCAACGCCCACCAGGGCTGGTCCGCCTCGGCCGACTTGGTCAGGATCTTGTCGTCGATGTCGGTGACGTTCGCCACCAGCGTCACCTCCTGGCCGCGGTGCTCGAGCCACCGACGCAGGACGTCGAAGACGACCTCCTTGCGGATGTGGCCGATGTGCGGCGGCCCCTGAACGGTCAGGCCACAGTGGTAGATCCCGACCCTGCCCGGATGCAGCGGGACGAAGTCGCGGATCTCACGGATGGCCGTGTCGTACAGGCGAAGTCTCACCACACAAGGGTATCGGCGATGATGGTGGGCAAGTCCCCCACGACCTTCGAGGATGCCGATGCCTGTGCTCGCGCCGATGCGGGCCGCCGACAGGTGGTGGCTGCCGTATGTCGCCACGGCGGCCGTCGCGGCAGCCGGACTGGCGGTGCTGACCTGGCAGGTCGCGATCTCCGGGCCGCTGCTCGGGGCCGACTGGCCGGTTCACCGCATCTTCGACGCCCACCAGCCGGATGGTCTCGTCCGCGGGTTCCTCGACGGCGCGGCCAAGCTCGGTCAGCGGTGGCTGACGCTGCCGATCCTGCTGGGCACGGCCGTGTGGGTCTCCTGGCGCCAGCGGCGGATACGGCCGCTGGTCGCAGTCGTGACGGCCCTCGGTGCGCTCTACGTCGTGGGCAACGCCATCAAGTTCGGCCTGGGCCGCACGCCGCCGTGGCGCGGCGTCGACATGCTGCACGGAGACGGCCAGGCGTTCCCGTCCGGGCACGCGGCCAACGCGTCGCTCACCTGGGCCCTCATCGCCATGCTGCTGTACGGGGCGGTCGGGTTGCGGCCCGACCGGCGGCTGCTGAGGCTCGGACTTGCGTACGGCACGGGCGCAGCGGTGCTCGTCGGCGCCCTCATGGTCGTGCTCGACTACCACTGGCTCAGCGACATCCCCGCGGGCTGGCTACTGGGGCTCGCCGTCCTGATGCTGGCGAGGCTCGTCCTCGGCGAGCACCAGGGCGGTGGCGACGGCGGCGAGACCCTCACCACGGCCGGTCAGGCCGAGGCCGTCGGTGGTGGTTCCGCTCACGGAGACCGGCGCACCGACGGCGTCGGACAGGACCTTCTCGGCTTCCGCCCGGCGGGTCCCGATTCGCGGCGAGTTGCCGACGACCTGGACCGCGACGTTGCCGATGTCGAACGCGGCCGCGCGGACCAGCCGGGCGACCTCGGCGAGGAGCACCAGGCCGGACGCGCCCGCCCACTCGGGCCGATCGGTGCCGACGGCGGCTCCGAGGTCACCCAGTCCCGCAGCTGAGAGCAGGGCATCGCAGGCGGCGTGTGCCGCGACGTCGCCGTCGGAGTGACCGGCGCAGCCGGCGGGCTCGTCCGGCCAGTGCAGGCCGGCGACCCAGCACGGGCGTCCGAGCTCGAATGTGTGGACGTCGAGCCCGACCCCGACCCTTTGCGTCATGCTCGGCCGTCCGTCCGGCCGGCGAGGACCGCCTCGGCGAGCACGAGATCCAGCGGCCGGGTCACCTTGAACGCCTCCTCGTGGCCGGGGATGACCCGCACGGCGAGCCCGGTGCGCTCGACCATGCCCGCGTCGTCCGTCGCGTCCGCGGCAACGGTCGAATGGGCGCGCTCGAGCACACCGCGCCGGAAGCCCTGCGGAGTCTGCACGGCGCGGAGCTCGGACCGGTCCAGCGTCGCGACGACCACCTCGCCGTCGACCTGCTTGACCGTGTCGGCGACCGGGAGGACGGGCACGACGGCGTCGGCTCCGTCCGTCACGGCGCCCGCGACCGCCGCGAACAAGGCCGCAGGCGTCAGGCAGCGGGCCGCGTCGTGGACGAGCACGACGTCCACGGAGGGCGGCAGCTCGGCGAGGCACGCAGCGACGGACTTGGCCCTGGTCGCACCTCCGGCGACAACGACCAGGTCCGGGGCATGCGGCTTCAGCAGGTCGCGGACGTCGTCGGCTTCATCGGGAGGGGCGGCGACAGCGACGAGATCGATGACCCCGGAAGCGACGGCGGCGCGGGCCGCGTGGACCAGCATGGGCTCGCCGGCGAGTAGGCGCAGCGCCTTGGGCACGCCCTGGCCGAGCCGGTCACCCCGGCCGGCTGCGACGAGGATGCACGCCGTCGTCACCGGGATCTTGCCCCCTCGATTGCGTGGAGGGTTGCAAGCCTAGGACAGCCGGTTGGGCTCACGGCCAGCAGCACGCCCACCCGTGGGGCGTCGAGGCGCGGATGCAAAGACCCTGCTCCCGGCGCCGGGAGCAGGGTCTCAAGCGTCGTTCAGCTGGCGAGGACCTCGTCGAGCAGCGTCTCGGCCTTGTCCTCGTTGGTGTGCTCGGCCAGGGCGAGCTCGGACACCAGGATCTGGCGTGCCTTGGCGAGCATGCGCTTCTCACCTGCGGACAGGCCACGGTCGCGCTCGCGGCGCCACAGGTCGCGGACGACCTCGGCCACCTTGATCACGTCGCCCGATGCGAGCTTCTCGAGGTTGGCCTTGTAGCGACGGGACCAGTTGGTCGGCTCCTCGGTGTGAGGCGCCCGGAGCACCTCGAACACCCGGTCGAGCCCTTCCTGGTTGACCACGTCGCGAACGCCGACGAGGTCGACATTGTCCGCGGGGACGCGGACGGTCAGATCACCTTGGGTGACCTTCAGGACGAGGTACTTGCGCTCCTCCCCCTTGATGACACGGATCTCGATCGCCTCTATGAGGGCGGCCCCATGGTGCGGGTAGACAACCGTCTCGCCGACCTTGAAAGTCATATGGTTCTGTCCCCTTCCCGTGACTAGGATAACACGGCCGGCAAGAACCCTTGGTCACGTTTGCGCTGGTCAGAGGCCAAACAGGGGCTTGACAAACACCCTGCCTCATGCTCCGCACGTTGCCAGCCCGAATCACCCGGGCCGGATACTGTCCGGGTGGACGTCGAGGAGACCGCGGCCAGCGCGCCATCGTCTGCTCGCGCGCTGCTGCTCGCCAGCCACCCATTGCCGACAGCAGCGGTGACGACCTTGACGGCGGTGCTGGCCGCGGCGGCGGGAGCGCGTGACGCGGCCCTCGCCCTGCTCACCGGGGCCGTTTTCGTCGGCCAGCTCTGCGTCGGGTGGACCAACGACCTGGTCGACAGGGGACGCGACCGCGCAGTCGGGCGCTCCGACAAGCCGCTGGCCCTCGGCCAGGTCTCGGCCCGCGCGGTCCGTACCGCCGCAGTCACTGCCGGGGTCGCATGCGTCCCACTGTCGTTGGGCCTCGGGGTCGCGCCAGGCGTTTCGCACCTGACGGCGGTGGCGGTGGCGCTGGCGTACGACCTGGGCCTCAAGCGGACGTTGTTCTCCTGGGTTCCGTACGCCGTCGCGTTCGCCCTGCTCCCGGTGGTCGTGTGGCTGGTGTCTCCGCACGACGGACTGCCGCCGGGGTGGGTCATCGCCGGCGGCGCCCTGCTCGGCGTCGGTGTGCACGGGGCCAACGTGCTGCCTGACCACGCCCGCGACCGGGCGACCGGCGTGCTCGGCCTCCCGCAGCGGCTTCCGCTTCCTGCATTGCGAGTCGGTACGGCGGTCGCGCTGCTCGCGGCGCTGGCCCTGCTCACGCTCGGCCCGGCCGGCGCTCCACGCCCGTGGGAATGGTTGGCGTTCGGGGCTGGGGCCGGCCTCAGCGTCCTCTCGGCCGTCGGCCCGGCTGGGCGCGTCGCGTTCCCCGCTGCGATCGGCGTCGGCGCGCTCGCAGTGACAGTGCTCGTCGTCCGGGGCGCGTTCGGGTGACCACAACGGGCTGCGACACGCTCCGCGGACCGACCCAACCGGCCGACCCCGGCGCACGCGGATGATCGCGTCGGTACTCTTGGCCCCGGTCGGTCGCAGCCGGCTGCGACCCGTGGACGATCGCTCGAGGAGCTGTCCGGTGATACGACCTGTCTGGCCCCGCAGCGCGGCACTCGTCGCGCTCCCGCTTCTGGGTCTGGCCCTTGTTGGCTGCGACTCGATCCGGGAGCAGACGCAGCAGCCCCACGACGCGGCCGACGGCGTCAGCGCCGACGCCGGTGACATCGCGATCCGCAACGTCCTGATCGTCGCCGACGAGAGTGGCGACGTCGGCACTGTTCTTGCATCGTTCGCCAATCAGGGCGCCGGCGACCGGCTCGTCGAGGTGCGAGTCGACGGTACCGAGGCCGCACCGAACGGCGGTTCCCTCAGGATCCCGGCGGGCGGCTACGCGTCACTCGGGCCTGGATCCACGCGGCTCGACGTCGAAGGTGCCGACACCGAACCAGGGCGTTTCGTCGAGGTCGAGTTCCTCTTCCGCGAGGCGCCCCGCGTCACGGTCGACGCGCTGGTCCAGCCTGCCGAGGGGATCTACGAGGACGCGCTCATCGCCCCCCGTGGGCCCGACGCAGAGGAGACCCCGCCGACGGGCTGACCATCCGCGTTGATCATGCAACTTCTGTGCGACACGCCGCAGCTAGGCCCGCGTGTCGCACAGAAGTTGCATGATCAACGCGGTCAGGCCTCGAACTTGTAGCCGAGGCCGCGAACGGTCTGCAGGTAGGTCGGCTGAGCCGGGTCCGGCTCGATCTTGGCCCGCAACCGCTTGACGTGGACGTCGAGGGTCTTGGTGTCGCCGACGTAGTCGGCGCCCCAGATGCGGTCGATGAGCTGGCCGCGGGTGAGGACCCGTCCCGCATTACGGAGCAGCAGCTCCAGCAGCTCGAACTCCTTGAGCGGCAGGCGCACCGAGTCGCCGGCGACGGTTACCACGTGCCGGTCGACGTCCATCCGCACCGGACCGGCCTCGAGCACGGGCGGGGCGAGCTCGGGGGTTTCCGAGCCACGGCGCAGCACCGCCCTGATCCGGGCCACGAGCTCGCGGGACGAGAACGGCTTGGTGACGTAGTCGTCGGCACCGAGCTCGAGCCCGACGACCTTGTCGACCTCGGAGTCCTTGGCGGTGAGCATGATGACGGGCACGCTGGATCGAGCCCTCAGCTGCCGGCAGACCTCTGTGCCCGGCAGCCCGGGGAGCATGAGGTCGAGCAGTACGAGGTCGGCGCCGCCGCGGTCGAACTCGTCGAGGGCGTCGTTGCCGTTGGCCGCGACGGCGACCTCGAAGCCCTCCTTGCGGAGCATGTACGACAGGGCGTCGCTGAAGGACTCCTCGTCCTCGACAACGAGCACTCTATTCACGATGTTGCCTCCGGGATCGCGGCGGTCGGCTCGGACGGCTGTCCAGGCCGGTTCGGGTGTGGGTGGAGCGGAAGGCGCACCGTGAACGTCGAGCCCGACCCGCGAGCACTCCACACAGTGACCTCGCCGCCATGGCTGGCGGCGACGTGTTTCACGATGGACAGGCCCAGCCCGGTGCCGCCCGTGGTCCGTGACCGGGCCGGGTCCACCCGGTAGAAGCGCTCGAAGATCCGTTCGAGCTCACCCTCGGGAATGCCCAGGCCCTGGTCGGTCACGCTGATCTCGACGAGATCGCCGCGGCGGCGTACGCCGACCGCCACCCGGGTGTACGGCTCGCTGTACGCGACTGCGTTCTCGACCAGGTTGCCCAGTGCGACGACGAGCTGGGCCTCGTTGCCGAGCACCTGCAGGCCCGGGTGGCCACCTGACGCCAGCCGGATGTGCCGGTTCTCGGCGTCGACGCGGCTCCGGTCGACGGCCGCGGCCACGACGTCGTCGACGTCGACCGGGTCCGGCGACTCCACCGGGTCGTCGTACTGCAGGCGGGAGAGGTCG
>Ga0184612_10000850_pt1 | contig 14500 bp, 11 predicted proteins | sample PLM3_60_coex_FD_133163 | JGI IMG/M metagenome (GOLD analysis project Ga0184612, IMG submission 133163) | Groundwater sediment microbial communities from an aquifer in East River, Colorado, USA - PLM3_60_coex | ecosystem: Environmental > Terrestrial > Soil > Riparian zone | place: USA: East... | reverse complement strand
GATCTCAGTCGGGTGCGCGGAGGCCGCGCTCGAGCGCCGACGCCAACGCGGCCAGCGCGCGCGCCGCCTCGAACGGCGTCTCGAGGGTCACGTCGGCGGCGGCACGAACCTCGTCCGGCATACCGTGCGGGCCGATGACCGCTACGGCGAGACCGTCGCAGGGACCCACGTCGCGGGCTTCGCGCAGGACAGCGAACCCGTCGGCGTCGCTGCTGTCGTCGCCGAACGCCACCACCGTCGCCGGTCGGAGCTCCGCGAGCAGCGCCTCGAACGCCTCCCGCTTCCCGCCAGCGGTGCGCGGCCGCAGGTCCACGACGAGCCTGCCGCGGTAATGGGCCAGTTCGTGCGGCGGCAACTCGCGATCGACGGTCTCGATGGCCGCGACCACGGCCGCGCGCGCCGCCGCCCGGTCGTCCGCCTGGCGGACATGGAACGCGACCGACGGGCCTTTGCGCTCGACAAACAGCCACGCCGGCCGGTCGAGCACCTTCGGCACGCGCGTGGCCAGGATCTCGGCCGGCTCATGCGAGGCGTCATGACCGCCACGGAACGTGGTCACGATTCGCGACGAACGTCCGTGGCGCGGGAACGTCCCCGACTGCAGGCCGTGATCGCCGAGATAGGTGATGCCCCCAACCCGGACCCGCGACGCCACATCGGCCGCGGTCCGCCCGGTCAGGATCGCGATCGACACCCGCTCCGGGCTCGAACCGGCGAGGCGGGCGAGTCGGCGAAGTGAACGTCGCGCCAGCGGGACGACGGCCGTGGCCCCCGGATCACGTGAGCCCTCCGCGAGGGTCCCGTCGAAGTCGGCGACGACGAGCAGGCGCCCGGGCCGCGCGGCCAGACCGGCGATGGCCGCGATCGCGGCCCCTGAGCCGGCCGCGCCATCCAGCCGGGTCAAGGCGTGACGACGACCCCCGGCAGGATCTTCTGGAGGCCGCGGGCCATGACATCGGGGCCGATGCCACCGAGCGCCCCGTCTCGCACGATCCCTTCGGCGTCGATCCAGAAATGCACCGGCAGGGCGATCGCGTCCCACGTGTCAGCGGCGGCCCCGTCGGTATCGAGGCCCAGCGGAAAGAGCGCCTCGAGCTGGGTGGCGAAGGCGGCGACGGCGCCCTCGTCCTCCCTGACATCGATGGCCACGACGACCAAACCGGTCGACTCGTAGCGAGCCGCGTACCCATTCATCAACGGGAATTCGTCCTGGCAGGATGGACACCAGGTCGCCATGAAGTTGATCCAGACCGGCTTGCCGCGGAGGTTGGCAAGGTCGATCGTACCGCCACCGACCTGTGGCACGGAGAGTGGCGGAGCCGGCTGGCCGACGTGGAACGGGGCGTCGACGACGCTGGCTGAAGGAATCGGCGTCGCGGTCGGTTCGGTCGTCGCACCCGCGCTCGGACTGGGCGAAGGGGCCGCGCTGGACGGGGCAGGGCTCGACGGCGGCGCTGGGTCGGGGGCGAACACGAGGATCCCCCCGAGCAACAGCCCCGCGGCGGCGACGCCGACCACCAGGCCGGCGACGATCGACAGGCGTGCCCACATGGGCCGGAGCGTACCAGTACCAGCGGATGGCGGCGTTTCCGAGGGTCCGCTGCTACGATGCCGGTCCCATGGCCGCCCTTTTCGACCGGATCCGAACGCGAATCGTGCCCGCAGGCCTGACCGCCATCGGTGTCGCGCTGCTGGCCGCCGGCCTGCTGTCCTTCACCAATCCTGTCGCGGCCGATCCCATCGCCACGCCGACGAGCACACCGTCCCCGATCGCGTTGGCCCCGACGCCGAGCCCGCTCATCACCCTGCCGCCGATCGCGTCGAGCGCTCCTCCGTCCGCGAGCCCGAGCATCCCGACCAACCGCGTCACGACGCGGGTGCGCATCGCCGCGCTCAAGATCGACCTGGCCGTCATCCGGCAGCCGGACCTGAGCTACCCGGCATGCAACGTCGCCATGTACTACCAGGATCCGCGGCTCGGGCAGCCCGGCGGGGGTCGCGCGACCTACATCTACGCGCATGCGCGAAAAGGCATGTTCCTGCCGCTCCTGACCCAGTCGAAGGTCTCGAACGGGAAGAAGATGCTCGGGATGGTGGTGGAGGTCTGGACCAACGACGATCAGCGGTTCCTGTACGTCCTGACCCAGGTCCGTCGCCACGTCCCGACCTCGAGCGCCTTCATCGCGCCCTTCGCGGTCAAGACCGAGCAGCTCTGGTTGCAGACCTCCGAGGGCGTCGGAACGATGCCGAAGCTCCAGGTCGTGGGCGAATTCCTCTCCCAGGAGGCGGCCCCGCATGCGGAGGCCAACCCCGTGCCCAAGCCGGTGGACTGCCGCTAGCCGTCCTCGCGGGCCCTCCCCGGCCGCGTCGAGGCGGGCAGACCAAGCCGACCGGGCGGACCCGCTAGCTCGGGACCTGTTGGACGATCGCACCCGCCGCGTCCGCGGCCGCCTTGAGTAGACCCGTCGGGAAGAGCCCCAGCAGGATCGTCAGGGCCGATGCGGCCGTCAGGCCGCCCCACAGCAACGCCCCGTGGCGGAGGACCGGTGCCTGCGTGGTCGAGTCACGCATGAACATGTAGACGATGACCCGCAGGTAGTAGAACGCCGCGACGGCGGCGTTGAGGACCGTGATCACGGCCAGCACCGTGAGCGGCCCGCCAGCCTCCACCGCGGCGAGGATGATCTCCGCCTTGGCGAAGAACCCGGCGGTCGGCGGGATGCCGATGAGCGACAGCAGGAAGAGCGTCATGAGGACGCCGAGGAGCGGCTCGCGGCGGCCCAGCCCGGCGAACGTGCCAAGGCTCGAGGTCACCCCGGTGCGCTTCTGGAGCGCCGCGATGACCGCGAACGCGCCAAGGTTCATAAACGCGTACGCGACGCCGTAGAACAGGAGGGCGGAGATCCCGTCGGCCCGATCCAGCGGGTCGCCGGCCCATGCGGCAAGCCCGACGAGCATGTAGCCGGTGTGGGCGATGGAGCTGTAGGCCAGCATCCGCTTGACGTTGTCCTGGGTCAGCGCGACGAGGTTCCCGAGCGTCATCGTCAACGTCGCGAGCACGATCATCACCGGCATCCACCAGTCCGCCAGCGGTCCGAGCGCCTCGACGAAGAGCCGCAGGATCAGCGCGAACGCGCCGACCTTGGGGCCAACGGACAGGTACCCCGTGATAGGAGTGGGTGAGCCCTGGTAGGCGTCGGGCGTCCAGTAGTGGAACGGGACGGCGGCGATCTTGAAGGCGACCCCGGTCGTCAGGAAGGCCAGACCCATCGCCAGGCCGGGCGACAGCGGGGCGGTGCCCGCGACGACCGCCGTCAGTTCGACGGCGATGACGTCGATCCGCGTCGATCCGGCCAGGCCCCACACGAATGCGAGCCCGAACAGGAAGATGGCCGAGCTGAACGATCCGAGCAGGAAGTACTTGATCGCGCCCTCGGTCGAGTACGAGTCGGTCTTGTGGAAGCCGGCCAGCAGGTACCCGGGCAGGACCATCAGCTCAAGGCCGAGGAAGAGCAGCAGCAGATCCGCCGATGCGGAGATGAGCATCGCCCCGGTCATCGCAAGGACGAGGATGGAGGCGAACTCCGCGACTGGCAGCCCGCGCGGCACGAGGTAGTCGGGACCGAACACGATCGTCATCGCGATGATCGCGACGAACAGGATGTCGAGGAACGTCGTCAGCTGGTCGACCTTGTAGGCGCCGCCGAACGCCGTCCCGGGCGTGTTGCCGACCGCGATGGTCAGGGCGGCCGTGATGGCCAGCCCGACGAGCGCCACGGCGACCGCGACCGCGGTCTTCCCCGGTCGGATCAGGTCGACGACGAGGATGGCCGACGCGGTGAGGATCCCGGCCACGAGCGGACCGATCAGGACGAAGTCATCCCAGTTCAATGGGCTGCCCCGCCTTCGGGCTCGAGCGACGCCTGTCGCGGTTTGACCAGGACCCAGCCGATGCGCGCCAGGATGAAGACGATCACCAGGCCGACCAGCCCGATGACCACGTTGGACGGGATGGCGATCGGCGCCGCGGGCTGGACCACCGCGACGGTGTCGCGGACGGTGCTCGAAACGAGGTTCAGCAGCAACCCGGGCTGGATACCGAAGATCACGACGAGCGTGCCGAGCGGCACCAGCGTCAGGATCTCGACCGGCGTCATGTCGGTGAGGTGGTGGCCCAGACCCGCGAGGAAATCGGAGACCTCGCCGAAGGCGATCCGCTGGTACATCCAGAGCAGGTAGCCGGCGGCCAGGACCATCACGAACGTCGCGATGACTGCCGCGTACGGGTCCACCTCGAACGTGCCGACCAGGACCAGGAATTCGCCGACGAACCCGGACAACCCGGGAAGCCCCGCCGACGCGAACACGAAGAATCCGAACACCGCGGCATAGACCGGCATCCTCGCCGAGAGGCCGCCCATCTTCGCGATCGTCCGGTCGTGGGTCCGCTCGTAGATCACGCCGACGAGGAGGAACAGGGCTCCCGTGATCAGGCCGTGGTTGATCATCTGGAGGATCGCGCCCTGGATGCCCTGCTCGGTGAACACGAAGATCCCGAGCGTCACGAAGCCCATGTGGCTGACCGATGAGTACGCCACGAGCCGTTTGAGGTCGGGCTGGACGAGGGCCACGATCGCCCCGTAGATGATCGCGATGAGCGACAGCACGATGATGACGGGCGCGAAGGTCTCGGCCGCCGACGGGTAGAGCGGGACGGCGTAGCGGATGAACCCGTAGGCACCGAGCTTGAGGAGGATGGCCGCCAGGATGACCGAGCCCGCGGTCGGGGCTTCCGTGTGCGCATCGGGCAACCAGGTGTGGAACGGGAACATCGGGACCTTGATCGCGAAGGCGAGGAAGAAGGCCACGAAGGCGGCCAATTGGAGCCCGTCCGCGAAACCGCCGGTGGCCGCGAACCTGCGCAGCGCCTCGAAATCGAACGCGCCGACCCACGACCCCGCGTGTTCCGGGGCCGCCTGGTAGGCGTAGGCCGTGGCCAGGATCGCGACCAGCATCAGGAGCGACCCGACGAGCGTGTACAGGACGAACTTGATCGTGGCGTAGATCCTGTTGGCGCCGCCCCAGATCCCGATGATCAGGTACATCGGGACCAGCACGATCTCCCAGAAGATGTAGAACAGGAATGTGTCGAGCGCGAGGAAGACCCCGATCATCCCGACCTCGAGGATCAGGAACGAGATCATGTATTCCTTGATCCGCGTCTGGATCGGCTTGAAGCTCGCGAGGATCGCGATCCAGGTCAGGGTCGTGGTCAGCACGACGAGCGCGATCGACAGCCCGTCGGCGCCCACCTTGTACTGGATCCCGAACGCGGGGATCCACTGATAGGTCTCGAGGAACTGGAAGCCGATCCGGCCCGGCAGGTAGCCGACCAGCAGCAGGAGCGAGATGACGCAGGTCACGACCGCGAAGCCCAGCGCGACCGGTCGGGCACTCGACGCCGGCAGGATGGCGATCAGCAGCGCGCCGATGAGGGGCAGGAAGATGACGGTCGACAGGATGGGGATGTCGGTGACGTTCATCGTCAGCCCCTCGCCAGGAGGAGGTATGAGCCGGCCATGACGATGAGCCCGATGGCGATGCCGAGCGCGTAGTTCTGGACACGTCCGGTCTGGACCTGGCGTAGTCCCCGCCCGGCGTCGATGGTTGTGGCGCCGATGGCGTTCACGGTGCCGTCGACGACCTCGCGATCGAACCACCAGATCGCCGCCGCGAGCTTCCCGCCGATGACCATGAACAGGAGGTGGTAGAGCTCATCGAACCACCACTTGTTGAGCGACGCCCGGTAAAGAAAAGGCGTGCGGGCGGTGAGCTCGCGGACGCGCTCCGGTCGCGCCGGCATGCGGATGCGGCCGAGCGCGACACCGAACAGCCGCCAGGCGATGACGAGGCCGATCGTCGCGATCGTCACGCTGGCGATCATGAGGACCCCGTCGATCCCGACGAACGCGAAGGCTGGCTCCTCGGCGCCGCCGTGGAGGATCGCCTCACCCTCCTCGAACACCGGGGCGAGCCACTCGTTGATCCGGCTCGCGCCGAACGGGAGGCCGAGGAACAGGCCGAGCAGGACGGACGGGATGGCCAACAGGATGAGCGGGATCGTCATCACCGGCGCCGACTCGTGGATCCGGTCCCAGACCGCCTTCGGCCCGCGGAAGGTGCCCCAGAAGGTGAGGCCCATCAGCCGGAACATGTAGAAGGCGGTCAGGCCCGCGACGAGGAAGCCGACCGCCCAGACCCAGAAGAAGCCGAGCTTCCAGGACTCGCCGAGGATCTCGTCCTTGGAGAAGAAGCCGGCCAGCGGCGGGATCCCCGAGATCGCCAGGGAGCCGATGAGCATCGTCACGTAGGTGATCGGGATCTTGCCGGACAGCCCGCCCATCCGGCGCATGTCCTGCTCCTCGTGGACCGCGTGGATGACCGACCCCGAGCCGAGGAACAGCAGGCCCTTGAAGAAGCCGTGGGTCATGAGGTGGAAGATCGACGCCGTCCAGGCCCCGACCCCGAACGCCGCGAACATGTAGCCGAGCTGGCTCAGCGTCGAATAGGCGAGGACCCGCTTGATGTCGGTCTGGGTCATCGCGATCGAGGCCGCCAGGATCGCGGTGAAGATGCCGATCGCGGCGACCACGACGAGCGCGTCCGATGCGTACGCGAAGATCGGGTTCGTCCGCGCGACGAGGTAGACGCCGGCGTTGACCATCGTCGCCGCATGGATCAGAGCCGACACCGGCGTCGGGCCCTCCATCGCGTCGGGGAGCCAGACGTGGAGCGGGAACTGGGCACTCTTGCCCATCGCCCCGGCGAAGATGAGCAGCGCGATGAACATCGTGGTCGTGGAGTCGAGCTCGCCGATGTGCTCGATGACGAGGCGGATGTCGAGCGTCCCGAGGCTGACGAAGATGAGCATGATCCCGAGCGCGAAGCCGACGTCGCCGACGCGGTTGACGATGAAGGCCTTCTTCGCGGCGAGCGCCGCGCTGCGCTTGCGATACCAGAACCCGATGAGCAGGTAGCTGCACAGACCGACCAGCTCCCAGGCCACGAACACGACGAGGAAGCTGCTGGCGAGGACGAGCAGCAGCATGCTGAACATGAACAGGTTGAGGTAGGCGAAGAAGCGCCAGTAGCCCGGGTCGTGGCTCATGTACCCGACCGAGTAGACGTGGACGAGGAGGCCGATCGTCGTCACCACGATGAGCAGGCAGGCCGTCAGCGCGTCGATGACGAAGCCGACCTCGACGACGAAGTTCCCGGCCGGGATCCACGTGAACATGTGGACCTCGTAGCCGTGCGTCGTCGCCGAGCCGGGCAACAGCGGGGCCGTCTCGGTAAGGACCTCATACACCAGGCCCATCGCGATGACCCACACGACGAAGATCGCCAGCACCGGGATCCAGTGCGCCCCCTTCCCGAGTCTCCGCCCGATCAACGCCGTCAGCCCGAACCCCGCCAACGGCAGTATCACCAGCCAAGGGATCAGCGATTCGAAATCCATCACGTCGAACCGCCTTGCGCGGCGTCGGACGAGCCCAGGCGAAGGCGCCGGCGAGCAAGCGAGCGAGCGCACCCCAAGGTGCGTGAGTGAAGCGGCGGAGCCGGCAACGCACGCATGGGCCGTCCCACGGCGCGCCGAGCTGTTCGCTCCACTCTCATTGCTTCATGGCGTCGTATTCGTCGACTAGCGGTGTTCTCTTGTTTCGGTAAATGGCAATCACGATGGCCAGGCCGACCGTCGCTTCTGCTGCCGCGACCGCCATGACCATCAGTGCGATCACCGAGCCCTGGGCCCCGAGCTCGGGGATGAACGCCCCGAACGCGACGATCGACAGGTTGACCCCGTTGAGCATCAGCTCGATCGACATGAGCATGCTGATCGCGTTGCGCCGGGCGAGGAAGCCGAACGAGCCGATCGCGAACAGGATCCCGGCCAGAACGAGATAGGCGTCGAGGGAATCGCTCACGAGGGACCGCCCGGTTCGCGCTTCGCGAGGAAGACGCCACCGATGACCGCGGCCAGCAGCAGCACGCTGACGATCTCGAACGGCAGCACGAACTGCTCGAACAACAGATGCGACATCACATCGGTCGCGACACGGACGCGCTCCGCGGCCTCGCTCCAGTCGGTCGCCGCGATCGCGAGGGCGATGACCACCGCGATGACGACCGAGGCGATCGCCGCGGGGATCGCCTGTGTCTGGAAGACGAGGCGGCTCGGTGCGTCCTTGGTCTGCGTGAGCATGATCGCGAACAGGATCAGGACGCTGATCGCGCCGATGTACACGATGACCTGGGCCGCGGCGATGAGCGGCGCGCCGAGGATCACGTAGATCCCCGCGAGCGCCCCGAAGCACACGATCATCGCCAGGCCGCAGCGGATGATGTCGCGCATCGTCACGACGAGCAGCCCCGACCCGATCATCGTCGCCGCGAAGACCCAGAACAGGGCGTCGCCCCAATCCTGGCCGAGGAAGACGATCATGACCACCGCGATACCGGTGACGATGCCCAGCAGCGCGAGCCCCAGGACGATCGGGATCAGGCGACGCACCACGTCAGCGGCTACTCGTGATGGCTTGGTGCGATGGCCGCCGTGCCGCCGTGCCCTTGGGCGTGACCGTGGCCGTGGCCATTGCCCGGGATGCCGGTGACGGTCGGCGGAAGCATCGGCAGCATCCGCGCCGTGTCGATGAGGCGTCCCTCGGCCGCGGCGCGTGCCGCCCAATCGCGCTCGCGGCGGATGTAGGTCACCTCCGTCTCGCGATCGATCGCGGCGATCGCCATGAGATCGATCATCGGCTCCTCGCGGCTGGTGTGGGCGAGCTCGATGTCGGCGCCGTCGCGGAGTGCGTCGTACGGGCAGGCGTCGACGCAGATCCCGCACAGGATGCAGCGGCTCTCGTCGACGTCGTACTTCTGGAGGACCCGTGGCTTGGGCATCAGGGCGCCGGTCGGACAGGTCTCCGCGCAGCGGCCGCACGACACGCAGGGCGTGTCGTTGAGGCTCATGTCCAGCGGCGTCGTGACGAGCGTGTCGAAGCCGATCCGCATGAAGTCATAGCAGGCCGCGCCGACGACCTCGGAGCAGACCTGGGCGCACCGGCCGCAGTCGATGCAGCGCGAGGGCTCGCGCAGGATGAACGCGTGCGAGTCGTCGCGGATGTAGTCGTGGTTGACGCCGGTGAAGCGGTTCTCGGTGACGCTCCGGTGGCCGGCACCCTGGTGGTACTGCGGTTCCAGCGTCGTGAGCGTCGTCCCGTATTCGATGCCGAGGCGACGCAGGTCGCAGAACCCGATCGCCTCGCACGTGCATTGGAGGCAGCGGGTCGATTCGGCGACGGCGGCCTCGCGGGTGTACGGCAGCTCGTACTCGATGTAGTTGTCGTTCCGCGCGTCTGCCTCGAGGGCGGTCATGCGATAGCGCGGCTGCTTCGCCTCGCTGGTGAACGGGACGATGCTGAGGAACTCGGGCTGCGGCTCGGCGAGCGTCTGCCGCGTCCGGATGGCGGCCAGGTCCATGCCCTTGAGGAACGCATCGACGGCGTACGCCGCGCGCCGGCCCTCGGCGACCGCCTGTACGACGGTGGCCGCTCCGACGCGGACGTCGCCGGTCCCGAAGACGCCCGGGCGGCCGGTCTCGAAGGTGACCGCGTCGGCCTTGAGCCGCCACTGCTTGGTCTTCTCGGGGCCCTCGTTGCCGGGCGTGCCGAGCCAGTCGAGCTCGGGGCCCTGGCCGATCGCCAGCAGCACCCGGTCGCACGGCACGGTGAACTCGGTGCCGGGCGACGGCTGCGGCCGGCGCCGGCCCGATTCGTCGGGCGCGCCGAGGGCCATCCGGATGAACTCCACGCCGGTCACGGCGCCCTTCTTGTCCGTGATCACGCGCACGGGCCCGGCCTGGAAGATGGCCGTGACGCCCTCCTCGATCGCCTCGTGGACCTCGTTCGCCGCCGGCATGTCCTTCATGTCGCGCCGGTACACGAGGGTCACCTCGGACGCGCCCTGGCGGACCGACGTTCGCGAGCAGTCCATCGAGGTGAACCCGCCGCCGATGACCACGACACGCTTGCCGACGTGTCCGGGATACGGCAGGCCGAGGGTCGCGGTCCGCAGGTATTCGAGCCCATCGAGGACCTCGGCGGCGTCCTCGCCGGGGATGCCGAGCTGGTTCGTGTCGTAGCAGCCGATCGCCACGACCACGGAGTCGAACCCCTGGTTGGTCAGGTCGTCGAGCGAGAAGTCGCGGCCCAGACCCGCGTTGCAGACCATCTTGGCCCCGAGCCGGGTGACCGACTCGTATTCGGCCTCGAGGACCTCGATCTTCGGCAGGCGGTACTGCGGGATCCCGTAGCGGAGCATCCCGCCTGGCGCCGGATCGCGCTCGAAGACCGTGACGTCGTGGCCGGCGAGGAGCAGGTAGAACGCGGCGGCCATCCCGGCCGGCCCCGAGCCGATGACCGCGGCAGTCCTCCCGGAGGGTGCCTGGCGCTCGTACGGCAACGGCGGGTCCTCGCCCTCGTCGAGCATCGCCTTGAGGACCTGGTCGCCGGCATAGCGGTGACTGTCGCGGATGGCGATCGCCTCGTCCACCTCGTCGCGCCGGCAGTGCTCCTCGCACGGTGCCGGGCAGACCCGGCCCAGCACGCTCGGGAACGGGATGGTCCGCTTGAAGATCCTCGTGCTCTCCCGCCAGTCGGCCTCGGCATTGGCCTTGAGGAACCCCGGGATATCGATGTGGCTGGGGCACTTGTTCTGGCACGGCGGCAGGCAGTAGGCGTTGTGGTCCGAGAAGATCAACTCGAGGTTGGTGCGGCGCAGGCGGCGGAGCTCCTCGGTCTGGGTCTGGACCTTCATCTCCGGCTCGCAGGTGCGCAAGCACGAGATCGGCGGGAACTCCTCGCCCTCGACCTCGACCACGCACATCCGGCACGCGCCAAACCCGGGCAGCTTCGGTTCATAGCACAGCGTCGGGATCTCGATGCCGTTGTCGCGGCACACCTCGAGGATGGTCTGGCCCTCGAAGCCCTCGACCACGCGGCCGTCGACCTCGATCCGGATCCGCGGTGACGATTGCGGGCGTTGCGGCGCCTGCGTGTCGAGGAGTCGCTCGGCAAGCGTGTCCGGCTCGATCGCGGGGCGGCTGTCGGGGCGCGTGATCAGGTCGGCCATCGGTCTGGGTCGCCTTATGGGATCGCGCCGGCAGCCACCGCGATCGGGTGGCAGACGCCGGCAGGGCAGGCGCTGTTGAGGATGTGCTCGTCCAGCTCGGAGCGGAAGTATCGCATCCCGCTGGACAGCGGAAGGGTCGTCAGACGCTCGTGGTCGCACAGCGCGGACGCCACGATGTCGGCCGAGAGGTCTTCGAGGAGGGCCGGATCGGTCGGTCGTGAGCGGCCCTCGACGACTCGATCCGCGATCTCCACGAGGCGCCGCGTCCCGATCCGGCACGGGATGGTCTTGCCGCACGCCTCGCTGGCGCAGAAGCGGGTCAACAGGCGGGCCAGGTCCACGACGCAGGCACGGTCGTCCGCCACGAGGAGGGACCCCGAGCCGATGTGAGCGCCCGCCGCCCTGAGTGCTTCGAACGCATACGGCGTGTCGAGCAGGTCCGGCGGTAGCAGGCCGCCCGACGGCCCGCCGACCAGGATCGCCTTGATCGTCCGACCCGCCGGCAGCTTCCCGCCGAGCTCCACGATCTCCCGCAGCGGGGTGCCCATCGGGACCTCCGCGATGCCGTCGCGGGCCGGCGTCCGGAGCTGGACCAGGATCGTCCCCGGGCTGTCAGGGGCGCCGGTCGCGGCGAACGCCTCCGCGCCGTTGCGGATGATCCAAGGCACGGTGGCGACGGTCTGCACGTTATGGACGACCGTCGGCATCCCGAACAGCCCGCGCTCGGCCGGGTGGGGCGGGCGCTGCTCGGGCTGTCCGCGCTTGCCCTCCAGCGCCTTGAGCAGGACGGTCTCCTCGCCGAGCATGTACGCGCCCTGGACGGGGCGGACCGAGATCGTGATGTCGTGCCCCGAGCCGAGGACGTCGAAGCCGATGAAGCCGGCCTCCTCGGCTGCCCCGATCGCGGCCTCGAGACGGCGGATCGCCTCGCTCGCGTCGGCCCGGACCGCGATGATCGCCTCGCTCGCGCCGATGGCGAAGGCGACGATCGCCGCCCCCTCGACGACCGAAAAGGGATCCCGCTCGAGCAGGAACCGGTCCGTGCCGGTCGCCGGGTCCGCGCCATACCCGTTGACGACGACGTAGCGCCGTGCGGCGTCGACCGACGCGGCCATCCGCCACTTGACCGCGGCCGGGAACCCGGCACCGCCACGTCCGCGCAACCCGGCACTCGCGATCGTCGCGATCGTCGCGGTCCCGCCGAGGTTGCGGATGACACGGCGCAGACCGTCGAACGCCCCGTCGCGGACGGCGGCATCGAGATCGGTCGGGTCGGGGGCGCCCGCTCGGCCGAGGAGGATCGTCGGCCAGGCAGCCGGCGTCTTGAGCCGTTCGACCATGGGTCAGGCCCGCGCCGGCTTGCCGGCGCCCTTGCGCGACGCCCCGCGGAGCGCCGCGTCGAGCGCGCTCACGTAGGTCGTCTCGGGCGGCCGATGCGCGTCCACCGCGGCGGCCTGGACGGTCGCCTCGGCGGGCTCGAAACGCAGATGGCTGTAGTAGCTCGCGGTCCCGTAGATCATCGCGTACCACGCCCCGGTCAGCTGGCTGATCCGCTTGAGCGCCGCGATCGGCAGGTAGCCGTACGCTGCCTGGGTCGCCTCCAGGATCTGGAGCATGTGCGCCGGATCGTGATCGAACTCGTCGAGGATCGCGTCGAGCGCGGCGAGATCCACCGCCGCGAACGGCCGGTAGGCCGGGTCCGGGACCGGCCGGCCGGAGCGTCGTAGGGCGGACTCCTCTCGGCGCTCGCCGTAGGTCTCCGGCGCGCCCCAGTGGACGTGGTAGCGACCACGCGTATCGATGCCGCCCATGTCGATGCACTCGATCGGGCAGGCCTGAGCGCACTGGAAGCAGGTCTCGCATTTCAGCGTGCCCCACTCGTCGTAGAGCAGCTGCAGCCGGCCGCGGAACTTGTGCGGCGGATCGCGCCGGTCCTCTGGGTACTTGACCGTGACCTTCGGCTCGAAGAAGCGGCGCAGCGTCACCGCCATGCCCTTCGCGATGCCGAGGCCGGGGACGAGACTCATCAGGATGGCCGCACGGATGCGACGATCACGATGGCCGCCGCGGTCACGAACACGTTGAGCAGTGACGCGGGAAGCATCCACTTCCAGGCGAAGTCCATGAGCTGGTCGATGCGGACGCGCGGCAGGGTCCCGCGCATCCACACGAGGACGAACACGAACGTGTAGGTCTTGAGCAGGAACCACGCCAACCCGGCGACCCAGTTCAGCCCGATGTACGCCACGGCGCCGATGACGCCTATGACGAACAGGTTGGCGAGCACGAAGCCGCCGAGCAGGGCCTGCCAACCCTTCACGCGGGCGCTGACCATCCAGATCGGGGCGGCGAAGGCGAGCGTCAGGATGAGCGGCACCACCGCGACGAGGATGAGCAGCCCGATCCCGAGCTGCCCCGGGTTCAGCGACAGGGTGATCGGCCAGGGCCACGGGAACGGCGCGTTCCATCCGCCGAGATACAGCGTCACGAGCAGCGCCGAGATGATGAACACGTTGACGAACTCGGCGAAGTAGAAGAACCCGAAGCGCATCCCCGAGTACTCGGTGGCGTAACCGGCGACGATCTCCGAGTCCGCCTCCGTGAGGTCGAACGGGGTCCGGTTCGCCTCAGCGGTCGCGGCGATGAAGAAGATGATCACCCCGAGCGGTTGCTGAAAGACGTACCAATTCGTGAACCAGCCCGCCTGGTTTTCGGCGATCGCGTTCAGGCTCATCGTGCCGGCCAGCAGGATCAGCCCGACCACCGACAGGGTCAACGGGATCTCGTAGCTGATGACCTGGGCCGCGGCACGCAGGCCGCCCAGCAGCGAGTACTTGTTGTAGCTCGCCCAGCCCGCCATCAGCATGCCCACGACGGATAGGCCGCCGATGGCGAAGAAGTAGAGCAGCCCGAGGTTCAGGTTCGCGCCGAACAGGCCGGGCGCGAACGGGATGACGAGCAGCGTCATGACGCTCGCGAGGTAGACGACGACCGGAGCCCAGGTGAAGACGATGCGGTCCGCGCCGGTCGGGGTGAAGTCCTCCTTCATGAGCATCTTCAGCCCGTGCACCACGGACAACGCGGACCCGGCCGGTCCCACGCGATCCGGCCCGAGACGAAGGTTCATCAGGGCGATGATCTTCATCTCCATGTAGATGATCAGGAACGCGGTTGGGATGGTCATCAGCAGGACCACCGTGACCGCCACCACGAAGCGGACGATCGGGAGGTTGTCGGTCAGGATCTGCACGATCGTGGGGCCGAGCAGCACGATCGCCGCGACGAGCGCCACCGTCAGCAGGATCAGCAG
>Ga0184612_10000849_pt1 | contig 14505 bp, 15 predicted proteins | sample PLM3_60_coex_FD_133163 | JGI IMG/M metagenome (GOLD analysis project Ga0184612, IMG submission 133163) | Groundwater sediment microbial communities from an aquifer in East River, Colorado, USA - PLM3_60_coex | ecosystem: Environmental > Terrestrial > Soil > Riparian zone | place: USA: East... | reverse complement strand
TGCTTCACGGGGATCCGCAGCACCTCGCCGGGAACCAGTCCCTCGGTGAGCGGGGAGAGCGAGGTCTCGACCCTCACGTCCACGAATCGGCACACGAATCGAAGCCGGCGGTTACGGATCAGGGCTCCCGACAGCAGCCCGGCTTCGCATAGGATCTGGAAGCCGTTGCAGATGCCGACCACCGGCCCGCCCCGGTCGGCGAAGGCTCGGACCTCGTCCATGATCGGGGCGAATCGGGCCAGCGCGCCGGTCCGCAAGTAGTCACCGTAGGAGAACCCGCCGGGCAGGATGACGGCATCAACACGGCGAAGATCGCGATCGGCGTGCCACAACGTCACGCCAATGCCACCCATGAACGCAATGGCGCGAACCGCGTCCCGATCGTCCAGGGAGCCGGGGAACGTCACCACACCCACCCTGGGAGTGCCCGCGCTCATTGAACGTCCTCGAACCGAAGCTCGGGGGCCGACCCCACGATGCGATAGCTCTCGATCACTGGGTTCGACAGGAGTCGCCGCGCTATCTCATCCACCTGCGAGGCGGCCGCCGCTTCCGTTTCCGCGTCCACCACGAGTTCCACGTACTTGCCCACGCGCACGTTCGAGGCATTCGCCCAGCCCATCGAGGGAAGGGATCCTTCGATGGCCTTGCCCTGAGGATCGAGGAGCCCCGGCTTCAACGACACGACGACCTGGAATCGGTACTTCATCCCCGGTCGGGCACTCCCATGCGCTGACGGTACCAGTCGAACCGCTCGCCGGTGATCCGCTCGTAAGCCTCCCGATAGGTGCGTGCGGTCCGCTCGACCACACCGGCCGGGAGGTCGGGGGGCGGCGGCTCGTGATCCCACCCGCTCGCATCGAGCCAGTCCCGGACGTACTGCTTGTCGAACGACGGTTGTGGGGTGCCGGGCGCATAGCCGTCCGCCGGCCAGAAACGAGAAGAGTCCGGTGTGAGCACCTCGTCCACCAGGATCAGATCGCCGCCGGCAAACCCGAACTCGAACTTCGTGTCCGCCACGATGATGCCTCGCTCGCGGGCGATCTCCGCCCCTCGCTCGTACAGACCAACAGTCAACTCGCGGAGGTGCTCGGCGAGGCCCTTGCCCACCAGGTCCGCGGTCTCTTCGAACGTGAGAGGGAGATCGTGCCCTTCCGCAGCCTTCGTGGTGGGCGTGAAAATGGGCTCTCGCAGCCGATCGGCCTCACCCAGACCCGGCGGGAGCGACACCCCGCACACGTGGCCCTCGGCCAGGTACTGCTTGAGCCCCGATCCGGTCAGGTACCCCCGGGCCACGCATTCGACCGGGACCACCTTCGCCCTGCGGACCAGCATGGACCGGCCGGCGAGTGACGGGTCGCCCCGGAACGGCTCGGGGAAGTCCTGCCGGTCGGCGCTCAGGAGGTGGCTGCCGACGACATCCCCTGTCTTGCCGAACCAGAACAGCGAGAGCCCGCACAGCACCCTGCCCTTGTCGGGGATGGGGTTGGGAAGAACGACGTCGAACGCGGAGATCCGGTCGGTGGCCACGAGCAACAGGCGATCGTCCCCCGCGTCGTAGATGTCGCGAACCTTGCCTCTGGTCCTGAGCTTCGCAGCTTCGGTCACCGCTCCCCGCCCACGGTCAGCTTGGCCAGCCGGTCGAACACCACGTCGAGGTTTCGCAGGTAGCGGCCCGGGTCGAACAGCGCCTCGAGCTCCTCGGCGCTCAGCAGCCGAGCCACGTCAGGTTGATCTTGGAGCTCCGCCCTGAAGTCCTTCCCCTCGTCCCATGCCGCGGCCGCCGCAGCCTGGACGATCCGGTAGGCATCATCCCGAGGCATGCCCCCTTCCACCAGCGCGAGCAACACGCCCTGGGAGTACACGAGGCCGCCACCGAGGTTCAGGTTCGCCCGCATCCGCTCCGGAAAGACCTCGAGCCCGCCGAGCACCTCCCCCATCTCGGCCAGCATGAAATGCAGCGCGGTGGTCGAGTCGGGGAAGACCACCCGTTCGGCCGAGGAGTGCGAGATGTCGCGCTCGTGCCAAAGCACGACGTTCTCCAGGGCGGGTTGGAGGTCGGCTCGAACCACTCGCGCCAGCCCGGTGATCCGCTCGCAGCGAACGGGGTTGCGCTTGTGGGCCATCGCCGACGAGCCCTTCTGCCCCTCGGCGAAGGGCTCCTGGACCTCGCGGACCTCGGTCCTGGCCAGGTGGCGGATCTCGGTGGCGATCGCGTCGAGCGACGAGGCGAGGACCGCGAGGGCCGCCATGTACTCGGCATGCCGATCGCGCGTCACCACCTGACTGCTCGCCTCGGCCGGTCGAAGCCCGAGCTCACCGCACACGTGCTCCTCGATCCGGGGGTCGAGGTGGGCGTAGGTTCCGACCGCTCCCGAGACTTTGCCGACCGATACCGCCTCTCGAGCTCGCCACAGCCGCTCGCGGTCTCGATCGAGCTCGAAGGCCCATAGGGCGAGCTTGTGTCCGAAGCTGGTTGGCTCCGCGTGTACCCCGTGGGTCCGTCCCGCCATCAGGGTGTCCTGGTGTTCCAGCGCCATGCGTTTCACCGTGCCGAGCAGCCGCTCGATACCAGCGAGCAGGAGGTCGGCCGCCCGGCGGAGCTGGAGGGCGAAGGCCGTGTCCAGCACGTCCGAGGACGTCAGACCGAAGTGGATCCACCGTCCCGCCGGCCCGACCGACTCCGCCACGCACTGGACGAATGCCGCCACATCGTGCCGGGTGACCTCCTCCAACTCGCGGACCCGCTCGACCGTGAAGGATGCGCGTTCGCGGACGACCCGGGCATCCTCGGGAGGCACCGTGCCCAGGCCGGCCCACGCTTCAACCGCCAGGACCTCGATCTCCAGCCAATGGCGGAACCGAGCCTCATCCGACCAGACGGCCGTCATTTCCGGCACGGAGTAGCGTGGGATCATGGCCGCCCACCCCGCAACAGGCGGGAGCCGGCCCTCACAGCCTGAGGCCCTCCGCCAGGTCGTCCTTGAACTTCCACAGCCGGGCCTGGATCTCGGGCTCGGCCACCCCCACGATCTCCGCCGCCAGCACGGCCGCGTTCACGGCAGCATCCACGCCCACGGCGGCAACCGGAACGCCGGCCGGCATCTGCGCCGTCACCATCAGGGCCTGCTCGCCCCCCATCTGGTCGCTGGCGATGGGGACACCGATCACCGGGAGCACCGTACGCGCGGCGGCGGCGGCGGCCAGATGGCCCGTGATGCCGGTTGTGCAGACCAGCACCTTCAGCCCGCGATCGAAGGCCGTTCGCACGTACTCATCCACGAGGTCGGGGTTGCGAGAGGAGGACATCACTCGGATCTCGTGGGGGAGCTCCAGCTTCTCCAGGATCGCCGTGGCCTGCTGCATGACGGAGAGCTCGGCGGGGGATGCGGCCAGCACGCCGACCACCGCGGTGTCCCTTCTCATCCAGCCTCCGTCACGTCCGCCCCGATGTCCCTGCGGAAACGCATCCCGGGGAAAGAGATGCGCGAACACGCCCGGTACACGCGATCCCGTGCCTCCCTCGCCGTGGCCCCGAGAGCACTCACCGCGAGGACCCGTCCTCCCGCGGTGACCACTCTACCCCGTCGTTCCGCCGTGCCGGCGTGGAAGATGACGACGTCGTCGATCGCGCCTGCTTCGTAGAGGCCGTCGATCACGAAGCCGGTCTCGTACGGCCCCGGGTACCCCCCCGAAGCCAGCACGACGGTGACGCAGACGTCCGGCGTCCACAGCGCCTTGTAGTTGCCGATGTTGCCTTCGACCGAGGCCAGCAGCATCTCGCCGAGGTCTGAACGGAGGCGGGGGGCGATGGCCTGAGTCTCGGGGTCGCCGAACCGGCAGTTGAACTCGAGGACCTTGGGACCCTCCTCGGTGACCATGAGCCCGGCATAGAGCATGCCCGCGTATCGGACTCCCTCGGACTCCATGGCCCGTACCGTGCGGACCAGCACGTCCTCCCAGATTCGCCGCTCCACTGCCTCGGTGACCCAGGGGACCGGGGAGTAGGCCCCCATGCCTCCGGTGTTGGGTCCCGAGTCGCCGTCGCCGACCCGCTTGTAGTCCTGGGCAAGGACGAGTGGGACCACCTCGCGGCCGTCGGTCAGCCCGAAGGCCGAGACCTCCCTGCCGATGAGGTGCTCCTCGACCAGGACCACCGCCCCAGCCTCGCCGAAGGCCCGCTCGATGAGGCATGCTCGCAGAGCGGCGACGGCGGCGCCCCGATCGTCCGCGATGACCACACCCTTGCCTGCGGCAAGGCCGTCGGCCTTGATCACGTAGGGCGGCGCCAGCTCGTCCAGGTATGCGACGGCCTCCTCCATGTCGGTGAACGACCGGGAACGACCGGCGGGGATCCCGTACTTGTGGCACAGTTCTTTGGCCCACGCCTTCGATCCCTCGATCCTGGCAGCTGCCCCGGTGGGGCCGAACGCCCGGTGCCCCTCAGCGTCGAGCTCGTCCACCAAGCCCCTCACGAGCGGCGTCTCCGGGCCCACCACAGTGAGGTCGATCGACTCCCGCTCGACAAGCTCGAGGAGGCCGCGCACGTCGTCCGGATCCACCGGAACGCAGGTGGCATCGACGGCGATCCCGGGGTTGCCCGGTGCGGCGAAGATCCGGTCGACCGTCGGGTTCTGGGCCAGGCGCCACACGATGGCGTGCTCCCGCGCTCCACCGCCGACGACGAGGATCCTCATGCGACGGGCAGGCTCTGCTCGCGGGCCGGGCCGACCGAGACCACCCCGATCCGTACCCCGGCCAGGTCCTGGAGACGTTCCACGTACTTACGGGCCGCCGGGGGAAGGTTGCCGAACGAGGGAGCCTCGGACAGCGACTCGTCCCACCCCTCCAACTCTTCGTACACCGGCTGCGCCCGATGGAACAGCGACTGGTTTGGCGGGGCGTCCTCGAAGGTCTCGCCATCGGCAACGTATCCGGTACAGACCTTGATCGCGCGGAACCCCGAAAGCACGTCGAGCTTGGTGAGGAAGATCTCGGACAGGCCGTTCAGGCGAGCTGCGTACCGAACGAGGACGGCGTCGAACCATCCGCACCGTCGCTTGCGTCCGGTGGTGGTGCCGAACTCCTTCCCCGCCTCCCCCAAACGCTCGCCGTCGGGACCCGGATCCTCGGTGGGGAAGGGTCCCGATCCGACCCTGGTCACATAGGCTTTCGTCACGCCGATCACCCGGTCCACCACCATCGGGCCGACGCCGGCCGAGGCTAGGGCGAACCCTGCCACGGGGTTGGAGGACGTGACGAACGGATAGGTCCCGTGGTCCAGGTCGAGGAGCGTTCCCTGCGCCCCCTCGAACAGGACGTTCTCCCCGGCTCGTAGGCCTTCGTGGAGCAGCCTCGACGTGTCGGCCACGTGCGGTCGAAGTCGCTCGCCGTAGGCCCGATACTGCTCGACGATGGTGTCGGCCGAGAGCGGCAACCGGTTGTAGATCTTGGTCAAGAGGAGGTTCTTCTCCTTCAGGACGACCTCCAACTTCTCTCGGAAGATCTTCGGGTCGAACAGATCCTGGAGTCGGAGGCCGATCCGAGCCGCCTTGTCGGCATAGGCGGGCCCGATGCCTCGCTTGGTCGTCCCCAGCGCATGCTTGCCCAGATGGCGCTCGGTCACCTTCTCCAGCTCCAGGTGATACGGCATGATCAGGTGCGCGTTGCCCGATACGACGAGGCGCGAGACGTCGATCCCCAGGCCGGACAACGTGTCCATCTCTTCCAGCAGGACGCCGGGATCCACGACCACGCCGTCGGCGATGACCGAGGTGAGGTGGGGATAGAGGATCCCGGAGGGGACGAGGTGAAGCTTCAACAGGTGCCCTTCGGCCACCACGGTGTGTCCGGCGTTGTTGCCGCCCTGGTACCGGACCACGAACCGCATCTGGTCGGCCAGGTAGTCGGTGACCTTGCCCTTGCCCTCGTCCCCCCACTGGGTCCCGACGACGATCGAGGCCGGCATGACCCCCCTGCTTATCGCTCCAGGCGGAACCGGATCTCCACGTGCGTGTGGTACTCGGTGATCTTGTTGCCCTCGACCACGGCCGAGGTTCCGATGATGTCCATCCCCTCGATCCCGCGGATCGTCTTCGACGCCTCGTTCAGCGCCTGATGGGCGGCGTCCCTCCACGACTCCGAGGACACGCCGACCAGGTCGATCGTCTTGATGACCGCCATCGCATCTCCCTTCTACCTTCCCGTGTACACGTCGACGAACCGCCGGTAGTTCGCGGCGATGCGGGCCGCGACATCCTCGCGCGTGGCCGTGCCGTCCACGAACTCCTTGAGCGGGTTCCACCAGATGGTCCGACCGATGGCGAACCCGATGTATCCGGGAACGCCGGCCCCCGTTCGGAGCCAGTGGTCCACAGCGGCCTCGTCGGCCCCCCGGCCCAGGACGACGCAGGCCACCGCGTCCCGGCCCCCCATTCGGGTCTGCGTGGCGATGGCCTCGCAGTCCTCCCGCCGGTCGATCCCCTCGATCTTCCAGACGTCGGGCTCCACGCCGGATTGCTGAAGCTCGGCGATGGCCGCCAGCATGAGCTGGGGACGGAGCTCCTTATCGAATCGGTCGGAGTCGTCGCTCACCGTTGCAAGCTGCTCTTTCGTGGGCGGGACCAACAGCTCGAACAGGAACTTGCGGCCCCGCTCGTGCAGCCAGTCCGAGAGCTCTCGCAGTCGCTCGGTCTGGCGCTCGTTCATCGCGCCGTCTCCCGCCGGGTTGTACCTGACGAGGACCTTGGTGAAGACGGAGTCGAATTCCTCGATGTGCTTGCCGTATTCGTCGCCATACTCGAAGTCGAACTCGTCTTGCCCCGACTTCTCTACTGGCATGGCCAGGATCAGCCCATCCGCTTTGGCCGAGCGGGCGATCGCAGCGCCGAACTGCTCGTCGACGAGCAGTCCGGCGCTCGTCCGGTCCGTCCCTTCATCCAGCGCGCGCAGGAACCCCTCGAAGATGACGTGCTTCGCATCGGAGATCCGTTCGACCTCCTGCGCCATAGGCTCCCCCGTGACGCCGAAGAACTTCTTCTGGAACGAGCCGCGGTGGTCGAACGCCAGGATGAACAGGGGCCCGTCATATCCGAGCTCCATCGCGATTCTCTCCTTCCGTCAGTCCCGCTCGAACGGGTTCACCGGCGTGAGCACCTCGACGGTCACCGGCTCCGCCTCCTGGCGGAAGGTCTCGGCGTCCTTTGGCGAGCCGACGACGAACCCGTAATGCATGGGCACCGCGATCTGCGGCGAGATCGACTTGGCCAGCCCGGCCGCTTCGGCCGGCTCCATCGTGAAGGTTCCCCCGATCGGCAGGAATGCTACATCCGTCCTCACCTCGTCGAGCTCGGGCACGTGGTCGGTGTCGCCGGCGTGGTAGTAGGCCTTCCCGGCGAGCTCCAGGATGTAGCCCACCCACCGGTTGGCCTTTGGATGTTTGTCCAGGCGATCGGGATGCACGTTGTAGGCAGGCACGGCCTGCACCTTGATCCCGGAGACCTCGATCGAGTCGCCCGGCGCGACCGCGGAGACCTCCCCCGAGAGTTCCCTGGCCACGTCGTGTGGAGCGACGAGCTTGGTCCCCGCCCCGCTGAGCCGCTCGATCTCGTGCGGCTGGAAATGGTCGGTGTGGGCGTGCGTGATGAGGATGACGTCGGCTGGCGGGTCCTCCCCAGTGGTCCCCCATGGATCGATGTAGATGGTGAACCCCTCGCCGGCGAACCGTAGGGCCGACTGCCGGAACCACGTGAACCGCTCGAGCATGGCCTCCTCTCCCCCCTCGGTCGGCAGGCGCTTGCCTGTAGTCTGGCAAATCGCCGTGTCAGCGCGCGAACCGGTCGACGTCCAGGGAGGCCTTCGGGCCAGCCTCTCCCTGCTTCGCCGAAACCGCGATTTCCGGCGTCTCTACGTGGCCTCCCTGATCTCGCTGGGGGGCGACTGGTTCCTGCTCGTCGCCCTGTTCGGGCTGGTCATCCAGTTCACGGACTCGGCCATCGCGGTGGCACTGGTCATCGCCGTGGAGGACCTCATGTACTTCCTTCTCTCGCCGGTCGCCGGTGTGCTGGCGGACCGGATCGATCGGCGCCGGTTGATGGTGGGCGCCGATCTGGCCCGGGCCGTCCTGTGCCTCGGCTTCCTGCTGATCCGAACCGACTCGCTCGTATGGCTCGCGTTCGTCCTGCTCGCGGTGATGGCCTCATTCAGCGCCGCTTTCGAGCCCGCGTCGCAGGCCGCGCTGCCCAATCTGGTGGAGGAGGAGGACCTGGCCACGGCCAACGCCCTGTCGGGCTCGTTGTGGGGCACGATGCTCGCGGTTGGCGCCGCCCTCGGCGGCATCGTGGCCGCCGTATTCGGCAGGGACACGGCATTCATCGTGGATGCGGTGTCCTTCCTCGCCTCGGCCTGGCTCATCTGGCGGATCCGGCGGCCGTTCGCCGAGCAGCGCGAGGGAGAGGATCACGCCGGCGTCGGGGAGGCGACGGTGGAGACCATCCAATACGCGCGGAGGGATCACCGGGTGCTGGCCCTGCTCGCCGTGAAGTTCGGGTGGGGGATCGCCGGGGGCGTCCTCGTCCTGATTCCGCTCCTGGCGCATCGCGAGTACCACGCCGGCGACGTCGGCATCGGCCTGCTCATGGCCTCCCGTGGGGTGGGTGCACTGATCGGTCCGTTCGTCGGGAGGTCGGCACTCGGGCCGCAGGATCGGCGGATCTTCGGCGCGATCGCCTTCGCCCTGGCGGTTTTCGGTCTGGGCTACGCCCTCCTCGGGCTGGTCCCGGGGTTGCTGCTGGCCATGCCCACCGTTGCGCTCGCGCACGTGGGGGGAGGCGCGCAGTGGACGCTCTCCTCCTACGGGCTCCAGCGGATCGTCCCCGACCGCATCCGCGGACGGATCTTCGCCTTCGACGGGATGCTCGTGACGCTCACGTTCGGGCTCTCGAGCCTGTTGACGGGCTGGCTGGCCGAGTCCTTCGGCCCTCGAGTCACCGCCGTGGGTATGGGCGCGGTGGCCGTGGGGTGGGCCGCGGTCTGGTCGCTGCTCACGACCGACGTTCGTCGGGCCACCATGCTCGAGGGCTGCGGAACGGCGACAGCCGAAAGGGAAGCGGCCTAAGGAGCGGATCCTGTGGGTGGCGTGGGGTCGCCGGGTGGAGGTGGAGGCGGTGGCGGCGCCCCCCCCGTGGAGGGTGGGGCGGCCGGCGCGGACGACGAGCCGCCGGGGGCCCCGAACGAGACGGATGGGGTTCCGGGCGCAAAGCTCACCTGGGGCGGCCCAGCCTCCCGGAGGGACTCCTCCACCTCGAAGAACTGCTCCTCCTTGAATCCGAAGCTCCGTGCGACCACATTCGAGGGGAACGACTGGACCCGCCGATTGAACTCACGCACATTCGCGTTGTAGAACCGCCGCGCCGTCTGGAGCCGGTCCTCCGTGTTAGACAGCTCGGACTGCAGAGCCAAGAAGTTCTGGTTCGCCTTCAGCTCCGGGTAGTTCTCGGCAACGGCGAACAGCTGGCGTAGTGCGGCGACGAACGGTCCCTCCGCCGCGGCCTGCTCCGCGGGGCTGCCGGTGGCCGAGACGGCCGCCGCCCGGGCACGGGTCACCTCCTCGAAGACGCCACGCTCGTGCGCGGCGTAGCCCTTCACCGTCTCGACCAGGTTGGGGATCAGGTCGTACCTTCGGCGAAGCTCGGTGTCGATGTTGGCCCATGAGTCCTTGATGAGCTGGCGTCCGGAGACGAAGCGGTTGTAGGAGAGGATGCCGACGATGACGACGAGCGCCACCACGCCGAGGACGATCCACAGCCATGCCACGATGAAGTCCCTTCTGAGCGATCCCGTGAACGACGAGCTACAGCCTACTGGTCCGCTCCGGTCCCGTACAGCTCGAACACGACGGGGACACCAGCGATGACCTGCTTGGTGCTAGTCGGGCCCGCCGCGAACCCAACCTCGCCCACCGAGCAGGATCGCCGCTCCCAGCACGATCAGCAAGACCGGAAGCACGTACCGGGCCCGGAGGGTCCAGACGTCGAGCCGGTCGAGCAGGAACGCGATCCCGGCCCCGATGAAGAACACGCCCCACACGACCGCCGTTCGGTTCCCGCGATCAGCCATGCTGGACGCGCACCTCTCCGATGCCCACCGATAACTCGAGCGAGAAGGGGATCGGCTCACCTGCCGGCACGCTCGGCACGACGTCCTTGTCGACGCCGAAGCCCTGCTCGCTCTGGCCGAAGATCGTCACCTGGCCCATGCCAGCGTGACCCCGGATCACGGCCAGCTGATCCGACGGGAGCTCCACGATGAGCTGGCCAACGCCGACGCGGGCTCGGACCGTCCGCGCCGCGCCCGTGACGGGCACCGATACGGTCGTGAGATCCAGGGTGAGCTGCCCGACGGCCAGCCGATAGTCGGACCTCACCGCGGATAGCGACATCGGGCGCTCGGTCCGCTCGCCCACCCCTCCTTCCAGAGGGATGTCCACAGCGGACGCCCCCGCAAGCAGGATCGTGAGGACGATCCCGATGGCGATGAGTCCGCCCTGACCGCTCTCGGAACGCTGGCCGGCGATCACCAGTCCCAGTCCGACGGCGATCAACGAGCCGGGCAGCACGGCCTTCCACGGCACGTCGCTAACCCCCGCGGCCTGGAGAAGCGCTGTTACGCCGATTACCACGATCACGAGGCCAAGCACCAACCGTCCGGCATGGAATCGTGATGAGGGCGGCGGCGAAGCAGGAGGGTCCGGGAGGTCGCTCATCGCCTGGAGGACGCCCGGACGATCAGGGCCACGCCGACCGCGATCAGGGCCAGCGGCCACAGGTACTTCCCGATCCTCGGAATCGACAGGCCGAGCAACAGGATCACGCCGATCGCGATCAGGGCTCCGCCGAACACCAACCGCGCCATGTCGGCGCTGGGTGGAGGGGCCTCACCGAGGTCCTCCCCTTCCTTCTCCTCGGGGATCAGGATCCAGCCAAGGATGTAGAGCAGGATGCCACCGCCCCCCACGATCGCCAGCACCACGAGCGCGACTCGGATGAGCACGGGGTCGACGCCCAGATAGCGCCCGACGCCGCCGCATACGCCGGCGATGACGCGGTCGGTGCGGCTTCGGCGAAGGAGCCTCGTGCTACCAGGTGCGTCCGCCACCCGGCCACCCTACGGCCCGTCGGACGGGGCCTCAAGCCGGGACGTCAGGCGATCCCTCGGACTCCATCGATGCCGTTGGCCGCTCCGATCCCGGCCGCCCGGAGTCGGGGACGAGCCCCACCGAAAGACGCCGCCCGAGCTCGGCCGCGGCCTCGAGGAGCGGGAACAGGTCCCGACGTTCCCATTGCACGTACGCGAGCAGCATCCGGCCGTTCATCTCGAACGCCATGTCGTTCTGGCGTTCCATCCACTGCCTGGTGTCGTCGTCGAGGAGGCTGGCGACGAGCCTCGGATCCTGGGCCCGCACGTCGAAGGTCTCCTCGAACGCTCGGTCCTCCATCTCGACGACGGGCAGCTGTCCGCGCTCTGCGTGCGGGGTGAAGAACATCTTCGGCTCGACCACGACCGGCGGTACGTCGCGCTCGAGTGCTATCAACGCGCAGGTGAACCGGCGGTCGCCGTCGCCATCCGAGGTGTATCGGAAGTCGAACACCCTCACGTCCTCGGCCCGCCAGCTCCCCCACAGGACGTTGTCGACACCCCCAGCGACGGATCCCCGCCGCAGCAGCTCGAGCGGCAGGCCGGCCAGGCCAAACGGGTCGCCATCGGCGCGCTGCAACCCAAGCGCCCCTGGCTCCATGTTCGCCTCGATGCTCTTCTTGCGCAGGTTGAACCGGTAGCCGCCGTACGCACATCCCCCCAAGGCCGCCACCACGACGATGCCGGGTGGGAGGGCCTTGAGGGCAACCGCGACCAGCGCGACTGCGGCGAGCAGTCCGATAACGAGCCCCCAACCCTTCATGGGGCGAGTATCGGGACGGTGTGCGTCGCGCTTTACGCTCGCTGCACGCCGAAGGCGAGGCCGCCGCCCTCGGCGTCGACCTCCACCTCGTCCCCCTCCGCGAGCTCGCCGGACAGCAGCTTGACCGCCAGCGCGTCCTGGATCTCCCGCTGGATGAGCCGCTTCAGGGGCCGTGCCCCATAGGTGGGGTCGAATCCCTTGTTCGTCAGGTAGTCGCGAGCGGCGTCGGTGATGCTGATCACGAGCCTGCGACCCTCCAGCCGGCGCCGGAGCAAGCGGACCTGGATGTCCACGATCTGAGCGATTTCGTCCCGCCCGAGCGGCTGGAACACGATGATCTCGTCGACACGGTTCACGAATTCGGGTCGGAAGGTGGCGCGGACCTCGGCCATCACCTTCTCCGTCCGCTCATCGGCGGACGAGCCCGGATCGGCGAACAGGAACCCGCCGAGATTCGACGTCATGATGACCACCGTGTTGCGGAAATCCACCGTCCGGCCCTGCCCGTCGGTGAGGCGACCGTCGTCCAGCAGTTGCAACAGCACGTTGAACGCGTCTTGATGCGCCTTCTCGATCTCGTCCAGCAGCACGACGGAGTACGGGCGCCTTCGCACCGCCTCGGTGAGCTGCCCTCCCTCGTCATAGCCGACATATCCGGGCGGCGCCCCGATCAGCCGTGACACGGTGTGCCGCTCCTGATACTCACTCATGTCGATCCGAACCATGGCCCGCTCGTCGTCGAACAGGAACTCCGCGAGCGCTCGTGCCAGCTCGGTCTTCCCCACGCCGGTAGGCCCCAGGAACACGAACGAGCCGATCGGCCTGCTCGGGTCAGAGAGCCCGGCCCGGGTGCGGCGGATGGCGTTCGCCACGGCCTCGACCGCCTCGTGTTGGTCGACGACCCGCTTGTGCAGCTCGTCCTCCATCCGGACCAGCTTCTGGATCTCGCCCTCCATGAGGCGCGACACCGGGATGCCGGTCCACGTCGAGACGACCTCCGCCACGTCCTCCTCATCGACCTCCTCCTTCAGCATCTTGTGGTCCCGCTGGGTCTCCGCGAGCTTCGCGTTCTCCTCGTCCATCGAGCTCGCCAGCTCCACGAGCCTTCCGTATCGGAGCTCGGCCGCCCGCTCCAGATCCCCGTCGCGTTCGGCCCGCTCGGCGTCTGTCCTGGCCGCCTCGATGTCCGAGCCGATCCTCCGGATCCGGTCGATCTGGTCCTTCTCCCGGTGCCAGTGAGCCTTCATAGCGGCCGAACGCTCCTGGAGGTCGGCCAGGTCCCGCTCCAGGCGCCCCAGCCGGTCCTTCGACGCGTCGTCCGTCTCCTTCCGAAGGGCGGCCCGCTCGATCTCGAGCTGCTTCATCCGCCGTTCGACCTCGTCGATCTCCGTCGGCATGGAATCGATCTCGATCCGAAGCCTGGACGCGGCTTCGTCGACGAGATCGATCGCCTTATCGGGGAGGAACCGACCGCTCACGTACCGGCTGGAAAGCACGGCCGCCGCGACCAGGGCGGAGTCCTGGATCCTGACCCCGTGGTGCACCTCGTACCGCTCCTTCAAACCCCGAAGGATGGCGATCGCGTCCTCGATCGTGGGCTCCTCCACCAGGACCGGCTGGAACCTGCGCTCCAGCGCCGGGTCCTTCTCCACATGCTTGCGGTACTCATCGAGCGTGGTCGCGCCGATCGCCCTGAGCTCGCCTCGGGCTAGCATCGGCTTCAGCATGTTGCCGGCGTCGACCGCACCTTCTGCCGCGCCGGCGCCCACGACCGTGTGCAGTTCGTCGATGAACGTGATGATCTGGCCCTCGCTCTCGGCGATCTCCCGCAACACCGCCTTGAACCGTTCCTCGAATTCGCCCCGGTACTTCGAGCCCGCGATCAGTGCCCCGATGTCCAAGGCGACCACGCGTTTGTCCTTCAACGATTCGGGCACGTCCCCGGCCACGATCCGCTGAGCCAGTCCCTCGACGATGGCGGTCTTCCCCACCCCGGGCTCGCCGATCAGCACCGGGTTGTTCTTCGTCCTTCGGGAGAGCACCTGGATGACCCGGCGTATCTCGTCGTCCCGGCCGATGACGGGATCCAGCCTCCCACGCCGCGCGAGGTCGGTGAGATCTCGTCCGTACCGCTCGAGGGCCTGATACTTCTCCTCCGGGGTCTGGTCGGTCACGCGCTGCCGGCCGCGCACTTCCGCCAGGGCCGCCAAGACCGCGTCGGGGTTCAAGCCCGCCTCGCGGAGCAGCCGGGCTGGGCCCGTGTCCCCATCGAGGAGGGCAAGGAACAGGTGCTCGGTGGAGACGTATTCGTCGGTCAGCTTCTTCGCCTCCGCGAACGCTCGCTCCAGCAGCATTCCCGTGGCCGGCGACACCCGAACCTCAGCGCCCTGCGCGTACACCTTCGGGATCCGGTCCAGCGCCTCGTCGACCTGGTCCCTGAGTACGCGCGGCGACATCCCCAAGCGGTGCAGGAGCGGATAGATCACCCCGTCGGCGTCCGAGAGAAGCGCCAACAGGACGTGCTCGGGTTCGATGGCCTGGTGGCTGCG
>Ga0184612_10000848_pt1 | contig 14516 bp, 12 predicted proteins | sample PLM3_60_coex_FD_133163 | JGI IMG/M metagenome (GOLD analysis project Ga0184612, IMG submission 133163) | Groundwater sediment microbial communities from an aquifer in East River, Colorado, USA - PLM3_60_coex | ecosystem: Environmental > Terrestrial > Soil > Riparian zone | place: USA: East... | reverse complement strand
GCGGTGCGCTCACGGCCAAGGCCACCTCGGCGAAGGCCACGTCGGCGAAGGCCGCGACGCCGAGCCGGACCGCGGCGGCGAAGGCCGCGACGGCGAAGGCCACCTCGGCGAAGGCCGCGTCGGCGAAGGCCGCGACGCCGAGCCGGACCGCGGCGGCGGCCAAGGCGGCACCGGTGGGTAAGACCACGTCCGCTAAGACAACCGCGGCCAAGGCCCCCGCTGCTAAGTCGACGTCAGCCAAGCCCGCGAGCACGAAGACCGCGCCGGCTAAGAACGCGCCCGCGAAGACGGCGCCGCCGACCAAGGCGGCGAAGTCAACGTCGACCCGGCGTGCCGCGACGGCCGCGCCCGACGCCAAGGCCGCCCCGGCGAAGGCAGTACCGACGAAGGCAGTGCCGGCGAAGGCAGTGCCGGCTAGGGCGACCCGAACTGCTGCCGAGACGGAGAAGATCCGGGTGGCGCTGGCCGAGCGGCGCGACGAGCTCAGGACCGAGTACGACCAGACCATGTCGGAGATCGCTGAGGCTCAGCGCGACCGGCTCACTGACTCGGCCGGCGACGACCAGGCTGACACCGGCACAAAGACGTTCGAACGGGAGCAGGAGATCTCGCTTGCCAACAGCATCCGGGAGCGGATCAGCCAGGTGGAGCGGGCGCTGGACCGTCTCGACGATGGTCAGTACGGCTGGTGCGAGCGGTGTGGGAACGCCATTCCGGTCGAGCGCCTGGCCGCGTTCCCGTCGGCTACCCTCTGCGTGACCTGCAAGCAGTTGGAGGAGCGGCGTTGACCGCGCCGCGGTCGGGGGACAGTAGCGTGGCGGTGCCGGAAAAGTCGGAGAGTTCGTTGCCGGCTACGCCGGACGAGGCTGGACGAGGTGATCGGGTCCAGGCGCGTGCGTTCGCGCTCCTATTGCTCGGGCTGACAGCCATGCTCGCCATCGCCATCGACCTGGTCACGAAGCAGCTCGCGCTGACCCATCTCAGTGATGGGTCCACGCGGTTGCTGTGGGGAACGGTCTACCTGGACCTGACCAGAAACAGCGGCGCCGCGTTTAGCATCGGCTCCGGCTACACGATCGTCTTCCCGATCATCGCGGTCGTGGTCCTCCTGGGAATCGGATGGCTAGCACGGCACCTGCGCTCGGTCCCGTGGGCGGTGGCGATGGGCCTGATCCTCGGTGGTGCGCTGGGCAACCTGATGGACCGCATCTTCCGGGCCCCGTCCCCCTTCCGCGGCCACGTGGTCGATTTCATCAGCGTGTTCGCCGAAGACGGGCGAGTCTTCCCGATCTTCAACGCGGCGGACTCGGCACTCTTCTGCGGCGTCGTGCTCGCCATCTATCTGGAGTTCACCGGGCGGCGCCGGGACGGGACGAGGCTGCGGCCGGACAAGTGAAACACTCGGACCGTGGCGGCAGCTGAGCGGCAGCGGCGTGCGTTGCCACTTCCCGACGGCCTCGATGGCATGCGGCTTGATCAGGCGATCTCGCGGCTTTTCGGACTGTCCCGGACGGTGGCCGTGACGCTGCTGGAGAGTGGCGATGTGCTCGTCGACGGAGTCCTCCGGGCGAAGTCCGAGAAGGTGGCCGCCGGGTCGTGGCTCGAGGTTATCCTGCCCGCCCCGAGCGCCGGGGTCGCATCCTCGCTATCAGTCGCACCCTCGCTGTCACCTGTCGACGGTCTTGTTGTGGTACACAGCGACGACGACCTTGTGGTGGTGGACAAGCCGGTGGGCGTCGCCGCCCACGCCAGCCCCGGCTGGACCGGGCCGACCGTGACGGCCGGCCTTGCCGCGATGGGTCACACGATCGCCACCAGCGGCGCGGCCGAGCGCCAAGGGGTCGTACACCGGCTCGACGTCGGCACCACCGGGCTCATGGTTGTGGCGAAGAGCGAGATCGCGTACAGCGTCCTGAAGCGGGCGTTCAGGGCCCGCGAGGTCGACAAGGTCTACCACGCGGTGGTCCAGGGCCACCTCGACCCCCTGCGCGGCACGGTGGACGCGCCCATCGACCGCCACCCCACCCAGGACTACCGGTGGGCCGTCGTCTCTAGCGGTAGGGAGAGCATCACCCACTACGACACGCTGGAGGCATTCCCCGGAGCCAGCCTGCTCGAGGTTCACCTCGAGACCGGCCGCACTCACCAGATCCGGGTGCACTTCTCCGCCTTGCGCCACCCGTGCGTAGGCGACCTTACCTACGGCGCCGACCCGACGATGGCGTCGCGGCTAGGGCTTCGCCGACAGTGGCTGCACGCCTGGTCGCTCGCGTTCACTCATCCCTCCAGCGGTGATTTGGTGCGATTCGACAGTCCGTACCCGCCGGATCTTGCCCACGCGCTCGAGGTCCTCCGCGGCCGCCCAGGTCATGAGGACCAATGGGACTGATCGATGCCCTGGCCCAGCTCGACGCCAGGGTGCTACCCCGCCTGGCCCGCGGTCTTCGGCGGGTTGATCGACTGACCCGGCGGTCCCGAGTCAGCCCGCTGACGGTCGCCGCGATCGTCCTCGTCGCGGCCGTCGTCACCACGATTGTCTGGCGTTTGGGCGAACCTTCTGGCGGCGTGGGGACGGCCTCATCCGTCCGGGTCGGGGTCCGCGATGGCGATTCGATCCCGCGGTACGTCGAGGAGAGCCGCTCTGAGCTCGAGCAGCTCGCGGTTGGGTCGCCGCCGCGGCCCCTCTACGCCCTGGTGTCGTTCACCACATACCTGTCACCGGACCGGGTGGCCGCCCTCGTCGCCGCCGTTGTCGCTACCGGGAACGGCGATCTGACCACCATCACCGCGCACGCACGCGTCCCGGTCCCGCGTCGCCAGACAGAGCTCATCCACTTGTCAGCCGATCGGCTACCCGACGATCTTGTGGCGGCGATGACCGCGGTGGCCGACCGTAAGGTCAGCGACGCGTCGGGTTACACACAGCTAGCGCAGGGCGAGTCTGCTGCGGACCTGCGCGCGAGTTTCGAGGGGAGGGCCGCGCTGGCTCAGATCGAGGCGACGGCGTACCGCGGAGCATGCTCGTGCGTGTTCGCGCTCGTCGTCCGCGCTCCGGCCGCCGTTCTGGTGGCCCTGTCCAAGCAGCGCGACGTCCGCGCCGTTGACGCCGCTCCCGACGTCACCCAGCCCTATCGTGCCGTGTTCGTCCCGCCATTACCCGAACAGCTCGACACGGTGAAACCGCCCCCCGACGACGGAGTGACCTCGCCCGCAGCGGTAGCGACATAACCCACCTGGAATTGCCCATACCGGGGGTGGCAAAGCGTCGGGCAGTCCGTAGCCTGGCTTGGGAACGTATATCAGGGGCAGGGGCCGCGAACCGACGCGGCGCAGGAGGGCGAGCGTGGAAACCGATACCGGGTGGAGCCGGGCTGCCGGCGAGTCGACCGGGCGGTGGCGCACCATCCTGGATCGTGCCCGGATGACCGGTCGTGCGAGTGTGCCCGCGCAGACTGAGACGGTCGAGGCTCCCGTGGACGGACGGGCCGACGGGCGAGCGGAGGGGCGGGCGACGATTCCCACCCAGCGGCCCGGGCCGGGTCCGATTTCGGGCCCGATCGAGTGGCGGACCGCACCCGCGTCGGACGTGAACGAGCAGGTCATCGCATCGCTGCGGCGCGGCCTGGGTACCTCTCGGGTGGTCGCCTTCGCCAACCCCAAGGGCGGTGTGCACAAGACCACCGCCACCGTGCTCGCTGCGGCCACCATCGGCAGCGTACGCGGTCGCGGTGTCGTCGCCTGGGACGACAACGAACTGCGCGGCACGCTGGGACTGCGAGCGGGCAGCGCCCGGCACGCGCGCACGATTCGACACCTCGTCACCGAGCTCGCCGAGGTCGAGTCCCACACCGGGTACGTGCTGGCCGAGCGCCTGGACGACTTCCTCCGCCACGCCTCCGACGCCGCCTATGACGTCCTCGCTGGCGAGGAGGACCCACGCTTCGCCCGCAAGCTCGATCCACACACCGTGCGTCGCGTGCTGGAACTCCTCCGCCGTACCCACGACGTGATCTGCGTGGATACGGGCAACAATGTGGAGAGCGCCAACTGGCAGACGGTGATGCAGACCGCCGACCAACTGGTCATCACCACGGTGCCCCGCGAGGACGCGGCCTTCACCGCCGACTGGATGCTCGACCTGCTCGAAGAGGCCGGCATGAACGAGCTGGTAGCCAACGCGGTCACCCTCTTGTCGCTGCCCACTCCGCGCCCGTCGCCGATGATCACCGATCTGGCCCGCCACTTCGCCACCCGAACCCGGGCTGTGGTCGTGGTCCCGTACGACCCGGCGCTGGAGGTTGGGGCCTCGATCGAGTACGGAGTTCTGCAGCCCGCCACGCGGCAGGCCTGGCTGGAGGCCGCTGGCGTGATGCTGGCGCCCTTCGGCCGCTGAATCGTCGCGCCGCGCTCACTACCTTCTGCGCTCGCCGACGTACTCTCTGCGCTCCCCGACCCACGGGTGAAGAACCGGGTCGTGTCGTGCACCGGTTCCTGTCCGACCCTGGGACTACGCTCGCTGAGTCACCGGAGCCCCCGAGGCACCGGCGAGACCGCAGGCGCTGGGCACGACGATCGGGTGAGGGGGAGACACGCGTGGGCGACTCCTTCGTTCATCTGCACGTTCACACCGAGTACTCGATGCTCGACGGCGCCGCCCGCCTCAAGCCTATGTTCACCGAGGCGGCCCGGATGGGGATGCCGGCCCTGGCCATGACCGACCACGGCAATCTCTTCGGGGCGTATGACTTCCACAAGCAGGCCACGGCGCACGGCATCAAGCCAGTCATCGGCATGGAGGCATACGTTACGCCTGGAACGTCCCGGTTTGATCGCACCCGCGTCCGCTGGGCCGAGGGCGGGGAGAATGATGTCTCCGGCGGCGGCGCGTACACCCACATGACGCTGCTGGCACGAGACGCCGAGGGCCTGCACAACCTGTTCCGGCTCGCCTCGCTCGCGAGCCTTGAGGGCTACTTCTACAAGCCGCGCGTCGACCGCGAACTCCTCCACCGGTACGGGCAGGGTCTGATCGCCACGACAGGGTGCCCATCGGGTGAGATCCAGACGTGGCTGCGCATCGGAGACTTCGAGAAGGCCTGCGCTGCCGCCGCGGAGTTTCGCGACATATTCGGTGCGGAGAATTTCTATCTCGAGCTCATGGATCACGGCCTTGACATCCAGCGCCGGATCCAAGACGACCTGCTCCGCCTGGGCAAGCGGCTGGACCTCACACCCGTCGCGACGAATGACCTGCACTACACCTACCGCGACGACGCCGACGCCCACGACGTGTTGCTCTGCGTGCAGTCCGGCTCGACCATGGCGGACCCGAAGCGGTTCAAGTTCGAGGGCCGTGACTTCTACCTGAAGTCGGCCGACGAGATGCGCACACTGTGGGACACGCAGGTCCCCGGCGCCTGCGACGCCACGCTGGAGATCGCCGAGCGGATCGGCGACTATTCCGCCGTCTTCGCCTTCCGCGACCTGATGCCGCGCTTCCCTGTGCCGGACGGCGAGACCGAGGATTCGTGGCTGCGCAAGGAGGTCGGCCGGGGCCTGCAGGCGCGGTTCCCCGGCGGCGTTTCCGAGGAGCACCTGCGGCGGGCCGAGTATGAGTTGGACGTCATCTGCCAGATGGGATTCCCGGGCTACCTGCTGGTCGTGGCGGACCTGTGCCACCACGCAAAACGGGAGGGGATCCGGGTCGGCCCGGGGCGTGGCTCCGCGGCGGGAGCTGTCATCGCGTACGCGCTGGGCATCACCGAGCTGGACCCGATCCAGCACAAGCTGCTCTTCGAGCGGTTTCTCAACCCGGACCGCATCTCGATGCCCGACATCGATCTGGACTTCGACGAGCGCCGGCGCGGCGACATGATCAGGTACGCGACGGAGAAGTACGGCGAGGAGCGCGTCGCCCAGATCATCACATACAGCACGATCAAGGCGAAGGCGGCGATCAAGGACGCGGGTCGGGTGCTCGGGTATCCGTTCGCCCTCGGCGATCGTATTACCAAGGCGATGCCGCCACCGGTGATGGGCAAGGAGATCCCGCTCACCGGCATCTTCGACCCCATGCACCAGCGCCACGCCGAGGCGGCCGAGTTCCGCACCCTGTACCAGGCCGAGGCAGACGTCCAGAAGGTCGTCGACACGGCCAAGGGCCTGGAAGGTCTCAAGCGCCAGTGGGGTGTCCACGCGGCCGGCGTGATCCTGTCTCGAGATCCGCTGGTCGAGATTCTGCCGATCCAGAAGCGCGAGCAGGACGGCGCGATCATCACCCAGTGGGACATGACCGCCTGCGAATCCATCGGCCTGCTCAAGATGGACTTCCTGGGGCTGCGCAACCTCACCGTCATGGACGACTGCCTGGACAACATCAAGGCCAACCGCGGCGTCGACCTGGTTCTCGAGGAGCTCGCACTCGAGGACAAGGAGACCTATGAACTGCTCGGACGGGGTGACACCCTCGGCGTGTTCCAGTTCGACGGCGCCCCGATGCGCTCGCTCTTGCGCTCGATGGTACCGGACAGCTTCGAGGACATCTCCGCCGTCGGCGCGCTCTATCGACCTGGGCCGATGGGTGCCAATGCCCACAACGACTACGCGGATCGCAAGAACAAGCGCAAGCCCGTCGTGCCGATTCACCCCGAGCTCGCCGAGCCGCTGGCGGACATCCTGGGCGAGACGTATGGGCTGATCGTCTACCAGGAGCAGGTCATGGCGATCGCGCAGAAACTCGCCGGGTACTCCCTCGGCGCCGCGGACCTCCTCCGTCGGGCAATGGGCAAGAAGAAGAAGGAGATTCTGGACAAGGAGTACGTGCCGTTCTCGGCCGGAATGCGCGAGCGCGGGTACTCCGACGCGGCCATAAAGACGCTGTGGGACATCCTGGTCCCGTTCTCCGACTACGCGTTCAACAAGGCACACAGTGCCGCCTATGGCCTCGTGTCGTACTGGACGGCCTACCTCAAGGCGAACTACCCGGCCGAGTACATGGCCGCTCTGCTCACGAGCGTCGGCGACGACAAGGACAGGTCGGCGGTTTATCTGGCCGAGTGCCGCCGCAGGGGCATCAGAGTGCTTCCGCCGGATGTCAATGCCTCGTCGGCGCGGTTCGCCTCGGTCGGTGAGGACATCCGATTCGGGCTGGCCGCCGTGCGCAACGTCGGTGCGAACGTGGTCGAGTCGATCATGCGGGCCCGACGTGAGAAGAGCGCCTTCACCGACTTTTACGACTTCCTCCGCAAGGTCGACGCGGCGGTCTGCAACAAGAAGACTGTCGAGTCGCTGATCAAGGCGGGTGCTTTCGACTCGATGGGCCACCCTCGTCGCGGGCTGCTCGCCGTCCACGCCGACGCGATTGACTCCTTCCTCGACGTCAAGCGCAACGAGGCTGTGGGTCAGTTTGATCTCTTCGCAGACCTCTTCGCCGACGACCCGGGTGGCGCCAGCGGCCTCGCGGTGACTCCGCCGATCCCGGCTGGTGACTGGACCAAGTCGGATCGGCTCATGTTCGAACGGGAGATGCTCGGTCTCTACGTGTCCGACCATCCGCTCTTCGGGTTGGAGCACATCCTCGCCAACGCGGCCGACGTGTCGATCGCGGCGCTGAGTGAGGAGGGGGAAGTGGCCGACGGCCAGGTACTCAATCTGGCCGGCATCCTGTCCGGGGTGCAGCGCCGGATTACCAAGCAGGGCCGCGCGTGGGCGTCGGCGACGCTCGAGGACCTGGACGGCGCGGTCGAGGTGCTCTTCTTCCCGAACACGTACGAACTGGTCGGGCAGTACATCGCCGAGGACGCGATCGTCGTCGTACGAGGCCGGGTCGACCGCCGGGACGACCAGCCGCGCCTGATGGCGATGGACCTGTCGATCCCCGACATCAGCGCGCCGGACGTGTCGAAGCCGGTCATTCTCGCCCTTCCACCGTCCCGGTGCACGCCTCCCATGATGGAGCGCCTCAAGGAGGTCCTCTCCAGCCATCCCGGCGCGGCCGAGGTTCATCTCAAGCTTCTCAACGGTGGCCAGTCGACGCTGCTGCGGCTCGGCCCGGTCCGGGTGGCCCCGACGACGGCGCTCATGGCCGATCTCAAGGCGCTGCTGGGCCCCGGCGCCTTTGGCGTTTGAACCGCACTGCCGCCGATCTTGGCGCTCGGTGGTGGCTATGGCAACCGTCAACCGCCAAGATTGGTTGCGGGGCCCGGGTCAGTGCCCGTCCCGCGGGCCTGAAAGGATCTCGCGGGTGACCGACCCGTACAACGACGACGTTCCGCCACCGGCCGAGCCTGCGTACGCACACACCGTCGCCGTGGTTGAGGTGGCTCCCCCGCGCCGACGGTTCTTCGGGTCGGGCTTCGTGCCGGTACTCGTCGCGGTGGTCGTGGCCGGGGTGGGCTTGCCAGTCGGACGGATCTGGGCTGCCGTCGCACCGCGGGTCGCAGTGATCAAGACGGCGAACGGTTTCGCCTACGCGGATCCGGAGCCGGAGCAGGCGGTCGCGGCCGATGGCTGGTTCGCGATCGTGGGCCTGGTGGCCGGGATCGTCCTGGCCGTTGGTGTCTGGATGCTGCTGCGCCGTCACCGGGGCATCGCGGTGATGGTGGGTATCGCGATCGGGTCCCTGGCGGGAGCGAGCCTGGCCTGGTGGGTCGGCTACAAGATCGGCTTCGCGCAGTTCGAGCAGGTCCGCGATTCGGCGGCGGTTGGTGCGCGGGTGGATGCCCCGCTGGGTCTGCGGATAACCGATCTTGACAAGGACTCGTGGTGGCCGCCCAAGCCGACTGGGGTGGCGGCGGTGCAGGCGCTCGCCGCTACGTTCGTCTATACGATGCTCGCGGGGTTCTCGTCCTATGCCAGCCTGCGTGGAGCGGACCCGCCGCACCCAGCGTGGACGGGACCGGATCACGCCGGGGCTGGCTCGCCCGGGCCGGATCAGTTGGGGCCGGGCTTGACCGGCAGTTCGGACAGCGACACGGGCACCGCCCGAACCTGACTCAGCAGTCCGATCTCCCGATGCAACAGCACCAACTCGGCCCGGAGGCGACTGGCCGTGTCGGGGGTCGCGAGCAGGTGCTGGCGGTCGGCCACGGTGAGCGCGGCGGTGGCAGCGACCAGGTGTGACAGCACCTGGGGGTCCTCGGGCAGCTGTTCGGCGATGTCGGTGTCGTCGCCACGGACGAGGCCAAGGTAGGCGCGGAAGGCCGCCAGCACGCGCGGGCCGAGCATGTCAGCGACATCGTTGGCCCCGGTTTCGTCGGGGAGGTAGCGCACCTCGGCCTGCAGGTATGGCGTGCTGGCCAGGATCTGCGCGATCTCGAAGCGGCGGCGCCCGACGGTGACTATGTCGAACCTGCCGTCGGGATGCTCGGTGATCTGGCGGACCTCAGCGGTGCAGCCGACCTCGTACAGGGTCACGGACGCTGTTGTGTCGTCCACCTCGGTGTCGTTGACTTCCCAGCCACGTCGGATGGCGACCACCCCGAACTCACGGGGGGTTCCGTCGGGCAGGTCCATGATATGGCGTACGAGCGTGCGGTAGCGCTCCTCGAACACATGCAGGGGCATGACCAGGCCTGGAAAGAGCACGGTGCCGAGAGGGAACAGCGGAAGAGCCGCGCTGTCCGGCTGGGCCGGGTGTGCCGAGGTCACCCATCGAGGGTATGTTGCTCCCGCCTAATGCGCCCCCGCCTCCTGCGCCCCGCTTCGTGCGCGCCGCTTCGTGCCCTCCGAAGGACGATCTCGGCACATGGGCCGGCAGGTCCGATGCGTGTCCGAGCACGTAGACTCGCGGCGTGCTCACGCGTCTCGACCTCCGGGCCTCGCAACCAGACCGGGCGGCGCTATCGGGTCTCTTACCCCGCGCCACCGTCGATGTCCCGGCCGCTCTCGCCGCAGTGGAGCCGATCGTGGTCGACGTGCGGCATCGCGGCGTGGACGCGATCCGGGAGGCGACGACCCGGTTCGACGGCGTGACCCGTGACGACATCCGCGTCGACCCCCCCGAGATCACCGCCGCGTTGCATGCGCTCGACCCGGACGTCCGGGCCGCGCTTGAGGTTGCCATCGAGCGGGTACGGCTCGTGCACATGGCCCAGCGCCGCGACCATGTCACGACCCAGGTCGTGCCCGGAGGTAGCGTCACGCAGCGCTGGGTGCCCGTGCGCCGGGTCGGCCTCTATGTTCCCGGTGGCCTGGCGATGTATCCCTCGAGTGTGGTCATGAACGTGGTGCCTGCGCAGATCGCCGGCGTCGACTCGATCGCCGTGGCGAGCCCGCCGCAGAAGGAGACCGGTCGCCCGGATGCCCGAGTGCTGGCCGCGTGCGCCCTACTCGGTGTCGACGAGGTGTATGCCGTAGGCGGAGCGCAGGCGATCGCCATGTTCGCGTACGGCGCCGGGGTGTGCGAACACGTCGACCTCGTCACCGGTCCGGGCAACGTCTACGTCACGGCGGCCAAGCGGATGCTGCGCGGCGTGGTCGGCATCGACGCGGAAGCCGGCCCGACCGAGATCGCCATCCTCGCCGACGACACGGCCGATCCGGTGCACGTGGCGGCCGACCTGATCAGTCAGGCCGAGCACGATCCGTCGGCGGCGAGCGTCCTGGTGACGTGTTCGGCTGCCCTGGCCGACGCAGTTGACTCCGAACTGGCCCGCCAAGTCCCGGTCACCAAACACGCCGGCCGGATCACCACGGCGCTCACCGGTCCGCAGTCGGCGATGGTGCTCGTGGACGGCCTCGACGCGGGCCTGGCCGTGGTGGATGCGTACGCCGCCGAGCACCTCGAGATCCAGACGCGCGACGCCGCGACGTGGGCCTCGCGGGTGCGCAACGCCGGCGCGATATTCGTAGGGGCCTTCTCCCCGGTCTCACTCGGCGACTACTGTGCCGGGTCGAACCACGTGCTGCCGACGGGCGGGTGTGCCCGCCACAGCGGCGGGCTGTCAGTGCAGTCGTTCGTGCGCGGCATCCAGGTCATCTCGTACGACGAGGCTGCGCTCCGCGAGGTCGCGGCGCACGTTGTCACGCTCGCCGAGGTGGAGGACCTGCCAGCGCATGGCCAAGCTGTAGCGGCTAGGTTCCGGTTGTGAGCACCGAGAGCGTAAGGACTGCAGAGTGAATCCGTTCGAAGAGCCCCCGCTGCGCGACGACCTTCGCGGTATGACGCCGTACGGCGCGCCGCAGCTCGACGTCGCGGTCCGGCTGAACACCAACGAGAATCCTTGCTCCGTGCCCGATGCCGTGGCCGAGGCGATGGAGAAGGCGCTGCACGGCCTGCTGCGCGACCTCAACCGCTACCCCGACCGGGACGCGCTGTCGCTGCGCGAGGACCTCGCCACCTACCTCGGCCACGAGTTGAGCTCGGCCAACGTATGGGCGGCGAACGGATCCAACGAGGTCCAGCAGCAACTGTTGCAGGCCTTCGGTGGCCCGGGCCGGACCGCCATGGGCTTCTCGCCGACGTACGCGATGCATCCACTGCTTGCCCGCGCCACCGGGACCAACTGGCTCGACGGCTTTCGCGGCGCGCGGTTCGAACTCACTCGAGAGCACGCGATGGCGCAGGTTCGGGTCTACCAGCCCGACGTGGTGTTCCTGTGTTCACCAAATAACCCCACCGGCGGGTCGATGGGGATCGAGGCGATCGAGGCGGTGGCGTCCGAGGCACCCGGCATGGTGATCGTGGATGAGGCGTACGCCGAATTCGCCCGCCCCGGCACCCAGAGCGCCGTAACCCTGCTGCCTCGCTTCCCGCGCCTCGTCGTGACCCGCACCATGAGCAAAGCGTTCGCCTTCGCCGGCGGCCGGGTGGGTTACCTCGCCGCGCGTCCGGCCGTCGTGGACGCGGTCCAGCTCGTCCGCCTGCCCTACCACCTCTCGTCGCTGACTCAGGCAGCGGCGCGGGCTGCGTTGGCCCATGCGCCGGCCCTGCTGGCCCAGGTCGAGACCATCAAGATCCAGCGGGACCGAATTGTCGCAGGACTGCGCGAGCTCGGGCTGACCGTGCCTGACAGCGATGCCAACTTCGTCCTCTTCGGACGGTTCAAGGACCAGAGGGCCGTGTGGCAGGCACTCCTCGATCGGGGCGTGCTCGTGCGCGACGTCGGGCTCGCTGGCTGGCTGCGGGTCACCGCCGGCACGACCGAGGAGACGGACGCGTTCCTCACCGCGATGGGCCAGGTGCCGCATGGCGCGTAGCTCGGTCGTGGAGCGGAACACGGCCGAGACGAAGGTCCGGGTACAGCTCGATCTCGATGGCACCGGCCAATGGGACATCGCCACGGGCATCGGCTTCTACGACCACATGCTGGCCCAACTCGCCAAGCATGCGGGCCTGGACCTGAGCATCCGGACCGACGGCGACCTGCACATCGACGCACACCACACCGTCGAGGACACGGCCATCGCGCTGGGCACGGCCCTGGCCGAGGCGTGGGGCGACAAGGCGGGCGTGCGGCGCTTCGGCAACTCGCTCGTACCCCTGGACGAGGTGCTGGTGCAGGCCGCCGTGGACCTGTCGGGCCGTCCGTACGTCGTGCACGACGAACCGGAAACGTTGGCGCCCTTCGTCGGCGGTACCGGACCCGCGTTCCCGACCAGCCTGACCCGCCACTTCTGGGAGACTCTTGGCCACGCCGCGCGGATCACCCTGCACGTGTATGTTGTGCGCGCCGGCCGCCCGGGTGCGCAGCCCGACGCGCATCACGTCATCGAGGCTCAGTGCAAGGCGGTGGCGCGGGCGCTCCGCGACGCCGTTCGCATCGAGAATCCAGCCGGTGGCGTGCCGAGCACCAAGGGCGTCCTGTGATGGCATGGGCGTCCTGTGATGGGTAGTGTCCTCCCGATCGCGCTCCTGGGTCTCGCCGGGGTACTCGTGGGCGGGGCGATCTCGCTGCATCGGCAGGGCTCCAGCAAGGTCACGGTCGCGGTGATCGCGGTGCTGGCGGCGGTCGCGGCCGCCGCCGGTGTGCTGTGGTTGCTGCCGGAGACGTGATCATGGCACAACCGACGGTGGTGGTGCTCGACTATGGCTCGGGGAACCTGCGCTCCGCCGAACGGGCGCTTTCCCGCGCCGGCGCCGACGTCACCGTGACGCCGGACCTGGCCGCGGCCGCGTCAGCGGATGGCCTGGTGGTGCCCGGCGTCGGTGCCTACGCCGCGTGCATGGCGGGAGTGGACGCTCTCGGCGCGGGTCCGGTCATCGCGGCACGCGTCGCGGCGGGCCGAGCGGTGCTCGGGATCTGCGTGGGCATGCAGATTCTGTTTGAGTACGGCGACGAGCACGGGCTGGTGACCAAGGGCCTGGGCCTGCTCCCCGGTGGGGTCACCCGGCTGGACGCGGACCGCCTGCCCCACATGGGCTGGAACACTGTCATCGCGCCCGAGGAATCGTCGCTCTTCGCCGGCCTCGCGGAGACCACTCGCTTCTACTTCGTCCACTCGTACGCGGCCCGGCCGGGCGAGGCGCTCGACGCGGCCGGAGTGGTCGTGAGCACCACAGTCCACGGTGGACCATTTGCGGCGGCGGTCGAGGCCGGTCCGCTCGCTGCGACCCAGTTCCACCCGGAGAAGTCGGGCGACGCGGGCGCCGCGCTTCTGCACAACTGGCTCCAGGCGATTCCAGCGCCGTCGCGCGCGGCGCACCGTGGCCGGCGCATCGTGGGCGGCGCGGCGTGAGTGGCGCCTCGTGAGCAAGGACAGGGCCAGGCGGCGCGCCGAGCGCGAGGTCGTGCGAGCCGCCGCAGAGGCGAAGCGGGTCCGGACGGAGCAGCGGCGGGCACGCAGGCGGGCGTTGTTACGGAAGATGGCCCCCCCTGATCGGCGTCGCGCGTGGCTGCTCGCCCGACGCAGCCCTGGTGAACGAGCGCTGATCGTTGGGGTTGGCATCGGTCTGCTGTGGATGGTCTGGTATCTCGTTGACTCCTGGCCGGTGCGCATCGGCTTCGCCCTCCTGGTGCTGCTGCTCCTCCCCGTCCTCGTCATCGTGACATTCGACCGACGGGTGTGACGCTATGACGTTGACCTTGCTCCCCGCCGTGGACGTGGCCGACGGTCGGGCCGTCCGGCTCGTGCGCGGTGCGGCCGGCTCCGAGACGTCCTACGGCGACCCGCTCGACGCGGCGCTCGCGTGGCAGCACGACGGCGCCGAGTGGATTCATCTCGTTGACCTCGACGCTGCCTTCGGGCGGGGCACCAACGCGGCGCTGCTGGCGGACGTGGTCGGTCGTCTCGATGTGCGGGTCGAGCTGTCCGGTGGGATCCGCGACGACGCCACGCTCACCGCCGCCCTCGCAACCGGCGCCGCTCGGGTCAACATCGGCACGGCGGCGCTTGAGGACCCCGATTGGTGCGACCGCGTGGCCGGCGTGTACGGCGACCGGGTGGCGATAGGGCTGGACGTGCGGGGGCGAACCCTGTCGGCGCGTGGCTGGACTCGCGACGGCGGCGACCTGTACGAGGTCTTGGAGCGGCTGAACAAGGCCGGTTGTGCCCGCTACGTCGTCACCGACATCATG
>Ga0184612_10000847_pt1 | contig 14519 bp, 16 predicted proteins | sample PLM3_60_coex_FD_133163 | JGI IMG/M metagenome (GOLD analysis project Ga0184612, IMG submission 133163) | Groundwater sediment microbial communities from an aquifer in East River, Colorado, USA - PLM3_60_coex | ecosystem: Environmental > Terrestrial > Soil > Riparian zone | place: USA: East... | reverse complement strand
TGGTCGCGCTCCTCGATCGACGAGCAGGATTCGAGGTGGTCGCCGAGGCCGGTACGGTCGCCGAGTCCGTGGAGGCGGCCCGCCGCCACCAGCCGGACATCGTGATCATGGACGTACGGCTGCCAGATGGCTCGGGCATCGAGGCTTGTCGCGAGATCCGATCAGAGCTCCCGGCCACACGGATCGTCATGTTGACGTCCTACCCGGACGAAGAGGCTGTGCTCTCGGCCATCGTGGCCGGCGCCGCGGGCTACCTGTTGAAGCAGATTCGTGCCCGCGATCTGGTGGCGGCCCTTGAGGCCGTGGGCCGGGGCGAGTCCCTCCTCGACCCGGCCGTCACGGAGAAGGTCCTCGAACGTGTCCGGCGGATCGCGTCCGGCTCGTACACGGATGAGTTCGCCCAACTGACTGCCCAGGAGAAGAAGATCCTCATGCTCGTGGCCGAGGGGCAGACGAACAAGGAGATCGCTGGGGAGGTCTTCCTGTCCGACAAGACGGTGAAGAACTACGTGTCATCGATCCTCTCGAAGCTGAACCTGGAGCGACGTGCCCAGGCCGCCGCGTTCGTCGCCAAGCACCGCCTGGACCGTCCCGACTGAGCCCGGTGTAGCCCACCGCAGGGCATCGCAGCCGCTGTCCGAGAGGGCCGCCTGGCTGCCAGACGGCACGGCCTGAGCTGACCATCGGCCCTGTCGCCGGGCTGGGCGCCAGGCCTACCGTTCGGTCATGACCACCGCCGTCAACACGCCTCACAGGCATGTCCGGAATCCGGTCCCCGAGCCGACGCCGGCCGACGTGCGCGTGCGCCGGATCGAGCCGGCAGACTCGGATGCTCTGCGACAGTTCTATACAGCCCTGTCGGCTGAGAGCCGGCGCCGTCGGTTCCTGTCCGTGTCGACGCGTTTCGGCGATACGGAGTCACGCTACCTGTGCGGCCCGGATCACGATCATCGCGAGGGCTTCGTCGCGGAGGTGACGGGCGCTTCCAGCAAGCGGCGGATCATAGGGCATGTCTGCATGGAGCCCTGTGGACCGCATGAGATGGAGATCGCCATCGCCGTCGCGGATCGGTTCCAGGGACAGGGAATCGGCCATCGGCTCACCGACGAGGCGATTGGGTGGGCGGAAGCCCACGGCATTCAGCGCGTTCTGGCGTGGAGCGCATGGGACAACGCCGCGATCCGCCGGTTAGTCGAGAGCCTGCACCGACCGATCCGCCACGGTCCGTCGTCGGGAGTCGTGGAGACGATCATCGAGCTGCAACCTCCGCTCGGCGCTCGCGACGCGGCCTAGGAGGGAACCCGGATGGACGTTGCCCGGGCCGATTCGACCGTGGCCACGCTGCTCTCGTCCGACACGATCGTCGTGTGGCCGGATACGCCCGTGTCCGAGGTGGCGGCCCTTCTGGACGCCTCCGGTGCCAGCGGCATCCCAGTCGTCGACTGGAGCGGCTACCTGGTGGGGGTCGTCAGCCAGCTCGACATCGTGCGCGTCCGCGCATCGGACAACCTCCTCGTCGACTGGTCACGGCTGTGTGCACGCCACGTCATGAGCCAGGCCTGGTTGACCGTGGCGATCGATACGGCGCTCGAGGATGCCGCGCGCCTGGTCGCGTCGCTCAACGTCCACCGCCTCGTCGTGGTAGAGGACGATGGCGAATCGCCCATCGGCGTGTTGTCGGCAACCGATCTCCTGGGCGCGATTGCCGGCCGGTAACCGGCCGGGAGGCCACCTCGGTGGCAGGAAATGAGCGACCCGCCGGCTGTGCCGGCGGGTCGCCTCTCCACGTGATCGTGAGCGGTCAGGCCGCCATCGGCCGATCGGAATACGTCCCGCCGGTCAGATACCGGGTAGCCAACTCGACGACGATCCCGAGGACGAGACCGCCGAGCAGAGCTGGTGCCAGGGCAAGCCCGTCCCAGACCGGCTCGAACGCCTGCCAGGCCACGATGAACTCACTCGCGACGAGTGCGCCGATGCCGAACGCGATTCCGTCCACGAGCCACTCGAACCCGGTGCGGGTCTGGCCGATGAACTGGGCGACGACGCCAAAGATGACGGCGCCGACGATCAGCAGTGCCCAACCGCCGAAACCTAGGGCAATGGAAAACTCCATCGTCCGCCTCCTTTTCCACGGACGTCCATAGAGGCGTCCTCGAGCCTCATGGTCGAGCTTCCGGGCAGTCTGGCGGTAGTGCCGAGCGGCCCGATCCGGTCGGGCGATACGGCCCGATCGTGACCGCAGGCTGAGGTGAACCGCTCAGGCAGAACGGCGATCCAGGGTCGCTCAGCCGGTCTGCGGACCCGGGCCTGGGCGGGCGAAGACGACCCCCGGGCGCCATGGCGTACCCAGGCGAGGCAACAGGTATCGATCAACGCCGTAGTAGCCGGCCACCTTCCATGCGAGCATCAGGCCGACGGCTAGCGTGAACATAATGGGGTTCGAAGACGCCGAACCGGCGAGCAGGAACGACATGTTCATGAACGCCCCGAAGAAGGCGGCGACGCCGGTCAGGGCGCCCAGCACGAGGCCGATGCCCACGGCGAGCTCGCCGAGGGTGATGACCCACGCGAACCACTTCTCATGGTGGCCCTGGAGAAGCATGTTGATGAAGTCGCGATACCAGTCGTACGTGATCGGCGCCCTCCCGCCCTCGGGCGTGGCCACGGCCTTCGTCCAGAAGCCCGCGAGTGCCGTACCGCCGTCGATCCAGCCGGGGCCGGTCAGCTTGTGCCAGCCGGCCTCGATCCACTCAAAGCCGACGAACACGCGGATCGGCAGCCAGAACAGCCCCGCCCGCGAGTTGTTGAACAGGAAGCGCGCGAACGCAGGACCCTCGACCTCGACTTCCTCGGCCTCCGGCGACTTGCGGTCCTCGAAGAGCGCCACGAGGAGGACGATGAACGAGACCCAGAACCCGACCGTCACGACCTGGCGCACGGTCCCCTGCTCGAGGACGAGCCACGGATTGACGAGCAAGAACAACAGGATTGCTGCAACGACCCCGATCGGGATCGCCAAGCCCCGAAGCATGGACATGAACCCACCTCTTTCTGTTTGGCCCTGTCGCGGGCCTACGCTACTGCTTTGGACCCGACGAAATACGGTCGGAGCGTTGAACCGTCGGCCCATTCCGTCGGGTGGTCCGTCCGGAGGCGGCGCTCCTCCGCCTTGAGCAGTGCCCACAGGTCGTGCTGATCGGCGCGCAGAGCCGGGCTCGCCCCATAGCGCGCCAATGTGTCCGCGAGGAACGACGCGTATCGGGAGACGGGATCGGCCTGCGCCGCAATCGTCTCGAACCCGGGCGCGTAGTCGATGGCCAGCAGGAACCGACCGAAGAACGCACCGAGCTGCTCGGCGCCCTGATCCCAACCCTGAGAATGCCCACCGCGGCTCAGGAGCGGCGCCGGCGAGGTGAAGACGGCGACAACGACGCCATCTACAAGGTCAGCCGACAGCCGGCCACCGAACGTCAGGTACTCGTTCGTCACGTGCAACCGGTCGATGACCCTGATGAGGCCCCAGGAGAACTCGGTCTCGATCGGCAGGCGCGTATCCCGCGTGAGTGTCCGGCGATTGCCTCGACCAGCCTCCGTGATCCAATACTCGACCGCCTCCGGATCGTAGTGACGGAGCGTCGGCTCTGCGCGAATAGCGATCAGCAGACACGCCGGGCCGGTCTTGTCCGGCAGGTCGGGACGTACCAGGAACCCAAGATCCGTCAGCCACCGTGCAGCCGACGCGGGCTCGAGGGTGGGCCCTGCCAGGTTGGCGAGGTTCATGTGCGACCGGGCGGCGCCAGTCGTGCAAGGCGCACGACTCCAACCTTCGGCTCGCTGGGCGCGCGGTCCTCGTCGAGCAACGGGATGAGGAACCGCTCCTCGCGCTCGATGTGCGCCCGCAGCAGCGCCTCGAGGCTGAACAGGTGGCAGCGAGTGTCAGCCTCCTGGTCGAACGCATCGTGCATGCGCAAAGCCTGATGATCGAGGCGGAGCCTGGCCGCCATCGCCCGAACCTGCCGATGATCGAACCGTGCCGCGCGCGTTGCCCATGGGGTGCCCGTCCGCGCGTCGATCTCCGGATACAGCCAGGACTCTTCCCACGCGATGTGGGGGTCGAGGGTCCGGTCCAGCCAGTCGAGTACCTCGAGCACGTCTGTGGCCCACTCCGGCGTCGCCCGGCGGCCGATCTCGCACGCCACATCGTGGATGCGATTGATCCCGCGGGCCAGGTCGCGGTGCTCGTGCTCCGCGAATGCCCAGACCGCCGGTGTCCCGCCTGCCTTCGTCGTCATCGCTCGAGACCTCGCTGCGGACCTGCATGGGGCTATGTCTGTGATCACCATCGCCCGTCTGGGACAGCCGGGACAGGGCCGTCGGTCACATCCATCCGGTCGCGATGGCCTGCCACCCGCGGGCCCTCGAGCTCGCCGTCACGAACGTGGCCATTCAGGGCGCCCGCGACCGATCGGAGAGACAGGAGGCCCTGTGTGGTCAGTTGTTGCGACGCCACTCCGCCGAGGGGCGTGGGGAGGTGGCAGTCAGCTCGCGAGGCGCTACCCAGGATCGAAGCGTCCGCATGTAGTTGACGCGCTCGAACGCGGAGGGGTTCTCCGCCGTGGCCTGGCTGGCGCTTCCCCTGAGCTGCCCGACCGATTCGTACTCATGATCGGTCATCCATTCTCGAAGCTCCTCCTCCACCGTGCCGACGTGCTGAGGGCCGTGGCGGAGCAGGGCCGACGTCATCATCACGACGTCGGCGCCGACCATGAGGCCCTTGACCACGTCGGTCCCGGTGTGGGCGCCGGAGGTCGCCGCGAGCGACACGTCGGGGCCGAGCTGTGGTCGCAGGATCGCGATCCAGCGCACCGGCAGCCGCATCTCCCATGGCTGGCTCAGCTCAAGCCGTGGCACGACCTCGAGCGCATCCAGGTCCAGATCCGGCTGGTAGAAGCGATTGAACAGGACCAGGCCGTCGGCCCCAGAAGCCGTCACGGCTGCCGCGAAGTTCGCGAAGGCCGAGTAGTACGGGCTCAGCTTGATCGCGAGCGGAATCGTGACCGATGCGCGGACGGCGGCGATCAGCTCGAGGTCCGCCGCCTCCATCTCCGCGGCGGTCCTGCGCGGATCGGCGGCGACGCGGTACAGGTTCAGCTCGAGCGCATCCGCTCCCGCATCCTGGATGCGCCGAGCACAGCGGACCCAGCCGCCGGCGGTGCTCGCGTTAAGGCTGGCGATGACCGGCACCGCAACCTGGGCCTTGACCTGCTCCAGTGACGCGAGGTAGCGGTCGGCCGTGCCAATGAACGCGTCGACAGCCGGGAAGTAATCGAGCGCCTCGGCGAAGTGTTCCGTGCCCTGCTCGAGCGAGCGGTTGAGCTCGATCTCCTCCGCCAGGATCTCTTCCTCGAAAAGCGATGGCAGGACGATCGCGCCCACGCCCGCGCGCTCCAGGAGCCTGGCCATAGCCGGCTCCCCGTTGTGGGGAGCCGCCGAAGCGACGATCGGCGACCGGAGCTCGAGCCCGAGGTAACGACTGCGGAGATCAACGGTCATGCCCCGTCCCTCTCGTGCTCGTAGCGGTAACCGGCGTCGCTCTCGACCTCGGGCACGATGTCGGGGTCAGGCCGATGGACATGCGGGACGGTCCGTTCGATACCTGCGAGCTGCTCGTAGTAGTGCCAACGCTCGTCGGCGTCGGACTGGGCCAGCGCCGCGAGCTCCGCGGCCCGTTCCGGATGTGTCCGCTGGAGGACGGCGAAGCGCGTCTCCGTTGCCACGAAGTCGGAGATCGGGATCGACGGGGCGGAGGAATCGAGCTTGAAGGGCTTGCCTCCTTCGATCTCCGAGGGACGGAAGCGGTAGAGCGGCCAATAACCGCTCTTTACCGCGTCCTTCTGGTGGGTCATCGACTTGCTCATGTCGATGCCGTGAGCGATGCAAGTGCTGTAGGCGATCACGAGCGACGGGCCGGGCCAGGCATCGGCCTCGAGCAACGCCTTCGTCGTCTGGAGGTCGTTGGCCCCCATGGCGACCTGGGCCACGAAGACGTTGCCGTATGAGCGCGCGATCGCGCCAAGGTCCTTCTTCGCCGTTCCCTTGCCCGCCGCGGCAAACTTCGCCACGGCTCCGCGCGGAGTGGCCTTGGACGCCTGGCCGCCCGTGTTCGAGTAGACCTCCGTGTCGAGCACCAATATGTTGACGTTGCGTCCGGACGAGAGGACCTGGTCAACACCGCCGAAGCCGATGTCGTACGCCCAGCCGTCCCCGCCGATGATCCAGACGCCCTGGCGGACGAGATCGCCAGCGAGGGCGAGCAGGTGGCGGGCGTCGGAGCGAGACGGGCCGTCCAGGCGGGCGAGCGCGTCGCGAAGCCGATTCACCCGCTCGCGCTGCAGCACGATGTCGGCCTCCGTGTCCTGGACGGCTCCAAGAAGCTCTGCGACGACCTCCGCGCCGAGCTCCGGGGCCAGGCGTTCGAGGAGCCGGCGGGCGTGGTCGGTCTGCGCGTCGAGCGCGAGCCGCATTCCGAGTCCGAACTCGGCGTTGTCCTCGAACAGCGAGTTGCTCCAGGCCGGGCCGCGGCCGGCCGCGTTGACCGTCCAGGGCGTTGTTGGCAGGTTGGCCCCGTAGATCGACGAGCAGCCCGTGGCGTTGGCCACGATCATCCGGTCACCGAAGAGCTGGCTGACCAACCGGATGTACGGCGTCTCGCCGCAACCCGCGCACGCACCGGAGAACTCGAAGAGCGGTTCCAGGATCTGGCTGCCCTTGACCGAGTCGAGCGGGATCAGGCTGCGATCGAGCGGCGGAATGGATTGGAAGAAGTCCCAGCGAGCCCGCTCCACGTCGCGGTGCTCGGCAACCGGCGCCATGTCGATCGCCTTATGGCTGGTGTCCGTCTTGCTCTTCGCCGGACAGACGTCGACGCACACGCCGCAGCCGGTGCAGTCGTCGGGGGCGACCTGGATCGTCAGCCGGTGGTCGAGCAGGTCGCGGGAACGGAACTCCTTGTGGAGGAAGTCGGCCGGTGCCGCCTCCACGGCCGCGGTGGGGAACACCTTCATCCGGATCGTCGCGTGCGGGCAGACCATCGCGCACTTGCCACAGTCGATGCAGATCGAGGGATCCCAGATCGGGATCATCTGGGCGATGGCCCGCTTCTCGTATTTCGCCGTTCCGGTCGGAAACGTGCCGTCGACCGGGAGCGCGCTCACCGGTAGCAGATCGCCGTCGCCGGCCATGAGCCGCGACGTGACCCGGGCGACGAAGTCGGGCACGTCGTCGGGCACGGGCGGGGTCGTGGGCAGGTCATTGCTGACGCTGCCGATCGAGACGTGCGAGAGGCGCTCCAGCGAGTGGTCGATGGCGGCGAAGTTGCGGGCGACGACCACCTCCCCCCGTTTCGCGTAGGTCTTCTCCACGAAGGCCTTGATCCGGGAGATCGCCTCATCCGCCGGCAGGATGCCCGCGAGCTGGAAGAAGCATGGCTGCATGACGGTGTTGATCCGGCCGCCCATGCCGGCCTCGTCGGCGACGGCCAGCGCGTCGATCACCCAGAAGTCGATCGCCTTGTCGATCAACAGCTGCTGGACGCCGCCCGGCAGGTGCTCCCAGACCTCGTCCGGCCCGTACGGGGCATTGAGGAGGAACGTGGCCCCGTGCTTGGCGTACTCGAGCACCTTCGTCTTGCCGAGCAGACCGAACTGGTGGCAGGCGACGAAGTCGGCGTCTTCGACGAGGTAGGTCGAGCGGATGGGCTGGGGCCCGAACCGCAGGTGCGACACAGTGATGGATCCTGACTTCTTGGAGTCGTACACGAAGTAGCCCTGTGCGAACAGGTCGGTGCTCTCACCGATGATCTTCACGGACGCCTTGTTTGCGCCGACCGTGCCGTCCGAGCCCAGCCCGAAGAACACGGCCTGGACCTCGCCCGCCGGGGGCGGGCGCCGGAAGTCCGTGTCGATCGGCAGGCTGAGGTGGGTCACGTCGTCGTAGATGCCGACCGTGAAATGGCGCTTGGGCCGTGCCGAAGCGAGCTCCTCGAAAATCGGCTTGATCATCGAGGGCGTCATCTCCTTCGAGGAGAGGCCGTAACGCCCGCCGAGGATGCGCGGCCCGGTCGCGAACGGCGGTGCCTCGCCGTCCAGCGCTTCGCTGAGGGCCGCCACGACCTCCAGGTAGAGCGGCTCGCCGACCGCGCCGGGCTCCTTCGTGCGATCCAGGACCGCGATTGCGCGGGTGGTCGACGGGAGCGCAGCGAGGATCTGCGCGGCCGGGAACGGCTGGAAGAGGCGGACTCGCACCATTCCGACTCGCTCGCCGGCGGCGATCAGCGTGTCGACGGTCTCCTCCACGGCGCCGGCGGCGGAGCCCATCACGATGACCACCCGGTCCGCGTCCGGTGCGCCGTGGTAGTCCGCCAGTCCGTACTGCCGACCGGTTCGTTCGGCGAGCTCGTCCATGACATCCCGGACGATCCCAGGCACGGCCAGGTGGAACGGGTTCGACGCCTCACGAGCCTGGAAGAAGACGTCCGGGTTCTGCGCCGTGCCCCGCACGACCGGAGCGTCGGGGGTCATGCCGCGCCCGCGGAAGGCGAGCACGTCGTCATCGCGTACCAGGGCCCGGATATCGTCGTCGTCCAGCACCGCGATCTTGTTGATCTCGTGCGACGTGCGGAAGCCGTCGAAGAAATGCAGGAACGGCACCCGGGCCCGCAGCGTCGCGGCATGCGCCACAAGGGCGAAGTCTTGCGCCTCCTGGACCGAGCTGGCGGCGAGCATCGCCCAGCCAGTCGTGCGGGCGTGCATCACGTCGCTGTGGTCGCCAAAGATCGACAGGGCGTGGGTGGCCACCGTGCGTGCCGCCACATGGATCACCGCCGGCGTCAGCTCGCCCGCGATCTTGAACATGTTGGGGACCATCAGGAGCAGGCCCTGGGATGCGGTGAACGTGGTCGCGAGCGCGCCCTTCTGGAGCGCGCCGTGCAGGGCGCCGGCCGCGCCCGCCTCCGACTGCATCTCGACGGTGTCCGGGACCTTGCCCCAGAGGTTGGGCCTTCCGGCCGCGGCCCAATCGTCGCAGTGCTCGGCCATCGGGGAAGCCGGGGTGATCGGGTAGATCGAGATCACCTCGCTCAGGGCGTAGGCCACGCGAGCGGCCGCCTCGTTGCCATCCAGACACTCGTAGCGCTGGTCCACGGGCGGACCTCCGTTCGGCGACCCAGTTGGTGGCGCGTTCGCGATCGGGCCGGCCCGACGTGCGCGGAGAGCCGGGAGCGGCATTATCCGTCACCCCTCCCTCTGATGTGCCGCGACCGGCATGGGCGCGGAAGCCTTCAGCTGAAACTCAAAGCCGACCGCGGGGTTCGAGCGAAGGGTCTCGGACCCCGTGGCGGCTCAGCTGGTCAGACCCGGCCCTTGGGCACCGTGTGCCAGTACGTCTTGTTGAACACGATCTTGCCCAGATGCCAGAGCTGGTTCGGCCTCGGTGGCCGTGGCGGATGCTCGTAGTCGAACTGGAGGAGCGTGCCCTTGCCGTCGCCGATCTCGAAGAAGCACATGACCCTGCCGAGGTAGTCGCCGTGCTTGTGATTCACCTCACGGCCCTGGATCGCGGCGACGATCCGTTCGGTGACGACCGGCGCCTCAAAGTGGGCCGTGGAGCCCGCCTTCGACAGCGGCAGGTCGGTCGCATCGCCGAGAGCGTAGATGTTGGGCCGGCCGCCCACCTGGAGGGTCGCGCGATCCGTCGGGAGCCAGCCGCCCGGCGCTGGCGCGAGACCGGAGTCGATCAGGAACTGCTGACCCTTATGCGGCGGGACGAGGATGAGGAGGTCGTAGGGAAGCTCCTCGCCCTCGAGGCTCTGGACGACCTTGCGCTCGGGATCGATCGCCTCGACGTTGAAGAACGTGTGAACCTCGATGCCCTTCGCCTCGAAGATGGGCGTCGCCATCTCGGACACGCTCTCGATCGTGAACGCACGCCCGATCGGCGAGCAGAAATGGACCTCGCTCTGATCGCGCAGGCCACGCTGGCGCAGCTCGCTCTCGATGAGGAACGAGACCTCGAGCGGCGCCGGCGGGCACTTGTAGGGCATCCCGGCGATCGCCACGACGATCCGCCCGCCCGTGAAGGCGTCGAGGGCGTGCCGGAGCTCGAGCGCCGCCTCGGCGCTGTAGAAGTGCTGGGCCTCAGAGTCGAAGTGCTCGATCGCCTCGGGGACGATCCGCGAACCGGTCGCCAGCACGAGGAAGTCGTAGGCGAGTCGCTCGCCATCCTTGAGATGGACGGTCTGGGTCGGCTCGTCGACCTTCTCGATCTCACCGATGACCAGGGCCACCCGCGAGTCGAGCAGGCCACGCTCCGGACGCTGCAGCTTTTCCGCGCGCTCGCCGCCCATCGCGATGTACATGAAGCCCGGCTGATAGGTGTGCTGGCCGGTCTGATCGACGACCGTGATCGTGATCTCGCCGGCCTTCACCTGGCGGCGGAGCTTCTTGACGAGGAGATTGGCTGTGAGGGTGCCCCCCACACCACCACCCAGGATGAGGATCCGCTTCATGGCCACTACCGCGCCTTCTCGACGATGATCTCGTCGTAGCCGTCGCGGGCCTCGAGTGCGACCAGCCGATGGCCGGCCTTGTCGATCCACTTCGGGATGTCGGACTTGGAGCCCTTATCCGAGGAATAGACGGCGATGACGTCGCCGACCTGTCCTTCGCGGATGGCCCGGATGAGCTCCATCAACGGTCCCGGGCAGAAGCTGCCACGGGCGTCGACGGTGCGCGAGGTGGCGACGGCGGTGTCAATCATGACGTAGTTCCTTCCTAGATGAAGACGGGGACGGAGTTCTCGGTGAGCATCCCGATGACCGTGGCGGCGCCGGCGGGCTCGCCCATGCCCTCGATCATGTCCTCCGGCTTGAGTCCGAACATGTCCATGGTCATCTGGCACGGGATGAACTCGACGCCCATCGCCTGGGCCGCCTCGAGGAGCTCCTTCGGGCTGGCCACGCCGTACTGCTTGGCCAGGCGGCGCATCATCCAGGGACCCATGCCGAGGAAGTTCATCTTCGAGAGCTTGCGATGGCTGATGCCCGGTCGTTGCATCGCCGAAAGCATCTTCTGCATCCAGTTCTCGCCGGTGATCCGCTTGGAGTCCTTGACGAAGACCTGGAGGCCCCAGAACGTCACGAAGACGCGGGTCCTGACGCCCATCGCGGCGCTGGTGGAGGCAAGGATCATCGTCGCCCAGACCTTCTCGAGGTCGCCGCTGTAGTCGATGATCAAGAGGTCCTTTGCCACCACCTGGCCGTCCTGATCGGAAGCTGCGACCGGGGCAGGCGCCTCAGTCGCGGTGGCGTCCTTCGGCCAGCCGTCGACGGCGGTGATCGCCTCGGCGAGCCTGTCGACGGGCGCGAGTGTCTCGGTGGTCACGGCGGGCCTCACTTCCGGCGAATGACGAAGCGGTAGACCGCGCCGTCCGATGTCTGCTCGATGAGTTCGTTGCCAGTCGCGCGGCACCAGGCCGCGACGTCCTTGATCGATCCGACGTCGGTGGCGAGCAGCTCCACGACGGCGCCCGATGGGATGGCCTTGACGGCCTGGGCGGTCTTCACGATTGGCATCGGGCAGGACAGCCCGCGGGCATCGATCGTCTGGGTGATCTCGAGAAGTGGCATTGAGAGTCTCCTTTCCTGGTTGACGACTAGATGAAGACGACCTGGCCCTCGCCGGCATTCAGGTAGAAGGCGGTCACGCCTTCGACCCCGTCGACGAGCGGGTCGAGATCGGTCGATTCGAGATGGAGCAGGTCCATCGACAGGGAGCACGCCTGGATGTCGACGGCGCCGAGGTCCTTGGCCTGGCGCAGGGTCTCGGCCCACGTCGCCTGGCCCTCCTCGGCCAGCGCATCGACGGCGATTCGACCGGCCGTGCCCGCCTCCGGTGCCAGGCCATGGTCCTCGCCGATCTTCGCGGCACGGAACGCATCGAGGGCCCAGTACTGCAGGAAGATGTTGACCGGCTTGCCCAGAGCGGCGGCGCCGGCGGTAAGGACCGCTGCGGCCTGGAGCTTGTCATCGGTGCCGGAAAAGAGGACCAGGTTCAGGGGCTCGTCCATCGGGATCACCTCGTGGCTGTCATGCGCTTTGTGGTTGTGGGTTGACGGGTCGCGGACGACTCGGTCGCGACGTCGGACGCGGTCGACAGGTCCGCGAGGCGACGGAGCCGGCGTTCGAGGACGCCGCGCATGATCCCGCAGGCGGTCATGACGTCTGGGTCGGCGAGTCGATAGCGGACCTCACGCCCATCGCGCTCCGCATCGACGATTCCCGCGGCGCGGAGCACGGCCAGGTGCTGTGAGACATTCGGCTGCGTGGCCCCGATGGCCTCGGCCAGGCGGCCGACCTCGATCGGACCACGCGCGAGCGCGTGCAGGATCTCGAGCCGGCGCGGGCTGGCGAGGGTCTTGAGGACTTCGGCCTGGAGGATCGTGATCTCGTCCATGCCCTGACTATCGACATATGCGCAGGCGCTGATGAGTGCCGGCTGGCCCGCGAGCGGGGGCCACAAGTCACGAGCCTTCGGGCCTGTCGGGTTCGATTCAGATGGTCCGGTTCGCGATGGCGATATGGCACGAAGTCCACGCCACAAGGCCCGAGCGCGGAACGGCGCGGCCTGGGCCTGCTGCATGCCGAGGACGGGCCGAACCGCGCCTGCACTCGCCAGCGGCGGAGCGTGAGCCAGCCTGAGGCTGGGTCAGGCAGCGGCGGACGCCACCCGTCCAGCGGTAGCCTTGCTGCCGTCCGGCCCGGCGAGCACGTACGCGATCATCGCCACCAGTCCGAAGCTCAGCAGTCCGAGCACGAGCAGGATGATGAACCACGTCTTGCCCTCGAGCTGCGACGTATTCAGCAGGGCCCCGATCCACGACACCAGGCCGCCGATGAAGCCGCCGATCACGGCCAAGGCGGCAACGATGCCGAGCCCGACCATTCCCCACGCGTACGGCGTCGCATGTATGCCGGTGACATCCGGCCCGCTCATCACGAACGCGCCATTGGCGTATGCGAACCACACCGCCGCGAACGCCAGGACGACTCCGGCGACGACAGCAATCACGCTGCCCACAAAGAGTCTCGTCACTGTTCCCTTCGACATCGCTCCATCCTCCTATTAGGACTCTCGTTCTGTCTCGTGCCGAGATGAGACCGCCCGCTCTGGGCCCACGCCGATAAGCGCCGCCCGACCGCGAGCGATCGTGTTGTCGACCGCCGCGTTTACCGTGACGGACGTGGTCTGGATGTCGATCCAAGGGCACGATTCGTCGGCCCATTGGACCGTGTACCGGCCCGGGGCAAGCACCCCGGCGAAGCGCCTCCACTCGCTCGAGTGGCCGGTCCAGCCGATCTTTGGCCCCTTCGACTTGTAGCGCTGCGCCTCGCAGCTAACCGGGAAGTCCGTCTGCGGGTCGAACGCGACGGTGATGGGGATGTCACCTTCCGGACCCGGAACGATGAGCCGGGCAGTGTCGGCGTCGACCGCCTCCCAGCGGACGTCCTCACGCTTTTCCCAGGCGGATGGGAAGGTGAGGGCCTCGCCCCACAGGGCGATCAGCGCACCCTGGTCGAACTCGACGCCGGTCTGGACGGATGGGCCGACCTTCATCAGGCCTTGTCCATCGACGTACGCATCCAGGCCGAAGCGGAAGGACAGCCGTCCACGGCCAATGCGGATTTCGTGGACGAACTCGCGGCCGAGCCGATGAGCCATCCGGATCTCCAGAGGCATCCGGGGCATCCCTGGTCGCCGCATCCACGCCGTCGTCTCGATCAAGACCGTCTCGACGGTTGCTTGGCCGTCCTTCATGGCCTCTGCGCGGAATCGGGCGACGGGCCTCGGCAGGTCGCGCGCGCTGGGCGGGCTCGAGGCGAGTTCGATTGGTAGTCCGATCGTCATGGCGACTCTTCGCTAGCGCTCATTGGTCTCCGCGAGGACCCGGGACATCAGACCGGCAAAGGTTGCCGGCTCCTCGAACGGCGGCCGGTGACCCGAGTGCTCAAAGATGACCCGCTCCTTCGATGGCGCCTGCAGCAGGTCGAACCACTCGTTCGCCGGCACCGCGCGACCGCGGGCCTCGTGGGCGCCGAGCACCATGTAAACCGGAATCTCGATTTCCGGGACGTCGCGCCGGAAGTCGAGGTTGTGCAACTGCGGGTAGAGCACCGAGAAGGTGTCGAGGAATGACCGCAGGCCGTTGAGCTTGTCCATGAGCGAGTTCTCGGGGACGAACAGGTTGAACGGCAGTTCCTTGCCAGAATCCAACTCGGGATACGGGTTCCATTCATGCTCGTACGAGAGGGCGGTCTCATAGGCGAGGAGGTCCTGATACGGCGGTGGACCGTTCGCCCGCAACTGCGCGACGAGGTCGGTGTTGCCCGACTGTTCCGCCCAGGCGAGCGAGTCCTCATAGAACATCGTGTCGGTCGCGACGGGGCTGACCATTTGCCCTGT
>Ga0184612_10000846_pt1 | contig 14535 bp, 12 predicted proteins | sample PLM3_60_coex_FD_133163 | JGI IMG/M metagenome (GOLD analysis project Ga0184612, IMG submission 133163) | Groundwater sediment microbial communities from an aquifer in East River, Colorado, USA - PLM3_60_coex | ecosystem: Environmental > Terrestrial > Soil > Riparian zone | place: USA: East... | reverse complement strand
CTACGTTATCTACGGCCCGGACCTGCGCATCGCTTATGCCGCGACTACTTTCACTACCCGCCGGTCGATAATCGCCAAGCGCGGGCCGGTGATCGGTCGCTTCATGCGCGCCATGGCCGAGGCCGCCAAGATCATGCACACGGACAAGGAGTACATTTACAAGATTCTGGGGAAATATCTCCGCATCGACGACCGCAAGCTTTTGGAGTCGAGTTACAACGTCGAAATCAAAGCCTTGGAGCCGAGGTTAACGATCAAGCTCGAGGGTATCCAGTCGACCTTGGAAGAAATCGCGCCCGTGGACCCACGCGCCAAGAACGTCAAACCTCAAGAGATGATTGACACCCGTTATCTCGACGAGATGGAGAGAAGCGGTTTCATGGATCAGATCTGGGCGGGAAGGAAATAGACGGGGAGAAAAGGAGAGAAGGAGACAGGGAGACGGGGAGAAAAGGAGAGACAGGAGAATTGTTATGAGCGAACTATTGAACCGTGACGATGATGCGAAGCGTTTGGCGCTTAGCCAGAAGGGAGGAATTGTCCTTACTTGCCCAAAACCTTTTTCAACCTTTCGATAGTTTCCGGCCGCTGCGACATCATTTCTTTGGCCAAGGTCTCCATTTCCTCACCGGACGTGTACTCGGCGTCGAGTTTTTTGCTTTTCACTTCTTCCAAGAACGCCGGATCCTTTAGAGTCTTCTGGAAGGCCTCACGCAGAATCTTGACATGTTCCGCGCGCATGCCGGGCGGACCCATGTACGGGCGTTGAAAGATTTCCGAGGCCGTCACCAACATGGCGACTCGACGTCCGATCTCGGGAGTCTTATATTTTTCCATCAACTCATTGAGGGTCTGCACATCGGCCAACCGGCTATCTCTTTTTTGGCCGAGCTGGACGATGGCGCGTACGAAGCCGGTTTTCCGCCAGGTATGAAACGGTTCGCGACCGAAAAACGCGGTAGTACTGAACGCCCGGCATTGCACCTCGCCTCTCTCAACTGCCAAATCAACTTCGTTGCCGCCCTTGTATCCTGTGATCACGTTGAACTTTGCGCCGATCGTCTCCTCTAACAGTTTTGGCACCATGTATCCGGTCGTGCCGGTGCCCGTGGCGCCGCATTTGGGCGGCTCCTTGGCATCGCGTACGTCTTCCATCGTTTTGAAGGGAGCGTCAGAGCGCATGTACAGCAAGTCGGTAGTGCGCGAAGCATTGCCGATCCAGGCGAACTTTGCCCAGTCAAATTTGATCTCGGGCCTGCCGATGAGTTGGTCGATGTAAAGATTAGGGTTGGGAGCGAGCAAAGTCAGACCGTCGGGTTTGGCGACAGTGTAAACGAAATTCGCGGCAACAATATGGCCTGCGCCGGTCATGTTCTGCACCACAATATTCGGATTGCCAGGAATATTCTTTCCCATATGCGTCGCGATCATGCGCGCATAAATATCGAAAAGGTCACCGGCCTGGCTGCCCGTAATAATCGTGATTGTCTTGCCCTGATAATAAGAAGTCTGCGCGGCGGCATGGGTAACAGACCCAAACAATATTAAAGTTAAACCAAAAAATGCTTTGCTCATTTTTGATCCTCTTTGTTTTCGTCCTTCTCTAGGGTGTTGTTTTATGATGAGTTGCATTTCATGCGTTGACCAATGGCGCCACCTTTTCCTGAAACAGGACAAGCTGATCAGACTCAGCTGAGATAGGCCATAGAAAGATTCGTTGAACGCCGGCCAACTGGTAAGCCGCGAGTTTTTCTGCACAAGCTTCCGGTGAACCCACTAAAAGCCGTTCCGAGAGCTGGTCGAAAGGAAGTTTCAGCATAGCCCCGAGGACCTCTGACAAAACACGATTTACCTTCGTCCGATCTTCTGTAACGAACATGAACATTGTAACCAGGGCGTTCGGGAAGCTCTCCGGATCCTTGCCCATAGTTTTTAGATTGTCCCGGAGTTTGCCTAACCCAACCTTGAATTGATCGGGCGTCGTGTTATAGGCGGAGGCTAGCCATCCATCGGCGAGTCGAGCGACTCGCCGCAAGCCAGCGTCCGAACCCCAACTGCCGATCCAAATCGGCGGAGTTGGTCTCTGGAGCGGCTTGGGCTCGAGCTCAATGTCGGCATTGGAGTAAAAACGTCCAGTAAAGCGGGCTCCATCGACACTCCACAGAGCGCGCAGAAACTGGACCGCTTCATCAAACCTCTTCCAGCGCTCTTCGTAGTTCATACCGACAATGTCATAGTCGCGCGCCGAGGAACCCGGTCCCAAACCGACGAATAGTCGCCCGTTGGAAAGAATATCTATGGCGGCCAGCGTCTTAGCCAATGGCACCGGGCCACGTACAATTGGCAGGGTCACGCTCGTACCGACTGCCATGCTTCCGCTTTGAGAGAGCACGGCTGCAAGAGCGGTCGGCGCATCGAGCCACGGCCGAGAGTAGATCAGGTGGTCGTTGGTCGAAACCGCTTTGAAGCCCAGTTCGGCAGCGGTTTTCACGTATGCCGCCAACCGCTCCAATGAAAAGCGTTGGAATCCGAAGTCAATGACTGGAAGATGCACACCGTAATCCAATGCCATCGTCTCCTTTCAAACACACCGCGCTCGTCTATATGGAATCAAGAAGGAAAGATTACTTCTCGCTTTTGATCCTTGAACCGGCTTCTCTACGGCCAAAAGCACAGCGGCGCACGAGAGCGTGCGCCGCTGGTTTGAATATTCTTTATCGATGACCTGCTAGGCCTGTTGCACCGCCGTTAACTTCCACGGGTTAGGGCCCACGGGACGGGTAAAGGTCCAATATTCGTTGAATTCAATCGGTTCAGAGTTGTTGCCGGAAATTACGGCGCCGCTCTTTGCATCGACTGTATAGTCGACAAGATTGGCGTGGAGGCGAACGGTAATATAGTCCTGGCCGTTTTCCGTCCATGCTTCGGTGATTTCGCTTTCTCGAAGGGCGATATTTTCCATTTTGTTCTGCTGACCGCGAGCCCGTAGGTCGTTCAGCTCCTGCTCCCATGTTTGCATCAACTCGGAGCCACACAAGGAACGCAGACCGGCCGTATCCTGCTTGTTCCACGCGCCCTGAACTTTGAAAAAAGTATCCTGCGCGGTTTTTAGGAATTGATTCGGATCAAAGCTTCGGTCCATCATCGTGAGGGACCGGTAATCGATATCATTATTGATCGCCGGCGCTTCTTGAACAGGAGTGTATTGGGGAGAGTAATCTTGGGTGTTTTGGTACTGCGTGGTGCCGTAACTCGTAGCGGCCGCAGGTCGAAGAAACTTGCGGTAGAGGAAATAGCCCAGACCCGCAAGCAGCAGGATCTCCACCATACCGAAGCCGCTGCCGCCCAGACCGCCAACACCCCCGAAGCCGCCACCGTGAGCTAAACCGGAAAAAAGCATAGAGCCCAGAAATCCGCCCAAGACTGCCGTGCCAAGTCCGCGCATGAAGCCGCCGGACTGCCCGAAACCGCCGGCTTGCTGCGGCGGCGGAGCTGCTTCTCGTCTCGGTTGGGACGGTTGAGTGGGCTTGCTCGGAGACTGGTAACTTCTAGAACCGCGAAAGCCGCCTGAACGGCCGCCGCCTGCGCGAGCGTCGACGTAACTCTCTAGAACAATCTGCGATAATCCGACAAAGGCGAATAAGCTAATCGCCATAAGGGTTATTCTACGTTTCGATATCGCCATAAGAATTTGCCTCCTTGGGTCAAATCGAACTGCAATCCTGGGAAGCTTAGCTCAAAGAGGTCGGTCAATCAATCCAAGCCCCATAGAATGATTTGACGCCGGGACACCGTTTCTCGTATGAGTAGTCTGTTTCCAATACCGGATGTTTGCCAAATTCTCAGCGACTGCTGAGCGAAGGAGGACAAATATGTCGGGCAGATTTTGGCTTATCGTTTGGATCGCTGCTCCCCTGATGATCGCTCTCGATGGCACTCCGACACTCGCCCAAACCAAAATCACCATCGGTGTCGCCGCGATGAGCCCGCGCACGATTCCTTTGCTCCTCGCGCAGGAGCAAGGACTCTTCGCGAAACAGGGGATCGAAGCGCGCATCGTCTTAATCAAGGGCGCGCCGATCTTGGTCGCCAGTCTCATCTCCGGGGATCTCGAAGTCGGATACACCGGCGGCACATCGGTGCTCGGCGCGGCGGCGCAAGGGCCATACTTAAAAATTCTCTCGTCTATCTCCAGCAAGCTCACTCATACGATGCTCGCCAATCCGAGTTTCAAGTCCGCCGAGCAATTGCGCGGCAAACGCTTCGGCATCCAGAGCATGGGCGGCACCACCTGGATGCACACGATCCTGGGCCTCGAACATGTCGGTCTCGACGTCAAACGGGACAATATCAGTATACTGATGATCGGCGACTCGGTGCTGATCGGCCAGGCGCTCGAGGCCGGCCGGGTCGACGCCGCGGTGCTCGACGGCGCGCTGGCGCGCCGGCTGATCAATAAGGGCTTCTCGGTCATCGTCGATCTCACTCCGTTCAATATTCCCATGGTCAATCAGGCCGTCGTAGTGGCCCCCGATTTCGTGCAAAAACGCGGCGAGCTCGCCGAACGGATTCTTATGGTGCTGGTGGATAGCCTAGCGTTTACGTTGGCGCCGGTGAATAAAAGTATCGTCGTTAGAACCATAATGCGCCGGCTGCAGATCGACGACCCAAAGGTCGGCGAAGAAGGTTATCAGGATCTCATGACGAGCATCGAGCGCAAGCCGTTCCCTTCGCTCGAAGGCCTGCGCAATATTCGCCGGCTCATGGCGACGCAGAATCCCAAAGCGGCGAACGTCAAGGTCGAAGATCTGATCGACGCGCGGATTATCCGCAAGCTCGATGAGAACGGTTACATGGACAAGGTCGCTGCGACCTACGGCGTAAAATAGGTAACGGAAACGAGAAAAGTTACCCAACTAGGAAAGTTTCTAACCGCAGAGTACCTAGCGCGGCAAAAGCCGCAACCAAAAATGAAACAAAAAATGAAACAAAACGGAAAACCGACTTTCAGCACGAAGGTCTCGGAACCCCCACCTCTTTCCTCCCCCGCGCCGCGCGGGGGAGGATGAAGGAGGGGGAACTTCAAACCATGGAAGCGGTTTGTGGTGAGAAAGTCTTTCGTCGAATGGCGTATCCGTGATAATCGACCGCCTGAAAAATTTGCGCAAGCAGCGAAAACTTTAACGTTGCAAAGGTCGTCGACATTTTCTTACGGACCGCTGCTGTTCGCCTGAGCGATAGGCGCGTCGCGCGCAGCGCTTCTGTTCCATTCCCACAACACGACTATGAGACCGAGGGTAACACCGACAGCGTCGATGATAAGCCAGACGCCGCTCCACGAAGGAATGAGCAGGAGCAGGCTCGCCACCCAAAAAAGACCGCGCTTTGCCCAATTCAACGGCCGGAACAGATATCCCGCGCACCCGATGCCGAGAAGGATCACGCCGACCGACGCCGTGACTATAGCCACGATGATCTCCTCAGCCGTGCCCTGGAGAATCAAGGCCGGATGGACGGCGAACACGAAGGGGACCACGTAAGCGGCGATGCCCAATCTCATACCGGTCCAGCCCGTTTTCCAGAAATCCGAGTGAGCAATAGCAGCCGCCGTGTAAGTGGCGAGACAGTCAGGTGGTGTGATCAGGGAAAGCATGCCGAAGTAAAAGAGAAAGAGGTGGGCCGCGAGCGGAACGATGCCAAGCTGAGTGAGGGCAGGCCCGACTAGGACAGCCAGAGTGATGTACACGACCGTGGTGGGTAGTGACATCCCGAGGAGGATGCAGACGACCGCTGTGAGAGCCAGGAGAAACAAAACGTTCCCGCCAGTGACCGTCACCAGGAGGAGCGAGAGCTTAAAAGTAAGCCCTGAAAGTTGCAGCGAGCCGATCACGAGGCCGGCCAGCGCCGTAACAACGACTATATCCAGAAGAGTCTGACCGGTTTCCTCAATGCTGGCGAGTATTGCGCGAAACGTCGGCCGCGTCTCTTTCTGGAGCGCGCCGACAAGAAAAGTCGAAATGACGGCCACCATCCCAGCTTTACCCGCTTCCCAGTTGGCGATCATTAGAGTGTAGATCAGGAGCGAAAGCGGAATGACAAAAACCCAGCCGCGGCGCATCGTCGTCCGGAATTTTGGAATTTGCTCGGTGGGCAATCCGACGAGGCCATGCTTCGCCGCTTCTAGGTCTACCTGCGTGAAGAGGGCCAAGTAATAGAGGCAAGCAGGAACTGCGGCGGCCAGCGCCACTTGGCCATAGGAGATATTGAGAAATTCGGCGATGAGAAAAGCCGCAGCGCCCATCACCGGCGGCATGATCTGCCCACCGTTTGACGCTACGGCCTCGATGGCGGCCGCTACATGGGCGGGATAGCCGGTGCGTTTCATCATCGGGATAGTGATGGCGCCGTCGACGGCCACATTGGCGACCGCGCTTCCCGAGACGGTGCCAAAGAGGGCGGAGGAAACTACGGAGACCTTGGCGGCGCCGCCGCGATAGCGCCCCATAACTTTCAGGGCCAGATCCGTCAGGAACTTGTCTCCTCCCACGGCATAAAGCGCTCGGCCAAAGAAGATGAATGCCACGATGACGCTTGCGGCCACGTTCAAGGGAAGGCCAAGGATGCCGCTGGCGTCGAGATAAACGTAGCTGGCGATGCGCTCCCAGGAAGAGCCTTTGGCATAAAGCAGTCCAGGAAACAGATACGCGAACTTGGCGTAGAGAATGCAGGGCAGAGCGCACCACACCAGACCCCATCCGGCGATGCGGCGAGTTGCTTCGAGGATCAAAAGGATAGCTAGTCCGCCCAAAAGCCAGCGGTCCGGGGACAAAACACCGAGCCGATAGGCGATGGTGGGATACAGGATGGTGACATAGAGGCCAACGAGAAAACCGCCTCCCGCAAGCAGCCAGTCATACCAAGGCACACTATCGCCGCGCTCGTTGCGTCGCGCCTTTACTCCCAGGAAGATGCTCCCTAATCCGAGGGCTAAGAAGAGACCAAGGTACTGTTCTTTGAAGAAAGCTACGGTAAAGCTGTGATGGATCTCCAAGGCCCAGACGGCGCCTAGGAGCGTCAGAGCGTAGAGAAGTCCCCTCAGGAGCACTTCGGGTGATCCACTGAGTGTCCTGAACTTCGAGGTGAGGATATAATCGTCACTCATTGCCGTTCAAACAGTTCAAATCGTTCAAGGGTTCAAGTCGTTCGAATCGATCAAGAAGTTCAAACCGTTCGATCCGTGCCCGGAACGGGTTTCGTGTTTGCGTTGCTCTGCCCTCGCCGCTGCCATCGATGCAACACTACGGGTTCAGAGCGAGCAGCTTCTGTTGCGCCTGATCCATCTCTTTTTTCCAAATTCCCTTCTCCTGGTAGAATTTGATCGCTGCCGGATGGTAAGGCAACGTCACGTCGTCGGACGCCGCGCGATCGCGCGTCCATTCCTTGAATCCCGGGTGCATCGGCGGCAGCTTCTCTGCGTTGTCCCAGATCGCCTTCAGAATGGCAGTCACCAACTGATCGGAGGCCGCTTTATGGGTGGCGAAGTGGATGTCGTAAGCAACTGTGCAGGTATCCTCGACTACCGCAGCGGCGCCTCCGGCCTTGATGATCCTCGTGTAGTAGCCCGGAACTGCTTGACGCACGCGCCGATCACCTTCCGGTGAGCAGTCAAGAGAGAGGTGCCGAACCCCAACGGACGCATCGGCTTCTCTGATCTTCGCCATGTTCAGGGCGCCTGTGGTGACGTCAGCGCGCCCTTGAACCAGAGCGTCGATGCCGTCGTTGACCGCGGGCACCGGAACGACCTTGACGTCTTTCCAAGAGAGCCCTCCGTTCGCCAACTGCCCGAACATGTTAAACCAGACCGCCTGATGGGCGGGATACTCGCCGGTCACCCGCTTTCCCTTAATCTCTTGGACGCTTTTCAAAGGCGAGTCCTTCTTGACCAGCAGTCCGATGATCAACGGCGCCCCACGCATCACGAGCCGGGTATTGGGAGAGTGGGGGAAGTCGTTTTTCCCGCCGACCTTGAGCCTTTGTGGTCCCTGGTAGGCCATCCCCATGTCCACTCCGTTCACGATCCCGAAGTCCAGCTCGCCGTTGTTAAGAAGCGGAAGAAAGGTGCTGGTTCCCGTGTACGGTTGGACCGTTGTCTGAACCGGCCCTGCTTCACTGGCGACTTTTGCCAGCCCGCCCGCCAGCGCGTAGAAGACTGTGCCCGGCGTGTTGGTCCCGATGACAGCCGACTTGGGCAACTGAGCCCATGTCGTTTGCAACAGGAGAATCGTCAGTAAAAAAATCATTCCGGCAAGAGTTTTTGGTAACATTCATTCCTCCATGAGTTGAAATTAAGGATTCAGCGCAAGAAGCTTCTTCTGCGCTTCGTCCATGTTAGCAGACCAAACCTTCTGATCCTTGTAGAACTGCACCGCCGCCGGATGATACGGCATGGTGACATCGGGGGCAACCGCGCGATCCCGCGTCCACTCTTTGAAGATGGGGTGCACGGGGGAAAGTTTCTCTAAATTATCCCAGATCGCTTTGAGGGAGCCCGCGACAACTTGATCCACAGCAGCTTTGTGAGTGGAGAGATATATGTCATAGGCGATCACACAGGTATCCTCCACAATGGCCAAGGCTGACCCAGCTTTCATAAGTCGCGTGTAATATCCGGGTACGGCCCGGCCCAAGCGCTGCTCACCCTGGGACGAACAATCGCTGGAGAGGTGGCGCACACCCACCGTGCTGTCCGCCTCCCGAACCTTTGCAGAGTTGAGGGCGTGCATGGTCACGTCGGCCCGTCCCTGGAGGAGGGCATCTACGCCTTCGTTGGCGGCCGGCACCGGCACTACTTTCACATCGGACCAGGTGAGGCCCGCCGTGGCCAGATGGCCGAAGAGGTTGTACCAGACGGCGAGCTGAGCCGGGTATTCTCCGGTGACCCGTTTACCTTTAACGTCATGAACCGATTTGAGCGATGAATCCTTCCGCACCAGGAGGCCCACCAGCAGGGGCGCGCCGCGCATCACGAGGCGAGCGTTGGGCGTATGGGCATAGGGGTTGCGGCCGCCGATCTTCAGCCGCTCCGGCCCTTGATACGAGAGGGCCATGTCCACGGCGTTGTTGACGCCGAAATCGATTTCTCCGCTATTCAAAAGTGGTAGGAACGTGCTGGTGCCGGTGTACGGCTGGACAGTCATCTGGAAGGACGTGCCCTCGCTGACGACTTTGGAAAAGGCGCTGGCCACGGCGTAGAAGACGGTACCCGCCGGATTCGAGCCAATCGTGACAGCGCGGGGAGATTGCTGCGCCAGTGCAGCGCCACCGATGAGAAGTGTCATCGCCACGTTCGCAGCCAGAATGAGATTGCCTATCGCTCTTCGCTTGAGCATCGGTAAGCTCCTTGTTCCCTTCCTTCGTTCTCGACTTTGAGTTGACCCGGGACGCGAAACACGAGACCCCGAGACGGCTGGTGATTCTAATTCAGCGCCAGCAGCTTCTTCTGCGTCTCGTCCATTTTCGCGGACCAGGCCCCTTTTTCTTTATAGAACTCAACGGCTGCCGGATGATACGGGATCGTTACGTCGGCCGAGGCCCCGCGTTCGCGTGTCCAGTCTTTGAATTGCGGGTGCAAGGGAGGAAGTTTCTCGACATTGTCCCAGAGAGCTTTCAAGGTAGCTTGAACGGCTTGACCCGAAAGCGCTTTGTGACCCACGAGGTAAATGTCATAGGATTGAACGCAGGTATCGCCAACGATTCCCGTGGACGAACCGGACTTGAGAGTGGTGAGATAGTAACCGGGAACCGCCTTTTTGATGCGCTCTTCGCCCTGAGGGGAACAGTCCAGAGAAACGTAGCGCACACCAACCGCGGCATCGGCTTCTTTTATTTTCGCAGAGCCGACCGCGTGATTGCTCACATCAGCCCGTCCCTGAATGAGGGCATCGATTCCCTCATTGACGGCAGGTACTGGCACGACTTTGACATCTTCCCAGCTCAATCCTCCGCTGGCTAAGCTGCCGAACACGCTATACCACACTGCCAGGTGAGCCGGATATTCGCCAGTGACTCGTTTCCCCTTAACTTCATGGACCGTCTTGATCCCGGTATCCTTCCTGGTCACGAGGCTTGCCGTCAGCGGTGATCCGCGCATCAACAGCCTCGTATTAGGGACATGGGGAAAGGGGTTTCGACCGCCGATTTTAAACCGAGCCGGCCCCTGGTAGGCGAGTCCCATATCAACTGCGTTGACGACCCCGAGGTCGAGCTCACCGTTGTCGATGAGCGGCAAGAAGGTGCTCGTGCCAGTGTAAGGCTGAACCACCGCTTGAAAGGGCGCGGCGCCGCTTATCACGTTGGCTAACCCGCCGGCTAGTGCATAGAAGACAGTCCCGGCCGGATTCGTGCCGACGGTCACTGACTTGGGCGGCTGCTGCGCCTGCACATCGCGGACCCCGAGCAGGAATAGCACCAGCATAACACCAATCGAGAAAGTGCGTACGTGGTACCGCTTAATCATAAGCCCTCCTATCTCCAGGTTGCACAGCCCGTGGAAATTTTGCCGATTGTTTGGTTGCGCTTTTCATTACTCCATTATTCCATCACTCCAGTACTCCAGTCTGCACTTACTTTCATGCTCTTCAGGGATTCAATGCCAGCAGCTTTTTCTGCGTCTCATCCATCTTGGCAGACCACACCTTCTGATCCTTATAGAACTGCACCGCCGCTGGATGGTAGGGCAACGTCACATCGGCAGAGGCCGCGCGTTCGCGAGTCCAGTCTTTGAAGTTCGCGTGCAAGGGAGGAAGCTTATCGACATTGTCCCAAATAGATTTGAGCGCAGCTTGAACGACTTGACCCGGCAGCGCTTTGTGACCGACGAGGTAAATGTCATAAGTGAGAACGCAAGTGTCGCCGACAACGCCCGTGGATGAACCCGACTTGACTGTGGTGACATAATAGCCTGGAACCGCCCTTTTGACTCGCTCTTCTCCCTGAGGGGAACAATCTAGTGAAACGAACCGGACGCCGACGGAAGCGTCCGCTTCCTTGATCTTGGCGGCTCCAATGGCATGATTGCTCACATCCGCCCGTCCTTGAACCACCGCATCGACACCCTCGTTGACCGCGGGGACGGGTACGACTTTAACATCATCCCAGGTCAGCCCCCCGCTCGCGAGCCCCGTGAAGATATGGTACCAGATCGCTATGTTAGCCGGATATTCTCCGGTCACCCGCTTCCCCCTAACATCGTGGACTGTCTTGATGGTCGAGTCCTTCTTGACTACAAGGCTTACCGACAACGGCGAGCCGCGCATGATTAATCTTGTGTTTGGAACATGCGGCAGCGGATTTCGGCCGCCGACTTTAAACCGGGCCGCCCCCTGGTAGGCGAGGTTCATTTCCACGGCGTTAATGATACCAAAATCGATCTCGCCGTTGTCGAGCAGAGGTAGGAAGGTGCTAGTGCCGGTGTAGGGCTGAATCACTGCCTGAAACGGCGCGGCGCTGCTTATGACACTGGCCAGGCCGCCGGCTAGGGCATAGAAGACAGTCCCAGCCGGGTTCGTTCCGACCGTCACTGACTTGGGCGGTTGCTGGGCGTGCGCCTTGCCCGCCAGGAACTGGAGTGCGACGAAGACTGTGGCAACGACGAGCCATCGCGGATTCCATCGGGCATTCATCGTAAGTCCTCCTATGGGGCGGTGAATCTAGTCTCACCGCTTACACGGTGTCAACGGTCATGAAGCTTCGTTTTTGACTGGGTTCGGCAGAGATCCTTCACGGAGCTTGTCCTGAGACTTCTCGCGAAGTGTACTCTGAGCAGCACGAGATCCTTCGCGTTGCTCAGGATGACTACGCCGCGAGGGCTCAGAGTGATAGTCGAAGGATTCAGGATGCCGACTCTTTCGAGTGTCATTTTCCCCACAGTTCCTTGGTGGCTATGCGCGCGCCTTCGGCCATGGCGCCGAACTTCGCCCAGGCGATCTGCGGATCACCGACGCGCGGGCCGAGGCCGCAATCCGTCCCTGCCATGACGTTTTCCCGGCCGACGATCTTGGCATAGCGCACCAGCCGGTCGGCAATCGCCTGTGGGTGCTCGACGATGTCGGTGGCGTGGCCGACGACGCCGGGCACGAGGACCTTTCCTTCGGGTAGTTTCACTTCTTGCCAAACTCGCCACTCGTGCTCGTGGCGCGGGTTGGCTGCTTCGATAGAAATGGTATCGGCCCGCACTTTCAAAATCAGATCGATGATGTCTCTGAGTGGAATGTCGTACTTGTGCGGGCCATGGTAGCTGCCCCAACAGGTATGAAAGCGAACTCTGTCGGGTGAAATATCTCTCAGGCCGTGGTTGAGCGCGTCGACGCGCAGTTCGGCGTACTTGCGATATTCCGGCACGGACAGGCGCGACATGAACTGCCAACCGTCGGGCAGATCGGGATCGTCGATCTGGAGCAAGAAACCGGCGTCGACGATGGTCTTGTATTCTTCGTGCATGGCATCGGCAATGGCGAATAAATACGCTTCATCGTTGGAGTAGTAGTCGTTCTTCATCCAGTGTTCGATGGTGCCGGGCGCGATGGCGGGAAGGAAAGCTTCCTCGTACTTCTGTCCCTGGAGGCCGGATTTGAAATCGTTGATTTCCTGTTGCAACCCTTCTTGACCGACATATTTGAGCGGTCCGTTGCAGAAAACTCGCTTGATATTGTCACCGCGGTTGGCGCCGCTCCGCTTGTTGAAGTAATCGCCAAACTCCACCATGTCGCGGGCGAAAATCGTCGAGGCGCGATCCTCCGGCTTCACTTCCCGTTCGATGAAGCCAGAGAGACGCTCGCGCGCATAGCGGGAAAAATTGGATTTGCCGACTTCGCCGTCGTTGATGATATCAAGGCCGCAGTCGAGCTGCTTCTTGACGATCTGTGCGACCACCTCGTGTACCCGTTTGGCGAAAGCCTTTTGATCGACGGGCTGCCCGCTGATCTGTGCGGCGTGCATTTGTTTCAAGTCAGCCGGTTGTGGCAAGGCCCCCGCATGAGTCGTCAAGATACGCTCACTGCTTCGCTTCATCTTAGCTCTCCCTTCTCTATGATTCGCTCTTACGGGACGACAGGCTTCGGTCTCCAGTGACAATTTTACCAACCCATCCAGGTCTGAATCATTCCGGCCTCGAACTGCAGGTTAAGCAGCCGTTGGAAAACATAGTAAAAGAAACCCCAGGCCCCAGCCGTTAGAATCATCGATTGCAACCAACCGATGCGGCTTTGCATCGTGAGGTAAGAGATCATAAAGAGCGGGACTGCGACAGGGAAACCCAGCAGAAAAACCAGCACGATAAAACCGGCAATCCAGGAGAAGGTTTCGATAACCCGCCGCCGAGCCACTTCAGGCGCCACTTCCGTGGTGAACTCCGCTTCTACCGCGGGACCGCTAGCTTTTTCGGTTCCGCCAAAAAATTCCAAGACGAGGTGTACGAGCGTAAGGATAATGAGAGGAATGGCAACGACAAGAGGAAAAAAGCCGGTCTTGAATGACCAGTGCGATGCGGAGAAAGCCGCATAACCGGCAACCCCAATAAGAAAAAGACTAAAAAGAAGGTTACTTTTCCTGGCCATCAGTCGCCGCCCCCGGCCCAGGCGGGCTTCTCCCGCACAAAAGGATAGACAACGACAACGACCATGACCGCGATCAAAAGCAAGACTAGCGGTTGGCTCAACCAGGAAAAACCATATCGGGATACCGAGATGAAAAGGTACGTTTCGACAAGCTTCCCAAGAACAAAGCCGAGAACCAGCGGCGGCCGGGGCCAGCCCAGCCGCACCATGATGTAGCCGAGCAAGCCGAAACAAAAGGTCACGATCAAGTCGGCGATATGGTTATTTGCGGTGTAACTGCCCACAAACACCAATAGCAGGACAAACGGAATGATCAGTCCGCCTCTGATGTTAGTGAGCTTCGCCAGATGATTCAGCACGGCGAGGGATAAGAGCACCGTGATGATATTGGCAATGGCCAACGTCCAGACCATCGAGTAGGTGACCGTTAGGTGCTTGGTCAGCATGTCGGGGCCAGGCACCAGCCCCATGATCATGAAGGCGCCTAGCAGTATCGCCATGGCCCCGCTCCCCGGCACACCGAACGCTATGGTCGGAATGAGGTCGCCTCCCTCCTTGGAATTGTTGGCTGCGCCCGGTCCCAAAACTCCTCGGACGTCGCCTTTCCCAAACCCCTCTCGCTCTTTGGTGTCTTTGGCGCTCTGCACTGCGTGAGCGTAGGCCATCCACTGGGCAACGCCGCCGCCCGCGCCCGGCATGATGCCGACAAAAACCCCGATGGCTGAGCAACGGAAGACGAGCCAGAAATGACGAAATGTATCTTTGATTCCTTCCATCACGCCGCTGCTTAAGTTTGCCGCGGGCTTGTCTCCGGCGATGGAGGTTCCGCGCACGGCCAGATCCACGAGTTCCGGGATCGCAAAGATTCCCACCAAGACCGGCACCAGGTCGAGCCCCTCCCATAGGTACATGAGTCCCATGT
>Ga0184612_10000845_pt1 | contig 14536 bp, 12 predicted proteins | sample PLM3_60_coex_FD_133163 | JGI IMG/M metagenome (GOLD analysis project Ga0184612, IMG submission 133163) | Groundwater sediment microbial communities from an aquifer in East River, Colorado, USA - PLM3_60_coex | ecosystem: Environmental > Terrestrial > Soil > Riparian zone | place: USA: East... | reverse complement strand
TCAGTGTCGCCAGCCTTCGTCGAATCCCAAGGTTGATCCGCGCGCGGGGGTCCTTCGCGTACTCGTCCCACATGTACGCTCGTTCGATCTCCGTGACCATCTCCAACGTCAGCTCGTCGTGATTGCGCAGGAAGATGCCCCATTGGCAGGCGTCCGGAATGCTCGGCGTGCGCTCGATGATGTCGATGAGCGGCTTGCGGTCCTCGAGCCGCAGCGCCATGAACATCCGAGGCATGATGGGGAAGTGGAACGACATGTGGAACTCGTCGCCCGCGCCGAAATACGGCCGCACTTCCTCGGGCCACATGTTGGCTTCGGCCAGGAGCACCTTCCCTGTGAAGTGCGCGTCCAGCCGGGCCCGCAGATCCTTCAACACCGCGTGCGTCTCGGGTAGATTCTCGCAGGACGTGCCCTCGCGCTCGATCAAGTAGGGCACCGCATCCACGCGAAAGCCGTCGACGCCGAAATCCAGCCAGAACTTCATCACCTCCCAGATCGCTTCGCGAACCGCGGCATTGTCGTAGTTCAAGTCCGGCTGGTGGCTGAAGAACCGGTGCCAGTAATAGGCTTTCGAGATGGGATCCCAGGCCCAGTTCGAGAGTTCGGTGTCGAGAAAGATGATGCGAACGCCGCGATAGCGATCGTCGGTATCGCTCCACACGTACCAGTCTCGACGCGGATTGTCCGTGGAACTGCGCGCTTCGACGAACCACGCGTGCTGATCCGACGTGTGATTCACGACGAGCTCGATGATCACGCGCAACCCGCGCGCGTGCGCCTGATGCAGGAACGTTTCGAACTCCTGGAGCGTGCCATAGCTCGGATGGATGTTCGTATAGTCGGAGATGTCGTAGCCATCGTCCCGGAATGGCGATGGATACATCGGCTGGATCCAGAGGCAGTCGACGCCGAGCGATGCGAGATGGTCGAGCTTCGTCGTCAGCCCGACGAAGTCGCCGATGCCGTCAGCGTTGCTGTCGGCAAACGACTTGACGTGCAGCTGATAGAAGACGGCGTCCTTGTACCAGAGGGGATCGTCGGATCGGGAGATCGGCATAGGGGGTTCTGCGCGAACCTCAGGCGCTGTTGTGCGTACCACTTCTAGCATAAGGGTACGCCCGACATGCAGCTGTCACCTGATCCGCTGAATCGTATAGCCGTCACCGGCCCTGCCCGCAAAACCTCGCTCGGTTAGGGAGCGCGTTGCCGTTTGCAAGAATTTGCAGGCCGTTCCGGAACACGCGTCCACGAACGGCCTCGAACGACCAAGACGCGGGACAGCCGACCCCGATTTTCCGGGGTCGGCTGCGATCTAACGATCATCTACTCCAGCCTGTCACGCCGGAGGCCGCGGGTTCGAGTCGCGTCGACCCCGCCAACTCTTTGTGACAACGTTACTTATAACGCTCAGCTACTTTCGGGGCTTCCGGCCTTTTGGCCGGCGGCCGCGGTCTTCTCTTGAGCGGCGCGTCTGCCGCCCTTTCCCCAATCAATCAATGCGGTACGGTCGCGCGCCACAACCGCGACGGCGTTCTACGCATTTCAAGATTCCGGCGCCAGAACGTTGACGATACACACAAATCGGTCAGTCTTACACATCAGGAGCCAGTCATGCGGACGAACATCGATATCGACGATCGCCTGATGCGCCAGGCGATGCGGAGCAGCGGAGCGCGCACCAAGCGCGCGGCGGTGGAGGAGGGCCTGCGTCTGCTCATTCAGACTCGCAGTCAGAAGAGCATTCGTCGCCTGCGAGGAAAGGTGGCCTGGGAAGGCGATCTCGAGACCTGGCGCCAAAGAAGAATAGCCGAGTAGCGACGTCGTGATCGTCGACACTACCGTTTGGGTCGACTACCTCCGCGGCGTCGCGAATCCCGAGACCGATTGGGTTCACGCTGAGTTGGAGCGTCAACGCCTCGGGCTCACTGATTTGATTCTCTGCGAGGTGCTCCAAGGGGTTCGTGATGACATCGTCGCGAAAGACGTCGAACGTCAGCTGCTCAAGCTGGAGGTGTTCGACACGAGCGGCGTTGAGTTGGCCCGCGAGGCGGCACGGAATTATCGAACGCTTCGAAGTCGAGGTCATACTGGCGATCCCGTCGTCACGACCGATTGCCGAGCGCGACGAGAATCGCTGTGAGTCCGCACAGGGTGGCGAACACCACTAGGCCCAGCCCGATGTTAGTCATTCGTTGCCGCAGCCGGGCCGCCGACAGGAACTGCTCGACCACGTCGTCGTAGTCGTCAGGGCTGATATTGATCTGCCGCCCACGAACGACGTACGAGAACAGGAGCGCCGCGGCCAGGTACGCGATGCAGGAGAGGCCCACCAACAGCAGCTTCCAGCCGTCGCCGCCTCTGCCGAGTCCGGCCAAGCCTGCCAGGGACAGCAACACGCCGATCGCCGTCATGGACGTCGTGGACATCAGCCTCGCGAACCCGACGACGACGTCGTTCGAGGCCTTCATCAGGTCCCAAGCGAAGATCCTCTTGTCTTCATCCTCCGGACCGACCGGCAGGGCGTCCGGGATCTCGTCACTCATTTGATGTGTGGACCACGCGGCGAACGACAAACGGTCGCCGCCACGTCTTCGAGGGCGGCACGAATGAGAGCTTGGCGACGCCCTTGCAAGTGTCGCAGCGAAATCTCAACAGTGCGGGCCTGTCTGCCTGCCCGCCGGTGGCCTCGAACCCGAACGCCGGGGAGTTATGGCCGGCGACGACAACCTGGTGCGCATGGCCATTCAACGTCAAACGCCAGCGCAAGGACCATCCGAGGTGTGTGGCGAACGGTAATAACGCCGCGGAACTGTCAAACGGGCGAACCGATCGGTTCTCATCGAGGCCTGTTTACGTTCAATCAAGGCGACACAATGTCGGAGTATGGTAATGGTCCCGGTTCGAGTCCGGCCCTGCGCAGTCCCGGCCATGGAGTCTGGCAGCGCGAACAGGGCTGGCAAGAGTACTCGTTCGCTTTCACGTTCTACCGCTACAACGCGAGCGGCGTTTTCCTCGGATCGCAGAGAATTACGCCTGCCTTGGAACTCGGAGCAAGCGGCGATGAGTTTGCAACGAGGTCAGTCGTCGAAGTTTTCGATGTCGATGACAACCTCTAGAGCGTTTTCCTCTTGTACGTAGTACGGCAGCCATGGTACTTCTTTCGCCGGAGGTGCCATGGCGGCGTATTCACTGGATCTGCGAAAACGCGTGTTGCGGGCCTGGGACAGCGGGATGGACGCGGAGAGCGTCGCCGCGAAGTACGAGGTCAGCCGGGCCTGGGTTCATCGGTTGGTGCAGCGTCGGCGTGAAACGGGCTCGTTCGCCCCGCGGCCGCAAACGAAGTTTCGCGCGCGCGTGTTGGCCGGCCAAGAAGAGCGGTTGGCGGCGCTGATCGCGGCCCGCCCGGATGCCACGCTCGCCGAGTTGCGGGACGTGCTGCCGACGACCGCGGGGTTGAGCACCCTCTGGCAGGCGATCGACCGCTTGGGATTTACCCTCAAAAAAAACGGTACACGCCGACGAGCAACGTCGGCCTGATGTCGCGGCGGCCCGACGGCAGTGGCGGGACTGGCAGCCGCTGCGGGACATGCGACAGTACATCTTCCTCGACGAATGTGGCGTGACAACCGATTTGCTGCGGCGTTACGGCCGCAGTCCGAGCGGCGTGCGGCTCCGCGATCACACGCCCTGCAGCCATTGGCAGACCCACACGGTGGTGGCCGCACTCCGGCTCGATGGCCTCGGCGCGCCCGCGGTCTTCAACGGGCCGATCGACAATCCGACCTTCCTCGCGTACATCGAGCAGGTCCTGGCCCCGACGTTACGCCCGGGGGATGTCGTCGTCCTCGATAATCTCGTCGTCCACAAACAACCGGAGGTCCGCACCGCGATCGAAGCGGTCGGCGCGCAGCTCCGCTTTCTCCCGCCCTACAGCCCGGACTTCAATCCGATCGAGCTCGCCTTCGCCAAACTGAAGGCCTTCCTCCGGGCCGCCCGCCCGCGGACCTTCGATCAGGTCTGCGCCCTGATCGCCGCGGCACTGGGTCTTTTCACCCCGACCGAGTGCGGCAATTTCGTCCGGCACTGCGGGTATCGTGTCGCTACGACGTTATGAAAACTGCTCTAATCGGCACCGGCTGCGCCACCGCCGCTGGAACGCGGTTCGAATAAGCCTGCGCCGCTATTCTTGGCGGTGGGTTGCGGGATTACTCAGTCGCTCGATCTGATTCTCGTCCAGGACCGTGTCTCCGTGCGTCCATTCGCTCGGCGAAGCGCTGATGAAAACGAGGTGTGTCGGTCACGACCTCTTGCGTCGCCGTGAGCCTGATGACCGCCCCCCTTGTGAGGTGTGTGCGGCCTTGCCTAGACTCCACCTCCAGTTCCGAATCTCCGGCATGTCCTCTCCGTGCTTGCAAATGTATTCCTTGTGCTCGATCAGCTTGTCGCGGATCGCTTGCTGTGCGTAGGCCCGGCGTGGACCAAGACCGGGCACGCGGTCGATGACGTCAGCGGCGAGGTGAAAGCGGTCGAGGTCGTTCAGCACGACCATGTCGAAGGGCGTGGTCGTCGTGCCTTCTTCCTTGTAGCCCCGCACGTGCAGGTTGTGATGATTCGTGCGGCGATAGGTCAGCCGATGGATGAGCAACGGATACCCGTGAAAGGCAAAGATAATCGGCTTGTCGGTCGTGAAGAGGACGTCGAACTCTTTGTCGCTCAAGCCATGGGGGTGCTCGCTCTGCGGCTGAAGCTTCATGAGATTGACGACGTTGATCACGCGGACCTTCAAGGCCGGGAAGTAGCTCCGTAACAACTCGACCGCCGCCAGCGTTTCGAGCGTCGGCACGTCCCCGCAGCACGCCATCGCGACATCCGGCTCACCATCCTGATCATTGCTGGCCCAGGGCCAGATGCCGAGGCCCGCGATGCAGTGCTTGACGGCAGCGTCCATGTCCAGCCATTGCGGCGACAGCTGCTTGCCGGCGACGATGACGTTGACGTAGTGGCGGCTGCGCAGACAGTGGTCCGTGACCGAGAGCAGCGTATTCGCGTCGGGCGGCAGGTAGACACGAATGATGTCGGCCTTCTTGTTCACCACGTGGTCGATGAAGCCGGGGTCTTGATGGCTGAAACCGTTGTGGTCCTGCCGCCAGACGTGGGACGTGAGCAGATAGTTGAGCGAAGCAATCGGCCGACGCCATGGAATCTGATGCGAAACCTTCAGCCATTTCGCGTGCTGGTTGAACATGGAATCGATGATGTGGATGAAGGCCTCGTAACAGGAAAAAAATCCGTGCCGCCCGGTGAGGAGGTAGCCCTCAAGCCAGCCTTGACACTGGTGCTCGCTGAGCATCTCCATGACGCGGCCATCAGGCGCGACGTGATCGTCGGCAGGCAGAATCGCCGCTGTTGACGAGCGATCCGTTACCTCGAATACGGCGCCCCATCGGTTCGAGCTCGTTTCGTCGGGGCTGAAGACACGGAAGTTGTCGGGGTTGCGCGTGATCACGTCGCGGATGAATTCGCCCTGGACGCGCGTGCCCTCTGCGTCGACGGCGCCCGGCTGCGGTACCGTCACGGCGTACGCGCGGAAGTCCGGCAGCGCCAGTTCGCGCAGCAGAAGGCCCCCGTTGGCGTGCGGATTTGCGCTCATGCGACGCTCCCCGGTGGGAGCCAATGCCGCAAGTTCGGGAACGAGCCGGCCCGTCTTGTCGAACAGTTCCTGGGGACGGTAGCTCTTCAGCCATGTCTCCAGAATCTTCACGTGGCCCGGTCGGCTCATATCGCCCATCGGTACCTGATGCGAGCGAAATGTCCCCTCGGTCCGCTTCCCGTCAACCACCTTCGGGCCGGTCCAGCCCTTTGGCGAGGCCAGGATGATCATGGGCCAGCGCGGACGCTCCCTGAACCCGTTCGCGCGGGCGTCGCGCTGGATGCCGCGAATCTCGGCGACGGCCGTATCGAGCGTCGCGGCCATCCGCTGGTGCATGTCCATGGGGTCGTCGCCGTCAACGACATAGGGCGAGTACCCGTAACCGCGGATGAGCGCCTCCAATTCCTCGCGCGGAATACGGGCCAGCACCGTGGGGCCCGCAATCTTGTACTCGTTCAAATGCAGGATCGGCAGCACCGCGCCATCCCGGACCGGATTGAGAAACTTGTTCGAGTGCCAACTGGTGGCCAGCGCACCGGTTTCCGCTTCGCCGTCACCGACGACGCAGGCGACGAGCAGGTCGGGATTGTCGAACGCCGCGCCAAAGGCGTGCGACAGCGAGTAGCCCAGTTCGCCGCCCTCGTGAATCGAGCCCGGCGTCTCCGCCGCGACGTGGCTTGGAATGCCTCCGGGGAACGAGAACTGCGTGAAGAGGCGCTTCATCCCTTCTTCGTCCTGCGAAACGTGCGGATACACCTCGCTGTACGTCTGCTCGAGATATGCGTTCGCCACCATTGCTGGGCCGCCATGGCCAGGGCCGGCGATGTAGAGGACACTCAGGTCGTGTTCCTTGATCACGCGATTGAGGTGAACGTAAATGAAGTTCAGCCCAGGCGTCGTGCCCCAATGACCCAGCAGGCGCGGCTTGATGTGTTCCAGCGTCAGCGGCTTTTTCAACAGCGGATTGTCATAGAGGTAAATCTGCCCCACGGACAGGTAGTTCGCGGCCCGCCAGTAGGCGTCGATCTTGTGGAGCACTGCTGTGGGAAGGGTTGGCGATTGTCTGGTCATGCGTCACGTTCCGTTGTTGAGGCGTCTAAGCCGAGCACCCGGGAGACGGTGCGGGCAATCATCAGTTCTTCGTTCGTGGGAATGACCCGCACCGTGGCTCGGCTGGCCTCCGTGGAGATCACCCCCGAGTGCTCCACGTTTCGCCCGTGGTCGGGTTCAATGCCAAGGAAGCCCAGGCCCTCACAGATGCGGGCGCGAATTGAGGCGCTCTGTTCTCCGATACCTGCCGAGAGCACCAGCGTGTCCAGCCCGCCGAGTGCGGCGGCGAATGCGCCGACCCACTTCTTCGCCTGGTAGCAGAACAGGGCCACGGCTTCTGCCGCCCGCACGTCGTCGGCTTCCCGCGCGAGGAGGTCGCGCATATCGGAGCTGATCTCCGACACGCCAAGCAAGCCCGACTCGTGATTGATCATCTGATGGAACTGCGGCGCGGTCAGTTGCTCCGTGCGCGCGAGGAAGGACACCAGTCCGGGGTCAAGGTCTCCCGTCCGCGTGCTCATCACCAAACCGGCCGCGGGCGTGAACCCCATGCTGGTGTCGATGCTTGTGCCACCGTGTACCGCGGCCAGACTGGCGCCATTGCCCAGGTGCGCGAGAATCACGCGTCCGTGCGCGGCTTCGGGCCCCGCGGCACGGGCGAGCTCTTCCATGAGATAGGCGTAGGACAGACCATGAAAACCGTACCGCCGGACACCCTTGGCTTGATAGCGGCGCGGAATCGGCAACTGCCTGGCGACTGTCGGCAGTGCAGCGTGAAACGCCGTGTCAAAGCAGGCCACCTGCGGCAGGTGCGGATGACGTTCGCGAAACGCCTCGATCAATTCGATCTCGCGGGGCAGGTGATCCGGTGGATAGGGCGTTGCGCCGTGCAGCTCGTCGAGCACTTCAGGCGTGACTCGTGCCGGCTTGGTGTGCGTCATCCCATGGACCACGCGGTGTCCGACGGCGGTCACGGCCGCGAACTCCTCCCGCTCTTCGAGCCAGTCGATCAGGCCCCCCCCGGCCTCGTTGTCAGGCACCTCCATCTGGCCTTCGCCTGAGCCGCTGTCCACTGTGTGCCACGACAGCGTCGTTCCGCTGAGGCCGCTCCGGTCGAGTTTGCCGTATAGCGACAGTCTCAGCGGTCTGCTGGCCTGATACACGGCGAACTTGATGCTCGACGAGCCGCCGTTAATCGTCGGATCGATGCGGGAGCTGGTGCCATGAGTCAATCTACAACGGAGCGTTTTTCATCGAGATCAGAATGGCACCCGGAGGTGTCCAGCAGATGACGAACCAGAAAAAGTGGGAGGTGCGCGCGTTCAGGGTCTGCGCAGCGCCAATTGACCCTTGCGCGTGTGATCGATCGACATCGCCAGCACACGCATCGCTTCCTGAGGCGCGTGAAAGCCCATGGAGTTCTCAGCCTCGATGAAGTCGAGCAGAAACTGTGCCTGGCGCTGCTCATCACGTGGCGCCGTCAACTGTTGGTCCGTCATCCCTCCGGCCTTCGCAGCCTTGATGTCACCGATCAGCCCGACGAGCGCCTCCATGGCGAGATTCCGAACCTGGAACGTCCGGTCCTGAATCGTGAAGACGCGGTTGCGTAGCTCGTCCTCGGACCACCGATGGCACGTCTGGCACGCCCGGTTGATGTTGAGCAGCGGGCTACGTACGTGGTGGTCACTGATCTTCAGCGCGCCCTCGCGCTGGTAGGGCATATGGCAGTCGGCGCAGGTCACACCGGAGCGCGCATGAATCCCCTGATTCCACATCTCGAACTCCGGATGTTGCGCCTTCAGCGTCGGGGCGCCCGACTCGGCGTGCACCCAGTCGCGGAAGCCGCTCGCCTGGTAGAAAGCGAGAATCTCGTCCGCCTTGAGCCCTTGCTCCCACGGATACGTCAGCCGCTTCTCGGGTCCTTTGAAGTAGTACTCGACGTGGCACTGGCCGCACACGAATGCACGCATCTCCTGCCTGGTCGCCATCGAATTGACGTCATAGCCTGGCGTCCCCTGCGAGGCCTTGAGGACGCGAATGCCCTCGATGAACCCCGGCCGGCTCACGCGCAGCTGCATCGTGTTGGGATCGTGACAGTCGAGGCAGGTCACGGGATGTGAGACAAGCTTGCGAGCTTCGGTGTAGGGCATCTGGTTCATGCGCTCGAAGCCTTTGATTAGATCCCCGCCGCCAAGCTTCTTGTAGGGCACGTACACGGAGGCATGACAGTGCATGCACGTGCCGGGCTGCTTCGCGACCTCCTGTCGCTCGGTAAATGTCTGGTCGTCGAGCATGTACGCATGGCCCCGCTCTTCACGGAAGTCCTTCGCGAACGCGTAGCCTGCCCACATCGTCTTCAGACGCGGGTCCTCCTCGAGCCGCGACTGCGCCACAATCGAGCGTGGATCGGCGCCGGTCGGCGTCCGGGGGACAGCTTCGCTCCCACCGTACCGGGTTCGCACCTGATCGACGGTCCGCCGGTAGGCGTCGAACTGAAGTGGGAAGTTCTTCCCCCAGATCTGTGGATCCTCGGTGTCGTCGGTCAGTTCGACCACGCGGAAGAACGGGTTTCGGGCCTCCTGCTTTCGCTCGAAGATGTTGACGAGGAACCCGGTCACCGCGGCCGCGGCCAGGGCCGCGGCGACGGCGGTGTACAGAATCAGGCGCGTGGTGCTTCGTTGTTCGGTCATGTCAGTGCAGATGTCCCACATTACGATGACAATTGACGCAGCTGAGCGGTTCTCCCGACCTGGGGAGCGCGTCGATGGCCTGAACGATGTCGGCGTGACAGGTGCGGCAGGCCCCTTCGGTCACGCGCGCGTTGCGCGGCGTGATGCGAATGGGCTCGGCGAACGTGCCAGTCGTGAAATAGAACGAGTGCCAGAAGCCGTTCCGCGCTTTGGTTGTGTATTTGCCGACAACGTCGTGCGGCGCGTGACAATCGTTGCAGACGGCCACGGCCCGGTGACTCGATCGCTGCCAGCCATCGAACTGTTCTTGCATGACATGACAGTTCGCACAGGCGCTCGGATCATTCGTCAGGTACGACGCGCCGCGAGCATAGATAAATGTGAAGCCGCCGACGCCGAGCAGTAGTCCTGAGGCAACGCCCACCACGATAGCAAGACGAGCACGCACGGGCTCAGTATAGATCCCCCGTTCGAACCGAACCGTTCGTTTGCTCGGAGAGTTTTAGGTAGTGATGAGGCGCCATTCCTCGCGACGTCTTCGTGAGGAGCCCCTCCAGTTACTGCGGACTCCCACCCACGTGCTGCGGAATTTTCCCCCGCTCAGTGGAACCGGCCCCCCAGAAAACGATAACCGTGGTTCGGCATTCCGATTGCTGTCGAATCGGGACTACCGCCGGAGATCGAGTAATCAGGAGACAGTACCGGAGTGAACATGCGCGATGGCAGCCCGGCCGTAGTCAATACCGCTGATTCAATTAGCGACATCGTGCTTCGCGACGGGTCAACGCTCGCATTGCGCCGTGCCCGCGACAGTGACACCCCCGCGATCGCGCGGTTCTTCGACGGACTGTCGCAACAGAGCCTGTATCAGCGCTTCCTGGGTTTTCCGAGGCTTGATGCCAAGAACCTGACAAAACTCGTGAACCCGGAAACCTCAGGAGGCTCGGCTCTCGTCGGCGAAAGTGCGGGCCGGATTGTTGCTTTCGCGGGATTCTATCCAGGCGACGGTCCGGTCAATCGAGCCGAGGTGGCGTTCGCCATCGCTGATGCTCTCCAGGGTCGCGGGATTGGCACGCGGTTGCTCGAACGACTCGCTGACATAGCGCAGGAGAAGGGCATTCGCTGGTTTGATGCCTTTGTGCTTGGCGAGAACCGCCCGATGATGGACGTCTTCCTCGAGAGCGGCTATCAGGTCACGAGCCACATCAAGCAGGGCGTGGTGGACGTGACCCTGGCGCTCGAACGAACCGCCGATTTCGTGGAGAAGGCTGCGCAGCGCGCGCAACACGCCGCAACGGCTTCGATGAAGCACTTCTTCGAGGCCCGAAGCGTGGCGGTCGTCGGCGCGAACCGCTGTCGCGGGAAGATCGGTGCCGAGATCCTCCACAACCTCATCGCGACGGGGTTTACAGGCTTGCTCATTCCGGTGAATCCGACTGCGACGGAGGTACAGGGACTGCGAGCGTATCCGCGCGTGTCGGACATACCCGAGCCGGTCGATCTCGCCGTGGTCGCTGTTCCTGCGGCACACGTGCTCGACGTCGTTGACGATTGCCTGGCGAAGGGCGTGCGCGGCATCTGCGTGATCAGCGCAGGCTTTGGCGAGGCCGGACCCGAAGGACGTGAGCGGGAGGCCCAACTGCTCGAGAAGATCCGCAGCGCGGGTTGCCGGCTCATCGGGCCCAACTGCATGGGGCTCCTCAACACTGACCCTGCCTTCTCCCTGAACGCGACCTTTGCGCCCACGTATCCGCCACCCGGAACGGTCGCAATGTCCACGCAGAGCGGCGCGCTCGGCCTCGCCATCCTCGATTACGCCAAGCGGCTCAATATTGGGATCTCGAGCTTCGTGTCGGTGGGCAACAAGATCGACGTCTCTGGCAACGACCTCATTCAGTATTGGTCGGAGGATCCCCGCACATCGGTCATCCTCCTGTATCTCGAGAGCTTCGGGAATCCCAAGAAGTTCAGCGAAATCGCGCGCCGAGTCGGGCGCACCAAGCCGATCGTGGCTGTCAAGGCGGGACGTTCGGCAGCCGGCGTGCGCGCGGCGTCGTCGCATACCGGCGCATTGGCGGCCACGGATACCGTCGTCGACGCATTGTTTCGTCAGGCGGGCGTCATCCGCACGGAGACACTCGAAGAACTGTTCGATGTTGCCGCGTTTCTCTCGCACCAGCCCGTACCGCCAGGGCGACGCGTGGCCATCCTGACGAACGCTGGTGGTCCAGGCATTCTCGCCGCCGACGCGTGCGAGGCCAACGGGCTCGAGCTGCCGCCGCTCAGTGCAGCCACGTGTGACGCACTTCGGGCATTTCTCCCGTCCGCCGGCAGCGTGACCAATCCGGTCGACATGCTGGCCTCAGCGCCGCCGGAGCACTATCGGCAGGCACTGCGTGCGTTGCTCGCCGACGAGAACATCGACAGCATCGTCACGATCTTCATCCCCCCGCTCGTGACGGACGCGAGCGCGGTCGCTGCGGCGATCGCCGACGAAGCGCGCGAAGCGCACGGCAAACCGTGCGAGGCGCACGGCAAGCCGGTTATCGCCGTGTTCATGCGATCGGAAGGGGCGCCTGCGGCCCTTGCCGGCGTCCCCTGTTACGCTTTTCCGGAAGGCGCTGCACGCGCGCTGGCAAGAGTCACGGCGTATGGCGCATGGCGGAGCAAGCCGACCAGCAGAGTACCGTCCCTATCGAACTTCCGGTCTTCCGAGGTGAGGCAGGTCGTCGAGCGGGCACTTGCTGCCGGAGGCGGATGGCTGACGCCGGACGACGCTCAGAGTGTGATGGCGGCTGCCGGGATCCGCACAGCCGCCGCTCGGCTCACGAAAAACATCGATGAAGCGGTAGATGCGGCGTCGGCGATGGGCTATCCAGTCGCGCTAAAGGCCGTTGGAGCGACAGTGCTGCACAAGACCGAGCGTCACGCCGTCGGCCTCAATCTCGTCGACGCACACGCGGTTCGAGTCGCCGCGGAGGATCTCGAGGCGCGGTTGCAGCAGGACCTGACCGGGTTTCTGGTGCAACGCATGGTCTCGGACGGCGTGGAAATGCTCGTGGGCGCTCTCTCCGATCCGACATTCGGGCCGCTCGTCGTGTGCGGCAGTGGTGGGGTGTTGGTTGATCTGCTGCTCGATTCTTCCTTCCGCCTACATCCGCTGACCGAGCGCGATGCGGCCGAGATGATCGACGAGCTTCGAGGCGTACGCCTGCTCCGAGGCTATCGCGGTGCACCGCCGGCTGATGAAGCGGCGTTTCGCGACGTCATCCTGCGCGTCTCGGCCATGGTCACGACCTGTCCCGAGATCCAAGAGCTGGATCTAAACCCTGTCAAGATTCAGCGATCTGGCGCGTGCGCGGTCGATGTCCGTGTGCGCGTGGAGCGCCAAGGTTCGCCATCCAACTCCCGAAGAGTGCAGTACTAAGGGCTCGTGTCTCTTGGGCGCGGCGAGAAAGGTGTCAGGCTCGCGATGTTTGTTCATCAGTTGACGGACGACGAGTGCGAAGCAGTGCTTCGGCGTGCGAATGTCGGCAGACTGGGTTGTGCACGCGACAACCAGCCGTATGTCGTTCCCATCCATTTCAAGTTCGACGCCCTCAAAACCGACGCCAAATGTCTGTACAGTTTTGCCAACCTCGGGCAGAAGATCCAATGGATGCGCAGGAACCCTCTGGTCTGCGTGGAGGTTGATGACGTGACCGACCACCTGCACTGGACGACCGTCATCGTGTTCGGGCGATTTGAAGAGCTCACGGCGGAGCACAGCGAGGCGGCCGACCGCGCGTACGACCTGCTGCAGGACCGCCGCGAGTGGTGGCTGCCCGCTGCAGCCAAGACTGCGGTCTCGGAACGCTACGTCCCGATTGTGTACCGCATCCGGATCGATTCCATGAGCGGCCGGCGCGCCGCGCGCTAAGCGGTTCGCCTGGCAGGCCCGATTGTCATGCGGGAAAGTCCGCACGTGGCGGGAGAATCTCTGCACTCTCAGGTGGGCGGATCGAAAGGCGTCCAAATCCCTGGGGAGAAGCCCAGGATTACGAGGCTATTCGATCAAGCGCTGCGAGGTGAGATGGGCACACGAATTGCTCGTGCGTCGGCAGGAGGCTCCACATCATGGTTCTCACGCCGGCCGGACCTCACTGCCACAGTGATCTGGAGGCTCGTATGCGGGCCGAGTACCTCGAGATGCCTGGGTTGTGCCTCACGGTGGCGCAAGCGGCCCGGCTCTGGAATGTGGATCGAGAAACCGGTCTCCGGTCGCTGGCGTCGTTGGTTGAAACCGGGTTTCTTTACCGCTCTGGCGATTCGTACCTTCGTACAGGCTGCGGCCGGTTCTGCGCCTGATCCGCACCGCGGGCATGTCGAATCCCTTGCTCAGCTCAGCCAACGCACGCCTTCCCACAGTGCCCGCTCCGCGGATCGAGGATCGTCCACGACCTCCGAGGTTCACCTCGCCTTGATCTGTTTGAGATTCACGTTTTCGCGGCCCCGCGGAGAGCAGTTCGCTGGCCGCGCAATTGCTGTCATGTGAACTGAGGCGCGGCATGCGATTCCGACGTGCGCAGACAATCATCCTCCTGACGGCTGTCTGCCTCGGAAGCGCACGCTGCGGTGGAGAGCGTTCACCGAGCGAGCCGACGCCCGCCTGTTCGATCGCGATAGCGCCCGCCAGTCTGACGTTTGCGTCCGAGGGCGGGACAGGAGGCGTGACCATCACCGCTCCGGCCGCCTGCACCTGGAGCGTCACCGCGAGCGTGTCGTGGATCACGCTCACTGCTGGCAGCACCGGGAGCGGTCCCGGAAGCGTGGCGTACTCGGTGGCCCCCAATCCCGCGACCGAGTCACGAAGCGGAAGCCTGACCGTGGGCGGCCAGACCCACGCGGTCACGCAGCACGGTCGTCCTGCCACCGTCTGCACCTACGATCTCTCTCCCGGCACCGCAGAGTTCGGCAAGGATGCCGCGACAGGGACATTTGCCGTAAACGCACCCGGTGACTGCGCGTGGTCTGCCACCAGCAACGCATCCTGGGTCGAGGTGACCTCGGGCAGCCAGGGCTCGGGGAGCGGCAGCGTCTTGTACGCCGTCGCACGCAACGCCGACGCAATCGATCGCAGCGCCACCATCACGGTCGCCGGCAAGAC
>Ga0184612_10000842_pt1 | contig 14552 bp, 12 predicted proteins | sample PLM3_60_coex_FD_133163 | JGI IMG/M metagenome (GOLD analysis project Ga0184612, IMG submission 133163) | Groundwater sediment microbial communities from an aquifer in East River, Colorado, USA - PLM3_60_coex | ecosystem: Environmental > Terrestrial > Soil > Riparian zone | place: USA: East... | reverse complement strand
CCTCTCCCCTGAGGAGGAGATACGCGGCCGGTCCGGCGTTCGGAATCTCGATCGGACGAATCGGCTCGTGCGCTATCTCAGCGAGAGCACGCCGAGCTTGAGGGATGCCGCGACAGTTACGGCGAGTCTTCGAGCGCGAGCGCGAGGCGGGCTGGCGCGGCTGAGAAGGCTCGTTCGAGGGATTGCGCTGCCCCGTGAGAGGGATAACGTGCGATGGACGCGCTGGGACACAACGGGAGGAGAAGCCGCCTCGCTCACTGCGGCGCGCAACTGGGATGAATACGACGAAGCTGATTGCTCAATGGACCATGAGCGGCGCTCGCCGCGATGTCGACGGTCGCTTTCGAGCGACCGATGACATTGGCGCAGTGATCGCAGACAACCAGCCAACGCCCGAGCACACGGCGGCTGCAAGGTCGTTCCTGATCAAGGGAGCGGACGAGGACAGCTGGCAACCACTCGAGGGAGGGTAGTAGCTGTGTATAGCGCCTGGAGGAGGTCGCACGACCTCGCAGAAGCGGCATGCTCCGAGTGCCAGGGATCGTGCTACGTCCCCGCCCTCATCTACGGGGAGCGCATCGTGGACGAGTGCCCGGAGTGCGAGGGCACAGGCAAAGACGCAACGAAGAAGGCGGCGTGACGTAGCCGGTCTCGCCTAGCCCGAGCTACCTGCGGATCGAGGAGCGCGAGCTCGAGGCGGGCGACGCAAACTGACTCATCCTCGCTGGAGTGAACGCCGGCCGGGGCCCCCGTTGGACTCCGGCCGGCCTTCCGTGGTTAGCTTCGAGTCACTTCACTTTTACGGAACGATTCCCGTCCAGAGCTTGTCGCTGTTGGGGAAGACGTAGGTCCGTTCCTGCCGCGTTCCCGAGTCGATCACGTACCTAACGCCGACGAACTTCGCTCGAAAGTCATCGAGCGGGGTCGCCCCGGGGGCGGGCACGAAGCCCGGAGGCACCTGCCCATAGCTCTCAGCCACAAACCAACGGGAAGTCGTCGTCCAGTGCTCGCCCGTGCCGAGTTGCGGACAGAAGGTAGCGACGATCGTCTCCGAGACTCCGTAGAGCTCGTTGAGGTCGGTGCCGTCGAATGCCAGGCAGTGGTCTCCCTTCGTATTCGGTGAGGCGGTACCTGCACCGAAGATCAGAAAGCTGGCAAAGACGACGAGTGCACGCCCGCTTCCGAGCAAGCGTCGTTGGCACCCCAGCATTCCTCGAGTTCTCGTCGAGGCATGCGCGCTTCAGTCTCATACTCTCCTGGCTTGAGCGAGGGTGGCCGGTGGCAAGCGGCGTCCGTGCGACGGGTGCTGCTGCGAAGCGGCGATGCAGGCGTAGCGATGGGCGGAGGCGGGGCCACGGCCGTCGCCAGCTCAGGGCCCGGCTGAAAGTCGAATCGACCGTGAACAGCGCGTCACGCGTGCTCGACGTACGGGAGGAGCAGGGGAGCCTCGACGCCTACCTCTGGTCCTTCGTAGACGACCGGCCGATCGTGAACCACTTCCGCACTCTCGCCGAGTTCCGGCCGAGACGGAGCTGTCGGCATTGATCTCGAAGGCGCTGAAGCGGCGCGGCTTTCGCTTCGTCGGTCCGACGGTGATATACGCGTTCATGCAGGCCGTCGGCATGGTCGACGACCACACGCTCGACTGCTTCGGGCGAACGGATGTGACGTAAGCGGTCGAGTCGATCGACGATCGCGGCTCGAGCGCGTCGACGTCGTCGGACTGCGTAGAGTCGTACCGAAGCACGAGCTCGGCGAGCCAGGCAGCATTCGCGAACGAGGAGAGCGTGGTGACGACGATCGATGCGCGGTTCACGCGCCCGGATGGCAAGGAGAAGGTCACTGGGGTCGGCCGGTACACGGCGGATCTCAACCTCACCGGGCAGGCGTACGCCAAGTTCCGCTACGCCGACCACACGCACGCGCGCGTTCTCCGCATCGACACCGACCGCGCGCGCGCGCTTCCGGGCGTGCTTGCAGTCGTCACGCACGAGGACGTCCCGGACGTCCTCTACGGCGGACTCGTGCAGGATCGCCGGCTGTTCGCACGAGACACCGTGCGCTTCGAAGGCGACATCGTCGCCGGAGTCGCCGCCACGACTCCCGAGCTCGCACAGCAGGCCGCCGAGCTGATCGAGGTCGAGTACGAGCCGCTTCCGGTCGTCGCGGACTTCGTGGCGGCGATGGAGGACGGCTCGACGCTCGTGCATCCGGACTGGGAGTCGTACGAAGGCGACGATGCGCTCGTCCGACACGACAACACGCTCGGGTACTCGACGATCGTCAAGGGCGACGCGGATGCAGCGCTCGAGGCCGCGGACGTCGTCGTGCGCAGCCGCTTCGTCACCGATCCCGTCCAAGGGGTGCCGATCGAGCCCCGCGCCGTGATTGCGGAATGGCACGGAGACCGCGTGACCGTCTGGTCGTCGACGCAGGTCCCGTACGTCGCTCGTAGCGGTGTGGCGCACGTCTTGCAGATCCCCGAGTCGAAGGTCCGGGTCGTCGTCCCCCTCCTTGGGGGCGGTTTCGGCGCGAAGTGCGACTTCCACTTCGAGGGACACGTCGCCGCGCTCGCACGTGCGGCAGGACGCCCCGTCAAGCTCGTGTTCTCGCGGCGCGAGGAGTTCTTCGCGGTCGGGCATCGACGGGAAGGGATGGCGATCGAGCTCGAGACCGGCGCGAAGAGAGACGGCACTCTGGTCGCTCGGCGCGGCCGGCTCGTGCTCGACAAGGGCGCCTACTGCGGCGAGGGCGGCTTCTTCGCGCAGATGGCGGCGATGCACGCCTGCGGTCCGTACGAGATCGAAAACGTCCGGATGGAGTCGTACCTCAACTACTCGAACAACCAACCTTCGTCTTCCATCCGAGCTCCGACCGGACCGCAGGTGTGCTGGGCGCTCGAGCAGCACATGGACGAGCTCGCCGAGGCGCTCGAGCTCGACCCGGTCGAGCTGCGCCGGCGCACGCTGATCCAGGAGGGCTCCGAAGGTCCGACCCGGCAGATCTTCGACGCGATCGGGATCAAGGAGACGCTCGAGCGGGCGGTCGAGCTCGTGGGCTACGGCGAGGAGCTTCCCGAGGACGAGGCGATCGGCGTGGCGTGCGGCTGGTGGCCGTCGTTCGGCTGGGATTCGGGCGCGTACCTGAAGCTGAACGGGGACGGGACGGGCACGATCGTGACGGGCGCGCAGGAGAACGGATCGGGTGCGGTCATGGCGCTCCCGCTCCTAGCCGCCGAGGTGCTGGGGATGCAGCCCGAAGACTTCTCCATCCTCTATCAGGACACCGACGCAGGTCCGTGGGACGCGGGGTCGTGCGGCTCGCAGACGACGTTCAACAACGGCCGGGCGGTGATCGCGGCCGCAGTCGAGGTGCGCGAGCAGCTCATCGATCTCGCCGCAGACGAGCTCGAGGCCGCCCAGCACGACCTGGAGCTCGTCGAGGGACAGATCCGCGTGAAGGGCTCACCCGACCGTGCGATCTCGATCGCCGACCTGGCAGGGTCGGGAAAGCCCCTGCTCGGAAAGGGGTCGGGAACTCCACCTCCCGCCCCGACGGTGGACGCCGGAGGATGCGTGGGCCGCCTCGGCAACGAGTCCTTCCTCGCGCCGCAGCTGTTCACTCACGCCGTTCGGGTGAGGGTGGACCGCGACACCGGGGTCGTGCGCGTGCTCCAGGTGGCTGCGGCACACGACTCCGGGACGATCCTCAACGAGCCCGGCGCGAACGGTCAGGTCTACGGCGGCGTCGTCATGAGTCTGGGGCAGGCCCTCTCCGAAGGTACTCAGCTCGACGAGTCGGGACGGCACCTGAACGCCCACCTCCTCGACTACAAGCTCGTCACGGCGGCGGACGCACCCCAGATCGACATCGCGTGGGTCGAGACCGACGCCCCCAACGCCGGTCCGAAGGGGTCGAAGGGCATCGGCGAGCCGCCCTGCGTGCCGACGGCAGGTGCGGTGGCGAACGCCGTCGCACGGGTTCTCGGCACGCGGGTACGCCGCTTGCCGATGACCCCGGAGCGCGTGTGGGCGGCGGCCGAAGGCGGTGAGACGTCATGACCGTCACGTCGCTGCTCGTCGCAAAGACGACCGACGAGGCTGTCGAGGCGATGGCCGAAGGCGCCAGGCCCGTGGCCGGCGGAACCGACCTCGTCGTCGGGGCACGCCAAGGGAAGGCGGCGTTGCCGGATCGGCTCGTCGCGATTCACCGGCTGGAGGAGCTTGCCGGAATCGCGTCGCGCGAGGGCTCGATCGCGATCGGGGCGCTGACCACGCACGCGACGATCGCATCTGACCCACTCGTGCTCGAGCGTCTCACCGCGCTCGCAGACGCCTCCGCGATCGTCGGTTCGCACGCGACGAGAGCGTGGGGGACGATCGGCGGCAACGTGATGAACGCCTCGCCGGCGATGGAGACGGGTGGTCCGCTCGTCTGCTTCGACGCGACCGCGTCCCTGCGCTCGCGCTCCGGCACGCGCAGTCTCGCTGTCGCCGACCTGTTCACCGGTCCGGGAGCGACGATCGCGGATCCGGACGAGCTGCTGGTCGCGCTCGAGGTTCGCGTTCCTCGAGTCGGCACCGGCAGCTGCTACCTCCGGCTCGAGTACCGAAGGCAGATGGAGATCGCCGTCGTCGGGGTGACGGCGGTCGCGTCGGTCGACGGCGAGCGGGTGACGGATGCGCGCGTCGCGATCACGGCTCTCGCTCCCACCGTGCGCAGGGTGCCGGAGGCGGAGGCCGCGCTCGCTTGGGGCGACGCAGAGGGCGCAGCTGCCGCGGTCGCGGCGGCCGCGGCGCCGATCTCCGACGTGCGGGCATCGGATCGCTATCGGCGGGCCATGGCGGCCGTCATCGCGAGGCGCGCCATGGACGTCGCGGTCGCACGTGCCCGGGGCGACGTCGTGCCGGTCCCGGCCAATCAGCGCTACTGGGGGAGCGCGCGGTGAAGGTTCCTGCGACGCTCGACGTGAACGGCGTCCGGTATCCGATCGAGCTCGCACCGAACACGAGTCTGCTCGTGGCGGTCCGCGACGCGATCGGTCTCACGGGCTCCAAGGAAGGCTGCGACGACTCGGAGTGCGGAGCGTGCATGATGCTCCTCGACGATCGCCCGGTGAACTCCTGCTCGTACCTCGCCCTGCAGGCCGAGGGCGTCGAGATCACGACCGTCGAAGGTCTCGCGGACGGGGACGAGCTGCACCCCTTGCAGGCAGCTTTCCTCGCGGAGAGCGGCGTGCAATGTGGGTTCTGCACGCCGGGCATGCTCGTCTCGGCCACCGCACTCCTCCGCGCGAATCCGACGCCGACGGAGGACGAGGCGCGGATCGCGCTGTCGGGAAACCTCTGCCGCTGTACGGGATACGACGGAATCGTCAAGGCCGTTCTCCGCGTGTCCGCCGACAGTTCGACCTGATCCCGAGGTTCGAGCGCACGGCTCGTCGTGCCACGAGCGCCGGCGAAGAGTGATCAGGCGCGTGTCGTCAGAGACACCATGTCCGCGAGCTTGACGAGCTGGATCGCGGCCCTGAACGTCGTCACCCGATCCGCGCTGTCCTCGATCTCCGCCCTGCGCGCCACCCCCCGTCCAACCCCCCACACGTTGACGATGAAGCGATCGCCGGCGCCGACACAGAGCTTCTTGCGGACGCGGGACGCGTGCGACTCCAAGGTGCGGGTTCGCCCATACAAGCGTGGTCGGCACCCCACTTTCGTCTAACCCTGCGCCTCGGGGACTGTCTCTTCTCAGCGGTGAGACTCTTGATGTGCAACTCGCGGTAGCGGAGTGGACGCTCGGTTCGACCCGCGAAGCGCGACGAAGGCGCGGAACGAGCCCGCTGTAGCATCGAGCGCATCCAATCACGCGGAATCCACGATCTCGATCTCGTCGTCTCCAACGTCGAGCGCAGCCGTGGTTTCTACTCCCAACTCCTACGGCTGCTCGGCTGGGGCGGTGTCCTTGAACTTACCGGGGAACGTGGTGAGAGGATCTGGTATCTACAGGCGCAGGACACGTGGATCGGCCTTCGTCGGAAGCAGTCAGACGCGCATCCAGTTCCGTACGACCGCTACGCGGTCGGAATCCACCATGTCGCTTTCGAGGCGCCCTCAGCGGAGGTGGTCGACGAGTGCTGGAAGTGGGTCCTCACCCAGGATGTGCCGACGGAGAGCGCCCCCAAAGAGTTCCCGCACTACGTTCGCGGTTATTACGCCGCCTTCTTCTACGACCCGGACGGGATCAAGCTCGAAGTCGTCCACGAGCCGACACGTGCCGCCACCACATCGGACTAGAAGCGTCGGTGCGGAGAGATGCGCCTCGGCTTCTCCCGATCGAGCTCGACTGCTCTCGCCTGATCACTCGAGCAACCGGTAGCCAACCCCCCACACGTTGACCACATAGCGGTCATCGGCGCCGACCCTGAGCTTCTTACGCAGGCGCGATGCGTGGGACTCCAAAGTGCGAGTTCGGCCCAGCGCTCGATAGCCCCACACCTCGCGGAGCAGCTCCTCCTTCGTGAAGACGCGATAGGGCTCCGCGGCGAGACGTGTGAGGAGCTCGAACTCCTTCGCCGAGAGCACGAGCAGCGTGTCGCGTACAGAGACCCTCCGTGTCCGTTTGTCGATCACGAGCTCGTCGGCGATCAAGATGTCTGCGGCGCTCGCCGAGCTTCTGCGCAACAGCGCGCGGATTCGTGCCAGCAACTCCTCATAAGCGAACGGGCGGCCTATGACGTCGTCGGCACCGCGGTCCAGAGCACGCACCCGCTCGACGGGATCGGACGAAGGTGCGAGGAGGATCACCGGCACGTTTCGGTCCCACGTGCGCCCCGGTTCGCCACGCCGAAGGCGAAGGCAGAGGTCGAGCTCTGCGAGGAGGACGAGATCGGGGCGAGCGCGCTCCGCGAGCTCGAGAGCCTCGCTCCGGCGGGCGGCGCCGAGAACGTCGAAGCCGTCGTCGCGCAGCTGTCGGCCGAGGTACTCGCGCGTCTCGGGCTCGGGCTCGGCGACGAGGACTGCGCTCGGCATCCCGCCGACGCTAGCCCGGCGTGGCGGCTCGCGCCAGATGTCCTTTGCAGCGGATCCGTGACAAGCCTTCCTCAATCGTCCGCCGTGGACGTGGCTATGAAGACCTACAGCCTCCCGTGACGGAGGATCCCCCACACGAGCCAGACCCCGAAGACGCCGGAGAGCAGGAAGCCGATGAGCGCGAGCAGGTGGATTCCGGCCGCGTGCGGCCCGCCGGTCGCGAAGACGCCGATGATCGCCGAGCCCATCAGCCCGCCGAGGATGACGAGCGCGACGGCGATCCGGTTCGTCGCCTTGTCGATGTGGTCGTCGATCTCGTCGATGCCGGGGTTCTCGATGTGGACCTGGAACGTCCCGCTGCGCAGGAGCTCCAGGATGTCGCTCACCTGGTACGGAGCCTCGCGAGCGAGCGAGCCGAGCGCCAAAGCCTCGGCCGTCGCTTGGCGGGCGATGAACCGCGGATGGAAGCGGTCCGCGAGCAGCCCCCGCGCGTAAGGCTTCGCGACCTCGAAGACGTTGACGTCCGGATACACCTCCTGGCCGACCGAGGCAAGAGTCGCGATCGCCTTGTCGAGCATCACGAAGCGGCTCGGGAGCCGAAGATTCATGGAGTAGATCAGCTGGAACCCCTCGCGAATCACCTGAATCGGATCGATATCCGAGAGCCGGGTGCCGTAGTACCGGTCGAAGAGGACACGGAGCTCGGTCCGGAACTCCTGCTCGCGCTCTGGTGCATAGCGAACGCCGAGCTCGCGCAGCCGGCGCGGGATCGCGTCGACGTTCTCCGTCGCTGCGTCGACGAAGAGGCGGGTGAGCTTCGCCATGTCGTCGTCCGTGAGCTTTCCTGCCTGCCCGAAGTCGACGAGCCCCAGCTGGCCGGACTCGAGGACGAAGATGTTCGCGGGGTGCGGGTCGGAGTGGAAGAAGCCGTGCCGGAACACCATCGTCATCCACGCGTCCGCGAGCTTGTACGCGATGTCGCGGCGCTCGTCGGCCCGCAGTGACTCGAGGTCGAGGTCCGCGACCTTCGTCCCGCGCAGGAACTCGAGCGTCAGGACACGCCCGGTCGAGTACCGCCGGACCACGCGAGGGACGACGACGCCCTCGCTTCGCGCGAAGTTGCTGTGGAAGAGCTCGGCGTTCCGCGCCTCGTGGCCGTAGTCGAGCTCGAGGCGGATCGAGCGCGCGAACTCGTCGACGAGCTCCTGCGGGTCCATGAACTCGAGCGCCTTGACGCGCTCTTTGAGCAGCCGCGCCGCCTGGTAGAGGAGACCGAGATCGGCCTCGATCTGACCGGCCGCCGCCGGACGCTGCACCTTGACGGCGACCTCCTGCCCGTCCGGTAGGACTGCGCGGTGGACCTGCCCGATCGAGGCCGACGCCAGCGGCGCGAAGTCGAACTCGACGAACGCCTTGTCGAGCGTCAGGTCGAGCTCGGCCTCGACGACCTCCTGGATCTGCGCGAAGGGAACTGGTGAGACGGCATCCTGCAACCCGCGAAGCTCGGCGACGATGTCAGGAGGGATCACGTCCGGCCTCGTCGACAGAAGCTGCCCGAACTTGACGAACGTCGGCCCGAGCTCATCGAGCATCTCCCGCAGTCGCCGGCCGCGGTCGGATGCCGTCGCGGAGGGCGCGCCGTCGGTGCCCGAGGCGAGGTCGCCGAGGCGGTTTCGTCGCAGGAAGTAGCCGAAGCCGTGCCGCACCGCGACCTGCGCGATCTCCGAAAGGCGTCCGAGACTGCGCGGCTTGGCCTCACGCGTCGCCATCGCGTGATTGTAGGCCGGGTCCCTGACTGCGGCCTACCGCGGGGACGCGCGCTCGAGCAGCTTCAACCGATGCTCGAGCTGCGCCACGCGCAGCGAAAGGTCGTCCACCGCCTGCGCCGATGCGATGCCCAGGTCGCCGGCGAGGCGTGAAGCGGTGTTTCCCGTCGATTCGCCGAGCCGGCCGGCTTCGCGCCGCCAGCTGTCGAGGACGTCGGTTATGGCCGCGTGAACCTCGTCCCGCTCGACGCCTAGCCGGCGCGAGAGCTCCTCCGCGAGACGATCTGCGCGCTCCGCGGCAAGGGCGACTGCACCGAGCCCGGCGAGGGTCACGGTCTCCAGCGTGCTTCGTTCGCTAGCGGGATCGTCCATGCGGCCTCGAGGCGCGGCGTTGCCGCCGTCGCTCGCGCTTCGACGACGTCGGGCCGGCGATGCCCGCGGTCGCAGCGGCTGGAGCTGGAGTCGGGGCTGGCCCGCGCGGAGGCGAGACCGGCTGACCACCCGTACCGTCACCGTCGTCCTCGGGAGCATCGTCGAGAAGGGTCCCACCCACGGAGGCGATGCCTTCGAGAGCACCAAGGTCGTCGCGCCGTCGCTGGAACTCGGGTTCCCGCTCCTTGAGCGAGGCGAGCAGCGGTGCGGCGAGGAAGACGGACGAGTACGCGCCCGAACCGATCCCGACGAGGAGCGCGAACGCGAAGTCCTTCAAGGTGTCCCCGCCGAAGACGTACAGGGCCGCGACCGGAAGCAGGGTGATGAACGTCGTCGCCAGCGAACGCGGCAGGACCTCCCACATCGACACGTTGCCGATGACGCGGAACGACGCGCGCCGCATCAAGGGGACGTTTTCCCGGATACGGTCGAACACGATGATCGTGTCGTAGATCGAGTAGCCGAGCACGGTGAGGACCGCGGCGACGGTTGCCGTCGACACCTCGCGCCCGGTCAGCGCGTAGATCCCCACCGTGATGATCACGTCGTGCGCGAGAGCGACGAGCACGCCGACGGAGTACTTCCACTCGAAACGCACCGAGATGTAGGCGACGATGAGCACCAGGCTCACCAGGATCGCGAGCAGAGCGTTATTGGCTATCTGGCGGCCGAAGCTCTCGGAGACGCTCTTCGCGCCGAACGAGGTCGCATCGACAGCGCCCGCGAGCCCCTCCTGGAGCACGTTCTGCTCCTCGCTCGAGAGCGACTCGGTCCGGATCTGGAAGTTCGTGTACCTGCCTTCGACCGACTGGCCTCGCCCCTGGATCACCGCGCCGGCCTGTCCGATGTCGGCCGCCTGGCTTCGAACCTCCTCGAGAGAGGTGGGCTGGGGCGTGCGGAAGGTGATCTGCGTGCCGCCCCTGAAGTCGATCCCGAGGTTGAGCCCCTTGACACCGATCGCGAGGATCGAAAGCGCTACGACCACGGCCGAGATCGCGAACCAGATCCGGCGCCGGCCGATGTAGTCCCACCGCAACCAGCGGGGAAGTCCCTGCCCGGTCGCGCCCATGAAGCGCGGGTTGTCGAACCAGCCGAAGCCCCCGACGAGCGCGAGGATCGCGCGGGTCGCAAGCACGGCGGTGAGCATCGAGAGCGCCGTACCGAGCAGCAGCATGAGAGCGAAGCCCCGCACGCTCGCAGTGGCCACCGCGAACAGGACCGAGGCCGTGATCGCGGTGACGACGTTCGCATCGACGATGGTGGCGAAGCCCTTCTTGTAGCCCTGCGCAATGGCGGCACGCACCGATCGGCCGGCGCGTACCTCCTCCTTGATGCGCTCGAAGATGACGATGTTCGCGTCCGCGGCCACTCCGAAGGTCAAGACGAGGCCTGCGAAACCAGGCAATGTGAGCGTCACGTTGAAGATGAGGATCGTGGCGTACAGGAACGCCGCATAGATCCCGAGACCGGCGACTGCCACCAGGCCGAGGAAGCGGTAGAAGATCAGGAGGAAGATCGCGACGAGAAGGAGACCGCCGATTGCCGCATGCCACGCCTCCCGAAGCGAGTCCTTTCCGAGAGTTGCCGAGATGTCGGTGCGATCGAGCGTGTCGAACTTGACCGGAAGCGCGCCCGTCTGCAGCACGAGGGCGATCTCCTTCGCCTCCTGGTACGAGTCGAGCCCGGTGATCCGCGCCGCGCCGCCCCCGATGCCTCCCGACAGGGTCGAGTCGGTGAAGTCGATCTGCGGGAACGTCTTTATCTCGCGGTCGAGAACGATCGCGAAGTGCTGTGGCTGCTGGCGCAGCTTCCCGCGGATCCACTCGTCGCGCGTGATCCTCTCGAACTTGTCCGAGCCCTTACCCGTGAACTCCATGGTCACGATCGGCGCGCCCGACGCGCCGGGGCTCGTGTCGAAGTCCGCCCGCGTCCCGGAGAGCTTGAGATCCTCGCCCGTCATCTGCGGCACGTTCGGCGGGTCGTACTTGAAGAGGTAGTAGTAGGTGCGATCAGACGGGACGCCGCTCCCCTGCGGCCCGCCGGGACAGACGACCGCGCCCAGTCCGCACGTGATCACGACCATGCCCTCGGGTACGGCAAAAAGCTCGCGGCCGGCCGAAAGCTTCCCGCCGGACTTCCGCAGTGCATCCGCCTCTGAACCATACGGGCCCGAGACGACCCGCTTCGTCGTCGGGTTGACGATGTAATACTCGGCAGGCGCTCCCTCCTCCGCCTGCGATTGCACCTTCGCAAGCAGCTCGTACAGCGACACGTGCTCGATCGGCTCGCCGCGAATCGAGATCGACGGGCCTACGAGCGAGGTCTCGAGGTCGTACAGCTCGAGCTGCGCGGTCGTGCCGATGATCCCTGCAGCCGCCTCCGGGTCCTTGACGCCGGGGAGCTGGATCACGATCTGATCGTCGCCCTGAGTTCTGATCTCGGGCTCGGTGACGCCGAGCTTGTCGACCCGATTCCGCATGATGTCGACCGACCGGTCGAGATCCTCTTGCGTGAGGTTGCGGTTCGGCGGAGGGACGGCCTGGAGGGTGACCTCGAGGCCCCCCTGGAGATCGAGGCCGAGGGTCGGCTTTTGATTGAGCGGCGAACCTGGGATCGCGAGCAGCGCGACGCCCACCAGCGCGGCGGCCAGCAGGGCGACGACCAGGGTGGAGGAACGCCGGTTCAAGGCAGGCGGGTCAGGTTAGCGGCGGTCGCCGGAGGCCGAGTCGGCGCCGGCCTCGCTCGTAACCGGTTCTTCGCCGTCTGTAACTGCAACTTCATCGGCCTCGTCGCTCGTGTCGGCATCGTCCGAGGCGCTTGCCTCCACGACCTCGGCATCGACGACGTCCGGCTCGTCGTCTTCCTCCGGAGGAAGAACTGCCGCAATCCCGCGGCGCGTCATGTGCACCTCGAGCCCCTCCGCGATCTCGACGACGACGTCGTCGCCTTCTGCTTGGGTGACCGTGCCGTAGATACCGCCGGTCGTGAGCACGTCGTCGCCCACACTCGCCCGTTCGATCATTGCCTGTTGCTGTTGCTGACGCTGCCGCTGCGGACGGATCATCAGGACGTACATGACGACGAGCAGCAGCACCATGATGATCAAGAAGCTCACGATTCCTCCTCCGGCGGACGGGCCAGCCGCGCGAGTGCGTCCTTTCGGAAGGCCGGGAACGTGCCCCGCTCGATTGCCGCCCGCGCGCGTGCAGTCAGGTCGAGTACGAACCAGAGATTATGCAGGCTGAGCAGCCGAAGTCCGAGCATTTCACCCTGGGTGACGAGGTGGCGGATGTACGCACGCGAGAACCTCTCGCACGCGGGGCATGGACAACTCTCGTCGAGGGGCCCGCGGTCCGTTCGATAGCGGGCGTTCCGCAGGTTGAGACGCCCGTCCCAGGAGAGGGCCGAGCCGGTCCGCGCGGTGCGGGTCGGCAGGACGCAGTCGAACATGTCGACACCGCGAGCGATGACCTCGAGGATGCCGACCGGGTCGCCGATCCCCATGAAGTAGCGCGGCAGGCCGGCAGGGAGCAGCGGCGCCGCCCACTCGACACAGTCGAGCATCTCCTGCTTCGCTTCGCCGACCGCGAGACCGCCGAGCGCGAAGCCGTCGAAGGGAAGAGCGCAGATCTCGTCGAGCGAGTGCCGGCGAAGCTCGAGGTCGGTCCCGCCTTGCGAGATCCCGAACCTGAGCTGTCCCGGAGCGCGCGGCGCGTCGACCTGCCGCTCGGCCCACCGCGCCGTGATCCACACGGCGCGCTCGAGCTCGCCGCGCGATCCGCCGGCCGGCAAGCAGACGTCCAGGCACATGGCGATGTCGGAGCCGAGCCGGCGCTGGATCTCGGCTACACCCTCCGGTGTGAAGCGGGCGTCAGAACCGTCGTAGACGGAGCGAAACGTGACTCCGTCCTCGTCGAGCGCGCGAATGGTGTCGCGGAGCGAGAAGACCTGATAGCCACCGGAATCGGTGAGTACCGGCCACTTCCAACCCGAAAATGCGTGAATCCCGCCCATGTCCTCGACGACGGCCTCACCCGGGCGAAAGTGGAGGTGGTACGCGTTTCCGAGGACGACCTGAGCTCCGAGCGCCCTCACCTCGTCGGGGTGGAGCGACTTCACCGTCGCCTTGGTGCCCACGGGCATGAAGGCCGGCGTGCGGATCTCACCGTGCGCAGTCGAAAGCACACCGGCGCGGGCTTCTCCGTCTGTGGCGTCGATACGAAAGATCAGTGCCGCCGCCCCACGCTTCGCCCAGCCTCGCCTCGCCGCCGGGGCCACCCCTTGCCTCCTCCCACTTCGAGCCTATCGGCGAACTGCATACCGGTGGGAAACGAGAGGGTGTCGAAAGGCGAACAACACGATCCCGCAGATTTCGACGCGCCCGCTCTCACAACACCACCATCGCATCCCCGAAGGAATAGAACCGGTACCGCTCCTCGATGGCGACGCGATAGATCTCTCGCGCCTCCTCCACTCCGACGAAAGCCATGACAAGCGCCAGGAGCGTCGATCGCGGCAGATGGAAGTTCGTCAGAAGAGCGTCGACACGCCGGAACGCGAACCCGGGTGTGACGAAGAGGCTCGTGCGGCCGCGCAGTTCGCCGGTCCGAGCCACCGTCTCGAGCACCCGCACCGTCGTCGTCCCGACCGCCAGAACCTTCGGGGCGGTCTCGATCCGCGCCCAGGCGTCGGTGTCCACGACATAACGCTCGCCGTGCAGTGCGTGCTCCTCGAGCCGCGAGCTCGAGACCGGCCTGAAGCTGTCCAAACCGACATGCAGCGTGACGCGAACGGGATCGAGGCTTGCGAGTGTGCTCGTCGTGAAGTGGAGGCCGGCGGTCGGGGCGGCGGCCGATCCAGCCTCCCGCGAGTAGACCGTCTGATACCGCTCGGGATCGGCGAGGGGCTCGCGAATGTACGGCGGCAACGGGACCTCGCCGGCCGGTTCACCATCGACGCGGACCAGCCAGCGGCCATCGCCGAGCGGCTCGACGAGCTCGACGGGACCGAGGCGCTCGCCCGGCCGTAACCGGCGCGTGGGCCGAGCGAGCGCCTCCCACGTGCCATCGTCGGACGCTGCTTCCAGGAGCAGTACCTCCACCGCCCCCCCGGACGCCCGTCGGAGCTCGAGCCGTCCCGGCACGACCCGGCTGTCGTTCACGACGACCAGTTCGTCGACGAGCAGCTGGGGGAACTCGGAGAAAACGCGATGCTCGATCGTCCGCTGATCTCGCCGGTACACGAGCAGCCTCGATGCGTCACGCGGATCGATCGGGTGCTGCGCGATCAGCTCTGGGGGCAGCTCGTAGTCGAGCGCGACAGTGTCCAT
>Ga0184612_10000841_pt1 | contig 14555 bp, 15 predicted proteins | sample PLM3_60_coex_FD_133163 | JGI IMG/M metagenome (GOLD analysis project Ga0184612, IMG submission 133163) | Groundwater sediment microbial communities from an aquifer in East River, Colorado, USA - PLM3_60_coex | ecosystem: Environmental > Terrestrial > Soil > Riparian zone | place: USA: East... | reverse complement strand
TACGACGGCGAGGGCGACCTCGCGGTCATCGACGTCGACACTGGTGCCGCTGCCGCACTCGACTGGGGCGCCGGGGACGGCCTGACGGTCGGGACGGCGGTCTTCGGGGCCGGCGCCAGCCACGGGGGCGGAACCCGCGTGACCTTCGGCCTGGTGTCGGCGGTCGCGCGCGCCTTCCGCGGACCGGGCGGTCGGCGGATCGACGGTAGCGTCGAGCACACGGCGCCACTCGCCCCCGGATCGTCCGGTGGTGCGCTCCTCGACGACACGGGACGGTTCGTCGGTCTCAACACCAACCGGATCGGTGAGGGCTTCTACCTCGCCCTGCCGGCCGATGCCGACCTTCGGGGCCGCGTCGATGCGCTCAGCCGGGGCGAGTCGCCGACTCGGCCGCGCCTCGGCGTCGCCGTCGCTCCCAGTCACGTTGCCCAGGGGATGCGCCGCTCGGTCGGCTTGCCCGAGCGCGAGGGTGTCCTCGTCCAGGGCGTGGAGGACGGCAGCCCGGCGGCAGCCGCCGGGATCCAGTCGGGCGACCTGATCGTCGAGGCGGCCGGTCGACCGGTCACCGATGCCGACGACCTGCACGCCGTCCTCGAGACCGCCGCGTTCCCGTTCGAGGTCAAGCTCGTCCGCGGGACCGACGAGCGCACCGTCCAGGTCGGCGGGGGCACCAAAGCGACCGGCGAGGCCTGAGTGATGGCGGCGCTGGCGCGGCTCCCCGATCTCGCGCCGTCGGGCGGTGACGAATCCGACGACGACGCGATCCTCGACGCCTATTCGGTCGCCGTGTCGACCGCGGCGGAGCGGCTCATCCCGTCGGTCGCAAGCCTGCGTGTCAACCGCCAGATGGGCCCCTGGTCCGGCAGCGGTGCCGGCTCCGCGGTCGCCATCGAGCCGGTCGGCTACCTCGTGACCTCGGCCCACGTCGTGGCCGGGACCGACAGCGGGACCGCGACCTTCGTCGACGGCTCCGAACTGCCGTTCACCGTCGCGGGGCGCGATCCGCTTTCCGACCTCGCGGTCGTCAAGACGGCAGGCGGCGACCCGCATCCGGCGCCGTTCGGCGATGCGGCGCGTCTGCGCGTGGGTCAGTTGGTGGTGGCGATCGGCAACCCGCTGGGGTTCGCCGGGACCGTGACCGCCGGCGTCGTCAGTGCCCTGGGTCGGTCGCTCGCGACACGTGATGGCCGATCGAGCCGGCTCGTCGAGAACGTCATCCAGACCGATGCGGCGCTCAACCCGGGCAACTCCGGTGGGGCGCTCGCCGATTCGCGCGGCCGGGTCATCGGCATCAACACGGCGGTCGCCGGGATCGGCCTCGGGCTGGCGGTCCCGATCGACGCCTCGACCCGCGGGATCCTCGACGACCTGATCGTCCACGGTCGCGTCAAGCGCGCGTTCCTCGGCATCGTCGGTGGGACCCGGCCGCTGGCACGCGAGATGGCCGACCGACTCGGGCGTCTTCGCGGCCTCGAGGTCGTCCAATTGCTCGAACCTGGACCCGCGGCCTCGGCCGGGGTTCGGGTCGGCGACATCGTGCTCGAACTCGACGGCGAACCGATCGAGGGCGTTGGCGACCTGCAGCGCCGATTGGTCGGTGACGCCATCGGCCGGCGCATCGACCTTCGGGTCGAGCGTGCCGGCGAGATCCGGTCCATCTCGGTCAGCCCGGTCGAGCTCCGCGCCTAGGCCGCACGAGCGGACACGCGCCCCGACCCGCTAGCATCGGGCGCATGCAGCGCCTCGTCGCTTGGTACCGGGTCGGGTCGTCCTACGGCGCCGTCGTCGCGCTCGTCCTCGCCAACCTCGTCCCGCTGGTCGGTGTCCTGTTCTTCGGCTGGGATGTGTGGGGGATCCTCATCATCTACTGGCTGGAGAACGGCATCGTCGGGCTGTTCAACGTCCTCAAGATGCGCCGCGCCGCGGGGTCGGAGGACGGCTCGCTGACCGCCACACTCGAGACCCGCCGTCGGCTGAACAGCCTGACGATCAATGGCCGCCCGGCGAGCGGCTCCGACAAGGCGGCCCTGATCCCATTCTTCATCATGCATTACGGCATCTTCTGGGTCGTCCACGGCGTGTTCGTCGTGACGCTCCCCTTGTTCGCCTTCACCGGCGCCGACGGCGAGCCGGACTTCGGGAGCACGCTGAACCCGCTGACGATCCTCTTCGCGCTCATCTGCCTATTCATCAGCCACGGCGTGTCTTACCTGTTCAACTACATCGGCCGTGGCGAGTACCTGCGAACCACCGCCATCCAGCAGATGTTCGCGCCGTACGGTCGACTCGTCGTCCTCCACGTCACGATCATCTTCGGCGCGATCCTGATCTCGATGACCGGCGCGCCGGCGGCGGCGATCGTCGTCCTGGTGCTGCTCAAGATCGCGCTCGACCTCGGACTCCACCTGGCCGAGCATCGGGGGTCGGCGGAGCCAGCATCCGCGCCGGCTGCCCGCCCCGGCCCCGCGTCGTGACGCGCTCGACGGTCGAACGCGTCGTCCGCGACCCACGGTTCGAGCGGCTCGTGCCCGCCGAGGCCGAGCTGGTCCGCCTCAGGGACGGGGCTCTGTGGGCGGAGGGGCCGGTCTATCTGCCCGATGACGACGCCATCGCGTGGAGCGACGTCCGGAGCAACGTGGTGCACCGCTGGTCGGCCGCCGATGGGGCCAGTGACCTGTATCGGCCATCCGACTTCGCGAACGGCCATACGCTCGATCGCAGCGGACTGATCCTCGCCTGCGAGCAGGGGCGGCGCCGGATCGCACGCTACGAGCGGGACGGGGCGCGGACGACCGTCGTGGATCGGTACCAGGGCGCCCGGCTGAACTCGCCGAACGACGTCATCGTCGCCTCGGACGGGGCGATCTGGTTCACCGATCCGCCGTACGGCATCCTCGACGACAGCGAGGGATACAAGGCCGATTCGGAGCTTGGCGGCTGCTTCGTCTTCCGGTTCAACCCCTCCGGCGGCGCATTGACGGTCGCTAGCGACGACCTCGTGCACCCGAACGGGCTGGCGCTCTCTCCCGACGAGACGACGCTCTACGTGTCGGACACCTCGGCCGCGCGGATCGAGGGCGGCAACCACCACATCCTGGCGTTCGACGTCGTGGACGGGCGGCGGCTGGCTTCGCCGCGAGTCTTCACGGTCATCGAGCCGGGCTGGCCTGACGGGTTGCGCGTCGACGTCGAGGGAAACGTCTGGACCTCGGCCGGCGACGGGATCCACGTGCTCGACGCGGCCGGCGGCGAGCTCGGGCGGATCATCCTTCCCCAAACGGCGAGCAACTGCACGTTCGGCGGGCCCGACGGCCGGCGGTTGTTCATCACCGCGACGTCCGCGCTGTGGTCGATCGATGTCGGCATCCGCGGGGCGGTCACGCCATGGGTGGTGGAGCGCTAGGCGCTCGTCGTCACGTTGCGTTCGACGGGTCGTCGAGCACGGCCTGCGTCTGACGGGCACGCCAGGCGGCGAGACGCCCCGCGAGCGCCTCGTCCGCGAGGGCAAGGATCGCAGCCGCCAGGAGGCCGGCGTTGGTCGCGTTCCCGATCGCCACGGTCGCGACCGGCACGCCACGGGGCATCTGGACGATCGAGAGCAGCGAATCGAGGCCGCCGAGGTGCTCGGTCGGGATGGGGACGCCGATGACCGGCAGGGCCGTCTTGGCGGCGAGCATCCCGGGGAGGTGTGCGGCGCCGCCCGCGCCCGCGATGATGACCCTGATCCCGCGGCCGGCGGCCTCCTCGGCATAGCGGAAGAGGTGGTCGGGGGTTCGGTGCGCTGACACGACCTTGAGCTCCGATGCGACGCCGAGTTCCCCGAGCACCGCCACGGCCTTCTCGAGGATCGGGAAGTCCGAGCGGCTGCCGCCGACGATGCCGACGACGGGCGTCGCGGTCGTCTCGGTCATCGGTCATCCTCCTGCGTCGCGTCGTCGGTCCCGTCATCCGCCCAGCGCAGGGCCGCCAGGGCGGTCCGGGCCTGCGCGAGCGCCGTGTCCGCGTCCGCCGCGACCGCCGTGAGGTGGCCCATCTTGCGACGTTCGAAGACGCGCCGCTTGTCGTACAGGTGGAGGTGGACCGCGGGGTCGGCGAGCGCGGCCGCGACGCCGAGGAGACGGGCCTCTCGGCGCGACCCCTGACCAAGGACGTTGACCACCGCGGTGGGGATCACCGTCGCCGGAGACCCCAGACCGAGCCCGCAGATCGCCCGGATGTGCTGCTCGAACTGCGACGTCGCCGCGCCCTCGATCGTCCAATGTCCCGAGTTGTGGACCCGCGGTGCCAGCTCGTTCACGACGAGGGTACCGTCGGGCAGGAGGAACAGCTCGGCGGTGAGGGTGCCGCACAGGTCCATGGCCGCGGCGAGTGAGCGCCCGATCGCCTCTGCGCGCTCGGCGACGTCACCCGGGAGGTTCGCCGGGGCGACCGATTCGACCAGGATCCCCGCGTCGTGGAGGTTGCGGGCGATCGGAAAGACCGCCACGTCGCCGTCGACAGCGCGAGCCACGATGACCGAAAGCTCGGCCTCGAACTCTAGCTCGCGTTCGGCGAGCAAGGGGGCGTCCGCCGTTTGGCCGAGGCGCTCCCACGCGTCGTCAAGCTCGGCCGTCGCCACGATCCGGAGCTGTCCGCGGCCGTCGTAGCCGCCGATCGGCAGCTTCAGACGGAGCGGGATGCCCAGCGTATCGACGGCATCGCGCGCCTCGGCCACCGAGCGGACCTCGCGCCAGGGCGCGACCGTCGCACCGACCTCCTCGACGAACCGACGCTCGGCCAGGCGATCCTGGGTCACCACCAACGTCCCGCGCCCCGGCCGGACGGGCACGGACGCCTCGACCGCCTCGACGACGGCGGCCGACACGTGCTCGAGCTCGTAGGTCACGACGTCGCACAGCTCGGCAAGTCGCAGCGCCGCACCGACGTCGTCGTACGACCCGATGACGACCCGATCGGCAACGGCCGCGGCCGGGCACTCAGGGTCGGGATCGAGGATCGCGACCCGATAGCCCATCGCCCGTGCGGCCGTGCCGAGCATCCGACCGAGCTGGCCACCACCCAGGATGCCGATGACGGCGGGCGGCGCGATGGTCGGCGGCGTTCCCATCCTCCGAGTGTAGGCGGCTACCCTGTGGCGATGGGAGCCGTCGAGCACGTGGTCGTCACGGGGTTGATGGGCGCCGGCAAGACCACAGTCGGGCGCGGGCTCGCCGAGCGACTGGGCCTGGCGTGGCGCGACTCGGACGCCGATATCGAGGCGGCGACCGGCGCGACCGCACGGGAGCTGCGCGACCGTGAGGGCGTGGACGCGATGCATGCGCGAGAAGCGGCCCAGCTCCTGGACGCGCTCGTGTCGACCGAGCCCAACGTCGTCAGCGCGGCCGCGAGCGTGATCGACGACCCGGCGGCCCGGGCGGCGATGAGGGCGCCCGGTGTCGCTGTCATCTGGCTCCACGCCCAGCCGGACGTCCTGGCCGAGCGGTTCGCCTCAGGGTCGCATCGCCCCGCGTACGGCGATTCGCCGAAGGCCTTCCTGGCCGACCAGGCCGCCCGTCGCGAGCCGCTGCTGGGCGAGGTCGGCGCGCACGTCATCGACGTGGACGGCCTGACCCCGGACGAGGTGGTCGCGCGGGCCGTCGAGGCGCTCGACTAGCATCGGGCGCGTGACGGAACGAAGCGCCCTGATCCTCGACGTCGACACCGGGATCGACGACAGCCTCGCGCTGCTCTACGCGGCGGCCTCGCCCGAGGTCGAGCTGGTGGCGGCGACCTGCGTGTCGGGCAACGTCGAGGCACGACAGGTCGCGATCAACACCCTGGCGGTCCTCGAACTGGCCGGCCGGCCCGATGTCGAGGTCGCGCTCGGGCGCGAGGTGCCACTCGTCCGGGCGCTCGAGACGACGCCCGAGACGCACGGGCCGCACGGCCTCGGCTACGCCCGATTGCCGACGCCGTCACGGCCGCTGTCCGAGCGCCATGCGGTCGATCTCATCGTGGAGGAGGCGCGACGTCGGCCGGGGGTGATCACGCTCATCACGCTCGGGCCGTTGACGAACCTCGCGCTCGCCGTCCAGCGTGAACCGGCGCTCCCCCGCCTGCTGCGCGCCTACGCGCTCATGGGCGGCGCGTACGGGGTGCCGGGCAACACGACCCCCACGACCGAATGGAACATCCACTGCGACCCGGACGCCGCGCGGATCGTCTTTCGGGCCTGGGCGGACGCGCGCGAGGGGGACGCCACGATCCCGCGCCCGCTCGCCCTTGGTCTCGACGTCACGGAGGGGGCGAGGATGCTGCCCGACGACGTGGTGCGCCTCGCCCGTCGGGCGGGCAGCACGCCCGACGACTCGATCGTGCTGGCCCACGGCGAGGAGCCGATGCACGCGACCCGGTCCGTCGCGAGCAATCCGGTCGTCCGGTACGTCGCCGACGCGCTTCGCTTCTACATGGAGTTCCACGCGCGATACGACGGCTTTTATGGGGCGTTCGTCCACGACCCGCTGGCGGTCGCGGCCGCGCTGGACCGGAGCCTCGTGACGACCGAGGCGCTTTACGTGGACGTCGAGACCCGCGGCGAGCTGACGACTGGGATGACCGTCGCGGACCGACGGCGGCTCACCGGCCGGCCACCGAACCTCGACGTGACCGTGACCGCGAACATCGCCGAGTTCATGGACCGCTTGATCGAACGCGTCGGAAGGCTGGCGGCGGACCACCCGGACGTGGCACGCTAGACGGGGCGGGCGAGCGGCCACGGCCGGGGCGAGGGACGAGGAGGGCGCGATGGAACTGAACTGGCTGTCGATCTGTGCCGAAGGGCAGACGGCGGACTGCATCCCGCCGGTCCAGGTCGCCTACCTCGTCGCACTCATCGTCGGCGCCATCCTGTTCGCCGTCATCGCTCGACGGTCGCGGGACCTCACGACCGCGACGCTCACGCTGATGGTCGTCGCCATCGCCATCAACATCGCAGTCGGCTCGATCACCGTGGCGTTGCGCCTGCCGATCTACCTGGACTCGATCGGGACCGTTCTCGTCGGGGCCCTCGCCGGACCATGGGCCGGCGCGATGACCGGGATCCTGTCCAACCTGATCTGGTCGATCCTGCCGGTGCCGGGCGGCGCCGGGCCAACGATCGCGTTCTACGCACCGGTCGCCGGGGTCATCGGGCTGATGGCCGGCTTCTGGGCCAGCCGCGGCGTGTTCCAGCTTCGCGCCGACGATGTCCGCATCGGCGGCTTCCTGTCGCTCGCGGCCGGGCTGGTCGGCGCCGGCGCCGCGTTCCTCGTCATCCAATCCACGATCGGGATCCCCGACCTGGGCGTGACCGACCCCGACCAACTGCTGAACAACCAGGGTCGGTTCGTGGTCATCGCCCTGGCGTGCTTCGCGGTCGGCGTCGTGGTCGCCTGGCTCACCGGACGGACGGTCTTCGCGTTCCAGGGCGGCGACCCACGGATCAGGACCTACCTCGTGGGCGCCACGGCGATCTCGGCCGGGGCGATCGTCTTCGCGCTGTTCAGGCTTCTGTTCGCCCCGAACGGCTACTTCTCCGGCGTCGACGGGGTCCTCCCCGACGGCAAGCCCGACGACTTCCTTGGCGGGGCGAACCTGACGGGACTCGCCATGTCGGATCCAGGCGGCCTGATCGTGGCGCTTGTTCTCGCGGTTGTCGTCGGCGCTCTCGTGGTGACCTGGGCTCGACGCGGCGAGAATGCGCGACTCTTCCCCGTCTGGGTCGGCGGCGCCACGACGGGTCTGGTTGCCGCCATGATCTCGGCACCGATCACGGTCGCCCTGGGTGGCGTGACGGGCGCTGGGACCGACGCGCTGATCGCGCTCTTCCGGTTACTGGGGTTCAACCTCTTCCAATCCGCCTTCGCCCAGGGGATCACCAGCGATCCGCTCGACAAGACGATCAGCTACACCGTCGTGTTCGTCATCCTCGGCGCGCTGCCGATCACCGTGCGAACGATGTACAGCCGCGGCGAGGCAACGGTCGCCGAGTGATCTTCACGGCCGGCTGACGAGCGAGGGATGTCCGCGACCACCGGCTATTACGTCGCGGGTTCCAGCTGGCTTCACCGCCGGAACCCGCTCACCAAGCTCCTCGCGCTCGCGCTCGTCCTGCTTTCGGCGTTCCTCCTGCCACCGATCGTGCTCGTCGTCCTGGTCGTCGTCATCGTGGCCGCGGTGTGGTCAGCCGGCCTCCTCCGCCCGACCGTGCGGGCGATGCGGATCCCGGCACTCCTGCTGCTGTCGATCCTCGTCGTCAACAGCCTGTTCTTCCCGGGCGCAACGGACGTGCTGGCGTCGCTCGGGCCGCTGTCGATCACCCGTGATGGCCTGACGTTCGGGCTCATCTCGGCCGGGCGCGTGCTGGTGGCGTTCCTCGCCTCGGTGGCGTTCCTGTTCACGACGCTCGCCGACGACATGCTCGAGACCCTCATCGCCCGGGGCGCCAGCCACCGCATCTCGTTCGTCATCCTGTCGGCGGTCCAGATGGTCCCGCGGATGCAGGACCGGGCGGGCTCGATCCTCGAGGCGCAGCAGGCGCGCGGCCTCTCGCTCGAAGGGTCGTTCGTGCGGCGGATCCGGTCCCTCGTCCCACTCATCGGGCCGGTCCTGCTCGGGTCGTTGGTCGACGTCCGCGAGCGGACGTTCGCGCTCGAGGCGCGCGGGTTCGGTGCGCGACCGAACCGGACCGCATACCGGATCGTCGTCGATCCGCCCATCGACCGGTGGCTCCGCCTCGCCATCATCGGCCTGTGCCTTGGGGTCGTTGTCGTGGCGGTCACGGGGTTCCCCCGGTGAGCGAGGACGAGACCCGGATCGCCGCGCCGTTGCGAACCGACGGACTGGCGGTCCGCTATCCGACGAAGAAGGCACCGAGCCTGGAGGGCGTCTCGCTGGAGGTGGGCCGCGGCGAACGCCTCGGCGTCGCGGGCCGGACCGGAGCCGGCAAGTCGACCCTGGCCCTCGCGACGGCCGGGTTCATCCCGCGGGTCGTCCGGGCGAGGCTCGACGGCCGGGTCATGATCGACGGGCTGGACGCGGCGGCGGCGCCGGCCGATGCGCTGCTCGGGCGAGTGGGGATCGTGTTCGCGACCCCGGCCAACCAGCTGTCCGCCTCGAAGCTGACCGTGCGCGAGGAACTCGCGTTCGGGCTCGAAAACCTGGGAGTCCCGCGTGCCGAGATGGACCCGCGGATCGATGGCACGCTCGATCGTCTCGGCATCGCGCACCTTGCCGACCGTGAGCCGTTCGCGCTGTCGGGCGGCGAGCAGCAGCGCGTCGCCATCGCGAGCATCGTGGCGATGGGGACGACTGTTCTGGTCCTCGACGAACCCACCGCTCAGCTCGACCCGGCGGGGACCGCTGCGGTAGCCGACCTCCTCGATGAGCTGGCGAAGGCCGGGGCCGCGATCCTGTGTGCCGAGCACGACCCGAGCGTGCTCGGGCGGATGGATCGATGTCTGGTGCTCGACAGCGGGCGAATGGTCGCGCTCGATGTGCCCGGGACGGCGCTGGCGCTGGCCGCCGAGGCCGCGAGCCTGACGCCGCCGACCCTCGTGCGGCTCGCCGAGGCGGCGTCGCTGGACCTGGCGCGGGCCTTCGACGAGCCGGCGGTCGCGGCCGGCCTGCGGGCATGGGCCGATGCGGGCGGGGTGGCACGCGAGCTGGCACACGGCGCAACGACAGCGACGACCGCGGCTGCCGCGGCGGCGGGCAGCATCGCCGCCCCGCCACTCCCCGGTCCGGCGTGGACGCCCGCACGAGAGCGGGCGCCGGTCCGCGTCGCGGTCGACGGCCTCGTGCATCGATACCCGGGTGGCGTCGAAGCCGTTCGTGGTGCGTCCTTGAGGGTGGACCCGGGCGAGGCGGTCGCCATCCTCGGCCAGAACGGGTCTGGCAAGACGACGTTGGTCAAGCATCTCAACGGGTTGCTCCGGCCGGACGAGGGTCGCATCCTGCTCGACGATGTCCCCACCGATGGCCGGTCCGTGGCCGAGCTCGCCCGCACGGTCGGTTTCGTCTTCCAGAACCCCGACGATCAGCTTTTCGAGCGGTCGGTCGAGCGCGAGGTCGCCTTCGGTCCGCGCAACCTGGGCATCGCGACGGCCGACGTCGCGAACCTCGTGGTCGGGAGCCTCGCCGCCGTGGGCCTGCTCGAGGAACGCACGACGAACCCCTACGACCTCGACCTGTCTCGGCGCAAGCTGGTGGCGCTGGCCGGCGTCCTGGCCATGGACCCGGCCGTCCTGGTCCTCGACGAGCCGACGACGGGCCAGGACGTCGACGGCGTCGAGCGCGTGAGTGCCATCATCGAGGCGTTCCGGGGCGCCGGTCGATCCGTCGTCGCGATCACCCACGACATGGAGTTCGCGGCGAGGCACTTCTCGAGGATCGTGGTCATGCGCGCCGGGGAGGTCGTGGCGGACGGCCCGCCCGGGCTCGTCTTCGCGCCCGGCAACGCGACCCTGCTCGCCTCGACCGGTCTGACGCCGCCACCGGCGGCGCGGATCGCGGCGCGACTCGGCCTGGACACCGTCCCCCTCGATGCGGCCGCCCTGCTGGCGACCCTCCGCAGCTGATCCGATGGTCCAACGGGCTCCCGAGTTCGGGTCATTCGGCCCGTGTCGCCAACCCTCCGCGGCGCGCACGCTCGCGCCAAGGAGGTCCCGCATGCGCATCCTGCTCGCGGTCGATGGATCCACCCCGGCCGACCGGGCCGTGGACCTGTTGGCGTCGCTCCCGTGGGTCGGCGACGACCGCCTCCGGATCCTGAGCGTGGCTCCGTCGCGCGATGACGTCCTCGGCGTGCCATGGGGGATGCCGCCGCCGGATGCGGCGGAGATCGAGGCCGCGGTGCTGCGGGTGCACCGCGACGCCGTCGAGCGCGCCGAACGCGAGATCCGTTCGGTCCGGGCCGACGTCTCGATCGAACCGGTCCTGATGCGGGGCCGTGCCGCCAGCGTCATCGTGGACCAGGCCGGCGAGTTCGGCGCGGACCTTGTCGTAGTCGGCCACCGCGGGCTGGGCACGTGGGAATCGCGCCTGCTCGGATCCGTATCGGCCGAGGTCGTCGACCATGCGCCGTGCCCTGTGCTGGTCGCTCGTGACGACCAGATCGGTCGGGTCGTACTGGCCGACGATGGCTCGCCGGACGCCCGGGCCGCGGCGCAGCTCGTGGTCGACTGGCCGCTCTTCCGCGGCCTGGCGGTGACCGTCGTGGGCGTCGTGGACGACGGCTTCCCGTACGCGGCCGCGGTGGCGCCGCCGCTCTACGCGGAGACGATGCAGCTGTACACCGAAGCCGTCGCGGCGGAACGCCGTTCGCGCGCGGCGGAGTGCGGCTCGGTCGCCGACCGGCTGCGCGACGCCGGGATCGACGCCTCGGTCGCGATCCGCAACGGCGATCCGGCACACGAGATCGTGGCCGCCGCACGCGCGACGGGCGCCGGCCTCGTCGTCGTCGGCACGCGCGGCCGCACCGGCCTCCAGCGTCTGATCCTCGGCAGCGTGGCGCGGAACGTGCTGCTTTCCGCGCCGTGCTCCGTGCTCGTCGTTCGCGCCGGCGTGCGCGCCCCGGGCCGGCACCCGGCGGATGTACGACCTGGACGCGAGGTCCTCAGCGCCTTCGGTTGACCTGGCCGGTCGAGACGACCAGCAGCAGGAACGAGGTCTCCAGCACGTCGACCCCGGCGATGACCAGCGCGACGATAAGCGGCAGCGCGTCACCGAAGGCCCATCCCGCACCGGCCGCCAGGGCGGCGACGGCGAGGAAGACCAGGCGAACGCCGCGGATGAGGCCCGACACGTCCGTCGTCCCGCCTGCGAGCCTGGCCAGTCCACGCGACAGCAGGACGATCGCGAGCGCCGCCGACCCTCCGACGAGCACCGCACGCACGAGGGCCGGCGGGTGGACGATCGCCGTGAGCGCGGCACCATCGGTGCCGGCGAGCGTGGCAGCAACGACGGCCATGCCGCCGACGCCGATCGCGACGAGCGCACCGTTCCTCGGGCTCACGACGAGAGCGCCACCTCCTCGACAGTGCCGTCGACGATCCGCCAGGCCCGCACGCTCGGCTCGCCGGTGGCCCGGTCCTTCTCGGCGTCGGCGAGCGACACGAGGAGGTAGAGGGCATCGGGGTAGAACGCGAGCCCGACGTCGGTCGGTGACGGCACGGCCGGGGTGTGGGTATGCGAGTGGACGATGGCCCAGAAGACCTCGTCCGCGTCGTCGGTCGCGATGGTCAGGCGCAGCAGGTCCCCCGGGTCGACCTCGTAGCGGTACGGCGACGCCGCCTTGTTGCGGGCCGGCTCATAGCGGAGCGCCCGACCGCCGTGCGCTGCCGGGCGGTCGCCGACGATGAGGCCGCAGGCCTCGTTGGGGTACTCGGCCCGTGCCTGGACGACCATCGCCTCCCGGATTGCCCTCGGAAGCTCGACGGCCGCCGGTCCCGGCTGGCGGCTCACCACCAGTTCACGCCGCCCTCGAGCGCCTCCTCCATCTCGTCGAGGTTGGTCGCGAACGTGCCCGCCGACAGGTATTTCCATCCGCCATCGGGAAGGAGCGCGACGATCGTCCCCGACGTCATCTCGGCGGCGACCCTCGCGGCCGCGACGAGCACGGCTCCGCACGACGGTCCGGCGAAGATCCCCTCGCGGAAGACGAGCTCGCGCAGGGCGGCGATCGCGTCGCGGTTCGAGACGAGGTACTTCGTGTCGATGAGCGAGGGGTCGAGGATCTCGGGGACGAACCCGTCGTCGAGCGAGCGCAGGCCCTGGACGAGCTCACCTGGCTGGGGCTCCGCGGCCACGATCCGGACGCCCGGCTTGTGCTCGCGCAGGTAGCGCGACACCCCCATCAACGTTCCGCTCGTACCGAGGCCGGCCACGAACACGTCGATCTCGGGGCAGTCGGCGAGGACCTCCGGCCCGGTCGTCTCGTAGTGCGCTTGGGGGTTCGCGGGGTTGCCGTACTGGTACGGCATGACGAACCGCTCGTCCTTGCTGACGAGGTGCTTGGCCAGGGTGATCGCCCCGTTCGAACCGAGCGCGCCGGGTGAGTCGATGACCTCCGCCCCGAACAGCGCGGCCATCTGACGCCGCTCGTTCGTGACGTTGTCGGGCATCACCAGCGCGACGCGATAGCCCTTGCGCCGGCCGATCATCGCCAGCGCGATGCCGGTGTTCCCTGACGTCGGCTCGAGGATGATCGAGTCCTCGTGGAGGAGGCCGCGCGCTTCGAGGTCGTCGATCAGATATTTGGCCGCGCGGTCCTTGACCGAGCCCGTCGGGTTGAACATCTCCAGCTTCGCGAAGATGCGCACCGCCGGGTTCGGTGACATGCGCGGGATCTCGACGAGCGGCGTGTAGCCGATCGCATCGAGGATGCTCTCGAAGCGGCCGCCGTGACGGGGCAGCTCGTCGTGGACGTGCCCCATCCGTCCTCAGCCGCCGGCCATCGCCGGGAGGAGGCGGACCTCGTCGGCCGGGGCGACCGGCGTGTCCAGTCCGGCGAGGTACCGGACGTCCTGGCCGTTGACGTACACGTTCACGAACCGGTTGAGGTCGCCGTCGTCGGTCAGCAGCTGCGATCCCAGCGATGGATGCTGCTCGACGAGCGCCCCGACGACGGCGCGGATCGAGTCGCCGGGGAGATCGAGCGACTTGACCCCGCCGACGTTGGCGCGAAGGACGGCCGGGATGAAGACCGTGCTCATGCACGGGCCTCGGGCGAGACCTTGCCGGGGAGGCCGGTCATCGTCATGAGGAACGGCGCCTCGACCTTGACGCCGTCGACGGTCAGCGGCCGGCCCTCGGCTCGGGCCTGGACGGCCGCGTCCGAGCAGATCGGGCAGTTCGGGTCGCGGCGCAGCTTCAGCTCGGTGAACTCGGTCTCGAGGGCGTCGAACAGCAACAGGCGACCTGCCAACGTGTTGCCGATGCCGAGCAGGACCTTGAGTGCCTCGTTCGCCTGGAGCATGCCGAGGATCCCGGGCACGACACCGAGGACGCCGGCGACCGAGCAACCGGGCGCGAGCTCCGGCGGCGGCGGCGTCGGGTAGAGGCAGCGATAGCACGGGCCTTCGAACGGGACGAACGTGGTGAGCTGACCCTCGAAGCGGAAGACGCTGGCATGGACCACCGGGATGCCGGCCGCGACCGCCGCGTCGTTGAGGATGTAGCGCGTTTCGAACGTGTCGGTGCCGTCGAGGATGACGTCGTAACCGGCGATGATCCGCTCGACGTTCTCGGCCACGAGCATCTCTTCGTGGGCGACGACCTTGATCTCGGGGTTCAGCGCATTGATCGCCACCCGGGCCGATTCGACCTTGCGCTCCCCGACCCGGTCGGTCGTGTGGACGGTCGGGCGCTGGAGGTTGCTGACGTCGACGATATCGAAGTCGACGATCCCGATCGTGCCGACCCCCGCCGCGGCGAGATAGAGCGATGCCGGCGAGCCAAGCCCACCCGCGCCGATCAGCAACGCCTTGGAGCCGAGCAGCTTGGCCTGGCCGGCGGCGCCCACCTCGGGGATCAGCAGG
>Ga0184612_10000840_pt1 | contig 14558 bp, 14 predicted proteins | sample PLM3_60_coex_FD_133163 | JGI IMG/M metagenome (GOLD analysis project Ga0184612, IMG submission 133163) | Groundwater sediment microbial communities from an aquifer in East River, Colorado, USA - PLM3_60_coex | ecosystem: Environmental > Terrestrial > Soil > Riparian zone | place: USA: East... | reverse complement strand
GACGTTTCAGGAGGGTCGGCTCGTCGAGGTCGTGGAGCTGCCGGATCACCCGTGGTTCGTCGCGAGCCAGTTCCACCCGGAGTTCAAGTCGCGTCCGACGCGCCCCGCGCCCCTCTTCCGCGGTTTCGTCGGCGCCGCGCTCGATCGTGCGCGTGCGCGCGCCGGAGTCGAGCGCGCCGCGGCTCGTTGAGTTCCAGTCAGTCGGTGCCGTCGCCCGGGCTCAGGGCAGCCGCCGCCTACCATCGCAAGCTGGCGTCTCGGCTGCAGGCGCGTCTCGGCTCCGAGCTCATCGCCGTCTACGCAGGTGGCTCGTTCGTCCTCGGCGGTTACGTCCCAGATCGGAGCGATCTCGACGTCGCGGCCGTATGCCGTTCGCCGCTCACGGGTGAGGTGAAGACGGAGATCGGAGCGGCGCTCCGACACGAGTCGCTGCCATGCCCTGCGCGCGGGCTCGAGCTCGTTCTCTACGCCGAGTCGAGTGTCAGCGAGCCGATGGACGGGGCGGGCTTCGAGCTGGACCTGAACATCGGCCGGGAGATGCCGTTTCGGTTGGCGACGGACCCGGACAGCGCCGCTCGGCACTGGTACCTGATCGATCGGGCGATCCTGCGAGAGCACGGCCGGGTCATCTACGGACCGGAAGCTCGCGAGCTCTTCGCGCCTATCCCGAGAGACGCGCTGCTGCGCGCCCTGTCCGACTCGCTGCGCTGGCATGCGGAAGCGGGGGTCGCGCGCGACGACGATGCCGTTCTCAACGCCTGCCGCGCCTGGCGCTACGCGGCCGAGGGTGCCTGGTCGTCGAAGCCCGCGGCCGCGGCGTGGGCGCGTGAGAGGCTGGACGATCCGGACCTCGTGTCCCGAGCACTCGCAGAGCGGCATGGCGAGGGCCGTCTCGACCGGGATCGCGTCGAAGCCCTGCTGGGGCGAGTGGAGAGGCTTCTCCAGTCGGCCGCTGCTTGACACCGGCCTGGCCTGGTTCTACGTTCCAGCTGCCGTATGGGTGGGAAACCGTCGTCGCTCGGCGATCGCGCATGGGTTCTGTGCGATCGACAGGCGGGTACATCCTTCCCTGAAGACGAAAGCACGCATAGCCGTCGACGTGGGAGAAAGGACGTGGGAGCAGTGAAGAATCGAAGAGTCCTTGTCATCACAGGGCTGATCGCGGCGTTGGCCCTGGTAGCCGCGCTCACCATCGCCGCGGCAGGAAGCGCCGGCACGACGCAAGCCGTCAAGCCGCCGAAGGTCGCGAACGCCGCGGCCATCAAGGCCAAGTACGGTGGGACATCCATTACGTTCCTCGGCGACGGCCCCGTCGGTACGAGCCACACCCGGGACGTGAAGCTCGTTGCGCAATTCTCCAAGGACACGGGCATCAAGGTGAAGCTCGTGCCGCATCCGGTCGCATCGGATGCGTCGTACCAGCAGCTGGCCCGGACGTTCTCGGCCAAGTCGTCGGCCTTCGACGTCGTCATGCTCGACATCTTGTGGCCGGGGGCGTTCGCTCCGTACCTCATCGACCTGAAGCGGGCGCTGGCGAAGGAGGCCAAGCAGCACTCGCCGGGAATCATCAGGAACGACACCTTCGCTGGCAAGCTGGTCGCGATGCCGTGGTTCGGGGACTTTGGGATCCTGTTCTACCGGACCGACCTGCTGAAGAAGTACGGATACAGCGGGCCGCCGAAGACGTGGGCGGAGCTCGGCGCGATGGCGAAGAAGATCCAGGACGGCGAGCAGCAGTCCAACCCGAACTTCTACGGGTTCGTCTACCAGGGGAACGCCTACGAAGGGCTCACGTGCGACGCCCTCGAGTGGATCGCCTCGAGTGGGGGAGGCCGCTTCATCGACGGAGGCAAGGTCACGATCAACAACGCGAAGGCCGTCGCGGCCCTCAACCTCCAGCGGAGCTGGGTGGGCGAGCTCACCCCGCGCGGCGTGACGACGTACCAGGAGGGCGAGGCCGACCAGGCGTTCGGCGCCGGCAATGCCGCGTTCATGCGCAACTGGCCGTATGCGTACTCGAAGAGCCAGTCGGGACCGATCAAGGGCAAGTTCAACGTCACCGTTCTGCCGCACACGGGCAAGAACCCGTCCGTCGCGACGGTCGGCGGCTGGCAGCTCGGGGTGTCCAGGTTCTCGAAGAACCAGGGGGCCGCGATCGAGCTCGTCCGCTACATCACGAGCGCCGCGGCGCAGAAGTTCAGCGCGATCTTCAACGCCAACGTGCCGACCATCCCTGCCGTTGCCGCTGACCCGGCTGTGCGGAAGGTCAATCCGTACCTCAAGCCCGAGATCGCGAACGTTGCGCGCGTCGCGCGGCCGTCAACGGTGCTCGGCGCCAAGTACGCGCAGGGCTCGCAGATCATCTATCAGGGCATCAACCAGATCCTGAACGGCCAGGACGCGAACGACGTCCTGCCGCGAATCGAGCAGCAGCTGAACCGCGTGCTGAAGTAGGACTGTCAAGCGATGGGGGCCGAGAGGCCCCCATCGCTTCCCCGTGATGACCACGCTCGATGCGACCAGCCCGCGCCGCCCTCCGCCACGCCGGCGGCGCTCGACGAGGCTACAGCGCCGGCAGACACGGCTCGCCTGGCTCATGCTCATGCCGGCTCTGGCGCTCGTCGCCTTCGTCGCCCTGTATCCGCTCGGCCAGACGGTCTACGACAGTTTCACGAACCGCCAGTTCCTCGGCGGGCTCGAGCCCACGGAGTTCGTGGGCCTCGAGAACTACCGCGACCTGATCCACGACACCGTCTTCCGCGACGCCATCTGGGTCACCGTGAAGTTCACGGTCGTCACCGTCTCGATCGAGCTCGTACTGGGGATGATCATCGCGCTCGCCGTGAATTCGGGCTTCCGGGGCCGGGGCGTAATGCGCGCGATGATGCTGATTCCCTGGGCGATCCCTACGGTCGTCGCTGCCCAGATGTGGAAGTGGATGTACGACGACGTGTTCGGCGTCATCAACGACGCGCTCGTGCGGTTGCACATCGTCGACCACCCAGTCGCGTGGATCTCGCAGAGCAGTACGGCGCTGTGGGCGGTCTCCGCCGTCGACATCTGGAAGACGACGCCGTTCGTGGCGCTGCTGCTGCTCGCGGGGCTGCAGGTCATCCCGCACGAGTTGTACGAAGCCGCCGACGTCGACGGCGTCAGCAAGTGGCGCCAGTACTGGCGGATCACGCTCCCGCTGCTCATGCCCGCGATCCTCGTCACCGTGATCTTCCGCACGCTCGACGCGCTGCGCGTGTTCGACGTCTTCTACGTGTTCTTCGGCTCGCGCCTGGACACGCAGACGATGGCGATCTACGCGCAGAACACGATCGTCTCGGCCGGCGACGTCGGCTACGGCGCCGCCATCAGCGTCGGAATCTTCTTCATCATCGCCCTCTTCGTCGTCATCTACACGACGTTCATGCGGGTGCAGCAGCAGTGAGCGTCGTCGCCGAGCGCACCACCCGGACCGAGGCGGCCGCGCGCCGGCGCGAGCGCGTCGCCTACAGGCCGCGCCGGCGGTTCGCGCTGCGGCGCATCCCGTTCTACATCCTGATCGCGGTGATCTTCGTCTACGCCGTGTTCCCGTTCTACTGGGCGGTCCGCTCCGCATTCACGCCAGAGGGGGAGTTGTTCCGGACGCCGGTCCAGTACGTCCCGCAAAACGCCACGCTCGACAACTTCCGGTCCGTCTTCGAGAGCGGCAACTTCCAGCGCGCACTCCTGAACTCGACGATCGTGGCGGGCGCAGTGACGCTCATCGCCGTGGCCGTGGGCTCGTTGGCCGGCTACGCGATCGGCCGCTTCCGCTTCCGCGGGCGGTCGGCAACGCTTTACCTGATGCTGTCGATGACGATCTTCCCGCAGATCGCGATCCTCGGCGCGCTCTACACGATGATCAACCGGTTCGAGCTCTACGACAGCCTCCGGGCGCTCATCCTCAGCTACATGGTCCTCGTGCTCCCGCTCACGGTCTGGATTCTGACGAGCTTCATGCAGGCGCTGCCCAAGGATCTCGAGGAGGCCGCGTACGTCGACGGCGCCTCGCCCCTGCAGACCTTCTACCGAGTGATGCTGCCGCTCGTCGCCCCGGGCCTCGTCACCGCAGGGCTTCTCGCCTTCATCGCCGCCTGGAACGAATTCCTGTTCGCGCTCTCGTTCACGCAGACGCCCGACAAGTACACCGTGCCGGTGGCAATAACGACCTTCACCGGCGAGACGGGGAGCGCCTTCGACAAGCCGTGGGGACAGATCATGGCAGCCACCGTGATCGTCACCGTGCCGCTCGTCGTGCTCACGCTGGTGTTGCAGCGCCGGATACTTGCGGGGCTGACGGCCGGCGCCGTCAAGGGTTAGATCGCGAGCCCGTTGGCTGGATCGAAGAAGTAGAGGCGGCTGGTGTCGACGGCGAGTTCGACCGCCGTGCCTTTCCGCGCACGCGTGCGCGGGCTCACGCGGGCGACGAGTCGCGACTCCCGCTCCGTCTTTCGCTCGCTCGGGGCGACAGGCGTCACGCCTGTGTCCTCGTCCAGGTCGACCGGGATCACCCCGGACGCCTCGACGTCGAAGTAGACGAGGACGTCGGCACCCAGCGATTCGGTGTGGGCAACGACGGTCCGGAGACGGCGGTCGGTGGGCGAGTCGCTCGCGATGTGTGCGTCCTCGATGTCCTCCGGCCGGATGCCGAGGAGGACATCACGCCCGACGTAACTGGCGAGCCCAGGACGCGCGCGCTGCACCGCTTCGGCGACAGTCAGTTCGTGCCCGCCGAAGCTGACCGCGAGCTTCCCGTTCGCCTGCGCGAGCTGCGCTTCGACCATGTTGATGGACGGCGAGCCGATGAAGCTCGCCACGAAGTCGTTGACGGGGCTCTCGTAGAGACCGTCCGGACTGGAGACTTGCTGCAGACGGCCGTCGAGCATGACCGCGACCCGATCGCCGAGCGTCATGGCCTCGATCTGGTCGTGCGTGACGTAGATGGTCGTCACGCCGAGGCGCCGCTGGATGTCGTGGATCTCCCCGCGCATCTGGACACGGAGCTTCGCGTCGAGGTTCGAGAGCGGCTCGTCCATGAGGAAGACCTGCGGCTCGCGCACGAGCGCTCGGCCCATCGCGACGCGCTGGCGCTGCCCGCCGGAGAGCGCGCGCGGCTTCCGCTTCAGGAACTGGTCGATCTCGAGGATCTCGGCGGCCTCGCGCACGCGCCGCGAGATGTCCGCCTTCGGCAACTTCCGGTACTGGAGGCCGAAGGCGAGGTTCTGCTCGACCGTCATGTGCGGGTAGAGCGCGTAGTTCTGGAAGACCATCGCGATGTCGCGCTCCTTCGGCGTGAGGTCGTTGACGACCCGGCCGCCGATGCGGATGACGCCTTCGGTGATCTCTTCCAGGCCTGCGAGCATCCGGAGGGCTGTGCTCTTGCCACAGCCCGACGGCCCGACCATGACCATGAACTCGCCGTCCTCGATCTCGAGATCGAAGTCCTCGACGGCCCACGTGCCGTCATCGTAGGCCTTCGAGACGTTCTCGTACGCGATCTCGGCCAACGGTCGCTCCCTCCGTCGTCTCGCGGGAGAATGCAGCCTCTAATGCTTACACGTCCGGATCGGGAAAGTGCAACGTCTTCGCGGGACTCGTGGTGGCGCGGAGGCGTCCTCTACCAGATCTACCCGCGCTCGTTCGCCGACTCGAACGGCGACGGCATCGGCGATCTCCGGGGGATCGCGGACAACCTCGAGTACCTCGAGTGGCTCGGCGTGGACGCGATCTGGCTCAACCCGATACATCCGTCCCCGAACGTCGACTGGGGGTACGACGTCGCGGACTACACCGGCGTCCATCCCGACCTCGGAACGCTCTCGGACCTCGATCGGCTGATATCCGATGCAGCCCGGAGCGGAATCCGAGTGCTGCTCGACCTCGTCCCGAACCACACGTCCGACCGCCACCCGTGGTTTCAGGAGCACCCGGAGTACTACGTCTGGTCGGACGACGTTCCGAACAACTGGCAGGCCGTCTTCGGCGGAGGATCGGCCTGGGCGCTCGACCCGGCACGCGGGCGCTACTACCTGCACAACTTCGCGCCCGCCCAGCCGGACCTCGACTGGTGGAGCCCGGACGTGCGCGCAGAGTTCGAGCGGATCCTCCGCTTCTGGTTCGACCGCGGGATCGCCGGCTTCCGGATCGACGTCGCGCACGGCCTGGTGAAGGACCGCGACCTGCGCGACGAGCCCGTCCCCGGTGAGCACGTCTACTCGATGAATCGCCCCGAGACGCACGATGTCTACCGTGAGTGGCGACGTATCGCGGACTCGTACACGCCGCCGCGTCTCCTCGTGGGTGAGACGTATGTGCTGGATCTGGCGGCCTGGGCGGCATTCTACGGCTCCGGGCGCGACGAGCTTGACCTTGCGTTCAACTTTCGGCTCGTCGACGCGGATCTCGAGGCGGCCCAGATGCGAACGATCGTCGCCGGGGCCGAAGCGGCGCTTCCGGTCACGGCGTGGCCTTGCTGGACCGGCTCAAACCATGATGCGGGTCGTCTCGCCACCCGCTGGTGTGGAGGGGACGAGGCGCTGGCGCGCTGCGCCTTGCTCATGCTCGTAACGCTGCGGGGGACACCGTTCCTCTACTACGGCGACGAGCTCGCGCTCACCGACGGGTGGGTTCCGCCGGAGCGCGTTCGAGACGTCGCCGAGCCTTCGCGCGACCCCTGCCGCACGCCGATGCCGTGGACCCGCGACGGAGGTTGGAAAGATCCCTGGTTACCCCTCGAGGACACGGCTCGCAACGTCGCCGATCAACGCGCGGACCCCTCCTCGACGCTCCACTTCGCGCGCGACCTGATCGCGCTCCGCAAGAGAGTCGCGGACGTACACGTCGGGGCGTACGACGAACTGCCAGCTCCCGACGACGCGTGGGCTTGGCGCCGGGGTGAGCGGACGATCGTCGCCGTGAACCTCGGCCGACGGCAGGTCGTGATCGACGGCGTCGATGGCGTCGTCGCGCTCGGAACGCGGAGGGGACGGGAAGGCGAGATCGTCGACGGACGCATCCGGCTCGCCCCGGCAGAAGGTGTCGTTGTGGAGCTCGCGAATGCCAAGTGACAACTTGTCACGCGGCCACAATGCTCGTGTGCGTCGGCTCCCCGAGCAGGTCGCACCTTGTACCTTCACGACGTGGCCGCCGTCCAGCCGCAGTTGAGCTCGCCGCTGCTCGACCTCTTCCTGGAGCTCTGTGCGCTGCCGAGCCCGTCGGGGAAGGAGCGCGCAGTTGCGGACCGGGTCGGTGCCTACCTGACCGCGCTGGGACTCGATTGGGACGAGGACGATGCAGCAGCGACGCTCGACGGCGACACCGGAAACATCTTCTGCCGCTTGCCCGCGACGAACGGCGCTGGCGGGACATCGATCTTCCTCTGCGCGCACATGGACACCGTCCCGCCCGAGGCGGCGATCGAGCCGGTCGTCGAGGACGGCGTCGTCCGCAACGCGGCGGGAACGATCCTCGGCTCGGACAACAAAGCCGCGGTCGTCGTCATGCTCGAGGCGGCCCGACGGATTCTCCGGGAAGGCAGGTCGCACGCAGGGATCGAGCTCGTGTTCACGTCGCAGGAGGAGGTCTCGCTGCGCGGGGCCGGCGCGTTCGATCACACGCGCCTCGCCGCGAGGACGGGCTTCGTCTACGACCAGGGCGCTCCGATCGGGGAGATCGTGCTCGGCTCGCCGCATGGGCGGTTGCTCGACTTCCGCTTCCACGGGCGCGCGGCGCACGCCGGGATGAATCCCGAGGACGGCCGCTCGGCGATCGCGGCCGCCTCGCGGGCGATCGCCGACTTCCGGCTCGGTCGCGTGGACGACGAGACGAGCGCGAACGTCGGCGTCATCACCGGTGGGACGGCGCGGAACGTCGTCCCCGAGTGGTGCTCCTTCACAGCAGAGGTGCGATCCCACGACGAGCGAAAGGCGATCGAGCTCGTGCGCGAGATGCTCGAGTCGGCTGCGTTCGCGGCGAGTCTCGCCGAGTGCGAAGTGGAGAGCGAAGTGCGCCCGAGCTTCCCCGGTTATCGCTTTCGCGAGAGCAACGCGGCGGTGCGGCTGGCCGCGGCCGCTCTCGAACGTGCCGGCTTCGAGCCGTCCTACGCGCTCAGCGGGGGAGGAGCTGACGCGAACGTCTTCAACGCGCGCGGCCTCGACTGCGTCAATCTCGCGAACGGGATGACGGACATCCATACGCCCGACGAACACATCGCCGTCGCCGACCTCGAGTCCATGGTCGAGGTCACGCTCGCGCTCGTCGACGCCGCCCGCGACGCGTAGCGGCTAGCGGAGACAACGAGATCGCGCGTCACGGCGAAAGGACGACCGAGCCGTCGTCGGCGAGCGTCCAGTGCGGGTTGTGCGCGACCTCCCACGGATGCCCATCGGGGTCGATGAAGACGCCCGAGTACCCACCCCAGAACGTCTCCGCGCCGGGGCGGCCGATCGTCGCTCCCGCGGCGGCCGCGTCCGCGAGCACGGCGTCGACCTCCGCCGGCGAGCGAACGTTGTGCGCGAGAGTCACGCCGCCCCAGCCCCCGCTGTCCTCCACCGCGCTGTCCTCCGCGAGGCGGTCGCGACTCCAGAGCGCGAGCACCAGCCCACCCGCCTGGAAGAAGACGACATCGTCGCCCGGCGAAGCGCCGGTCGCCCAACCGAGCGATTCGTAGAACGCTCTCGACCTGCCGAGGTCGCCGACGCCGAGTGTGACGACGCTCACGCGTTGCTCCACGTCAGCTGATCTCCGCCACGAGGTCGAGCGTCGAGATCTCGCCCGACTCGAGCAGCCGCCAGATCGACGTCATCGCGTCCTGAAAGGCGGGCGAGCTGCGGGCCGCCTCGACCTGCTCGACATTTCGCCAGCCGTCGCCGAGGCTCACGAACCGCTGCGGATTCTCGCGGTCGCGCATCAACCGGAACGTCACATCGGGAAAATCCAGGGACACGCTGTCGGCGCGCTCCTGCCAGCGGCGGGCGAAATCGACCTCCCGGCCCTTCTTCACGATCCACACGCCTGAGGTGTACACGGCTCCTCCTTTTCGGGACAGGTGGCATTCATAACACCCCTGGAAACCCGATAGATTGCGGCCCCAATGCGGATCGGGGTCGCCAAGGAGATCAAGTCGCAGGAGTACCGGGTCGCGCTGACGCCTGCCGGCGCGCGCGAGCTAGTCAAAGGTGTCCACGACGTCGTCATCGAGGCCGGCGCGGGCGTGGGTAGTGCCTTCTCGGACGACGTCTACGAACGTGCGGGAGCGACGATCGGAACGGTCGACGACGTGTGGGGGAGCGCTGATCTCCTGCTCAAGGTCAAGGAGCCGATCCCCGAGGAGTACGCGCGACTTCGCGAGGGTCTGACGCTCTTCACGTACCTGCACATCGCCGCCGACGAGCCGCTGACGAGCGCGCTCCTCGACTCGGGCATCACGGCGATCGCATACGAGACCGTGGAGACCGACCGCGGCGCGCTGCCGTTGCTGGCGCCGATGAGCGAGATCGCGGGGCGGCTCGCGCCGCAGGCGGGCGCGGATCACCTCGAGAAGCCGAAAGGCGGCCGCGGGATCCTCCTGGGAGGCGTCGCAGGTGTCGCACCGGCACGGGTGCTCGTCATCGGCGGCGGCATGGTCGGCTATAACGCCGCCGTGATCGCGCTCGGGATGGGCGCGCAGGTGACGATTCTCGAGCGCTCGATCGAGCGCATGCGCTTCCTCGAGCAGATCCTGAGCGGGCGCGTCCAGCTCCTCATGTCCTCGAGTCTCCAGCTCGAGGAGTCGATCAAGGACGCCGATCTCACGATCGGCGCTGTGCTCATTCCGGGAGCGCTCGCTCCCAAGCTGATCACGCGGGATCACCTTCGGACGATGAAGGAGAGTTCGGTGTTCGTCGACGTCGCGATCGACCAGGGCGGATGCGCGGAGACGTCGAAGGCGACGACGCACGACGACCCCGTCTACACGGTGGAAGGCGTGATCCACTACTGCGTCGCGAACATGCCCGGCGCCGTGCCGATCACCTCGACGCGCGCGCTGACGAACGTCACCCTCGCCTACGTGGAGCAGTTGGCCGAGCTGGGGCCGATCGGGGCGATCACGGCCAATCCCGAGCTTGCCCGCGGCGTGAACACGATCGGCGGAAAGCTCACGTACGAGGCCGTTGCGGAGGCGCACGGAATGGAGTACACGCCGCTCGACGACGCGCTCGCGGCCGGCGTCGCGTAGTCGCTACGGTCGCATTAGTGGCCAGGCGGGCGCCGGACCGGCGGCTACTAGGCCAGTCCGCGTTTCGCCCTGCGGTACAGCCGCCCGGCGGCGCCCTCGCCACTGCTCCCCGACGAAGGCGGCTCCGGCTTGTCCGGCTTCTTCGGATTCCGCTCGGTGGGGAAGATCCTGACGACCGCGAACGTCACGAAAGCGGAGATAGCGAGGATCCCGACGATGTAGACGGTGAGCAGGAGGATGCCGAGGACGTCGTTCAAAGCCGCCGTAGAATAGCGGCGTGCCTGACCGAGGACGCACGCACGCGCAGATGGCGGCCCAGTAGTGCCGCGCGCATGCGTGATCGTCCTCGACGCCGTCGGCGCCGGAGAGCTGCCGGACGCAGGTGAATACGGGGACGAAGGCTCCAACACGCTGGGCAACGTCGCGCAGGCCGTCGGTGGCCTCGACCTGCCCAATCTCGAGGCGCTCGGCCTCGGCAACGTCATCCCGCTCGAGGGCTGCCCTCCGCAACCCGGCGCTCCGGCCGTCGCGGGCCGCCTCCTCGAGCGCTCGAAAGGCAAGGACACCACGACCGGCCACTGGGAGCACATGGGCATCGTCACGCCGACCGCCTTCCCGACCTACCCGCACGGCTTCCCGGACGACGTGATCGATCCGTTCATGAACCAGACCGGGCGGGGCGTGCTCGGCAACAAGCCCGCTTCGGGCACGGAGATCATCCAGGAGCTCGGCGAGGAGCACCAGAAGACAGGCAAGTGGATCGTCTACACGTCGGCCGACTCCGTCTTCCAGATCGCCGCGCACGAGGGCACGATCCCGCTCGAGGAGCTCTACGACGGCTGTCGCGTCGCGCGGGAGATCCTCACCGGCCGCCATGCTGTTGGGCGTGTGATCGCTCGCCCGTTCGTGGGCGAGCCCGGGAACTACGAGCGAACGCCTGATCGCCACGACTTCTCGCTCGAGCCCGCGCGTCCGAACTACCTCTCGATCGTTCGGGAGGCCGGGAACACCGTCTACGGCGTGGGCAAGATCTCGGACATCTTCGCCGGGTGCGACATCGACGAGTCGTTCCCGACGAAGTCGAACGTGGATGGGATCAACCGCACGATCGAGCTCCTCGAGGCGATCGACGGGGGCCTCGTCTTCGTGAACCTCGTGGAGACGGACATGCTCTGGGGACACCGAAACGACCCCGAGAACTTCCATCGCTGCTTGCAGGATTTCGACCGGCGCCTGCCCGACATCCTGGAGGCGCTGCATCCCGGCGATCTCTTGATCCTGACGTCGGATCACGGCTGCGACCCGACCACGCCGTCAACGGATCACTCGCGCGAGCACGCGCTGCTACTCGCCTATGCGGCAGGGCGGAATGCCGCGGGGCGGATTCACGAGGAGGGCGAGTTCGCCGACGTGGGCGCGACGGTGAACGCTTGGCTCGGCGGCAAGTCACCGGGGAAGCGCCTCCCGGGACGCCAGATCGAGCTGTAAGACGTTGAGCACGCTACCGCGCGCTGTCTCGGGTGCGCGGCGTGACGAGGCCGGACTCGTACGCGACGACGACCGCCTGCGTGCGATCCCGTACGCCGAGCTTCGCCAGGACGCGGCTCACGTGCGTCTTGACCGTCTCGTCGCTCACCACGAGCCGTTCGGCGATCTCGCCGTTCGACAGGCCCTCGGCGACGAGGCGTAGGACTTCGGTTTCGCGAGGCGTGAGCTCGGACAGGGCGTCCGGCCGGGTGGGCAGGGTCGGCCGTAGCCGCGCGAACTCGCTCACGAGACGGCGCGTCACGGCCGGTGCGAGGAGCGCATCGCCCGCCGCGACGACCCGCACCGCGTCGAAGAGCGTGTCCGCGGTCACGTCCTTGAGGAGGAAGCCGCTCGCTCCGGCACCGAGCGCGTCGTAGACGTGCTCGTCAAGGTCGAAGGTCGTGAGCACGATCACTCTCGGCGAACGCTTGCCGTTCGTGGTCACCTGGCGCGTCGCCTCGATCCCGTCCATGACCGGCATGCGCACGTCCATCAGGACGACATGCGGACGCTCCGTCCGGCATAGCTCGACCGCCTCTGCGCCGTCGGCCGCAGTGCCCACGACGCGAAAGTCCGCCTGCGTGCCGAGCAGTGCCGCGAACCCGGCGCGGACGATCTCCTGGTCGTCTACGACCACGACCCGAATCGTCATGCAGCTCCCTTGACCGGAAGCTCGGCCTCGACTGCGAATCCTCCACCGTCCGCCGGGCCGGCGCTCAACGTGCCACCGACCATGATCGCCCGCTCGCGCATTCCCAGGAGGCCGTGCCCGTCGAGATCCGGTGAGGCCGCGCCAGGCCCGTGATCGCGGACGCGAAGGCGTACCGCATCGGGCGCGTACTCGAGCTGGACCTCGACAGCAGCACCGGGTGCATGCCGGCGTACGTTCGTGAGGGCCTCCTGCAGGATGCGATACGCGCAGAGGTCGACGCCGGGCGGCAGCGTCGCGACGTTGCCCTCGAGTGTGAGCGTCACGGGCGTCCCAGCGGCGCGGGCCGTCTCCACGAGATCGTTCAGGCGCGCGAGGCTCGGCTGCGGGTCGCGCACCGCCTCCGCGTTCGCGTCCTCGCGGAGGACGCCGAGCAGCCTGCGCATCTCCGTCAGTGCGTCTCGCGCTGTCCGGCCGATCGCCTCGAAGTGCGCGCGGCCCTCCTCCGGAAGGCCCTCGGTCGTCAGTCGGGCACTCTCGGCCTGCACTGCGATCGCCGACACGTGGTGAACGACGACGTCGTGTAGATCGCGTGCGATGCGCGCCCGTTCGCCCATAGCAGCCTGGGCCTGCAGCGTGTCGACCATCGCCTGCCGTGTCTCGTCGCGCTCGGCGAGTGCCTCGCCGCGCTGACGGCGCGAGTCGCCGAGTGCCGCTGCGGCGACGACCACCATCAGCAGCAGGACGCCGGAGAAGCCCGCGTCCTCGCCGGAGAACGGCTCGATCGCGTTCAAGAGAAAGGGGAGCGCAGGCAGCACCGACCAGCGCCGTCCGTGCGTCGCGGCGAACAGATAGAGGGCGATCACGAGCGCGAGGAGGGCAGCGATCGTCAACGTGCCTCCGTCGGTGGCGAGCGCGCCCAGGACGCCGAAGACGATCGTGGCCGTCGCCAAGGCGAGGAACCGTCGCGCGATCGCCAACGGAAGCGTCGCGAGCAGGTTCGCGATCATCGCCGGCCCGATCTCGTCTGCGTAGATCGTCACCTCGACCATCGCGACGAGGGCGAGCCCGAGCGCGAGTGCGAGCGGCCCGTCCGGTCCTGCGAAGACGCGCCGGGCGTCCTTCGCCGTCCTCGCGGCGAGGTCGGCGAGCTCGTCGATCGGGTCGCGCGAGGTCGTGCTCATCACGCCATTGTCGCGTCGATGCGTCGCATCCGCGTCGTCCGCAGCGACGAGTTCGTTCGTCCCCCGCGCGGGTGATGGCAGGCGGTGCACATCACCGTGGCGAAGGGCGCGAAAGACGGCTCCGGGGCGCGACGACAGCGCAGTCACGCCGTCATACCGTGTTCGCCGATGAGCACGGCAATCGACGTACAGGGTCTGACGAAACGGTACGGGCGCACCGTCGCCGTCGACGACCTCTCGTTCCGGGTCGAGGCGGGTCGTGTCACCGGGTTCGTCGGGCCGAACGGTGCCGGCAAATCCACGACGATGCGACTCGTTCTCGGCCTCGACGCTCCCGATGCGGGCGAGGTGCTGGTCGGAGGCAAGCGCTATGGCGACCTGCGTGCGCCGCTTTGTGAGGTGGGGGCGCTGCTCGACGCCGGTGCGACGCATCCGGGAAGACGCGCTCGCAGCCATCTGCTCTGGCTCGCGAGGAGCAACCGCCTGCCGGCCCACCGCGTCGACGAGGTTCTGGAGCTGGTCGGCCTCTCCGGGGCCGGACGGAAGCGCGTCGGTGGCTTCTCTCTGGGAATGGCTCAGCGGTTGGGCATCGCAGGGGCGATGCTGGGCGACCCGCAGCTGCTGATGTTCGACGAGCCCGTCAACGGGCTCGATCCAGACGGGATCCGCTGGATCCGCGTCTTCCTGCGGTCGCTCGCCGACGAAGGCCGCGCCGTGCTCGTGTCGAGCCACCTGATGAGCGAGCTCGAGGGGATCGCGGACGAGCTCGTCGTCATCGGCCGCGGCCGGCTGATCACGCAGACGACGGTCAGCGCACTCCTGTCGTCCCGGTCCGACGGTCGCGTCCACGTGCGGACGCCACAAGTGACGGAAGTCATGACCGTACTTGCGGGCGCGGGGGGAACGGTGACGTCGACCGGCTCTGACACGCTCGTCGTCAGCGGTCTCGACT
>Ga0184612_10000837_pt1 | contig 14611 bp, 13 predicted proteins | sample PLM3_60_coex_FD_133163 | JGI IMG/M metagenome (GOLD analysis project Ga0184612, IMG submission 133163) | Groundwater sediment microbial communities from an aquifer in East River, Colorado, USA - PLM3_60_coex | ecosystem: Environmental > Terrestrial > Soil > Riparian zone | place: USA: East... | reverse complement strand
GCCCGACAGCGACCACCCCGCACGACCGGCACCCGGCCAGTGTGGCGTCGGTCTCGACAGTCAGCACCAGCACGTCATCGGCCCGCTCGACCTCCAGCACGTGCATCCCCGGCACGTCGAACACCGCATCCGCCCGAGCGCCCCAACGCGCGCCCGGGCCACACCTACAGTGATCCATGTCGGGGTCTTCACTTCTTCAGGCAGCTTGGTCGCTCCTGATCCTGAAGGCCCCGACACCCACCTCAGCCGACCGCCGCGCCCACCCCACCACCCACGCTCAGATCCGAAGAGCCACTTAACGTGATCAATCGGCAACCCGGCGAGGCCTCGCGGTGCACGGCTACCGGACTGTGGCGGCGGGACGTGGCAGGATTCGGCCAGTGAGGATCCCTGTACTGCGTCGTCGTAGGTCGCTCGACCTGCCGGGGGTCAGCGGCGTCGTCCGGATCGACCGCCGCACCAAGAACCTCACCAGGCGGCTCCGCCCCGGTGAGATCGCGGTCATCGACCACGTCGACCTGGACCGGGTCAGCGCCGAGGCGCTGGTGGCATGCGGTGCCGGCGCAGTCGTCAACGTCCGCCCGTCGGTGAGCGGACGGTACCCGAACCTGGGCCCCGAGATCATCGTCGAGGCGGGCATCCCGTTGATCGACGCGGTCGGCTCGGACCTGCTCGCCGAGGTGCACGAGGGCGAGCTGCTGCGCGTCGAGGGGAACACCGTCTACCGCGAGACGCCCACCGACAGCGTCCCGGTGGCCGAGGGCCAGCTTCAGACGCCGCACACCATCGCCGATCTCATGGAGGCGGCCCGTCAGGGTGTCTCGTCGCAACTCGAGGCGTTCGCAGCCAACACCATGGAGTACCTCAAGCGCGAGCGCGAGCTCCTGCTCGACGGCGTCGGCGTCCCCGACATCAACACCAGCTTGCGTGACAGGCATGTGCTCCTCGTCGTGCGCGGCTACGACTACAAGGAAGACCTCGCCATGCTCGGCCATTACATCCGTGAGTACCGGCCGGTGCTGATCGGTGTCGACGGCGGCGCCGATGCGCTGGCCGAGGTCGGCCTCAAGCCCGACCTGATCGTCGGAGACATGGACTCGGTGTCGGACGCGACGCTGCGAAGCGGCGCCGAGCTGGTCGTCCACGCGTATCGCGACGGTCGGGCGCCGGGCCTGGAGCGACTCGAACGGCTGGGCCTTCGCGGCGTCCCGTTCCCGGCTACCGGCACCAGTGAGGACGTCGCCATGCTGCTGGCCGACGACAAGGGCGCCAGCCTGATCGTGGCGGTCGGCACGCACTACACGCTGGTCGAGTTCATGGACAAAGGCCGGTCGGGCATGGCGAGTACGTTCCTCACGCGGCTGCGCGTGGGCAGCAAGCTGATCGACGCCAAGGGCGTGAGCCGGCTGTACCGGAGCCGGATCCCCGCGTGGACACTCGTCCTGCTCGTGGTGGCCTGCGTGCTTGCCGTCGTCGTCGCCCTCGCGGCTACGCCGACCGGGCAGGCCTACCTCGACGTCCTCGGATCCTGGTGGGACCGTTTCGTCTTCTGGCTGCGAGGGCTGTTCTGACGTGATCGACTTCCGCTACCACCTGGTCTCCGTCATCGCCATCTTCTTCGCCCTGGCCACCGGCATCATCCTCGGCGCCGGTCCGCTCGGCGAGGAGGTGGACAAGACGCTGGCGGACCAGATTCCCGGTCTTCGCGAGGAGAACCAGCAGCTGCGCGACCAGATCGTCGCGCTCGAGGGCGACCGTGAGTACCAGGAGACGTTCCTGCAGACGGTCAAGCCCGCGCTGGTCGAGAACCAACTGGCCGGTCGGCGTGTGCTCGTGGTCACCCTGCCGGGCGCCGACGAAGAGCTGCGTGACAGCATCCAGGTCGACCTCGTCACGGCGGGTGCCACCGTTTCGGGGATCACGACGATCCAGCCCACCTGGACCGAGCCCGACTCCGAGGCGGTGCTCGACGAGCTCGCCGCCCAGCTCGTCGACTCCGGCACGACCTTGCCGGAAGGGGACGGATACGACCGCGGTGCCGCCGTGCTCGCCGGCGCGCTGCTCGCCCAACCGGACGCTGCGAGCGACGAGGTCGACGCCGAGGTGATCGCGGGCTTCGTGGAGGCCGGCCTGGCCACCGTCGACCTCCTCGCCGACGAGAACGGTGACAACCCCGAGGCCGACCTGGCCGTCCTCGTCGCCGGCCCACCACCGGAGGACGATCCGGACCGGGTCAACGGCACGCTTCGATCCCTCGCCGTCGGCATGGACGGAGCCGGCAATGGCGCCGTCGTCGCGGGACCGGCCACGGCTGCCGGCGAGGGCGGACTTCTGACCGGGCTGCGCGACGACAGCGAGGTCCGCGAAACCGTGTCGACCGTCGACTCCGCCGACCTGCCGTCGGGCGGGATCACCGTCGTCTTCGCAGCTGCAGAGCAGGAGGACGGCGGCGCCGGGCACTACGGCAAGGTGGGCACCACCGACGGCGCCCTCCCTGAGCTGAGTGCGGAGGCCGGCCAATAGCCATGGGCTGGCGACGAGGTGCGACGAACCTGGCAGCGGCCGCGATCGGTGCGGGCGTCGCCTGGACGGTGCAGCGGCGGCTCGCCGCTGACCCTCCCGGTGGCTCCCGGCGGTGGGAGCGGGTCAACCACCGCGGCGGCACCGTGACCCTCGCCGCTGGACCTGCCGTGGCCCTGGGTGCCGCCGCGGGCGCTGCACTGGCTCCTGGGGCGCCTGCCCGGGTGCGCGTCGCAGGTGCTCTGGTGGCCGGCACCGTCGGCGCGGTCGGGCTGTACGACGACCTGGCGGGCTCGTCGGCCAGCAAGGGGCTTCGCGGCCACCTGTCCGCGCTGCGACGCGGGGAGGTGACGAGTGGCGCCGTCAAGATCGCGGTGATCGGCGCCGCCGGCCTGACCGGAGCGGTCATCGTCGTGAGCGACGACCCGCTGGACGCCGTGATCGGCGGCGCGGCCGTCGCCGGCCATGCCAACCTGCTGAACCTGCTCGACCTCCGGCCCGGCCGGGCGATCAAGGCGACGCTGCTGCACGCGCCGGTGTCGCTGACCGGACCGGGCGGCGGGCTCGCGGCCGCGGCCATCGGGGCAGCGGTGGCGATGCTGCCGGACGACCTGGGCGAGAAGACGATGCTCGGCGACGCGGGCGCGAACGCCCTCGGCGCCGCGCTCGGGCTAGCCATGGTGGCAAGGGAGGGACGCGCTGCGCGGCTGGTGCACCTCGGCGTGGTCGCAGCGCTCACGCTGGCCAGCGAGAAGGTGAGCTTCACCAGGGTGATCGAGAAGACGCCGGTGCTGCGCGACCTCGACCGGCTCGGGCGCCGGCCCTAGCGTGACCGGGCACTCCCGGTGAGCAGACGGCGGGTCGCCGTGGGCGCGGCGGCCGGCATCGCCGGTGGGGCCGCGCTGATCGCCACGATCAGCCTGGCCGCCCGTTTCGTCGGGTTCGGGCGGCAGCTCGTCTACCAGGGATCTGTCGGCGACACCACCCTGGGCACGGTCTACACGTCGGCCAACTTCGTCCCCGCGATCCTGTTCGAGATCGTCGCGGGAGGCGCGCTCGCGGGCGTGGTCGTGCCGCTCGTCGTCGCGGCCGTGGCGCGCGGCGAGCACGAGGAGGTCCGTGCGACCACCGGTGCGCTCATCGGATGGACGCTGCTCGTCCTCGTCCCCGTGGCGGCGGTGGCAGGCCTTCTTGCCGAGCCGATCATGGCAGCGCTCGGCGTGGACGGTGGGCAGGCCCGAGAGATGGCCGGTCGGATGCTGCGGGTGTTCCTGATCCAGGTGCCCCTGTACGGCCTGGCCGCCGTTACCGCAGGTGTCCTGCAGGCGCACCGGCGGTTCCTCGCGCCGGCGCTGGCCCCGATCATGTCGGCGGTCGTCGTCGCGGGGACGTACCTGCTCTTCGCGTCGACGTTCGACGGCGACCGAATGGATCTCGGCACAGTACAGCGCTCGGACGAGGTCCTGCTCTCGGTGGGGACCGTGCTCGGCGCCGCGGCTCTCGCTCTGATGACGGTGATCCCGCTGTACGCCATCGGCATCCGTGCGGTCCCGAGACTGCGATTCCCGGCCGGGCGGGGACGCCATGCCGCGCGTCTGGCCACTGCAGGTGTGGCGATGGTCGTGGCGCAGCAGATCGCCATGCTGGCGATCATCGGCGTGGTCAACGACCAGGGTGGCGACGGTCGGATCGTCACATTCCAGAACTCCTGGATGGTGTCCCTGCTTCCGTACGCCGTGCTCGCGGTGCCGATCGCCACCAGCTCGTTCCCGGCGTTGGCAGGCCACGCCAGCCGCGGCGAACGGACGGCGTGGGCACGCACGACACTCACCTCCACAAGGGCCGTCGTGCTCGCCGCCGGACTTGGCGTCGCCGGACTGACTGCCGCCGCCTGGCCCATCGCCCGGTTCTTCGGGATCATCGGCGACCACGGCACGGTGCCGGACGACGAGATGGCCAGGGCACTGGTCGCCTTCGCGCCTGGCCTGTTCGGATTCTGCCTCGTGTACCACCTCAACCGCGCACTGCTCGCGACCGGGCGCGTGCGTCAGGTCGCCGCTGCGACTGGGGTCGGGTGGGGCACGGTCGTCCTCGTCGCGGTCGTCGTCGCCGACCTCGTTCCGCGCGGCTGGGTGATCGCGGCCATCGGGCTCGGGCACACGGCGGGAATGGCGGTTGCGGCGGCGCTGCTCCTGGTCGCGCTCCGCTCCGGCTCAGTGGGAGCCGGCTGGCGGGCGCTCGCCCAGGCGGGTGCGGCAGCAGTCGGTGCCGCGGCAGTCGGCGGTGCGGCGGGCTGGCTGGTCGCGGCGGGTCTCGACGGCGGAGGCACTGCTGCGACGGTGGCGGCAGGTGCCCTCGCCGCGGTCACGGCGGCCGTCGTGTATGCGGGTCTCGTCGCGGCCGTCGACCGCGACGACCTGCGGGCCGTGCTGCGCCGATCCGCGGGGAACGCTGGGGGCGAGCGGTGAAAGCCACCATCGTGCTCGCGACCAGCACCGGCGGCGTCGGCACGCATGTCCGGTCGTTGGTCCAGCGGCTGCCCGGCCTCGGCGCGGCCGTCGCCGTCGTCTGCCCGGCGGAGACCGAGGAGCGCTTCGGGTTCGGCGGCCTGGGCGCGCAGGTCACCGCCGTCGAGGTCGCGGCCGGCCCGCGCCCGCGCGCGGACGCCGGGGCCGTACGCGCTCTGCGAGCTGCGCTGGCAGGGGCAGACGTGGTTCACGCGCACGGGTTACGGGCGGCAGCCCTGGTGGGGCTCGCGCTGGGCCGGCGGCGCCGGGGGCGGGCGCCGTTCGTGGCCACGTGGCACAACGCCCTGCTCGGCGGCGGGGTTCGCCGGCGGGTCCTGACCGGCCTCGAGACGTTGGCCGCCCGGCGAGCGGACGTGACACTCGGCGCTTCGCCCGACCTGGTCGAGCGGGCTATCAGGCTCGGCGCACCAGACGCCCGGCTGGCGCCGGTGGCCGCGCCCGCGATGCCTCCCGCCACGCGCAGCGCCCGACAGGTCCGGGCCGAGCTGGGCGCCGGGGACAGACCGCTCGTTCTCGCGGTCGGCAGGCTGGCTCCGCAGAAGGACTACGACACCCTGCTCGATGCGGTTGCCGACTGGGGGCGTCGAAGCCCGCAGCCGCTCGTCGTCGTCGCCGGAGACGGCCCTGAGCACGACCGGTTGCGGCGCGTCGTCGACGCCCAGGGCCTCGACGTCCACCTGCTGGGCGCGCGCGATGACGTCCCCGACCTGCTGGTGGCCGCGGACGTCTATGTGCTGACGTCCGCGTGGGAAGCGCGTCCACTCGTCGTCCAGGAGGCGATGCGCGCGGGAGTCCCTGTCGTGGCCACCGCCGTCGGCGGCGTGCCGGAGCTCGTCGGCGAGGCTGCGGTGCTCGTGCCACCCGGTGACGCCGCCGCCGTCGCAGCCGAGATCTCCGCCCTGCTTGACGACGACGAGCGCCGTCGCGACCTGGTCCGTCGCGGGCGCGAGCAGGCGGCCACTTGGCCGGACGAGGACGACACGGCGCGGCAGGTGGCCGCCGTCTACCGGGAACTGGTCCGGGCCTAGTCCCAGCGGCGTCGGAGCCCGCGCCAGGCTGCCCCCGGCGATCGCCGTGCGGTCTACGTCATCGCCGTGATCCGGACCGACGCGTCGAACCGGGGTGTGCCGGACGATCCTGTTAGGCTGGAACTCCGTGGACCGACCGGCCAGACCGATACCACGGGAGCCCCTCTTGGCGAAGACCACGCACTTGTTCGTCACAGGGGGCGTCGCCTCCTCGCTCGGCAAGGGGCTGACCGCCTCGAGCCTGGGCAACCTGCTCACCGCGCGTGGGCTGCGGGTCACCATGCAGAAGCTGGATCCGTACCTCAACGTCGACCCCGGCACGATGAACCCGTTCCAGCACGGCGAGGTCTTCGTCACCGACGACGGCGCCGAGACCGACCTCGACATCGGCCACTACGAGCGGTTTCTCGACCGCAACCTCAACCGCTGGGCCAACGTCACGACCGGGCAGATCTACTCGACCGTGATCGCCAAGGAGCGGCGCGGCGAGTACCTCGGCGACACCGTGCAGGTGATTCCGCACATCACCAACGAGATCAAGGACCGCATGCTGGGCATGGGCGGGCCGGACGTCGACGTCGTGATCCACGAGATCGGTGGCACCGTGGGCGACATCGAGTCGCTCCCGTTCCTGGAGGCGGCCCGTCAGGTGCGCCACGAGATCGGTAGGGACCGCTGCTTCTTCCTCCACGTGTCCCTGGTGCCCTTCATCGCGCCGTCCGGCGAGCTGAAGACCAAGCCCACCCAGCACTCGGTCGCGGCGCTGCGACAGGTCGGTATCCAGCCCGACGCGATCGTGTGCCGGTCCGACCGGCCGATCCCGCCCGGCATGAAGAGGAAGATCGCCCTGACCTGCGACGTCGACGCGGAGGGCGTGGTCGCCGCCGTCGACGCGCCGTCGATCTACGACATCCCCAAGGTTCTGCACGCCGAGGGGCTGGACGCCTACGTCGTGCGCCGGCTCGGGCTGTCCTTCCGCGACGTCGACTGGAGGGCCTGGGACGAGCTGCTGCGTCGCGTGCACCACCCGCGCCACGAGGTCACGATCGCTCTCGTCGGCAAGTACGTGGACCTGCCCGACGCATACCTTTCGGTTACTGAAGCCCTACGAGCAGGCGGGTTCGCCAACGATGCGAAGGTGCATGTGCGCTGGGTCCCCTCCGACGAGTGCGAGACCTTGGATGGTGCAGCGGCTCGGTTGCACGATGTCGACGCGATCTGCATCCCCGGAGGGTTCGGTGTGCGCGGCATCGAGGGGAAGGTCGGTGCGATCAGGTACGCGCGGGAGCAGCGCATCCCGGTGCTCGGGCTGTGCCTCGGCCTGCAGTGCATGGTGATCGAGTACGCCCGGAACGTGGCCGGCCTGTCCGACGCGGACTCGGCGGAGTTCGCGCCCGAGTCCGAGCACCCCGTGATCGCCACCATGGAGGACCAGAAGGGCATTGTTGCCGGCGACGGCGACCTCGGTGGCACCATGCGGCTGGGCCTCTACCCGGCGGTGCTCGGCAGGGGGACGCTGGCCCGCGAGCTGTTCGGTTCGGAGCGTGTCGACGAGCGCCACCGGCACCGGTACGAGGTCAACAACGCCTACCGCGAGCAGCTCGCAGCTGCGGGGCTCGTGTTCTCCGGTCTGTCACCCGACGAGACGCTTGTCGAGTTCATCGAGCTGCCCCGCGATGTCCATCCGTACTTCATCGCCACCCAGGCGCACCCGGAGCTGCGCTCGCGGCCGACCCGGGCACACCCGCTCTTCGCCGGTCTGATCGAGGTGGCGGTCGCCCGTCAACAGGAGACGCGGTTGCCGGTCGACGTGGCGCCGGCTGTGGGCGCCGAAGAACTCGCCGAGCGGGTCGGCGTCGCTCGGTGAGCGGTTGGACCGCCGACTCGCCACCGATCCTGCGCGACCGGCCCGAGCGGTGGCCCGTGATCGGCTCCGAGATGGCGCTCGAGACCTCGCGGGTGATCTCGGTCCGTCGCGACCGCTTGCGGTCGCCGGCCGACGGCGCGGAGTTCACGCGCGACGTCGTTGTGCACCCGGGAGCGGTCGGGATCGTCGCGCTGGACGACGAGGAGCGGGTTCTGCTGGTCTCGCAGTACCGGCACCCGGTCGGTCATCGGCTGCTCGAGATCCCGGCCGGCCTGCTGGACGTGCCCGGCGAGCCGTACCACGACGCGGCCGCGCGCGAGCTCTATGAGGAGGGCCACGTACGCGCGGCCGCCTGGCGGGTGCTCGTGGACACCTTCACATCTCCGGGGATGACGACCGAGGCCACGCGCGTGTATCTCGCTCGAGGGCTCACCTCGGTGCCCGACGGAGAACGGCACGCCGGCGTTCACGAGGAGGCGGACATGCCCGTGACGTGGGCACCGCTGCCGGACCTGGTCGACGCCCTGCTGGCCGGGCAGCTGCACAACCCGCTGCTGATCTCCGGTGTGCTCGCGACGTGGACCGCCCGTCAGCGTGACGGCTACGACGCCCTGCGTCCCGCCGACGCACCCTGGCCCGCCCGCGCCGCCACGGCCGTGTGACGCCGCGGCTTCCCAATTGATCACGTTAAGTGGGCCTGTGGGTCCGTTACCAGGTCTCGGCACCTGGTAACGGTCTAAGACGCCCACTTAACGTGATCAATTGGGGAAGGGTGGCTACTCGGCGGTGAGGGCGGGCGGGGTCGACGACGGGCGAGCCAGCCGGCTGGGCACGTGGATGCCGAGGCGGCTCATCTCGAGTTCGGCGAGCGCCTGGACGACGTCGGGGTCGCCGCGGCGCCAGGCGGGCAGGAGGCCGTCGCCGATCCGGGCCAGGCTGGACAGCCGTCTCGTGGCGAGCGCCCGCAGGGCAAGCAGCTCCAGGCCGTCCGGGTCGGACAGAACCATGCGCGCCGCGTCAGCGCGGCGAACCCAGATCAGGCGCGGGATCACCCAGAAAATCACCGCGAGCAGGATGAAGAAGCCGGCGGTCATCACGCCGGCGACCACGGCCATCGTGCTGACGAAGTCCTGCACCGCCCGACCCGCGCCGGCCACACCGTCGGCTGCCCCGGACGCGCCCTCGAAGGGTGCGGAGATCGCACCGCCGACGAGCGGGACGCCGGAGAGCCCGTCACCGGCGCCGGCGAGGTTCTCGGAGAGCCCCGAGCCGGCGTCCTCCAACAGTCGGCCCGGCCCGGAGAGGGTGTCGATGAGCTCGTAGATGGCACGTCCGGCGAGTACGGCAAGCACGCACCAGGCGACGCCGAGCACGTCGACGACGATCTGGCGGACACGGTGGCCGGGTTGGTCGGCGTAGATGCGCACTCGCCGGGTCTACCGCACCCGTGCCGGGCGGTGCTACCCCAACGGTCGAGCGAGCGCCATGATCGTGACGTGAGCATTCACGACATTCCGCTGCGCAGCCTGGCCGGCGAACCAGCCACCCTGCCGAAAAGGACCACGCTCCTGATCGTGAACGTTGCGTCGAAATGCGGCTTCACGCCCCAGTACGCGGGTCTGGAACGACTGCACGAACGGTTCGCCGACCACGGCTTCACCGTCGTGGGCTTCCCGTGCAACCAGTTCTCGGGCCAGGAGCCGGGTACGGCGGAGCAGATCCAGGAGTTCTGCTCGACCACCTTTGGCGTGACGTTCCCGCTGTTCGAGAAGACCGACGTGAACGGGCCCGACCGGCACCCGCTCTACGCCGAGCTGACGAATACTCCCGACAGCAGGGGCGAAGCCGGCGACGTCCGGTGGAACTTCGAGAAGTTCCTGGTCAGCCCCGGCGGGGCTGTCGTGGGCCGGTTCCGTACGCGCACCGATCCGGAGGCACCCGAGATCGTGGATGCGATCGAGGCGAACCTCCCCGGTGCGGTGACTTAGACTCGGCGCCGCCGCCCGAGCGGGCGGTCGTCCGACAGCGTGGTCGGGCGGGACATTCGAAGGGTCGGGATTGACGTGCTGGTCGGCATTCCCACCGAGGTCATGAACCACGAGTACCGCGTCGCGATCACGCCCGCGGGCGTCCACGAGCTCGTCCGTCACGGCCACGACGTCGTGGTCGAGCGTGGCGCCGGGCTCGGCTCCTCGATCTCCGACGGCGAGTTCAAGGCCGCGGGCGCGCGCGTGCTCGACACCGCCGACGACGTCTGGGGCGAGGCTGAGCTCGTGCTCAAGGTCAAGGAGCCGGTCGCCGAGGAGTACCACCGGATGCGCCGCGACCAGGTGTTGTTCACGTACCTGCACCTCGCGGGGTCCCGCGAGTCCACCCAGGCGCTGCTCGACGCCGGCATCACGGCGGTGGCGTACGAGACCGTCCAGTTGCCCGACGGGTCCCTGCCCCTGCTGGCGCCGATGAGCGAGGTCGCGGGCCGGATGGCCACCCAGGTCGGCGCGCACGTGCTGGAGCGGGCGCAGGGCGGTCGCGGCGTGCTCATGGGCGGGGTCCCGGGCGTCAAGGCGGCCAAGGTCGTCGTCATCGGGGCCGGCGTATCGGGCATGAACGCCTCGGAGATCGCGCTCGGCATGCAGGCGGACGTGTGGATCCTGGACAGGAACGTCGCCCGGCTGCGTGAGGTCGACCGCGTATACCGCGGACACGCCCAAACGATCACGTCGAACCTGTACGAGGTGGAGAAGGCCGTCGTCGACGCCGACCTGGTCATCGGCGCGGTCCTGGTGCCGGGCGCGAAGGCGCCGACGCTGGTCTCGAACGACCTGGTGTCGCGGATGCGTCCGGGCAGCGTGCTGGTCGACATCGCGATAGACCAGGGCGGCTGCTTCGAGGACTCCAGGCCGACGACGCACGACGACCCGACCTACCGGGTGCACGAGTCGGTCTTCTACTGCGTGGCGAACATGCCGGGAGCCGTGCCGCACACGTCGACGTACGCCCTGACCAACGTGACCCTCCCGTACGCGGTCGAGCTCGCCAACCGTGGCTGGCGCGACGCCCTGAGGTCCGACGCAGCGCTCGCAATGGGCCTCAACACCCACGATGGCCGGCTCACCTACGGCCCGGTTGCCGATGCCCACGGCATGGACTCGGTAGCGCTCGACGAGGTGCTGCGCTGAGCGGGGCCGAGACACCTCTGGCGCGAGCGGTCCGCGGGTATCTGGATCACCTCACCGTGGAACGCGGCCTGGCCGCCAACACGCTCGCCTCGTACCGGCGCGACCTGCGCCGCTACGTCGACTTCCTCGCGGCGAGAGACGTGACCGAGCCGGCTGCGGTCACCGAGGACCACGTCACCACGTTTCTGCGCAGCCTCCGTGAGGGCGATGCCGAGCACCACCCGCAGGGAGCCAGCTCGGCCGCCCGGGCGGTCGTCGCCGTTCGCGGCCTTCATCGGTTCTTCCACCGCGAGGGTCTCGCCCCGGGTGATCCCGCCGGCGCGGTGCGTCCGCCGACGCCACCGCGACGGCTGCCCAAGTCGATCTCATTGGACCAGGTCGAGAGGCTGCTCGCGGCCGCGGCCGCCGACGGCACACCGCTGGCGCTACGCGACCGGGCACTGCTCGAGGTGCTGTACGGCACCGGATCCCGGATCTCCGAGGCGGTAGGGCTCGATCGCGACGACCTCGACCTGGACGTGGGAACCGCGCGGCTGCGCGGGAAGGGCGGCAAGGAACGGATCGTGCCGGTCGGCAGGTACGCCCTGGAGGCCGTCGGGGCCTACCTCGTCCGCTCCCGGCCCGCGCTGGCCTCCGGGGGTCGGTTCACGCCTGCGCTGTTCCTCAACGCGCGTGGCGGCCGGCTGTCGCGCCAGAGCGCCTGGACCGTGCTGCGTACGGCAGCGGACCGGGCCCGGCTCGCCACCCACATATCGCCGCACACGCTGCGACATTCCTTCGCCACGCACCTGCTCGACGGAGGCGCCGACGTGAGGGTCGTGCAGGAGCTGCTCGGGCACGCGTCGGTCACGACGACGCAGATCTACACCCTGGTCACGGTCGACCGGCTACGCGAGGTCTACGCGGCGGCCCACCCCCGCGCCCGGGCCTGATCGGCCTATCTCCTCAGGCCGATCCAGGGTGCGTCGGGGGCGACGAACTCGATGTCGTGCGAGTCGGACGGCGCCGCAAAGGCCAGCAGGGCGGCGCCCTCGACGGTCAGTGCCGTCCGGTCCCTCGCGGAGAGCCTGCGCCAAGGTTGGATGGCGAGGGTGGCGGCCTGCCGGGCGCGGGTGATCTTCCAGGTTCCTGCGGTGAAGCCGTCGAGGAGCACGACGCTCGGCATGGCACCGTTCACGTCGAAGTTCTGTTCGTGGTACCCGTCGGTGATGACGCGGGTGCGGTCGGCGTGGGAGAGCAGCAGGTTGTCGAAGTCGTAGAGGAGCCGAGGCGGAGCCGGTGTGTCCGGATCCGGACGCGGCGCGTCGGGCAGGTCGAAGAGCGCGCGCCCGTCCTCGTCGCGAAACGTCAGGAGCCGGGGGCGAAGGCGGTCGGTGACCTCGGCCAGCCTGGTCACCCCCGACCACGCCTGCGCGTCGCGCACGCTGGCGGGGCCGAATGCCGCGAGGTAGCGAAGGATCATGTCCTCCGGCGACGGATCCGGCATGACGGACCGCCCGAGCCAGGCCTCGACGCTGGTGTGGGCGACGGGCCCGCTACGGCCCCACAGACCACGAGGCGGCACCTGAACCAGCGGCACCCAGGCCCGGATGGCCTGACCGAGGGAGGCCGCGTCGCGGTCGGGCCACTGCTCCTGCAGCAGCCTGCCGAGCTCGCTGAACGTCAACGACCGCTCGTCGACCAGCCCGCGGCCCGCTGCCTCCAGCTCCTTCCGGTCGAGGCCCGCGAGCCGCCGACCGAAGGCTCCGTTCATGCTGCGCTCGATGACCGGTTGCACGAGGGGACGCAGCGCCAGGCAATCGTCAGAGGTGACCAGGTGGATGGTCGACCGCATGAGCGCCATCCGAAGGATCTGACGCCCGGTCAGAAGGTCGGACACCTCGGCCGCGCGGAAGCCGTCGATCCGGTTCCACAGGCCGACGTACCACGTCTGCGGCGTCTGGGCCTGTAGCCCGACCAGCTGCCTGATCACGTCCAGGGGTGGCGCTGTTGTCCGACGCAGGAGCAGCTGACGGTCGAGCGTCGCCCGGTTGAGCGCGCGGCGGCTCAGTGGCGATGCAGTCATTCAGCGCAGCGTACGGAAGAAGTCCCGAACGTCGGCGATCAGCAGATCGGGCGCCTCCATGGCCGCGAAGTGGCCGCCGCGGTCAAAGTCGGACCAGTGCACGATGTTGTTGCCCTGCTCCGCGTAACGCCGGATGGAGACGTCCTCGGCGAAGGCGGCCACCCCGGTGGGCACCGTGCTGGGGGTGGGCCAGTTACCCGAGTGCATGCTCTCGTAGTAGAGATTGGCCGTGGATCCGGCCGTGCCGGTGAGCCAGTAGAGCATCACGTTGGTCAGGATGCGGTCGCGGTCGATGACGTCCTCCGGGACCTCGCCGCCGTGGGTCCATTCCTGGAACTTGTCCACGATCCATGCCAACTGGCCGGTCGGCGAGTCGGTGAGCCCGTAGGCCACCGTCTGTGGGCGGGTCGACTGGATCTGGAAGTAGCCGGTGCCGTCGGAGAGGTAGTGGCCCAGCCGTTCCACGCGCGCCTTCTCCACGTCCGTGAGCTCGGCGAGCGTGGCCTCTTCGACCTCGCCGAATGGGATGAATCCCACCGTGGCCGCGTTGACGTGGACGCCGGCGACGTGGTCGGCGGCGACGCGGCCGAGGTCCGGGGCGACGAAGGCGCCGTAGTCTCCACCCTGCGCGCCGTAGCGCGCGTAGCCGAGCCGGCTCATGAGCTCAGCGAACGCGGATGCGACGCGCCTGCTGTCCCATCCGGCCTGCCGGGTCGGACCCGAGAAACCGAACCCGGGGATGGACGGGATCACCAGATGGAAGGCGTCAGCCGGGTCACCGCCGTGGGCACGGGGGTCGGTCAGTGGTCCGATCACGTCGAGGAACTCGACGATCGACCCGGGCCAGCCGTGAACGAGCACCAACGGGAGCGCGTCCGGCTCGGGGGAGCGGACGTGCAGGAAGTGGATGTTCTGACCGTCGATCTCGGTGGTGAACTGCGGGTACTCGTTCAGGTGCGCCTCGTGCTTGCGCCAGTCGTACGAGGTCCGCCAGTACTCGGCCAGGTCCTTGAGGTAGTCCACCGGCACTCCCCGGCTCCAGCCGACATCGGCAAGCTCCGACGGCCACCGCGTGCGAGCCAGCCGCTCACGAAGGTCGTCCAGGTCGGCCCGCGGGATGTCGACGCGGAAAGGCCGGATCTCGGTCGTCGCGCCGGTAGCGTTACTGGTGTCAACCATTCGGGGGTCCTCTCTGGAGCCTCTTGGCGGTCTTTCTGGATACGTGTAAGACTAGCAGAACGGAATGCTCTGTTCCACAAGTGTGGAGGTGATTGTGACCGCGGTTCCGGAACCGCTGAGCGGTCGCCGAGCACAGGCCGCCCGCAATGACGAGCGGATCCTCGACGCTGCCCGCACGGTGTTCGTCGCCGATCCCGGCGCGCCGATAGCGGCCGTCGCCGAGCGCGCGGGCGTGGGGATCAGTG
>Ga0184612_10000836_pt1 | contig 14620 bp, 10 predicted proteins | sample PLM3_60_coex_FD_133163 | JGI IMG/M metagenome (GOLD analysis project Ga0184612, IMG submission 133163) | Groundwater sediment microbial communities from an aquifer in East River, Colorado, USA - PLM3_60_coex | ecosystem: Environmental > Terrestrial > Soil > Riparian zone | place: USA: East... | reverse complement strand
CTGCTGATGCCGCTGCTCGCCGGCGTCCGCACGTTCCTGTACCCGTCGCCGCTTCACTACCGGACGGTTCCCGAGTTCGTCTACGGCGTGAACGCCACGATCCTCTTCGGCACCGACACGTTCCTCTCGGGCTACGCGCGTGTGGCCGACAACTACGACTTCTACTCGGTGCGGTACATCTTCGCCGGCGCCGAGCGTGTGAAGCCAGAGACCCGGCGCGTGTGGTTCGAGAAGTTCGGCATCCGGATCCTCGAAGGCTACGGCGCAACCGAGACATCACCAGCGCTTGCGGTGAACACACCGATGCACTTCAAGGCGGGCACTGTGGGCCGACTGCTGCCGGGCATTCAACATCGGCTGGAGCGAGTCGAGGGCATCGAAGTGGGCGGCCGGCTCTTCGTCCACGGCCCGAACGTGATGCTCGGATACCTGCGCGCTGAAAAGCCGGGCGTGCTCGAGCCGCCGGCTGACGGCTGGTACGACACCGGCGACATCGTCGACTTCGATGCAGAGGGCTTTGTGACGATCAAGGGGCGCGCGAAACGCTTCGCGAAAGTCGCGGGTGAGATGGTGCCGCTTGGCGCCGTCGAAGATCTCGTTGCCAAGCTCTGGCCCGACGAGCAGCATGCGGTCGTGGCCGTGCCCGATCCGAAGCGCGGCGAGCAGCTGGTGCTCGTCACCGAACGCGCCGATGCCAATCGCGCGGTGCTTGCGACCGCGGCGCGCGAGGCCGGACTTCCCGAGATCTTCGTGCCGCGCACGATCGTGCCGGTGCCAAAAGTACCGATCCTCGGCACCGGCAAGATCGACTACGTGACGTCAGGTCAGATGGCGGTCGAACTCGTGCGCGCCTCGTGAGCGTCGCGGCTCCTCACGCGCGACTGCCGCGCCACCGCTCGCACCGAGACGAATGAGGGCCATCACGTTTGCGCGCTCGCTGATCCGCGCAGCGCCGACGTCCAGTCGGACGATCGCGAGCGCGACCGCGACCTGATCTTCCATTTGACGTACTAATAGAACCAGTGATACTCCATTAGCATGTCTAACAGAGTGCAGGCCAAGACCGAGGTCCTTCAGGGAACGCTCGACCTGATGGTGCTGCAAACTGTGGCAACGCTCGGGTCGCTGCACGGCTACGCGATCGCGGCCCGCCTGGAGCAAGTGTCCGGTGGTGCGCTCCGGCTTAACATGGGGACGCTTTATCCGGGTCTCATGCGCCTGGAACAGCGCGGACTCGTGCGCGCGACGTGGGCCGTCACGGACAGCAATCGGAAGGCGCGGTTCTATGCGATTACTGCGGCAGGACGGCGCCGACTCGCGACCGAGAAGAGCCGAGTGGGATCGCATGACGTCGATCATGCACACGTCCTCAAGGGCGAAGGATAACCAGACCTGAGAAGTTTTATGGCCACGCTTCGCGAGTGGGTTATCCGCCTCTGGGCAACGCTGAGACCGAGCCGTCGGGACGCCGAGCTCGAGGAAGAGTTGCGGCTGCACCTCGAGCTGGCCGTCGAGGACGAACGGCGGCGAGCCAACTCCAGCGAGGATGCCGGGCGGGCGGCGGCGATCCGGTCCGGAGGTATGGCGCAAGCGATGGAGGCGGTGCGCGATCAGCGCGGTCTGCCGTGGCTCGACGATCTGGCTCGCGACCTGCGTTATGGGCTTCGTGCCTTGCGCCGGAATTCGATGTTTGCCACGGTCGCGGTGGTGACACTTGCGCTCGGCATCGGCGCGAACTCGGCGATCTTCTCCTTAGCGGACGCCGTGCTCCTGCGGACGCTTCCCGTCAGCAACCCGCGCGATCTCATCGTGCTCCGCCAACGCGGTCCGGCCGGGGACATCTTCCCGTTCACCTCCGCTGCCGCCTCAGATCTCGCCCTGAGCCGCGACGTGCTTTCGGGACTCGCTGCGTTCCGTCCGCTTCTGAACACGCATGTCAGCGTCAACGGTGAGACCGAACTCGCACTGATGCAGTGGGTGTCGGGCAACTACCACGCGGTGCTCGGCGTCCACGCCGTTCTCGGACGCACGCTGACCGAACAGGATCGCGAACTTGTGGCCGTGATCAGCCATCGCTATTGGCAGCGGCGGTTCGCCGGCGACTCGAATGTTGTCGGGAGCCTTCTCGAGATGCAAGGGCGCTCCTTCACGATCATCGGCGTCACGCCTGCGGAGTTCTTCGGGACACAACCGGGACGCCACATTGACGTCACAGCGCCGCTGGCTGCGCAGACGATGAGGATGCCGCCAAATGCTCGATGGCTCTACCTGCTAGGGCGACTGGTGCCGGGCGTGTCTCGCGAGCAGGCGCGGGCGGCGCTGCGCGTGCGATGGGCGCAGCTTGCCGCTGCTGAGTCGTCGCAGTCGCGTCCTCAAGTGACGCTCGAGCTTGATTCCGGCGCGCAGGGATTGAACGAGCTCCGCCGGCAGTTCTCGCTGCCCCTTCAGATTCTGATGGCCGCGGTGGGCGTGGTGCTGCTCGTCGCCTGCGCCAATGTCGCTGGCCTGTTGATCGTTCGCTCGAGCGCGAGACAGCAAGAGATAGCGGTCCGGCTATCGCTCGGAGCCGCGCGCGGGCGGATCGTGCGCCAGCTCCTGACGGAGAGCGCGCTCCTCGCCGCCGCTGGCGGCGCCGCCGGAGTGGCGCTCGCGTATTGGGTGACCAATCTGCTCCTTGCCATGATGTCCCGCGGCCGCGCCCCAATCGTGCTCGATGTTGCGCCGAACGCACGCACGCTCGCGTTTGCGGCTGCGGTCACGATCGTGACTGCCGCGTTGTTCGGCCTTCTTCCGGCGCTTGGTGCCAGCCGGACCGACGTGCAGCCAAGATTGAGACTGAGCGCATCCGGCGCCGATACCACACGGAATACCTGGGGACGAGCGATGGTGGCCGCGCAGGTCGCGCTGCTCGTCCTCCTGCTCACGTCGGCCGGCCTATTTACGCGCACCTTGCAGAAGCTGCGCTCCGTCGATGCCGGTTTCCGCCAGGACCAGGTGCTCGTCGTGAGAGTGTCGACCGGCCCCGCGTATCCCGAAGCGAGGAAGCGTGTGCTTTACGACGAACTCTATGCGCGGTTTGGCGCGTTGCCCGCCGTGCAGTCGGTCAGCATGTCCATGGACTCGCCTGGCGGCGATCTCTCGATGGGCGCCGGGATGGCAATACCCGGCCGTCCGCCAGATCCCGAGGAAGCGCCGCAGGTCTACCACAATTTTGTGGGCCCGCGCTTCTTCGAGACGATGCGGATACCGGTTCTGGCGGGGCGCGATTTCGACCTCAGCGACGACGAGCGTGCGCCCAAGTACGTCGTCATTAGTGACAGTGTGGCACGACGCTACTTCGCTAGCGAGGATCCGGTCGGGCGCCAGATCCTCGTCGGAAACCCCCAATGCCGGAGATGCCCGCCCCCGGCAGTGGCGTCGATCGTAGGGGTTGTGAAAGATGTCCGCTACGCGAGCCTGCGGGCTGACGCTCCCCTCATGATTTACCGTCCGTACCGACAGGCGACCAGTGCACCGGCGGACACCTTTTTGATCCGAACGTCCTCGGCCACTGCTGAGGCTCTGACGCCGTTTCTCCGTGCCGAGGTCCGCGCGGCAGCGCCCGCGCTCCCGCCGCCGTCGGTTGTCAGCATGGAAGACCAGGTCGCCGCCCTGCTCGTCGAAGAGCGCATGCTGGCGGTACTCTCGAGCGCTATCGGCGTGCTGGCTGCGATGCTCGCCGCGATCGGCATCTATAGCACCGTCGCCGCGGCGGTTGCCCGACGCCAACGCGAGATCGGCATTCGAATGGCGCTGGGCGCCCTGCCCGCTCAAGTCGCGCGGATGGTGGTCAGCGAAGCTTTCGGGATTGTGGCCGGCGGGCTCGCCATCGGGGTTCCCGCGGCAATCGCCACCGCACTGGCCGCGCGCGCCGTCCTTGCCGGCGTCCTGTTCGAACTGTCGCCTGTAGACCCTCTCATCTTGTCCAGCTCGGCGGTCGCAATTCTATTGATTGCGTCGCTCGCCGCGTACGTGCCGGCGCGCCGCGCGTCGCGAATCGATCCCGTCGCGGCGGTCAAATACGAGTAGAGGTCCCGACCGTTCCCATAAGACCCGTGAGTCCAGCGCGCCTTACCGGGCCTCGGCGACGGCCAGCACAGGTCGATCCTGCCGTTGCACTCTGTCGATTCGTTGTCTAGCGCGTGGCCAGTTCGATGAACGCGATCCCTTCCTACCAGTCTGGAAATCTTTTAGCGCGGCTTAAGGACCCTCCCGGGGCGTCCCGCCTATCCTCTCCCCATCGGCGAGGAGTTGTTGCTGAACCTTGCCGCTGAACTCTTCGCGAAAGGTTGTTTGTCATGCGATTGTCTATCAGCCGGATCTTTGTGACGCTCGCAGCCGTGCTCATCGCCGGCGTCGGGCTGGCCTTCTGGGCACTGCGAAACCCGTATATGGCACAGCGCCTCTTCGACAGCGCCGCTCGACAGATGGCCGCGCAGGTCAATACCGCGCCGCTTGTCGATGATGCGCTGCGCGTGGCGGTGTGCGGATCGTCATCACCGCTGCCGAGTGCGGCCCGCGCCAAGCCCTGCGTGGCGGTGTTCGCTGGCGGCAAGTTCTATGTCGTGGACGTCGGTCCTGAGTCGGTGGAGAACCTGGTGCTCTGGGGCGTGCCGCTCTCGGCGATTGGCGGCGTGCTACTCACGCACTTTCACTCCGACCATATCGGCGATCTCGGCGAGCTGCATCTCCAGACCTGGGCCAACGGCCGGCCTGCCCCACTCGCCGTCTACGGCGGCCCCGGCGTCGAACATGTAGTCGATGGGTTCAATACCGCCTACCGTCTGGATCAGGGCTATCGAACAGCGCACCACAGCGAGCGGCTGATGCCGTCGACGACGTGGGGGATGGTGGCGCATCCAGTCGAGCTCGCACGACATCGAGGACTACCACATCACGCCCGAGCAGGCCGCTGCGATCGCGAATGACGCCGGCGTCAAGCTGCTCGCGTACTATCATCTGCTTCCCTCACCCGACGGAGCCCTGCCGCGGCGTCTCTTCGCACAAGGCGTCAACGAGGTGCGACACGGCGATTGGACCATCGCGTACGATGGCAGCCTCTATACGCTACCCATCGGATCAAACGGCGTTCAGATCGGCCGCGTCCGTGAATAAGGAAACTATCTGCGGGCGTGCCGAGCTTGTCGAAAAACGCATTGCACTTCGCCCCGTACGCGATGCCCGCGAGCCGCGCGTACTGGCGAAGAACGCACACGCCCGCATCGCGCATCACGAGCACAGTTGAATGCTGGCGTGTCCCAGTTTGAGCTGAATGATCCGGTTCGGCGAGTCCGTAGGTCCTTTGCGCGTTACTCTTGACTGGTGAACACTCTACCCGTTGGACGCGCCGCCACGTTACTAGTTATGGCCATCGCGGCGGGCGCTACCGCCAGCGCTCAGCCTGTCACTTTTTCCAGCCCTAACCAGTTCCTCGCAGACAAGGAAACAAACCTCGTCGCCATCGTGAAGGTCACGCGTGTCGAAAACCGCTGGGTCGTGCTGCCCGATGGGGATCATGTGCCAGTCGTCGTCGCAGACTGCAATATGGAGGAGGTCCTGACCGGCACGGCCTGGCCAGTGGGCGGCATCCAGTCGACGATGCAATTCGACTACAACGACCTCATGTTCGAGCCAATCGCGCCTCCCGCCATTCCAGATCGGCGTTACGTCCTGTGGGCGTTGCGATCGTCAACCGATGGAGAGATCCCTCTCATTGCCCCATGGACGACACATCCCCAGGGGTTGTTGCTGATCCGTCGGCAGGGCAATCAGGAGTTCGTGTTCTGGAACGGCAAGAGTTATTCGGTCGCAGCTCTCCGTCAGCGCCTGAAAAACAATCCACAGCTGCCCCTCGATCAGATCGTCAACCCCGTGCGCCGGTTGAGGGTCGCCGAGGCGCGTCTGGAGGGCGGGACGCTCGGCGACGCCAAGGCGTTCGTTCGTGGTCTCCTGCTGAACGTTCTCGACCCGGCTGGACAGGCAAAGAAAATCGAGCGCGCATCGCAGGCCGATTCACGCGCGAATCCGTTCGGCATGAGCGATGAGGACACACAGCCACACGAGCTCTGGTACTCCAGCCTTGCGTTGCTGCGGGACTTTGGGAAGGAGAAAGGCAGACGGGCCGCTGCAATCGCGGCAATCACGCCAATCGCCACAACGGCTCGACGTCGAGTCCGACTCGCGGCCGCGCTTGCGCTGGTCGACCTCGGAAGCGCCGCTGGTCGAGAAGCGCTGATCAGAGGCTTCAATTCCGACTCAGGGGCCATTTCGAGCGACCCACCGGATGACATGACGTTCCCCGGCCGCTATCCGTATGACGATTCTTCCATTACCGCGTGCGCGCATGCCCTGGCGCGTCTGGGAGATCGGCGGGGCCTGAAGCATCCGAAGGCCGACGTTCGACTCGCCGCGGCGCAAGCGTTCAGGGACACACCCGATCCTGAGGTCAGGACGATGCTCGAAGGTCTGGCACGCGAGCTCGAGCCGCAGGTCGAGAAGCTCAGAATCGATGGCGACTTGACGAAGCCTCGTAGCAGGGGTGACTACACGCACCGTTATCCGGATGCGTGGGTGCGAACCCACAGGCTGCTCGCGCGCTACGGAGAGGAACAAAGTTTGCGGCGCCTGCTTGACGCCTACGTCCTGGACTTCAACACGTATCCCGAGGAGCATGCACCGGCCATCCCGATGGCACGACCCATCATGTCGTCCACCGGGCCTTCCCTGGCAGGGGCCATTCACGCCGCTGACGCGAGTCCGACCCATCTGCTCGAGCGACTGCAGAAACTGGTTTCGGATGACACGCAGTGGACTTCACCGCCGCTGACTGCCCTCCGCGCTTCACTGGTCCCCTCCGCGGAGAAATCTGCGGAGCGAGAGCAGGACAAGCCGACACAATCGGCCATCGTGAAGCTCCTGGGCGATTCAGACCCGAATAGGCGCGCGGAAGGGCTGGCCGCGGCCGGCTATCATCAGTTTGTCGATCTCTACGACAAGGTTCTCGAAGTCGCCGCCCAGGGGTCTGGCGTGGAGAGGAACGCCGCGATATATGGCCTGGGGTTCTACGGCCGGGACGTGCCCGATGGAGTGTTGCGTGAACTCATGACCGCTGACGACTTGGGAATCCGTCTGAGCGGGCTCGAATTGGCGACGAGGAGGAATCCCGCTCGCTTCGCGCGCGAGTCGATGGACGTCGTTCGGTCCGTCGTCAAGCAATCACAAGCCGACCAGCCGCCGGTCACCGAGCAGCATTCACACACGACTTCGCTTCCGCGACTCTTGTCTCGCCTGGCTCGTGGGCCGCTCCCCGCTCCACTCCTAGATGGTCTGACCGATCCCGAACCGCAGGTGCGACGGATCGTGATCGAAGCTCTAGGAGCTTGCTGAAAAACCCATCAGTTTAGGGATCGACAGATCATCGATCGCGTACTACTATGTCGGGCATGCGAGGAGACGACCGCCAGCCCGATGCGATGTTCAGTTATGTATCTGCGGAGCAACGCGTGCCGCAGGATCACCCGCTTCGCGCGATCCGCGCGTTGGTCGACGACGTCCTGCGCGACATGTCGCGCGAGTTCGATGGCCTGTATGCGCGGGTCGGGCGGCCGTCGATTCCTCCCGAGCGCCTGCTGCGGGCCCAGCTCCTCCAGATCTTCTACTCGATTCGCAGCGAGCGCCTGTTGATGGAGCAGCTGGACTACAACCTGCTGTTTCGCTGGTTCGTCGGGATGGACATGGACGAGCCGATCTGGGCGCCGACGGTCTTCACCAAGAATCGCGACCGGCTCCTGAATCAGGAGATCGCGCACAGCTTCTTTCGGCGCGTTGTGGAGCGGGCGGCGGGCTTGATGTCGGACGAACACTTCACCGTCGACGGCACGCTGATCGAAGCCTGGGCGAGCCAGAAGAGTTTTCAACGGAAGGACGGCGGCACGGACGGGGACGGGAGCAACTTCCGTGGTCAGGAGCGGAAGAACGACACGCATGCCTCGACGACCGACCCTGATGCGCGCCTGTATCGCAAGTCGAATGGGGCGGAATCCCGCCTGGCGTATCTCGGCCATCTGTTGATCGAAAATCGTCACGGCCTGATCGCCGAGGCCATGGCGACGCACGCCGATGGCACCGCTGAACGGGAAGCCGGCGTGCTGATGCTGCACGCGCAGTGGCAGCGGGCGCCGCACCGTCGCCGCACCGTCGGGGCCGACAAGGCGTATGACGTGCGGGAGTTCATTGACCTGACGCGCGAATTGGGGACCACCCCGCACGTGACGCAGAACCTCAATCGGCCCGGCGGCAGCGCGATTGACGATCGGACGACTCGGCACGAGGGCTACGCCAAGAGCCAACACGCGCGCCCGCGCATCGAACCCGCGTTCGGGTGGCTGAAGACGATCGCGTGGATGCGCAAAGTCAAACTGCGCGGCCTGGCCAATGTTGAGTGGCTCTTCGTCTTCGCGAGTGCCGCGTTCAACCTGATTCGCTTGCCGAAGCTCCTGCCGAACGCGGGATGACCAGGGCGACGTGTCGCCCGTTCGCCGTTCAGGCCGCTTCGCACACACAGGCAGCCGCCTCAGCGACCGACTGACAACCCGATTCGAGCGTATGAAGCGAGTGGAGATCACCATCATCAACGGTTTTTCAGCGGCCTCCTAGCGCTCGCCGGCAATCCCGATGGCGAGTCAGCGCTGAAGCCCCTTACTAAGGATCGAGACATCACTACCAGGGCTGCCGCCCGGAAGGCGATCGGACAATTGGGTCCGATCGACCGGTAATTCAGGACACTCGGTGACAGCCTTCAGCGTATTGCGCAGATCGACTGGGGTGCCAGCGTCGGTTGACTGGGCGATGGCGTGGGAAGGCAGAACCCACATCCAGTTCCACGCCCGTGCCGTCAGCGCTGCGCTGAAGCCCGGGCGGCCGCGCGAGCGGCGGCGAGCTGGGCGTTGATTTCGTCACTCATCCCATTACGGCCTCGAAGCGCCTGAAGGATTGTTAGACTTATTGGCTAGGCTCCAGGCGCGACGACAAATGCCTCGACGTGCGTCCGCGATCATCGGCACAACGGTGCTCTGGCTCTCGTTCACGAGTGCCTGCGGCGGTAGCACGCCGACGTCACCGTCCGGGACGACCTGTGGTCCGCTCCCCGCGGGCAACTCGGCCACGCTGCGCGCGGGCGAGATGTTCCGCCTCCGGTTCAGAGTGCCGTCCGGGCTGAACCCTGATGTGATGTTCTCGATCATCGGCCTGCCGAGCGGTGCAACCACGTGGAGAGCGTCGTTCCGCCTCTACGATGGCGCGACCCTGCTTGGCGTCCAGGACGATGTCCACGACACGGCGGCGTTCTTCAAGAGTCCGGAGAGCCTGTTCGGAACGCCGGCCAGCACCTACGCCCTCAACGGCCCAGCAACCGTGATCACCTTCACGTCCATCGCCGGCGGAACGATCGACGGGCGGCTCGAGTTCGTCGTCACAAGCGGGCCCGTGTTGGTCTCCGACCTCGATCAGGGCATCATCGAAGTCTGGCGGCCGAGGCAAGGCGGGATGGATGCCACGAGCGCCGTCATCACGTCGCGCGAACTATGTCGGTGACGGTGCGCTGCAAGAGGCGAAGCGACTCCTTCCCGTCTCCGGAAGGCGTTTTTGCCTCGGTCATTCGGCCCTTAGCACCTCAACCGCTTGCACGCGGACGGCACGCCAGGCGGGCCCCACGCATGCGACCGCGACCACCATCGTGAGCGTGATCACGGCCGCCACGTAAACGGCCGGGTCGACCGGCGAGACACCGAAGAGCATGCTCTGGATCAGGCGGGTGCCGAAATATGACAGCGACAGTCCGATGACGATGCCGAGCGACGCGACCACCACCGCGTATCGCGCCACCAGACGCACGATGTCGCTGCCGGCCGCGCCCAGCGCCAGACGGATCCCGAACTCACGCCGCCGCTCGATCGTCGTCTGCGCGATCAGGCCGTAAAGCCCGAGGGCGGCAAGCACGAATCCCAGGGCCGCCAGCAGGCTGAGCAGCCACGCGAACACTCGCTGCTCGCTCAACTCCCGGTCGATACCCGTCGTCAGCGGACGCGCGGTGGAGAGCGGCACGGCACTTGCGCTGCGCGCCGCGATGGTGTTCGCAATCTCGCCTGCGCGGCGCGGCGCCAGATTCGATTTGATCATGTATACGCCGTCCGTGATGCCAGAGCGGAAGTGGCCGAACGGCTGATACAGAAACGGATCCTGCTGACCGGCGATCGACCGCCACCGTGAGTCCCGGGCCACGCCCACTATTACCAGCTCCTGTTCAGGATTGTCCTCGGTCCGGGCGAGCCGCATGGTCCGCCCGACGACGTCCACCGTCCCGAACAGTTGCCGAGCGAGCGTTTCGTTCACGACGAGCGGCGTGCCGTGACCGGCTCCTGCCGCCTCGTCGACTGTGAACGCGCGGCCGCGAACGATCGAAATCGACAGCAGCCGGAAGTAGCTGTCGCTGACACCGTTCGCCCTGACTCTCAGAGGGGTTCCTGGATCGCCGCCTGGAGGAATGATTTCCACCAGCCTGCTCGGCCCGAACGGCGCGCGAAACGCCAGGCTTACGGTCTCGAACTCTCCGCTCGCCTGCAGTGCAGGCAGCACTTCGCGGTGATACGCCATCGCGCGCGCGGCGTCGTACCCGTGAACGTCGAGGCTGACGTCGAGGAGGGTCACCCTGCTCGGATCGAACCCGAGATCGACACCACGCAAGTTGCGGAGAGTGGAGACGAGCAGCAGCGCACCGATGAGGAGGGTGAGCGAGAGGGCGAGCTGCAGTACGGCGAGACTGCCTCGCAGCTTCGGCGCGCGGCCCCACGTGACGGTCGAGCGGCCGAGGGCCGCCAGCCCGCGCGTGCGTGTCACCAGCCAGCCAGGAGCGAGCGCCGCCGACGTTCCGGTCGTCAGGGCGATAGCCACAGTGAGCCCGAGCACTCGCACATCCATCGGTACGGTGAAACTCATGCCCGGCGGCTTCGGAAACAAGAGCTGCTCGATGATCTGCTTGAGGTACACGGCCAGGACAAGTCCCAGCGCTGCTCCTGCAAAGGAAAGCAGCCAGCTCTCCATCATCTGGAACTGGAGCAACCTGTATCCCGACGCACCGAGCGCCTTGCGGACGGCGATGTCGTGCGCCCTTCGGGCTGCACGGAAGACCAGAAGATTTGCGACATTGGCGCACCCGAGCAGCAGCAGCACGGCGCCGACAGCCAGCAGCGTATTGACCATCGTCCCCGTTCGCGCGCGGGTCAACGGCGCCAAGCCAAGACCCGGAAATACGCGCGGCGCCGCTGTCAGGAACCGCTTGTTGTCGGTCGGATAGCTGTCGGCGAGTTGTCGTCCGAGCATCTTCAACTCGGTTTCGAGCTCGGCGAACGTAGTGTTGGGGGCCACCCGAACCACGAACGCGTAGAACAGACCGTCTTCGCGCGACAGGTCCCGAGCCTGTTTCGCGTGGCGCAGATATGGCAAGGTCGCACCGGTCAGCCAGACGTCGACGCCGCCCGTGTTCGATGTACCGCCGAATGCTGCATCTGCCACACCGACGATCGAGAACGGCTGGCTGTTCAGAGCGATCGACTTGCCCAGCGCGGCTTCGGGAGACCCGAAAGCAGATTGAGCAAGGCCGTGGCTGATCACGACGACCGGGGCACCGAATCGACCACGGTCTTCGTCCGGAGTGAAGGTCCTGCCGGCGCTCAGGCGAACGCCGAGCACCTGGAAGAAGTTCGCCGTGACGATCTCCGTAATTATCTGGGCCGGCAAACCCGGCGGGACCGAGAGACTGGAACTGCTCCCGATAACGCCGGCAATCCCCGTGAAGGTCCGCGCGCGGGCCCGGATGTCCTCGAGGTTTTCGTACGAAACTCCCGCGGGGCTCCCGCCGTTGCCGCGCCACTCCATAAACCACACAAGCGCGATGGAGCGTGAATCAGTGACCCCGGGGTGCGGGCGCCAGAGGAGCCAGTTACCAACGCTGAGGATGGCGGTGACCGGGCCGATCGAGAGCGCAACCGCGAGCAAGACCGCAAGGGAGAACACAGGCGAGCGGCGGAGTGTTCGCGCCGAGTAGCGGACGTCCTGCCAGACGCTGCCCGGCCAGCTGCCGCCGTGCCTGGCGCCTGGCGGCGGAAGGTTCAATGGGACGGGCGATTCGACGCGCGCGATGGCACGACCCAGCACGTCCGAATCGGCGAGCTCGCGCCACGCGCTCGCAACCGCCTCGTCCTCCGATGCACCGAGCGCTCGCGAACGCACATAGCAGTCGTCGAGGTGCTGTCCTATTTCCTCGACGATCTCGATCTCGCGCGTGGGCCGCAGCGCGAACGGCGCCAGCCGGCGCCGGATCTCCGACTGCCAATCAGCCCTCGACTCGGCGCGGGCTGACCCTGAGTTTGTCGAAGGGTCAGGCATGCTCGCCCCCAACCACCTGGCTGATGGCACGCACGAAGGCCTGCCATCCACTCCGTTGCTCGGCCAGCACTGTCCGGCCGTCGCGCGTGAGTTTGTAGACGCGCCTCCGCCGCTCACCTGGCTTCTCGGTCCAGCGGCCCTCGATCCAGCCGCGCTTTTCGAGCTTGTAGAGGAGCGGATAGAGCGACGCGGCGTGGAAGGTCACCGCGCCGCCCGATCGCTGCTCGATCAGCTGCGCGATGTCGTAGCCGTGTCGCGGGCGCACTTCGACGAGCGACAGGATGAGGAACTCGGCGCTACCCTTCTTCAGCTCTCGAGTTCCAGTAAGAACTCCCATATGTGGGAGTCATATACCTCAAGACGCTCCGTGGCTGCAAGACCTGATTCGGCGACACAGGTCGCGAGCGCCAGCGCCAACGGCGTCACTGTGGACAGCGCGTACCACGAGCTCCGTCCGTCGACGCATGCCGGTGTCAACCTGCGACTGGGAACGGTGGCGCCCGGGGCGGTCACGATTCGAACCACCCGGCCCTCCCTCTTCATCGAGGCGATCTGAGATTCAGGAAGGAGGCTGCGTGTATTGAGTTCGCGAACGACCGTGCCATCCGCCTCGAGAACCCTCAGATGCTCGACCACGAGCTCGCCGGAACGATGGAGCGGCGCCAGCCGGACAGATCGAAGCGTTTCGCTGGGCAGAGGAAACCGAAGCGCCTGGAAACCGTCCGGTGTGCGCGTGAGCGGCTGCTGCTCGGCGCGAGCTCCTGAAGCCACGTCCCACGACAGCTGAGCGAACTCTCCGGCAGAAGTCCGCATTTGAATCTCGAGGACCCGGCCCACGGGGCGATCGGCAGCGAGATGGAACAGAAACGCGACTGTTCCCAGCACCGCCCCGATGCCGATGAGGATCGTCGCTCGGCGTGACTGAGTCATGCGATTGAACCGCGCACCGCATGTCGATGGGACATGCCGGCCGGAGCGTAGAAGGTATCATTGCGGCAGGATAACCGGCCAGGCGGGAGACAACGATGAGCAACGAGGGAGCGCGATTCCAGCCGAGGCGCGCCATCCGCTTCATCTTCGAGTACGAAGGCGAGCAGGTGCGACTCGTGACTCAGCAGACGGTGGACATGGTCGTGGCCGACACGAGCCCGCCCGGCGCCGATGCGCCTGGGTACTACCTCGACGCCCGGGATTCCGGGGAACGTACCATCGCCCGCGTCGCCGCGCACGGTGCGTTCAGCCGCAGCACGGAGCTGTTTCCCGAGCGTCATGAGGAACCGATCGCCAGGATTGATGCGCAGCGGCAGCGAGGCGCATTCACAGTCACGTTGCCGGAGCTTGAACAAGCCGATCACGTGACCGTCGTACGGGTCGTCGCAGGCGCCGAACGCGGCCCTGGCCTCGACAGGGTCCAGCCGCGCGCGGTCGACGTCGCGAGCTTTCCGCTGAGCCGACGATGAGCACCGCTGACGGCGTCGTGCTCGGAACGACACAAATCTTTGGCACCGCGGCGAGGAACCAGGCTTTCAATGTCGTGCTCCTCGCGGAGGGTTTCACCAGCCCGCAGCAGAACGACTTCAACGCCGCCTGTTCGGCGTTTGTCACCGCGCTCACCGGGACCGATCCATTCGGCCAGGTGGCCCACGCACTCAATATATTCCGCGTCAACGTTGCCTCAAACGAGTCGGGCGCCGACGATCCGGTCGCCGCGGGTGGCACGGGCGCAACGCCCCACACCTATTTCGATGCGCAGTTCGGGGCCAACGGGCTGCGCCGGCTGCTGGTGTGCGACGACTCCAACGCGCTCCAGGCCGCTTTGGCCCAGGTGCCGGAATTCTCGGTCGTGCTGGTTGTCGTGAACTCGCAAATCTACGGCGGGAGCGGCGGGCCGGTCGGGGTCTTCTCACTCGCGCCGGGGGCGACCGAAATTGCCCTCCACGAGATGGGCCATACGGCCTTCGGGCTGGCGGACGAGTATGCCTACTACGCCGGGGGCATCGAGCCCGATCACGACCATCACCCGGCGATAGACCCGACGGAGCCCAACGTCACGGTCAACACCGACCGGCCGACGCTCAAGTGGAGCTGGGCGGTCAGCACGGCGACCGCGTTGCCGACCATGAGCAATCCGGACTGCGCG
>Ga0184612_10000834_pt1 | contig 14621 bp, 19 predicted proteins | sample PLM3_60_coex_FD_133163 | JGI IMG/M metagenome (GOLD analysis project Ga0184612, IMG submission 133163) | Groundwater sediment microbial communities from an aquifer in East River, Colorado, USA - PLM3_60_coex | ecosystem: Environmental > Terrestrial > Soil > Riparian zone | place: USA: East... | reverse complement strand
ATTCCACATAGAAGGTTTCAAGGAAGGGTTGGATATATTAAAGATATTGGGAGAAGAACTGTAAAGGTGGGAATACTAGTTGGTGACAAACAAAAGTTCTTGCAAACTAAATTCAACCATATCCGGCCCATAAAATAGAAGGTATTGCATATTGACAAAAATCACAAAAAAAGAAATGATTACACTCCCGGATGTTAAGGACATATTGGAAACGAAGAAAGTTGATGAAATGGATCAAATTCAGAGATGGACCTATGATTATGTGAATAAATTCTCAAAAATATCTCAAAATCAGGCACAGAAATTAGTTAGCGAATTAATAAGTGAATGCGGCCTTACTGAAGAAGAGGCAGTAGAAGTCGTGAATATATTACCCTCATCTTTGGAGGAAATAAGGGCTTTTACATTTGGTTGGAAGAAACTAATACTAACATCAACGTCGGAAAGCATATTACAAAAAATTACGTCAGTACATGAAACTTAAAAAGTACGCAATATATATTTGCAAGTAATTGGATTCTACCAATCAAGATAATATTCATAATAGACATACAAGTCATGATTATACTCTTCATAGTCATAAGTTTGAAGAATATGCATATGTGTTAGACTACTCTCTTAGAGGAAAGTCAATAACAATAAGGGGCAGAGAGGGAATAATCATTCAAGCGATGGGAGAAAATCGTTTAACCTTATTAGAACTACTAGGCGCTCAAAACGCTAATTTTGAAATAGGCGAAAAAGTCTATATTGGAAAAGAAGGTAGAAACAAAATAATCAGTGTTCTTGGCAAATTACAATACAATTCAATATCACAATCTGCAAAGAACGAGCTTCCTTCCATTGTTGAAAAAATAGTACTCTCAAATGAGGAACGATTTGTATCCTATATAAATAGCGCGCAACCAATAACTCCTAGAATTCATTCACTTGAATTGATACCAGGAATAGGAAAGACGTACATGATGAGTATTATTACAGACAGAGAAAAAGAAAAATTTACTTCTTTTTCAGATATCCAATCAAGAATAGGGTTAAAAGATATGCACAAACTAGTAACAAAAAGAATAATTGAAGAGATTACTCGAGAAACTAGGATGACACTATTCGTTGGAAAATGACAAGAGGACCGATTATGGTCAACACTTTCTTATAGACCATAGTACTATTTCCAAAATAATCGAGTCGTGTGATGTTAGAAAAAAAGATACAGTGCTAGAATTTGGTACTGGATATGGTTATTTAACGAAAGAAATATCAAAACTTGCTAAAGTAGTATATTCCTTTGAGATAGACAAAGAATTGTATTCTAAAGCAAAAACATACCTTATGAACGTAGAAAATATCAGGATTTTTAATGAAAATTTCTTTGCCCACGATCCTTTTGTATTTGACTTTTTTTTGTCTAATATTCCATATTCCAGATCAAAAGACATTATGAAGTGGTTATCATTACACGAATTTAGGGAAGCAGTGATAATGGTACAAAAAGAATTTTCAGAAAAACTAATGGCATCTCCAGGAAATGCAAAGTACTCCGTCGTTACGGTTCTTACCCAATATTGTTTTGATATTGAACTATTATTTGAGGTAGGTAAAGATTCTTTTTTACCACCTCCACAAATTCAATCCACAGTCATAAGGTTAAAAAGCAAAAAAAAGAAAATGTCTAAGGGTATTATTGCAAATCTAGAGTATCTTTTTAGTCACAGAAACAAGCACGTCGTATCATTATTAAACAATAGACAATATGACAATATAAGAATCCACGAATTAAATATAGAAACACTAGTAAAAATTTCTAATGTATTAAATGATAGAGAAAATTCTGGCAAATAAGTACCTCAAATCAAGTCGTACAAATATAAATTTGACTGGGGCGTTTCATCTTTATTGTATATTCCATCTGATGACAGTATTTTCCTCGCAAATATTGTCAACCAATATCATGGCGTTAGCGCACTAGAAATGGGTACCAGTGGTGGGTTCATTTTAAGAGGACTATCAAAGAATTTTAGTATTGTTGTAGGAACGGATATAGATTTCTATTCATTAAAACTTATACTTAAGATGTCAAGGAATGAGAGAGTGATATGTTGTGATGCGGCAACTGCTTTGCGTAACATTAAATTTGATATGATTGTATTCAATCCACCATATCTGCCAAATACCAATAATTATGTGGATAAGACTGTAGATGGGGGTCCTACAGGAATTGAACTTTCTATTCACTTTCTAATAAGTGCAATTGGCAAATTAACTAGTAACGGCAAAATCCTAATGCTGGTATCAAGCCTTTCCGATACTGAAAAATTAGATAGATTTATAGAAAAAAATAATTTTATGATGAAAAAGATAGCTCAGGAAGATCTATTTTATGAAACATTGAAAATTATTGAACTAAGTATATGAATCAATAACGTCCTATTTGATCTTATTACTGTATCATGGTAAATGATTCCTAGATCTACTTGCAATTTCTTTTGCCATTTTACTTAAAGACGCTGAACCACCTAAATCGTAGGTGAGATATTTTCCCTCATTTATTATCTCTTCAGTTGCAGTAAAGATTGCGTTACATATATCATTTTCTCCAAGATATTTAGTCATCAAGGCACCCGACAGAATAGTGGCTACAGGATTAACTTTATCTGAACCGGCGTATTTTGGAGCGCTCCCGTGCGCAGGTTCAAACATTGCATAATTGTCTCCATAATTTCCGGAGTAAACGTTTCCAATAGATCCTACGTGTCCAGAAGCACATTCAGATACAATGTCCATAAATAAGTTGGTACTTAGCAATATGCTCTTGTTAAACCGTTCTGGATTCTTGACTAATTGTTGTGTCATATTATCTATGTAATATTCCTCGACAACAATTTCTTTAAAGTCTGATTGCATGTTTCGCACAGTGTTCCAAAAAATTCCATCAGTTTCTTTTAAGATATTTCTTTTGGTAATAACATAAATTTTCTTAAACTTCATTTCAGTTGCTAATTTAAATCCATGTCTTACTACTTTTTCGCAACTTTTTTTAGTGATTTTTCTTACAGCTATAGCAGAATCATCACCAATCTTAAATTCTATACCGGAATAAAGTCCCTCTGTTGCTTCTCTTACACAAATAAAATCCAGTTGATGTACGGAATTCTTGTATGTCTTTATTGGACGAACATTAGCGAACAAGTTAAATTTTTGCCTAATGCTTACAGCCACACTTCTAGGTGCTGTAGGAGTTGGAATAGTTGTAGTTGGACCTTTAAAACAAGCATTGGAATTTTCCAAAAGGTTCCATACTTCATAAGAAATATATGAATTCCCACCATTCTTAGTCCACCAATCTGATCCAGCATCACAAGGAATTAATTTAATCTTTGAATTACATTCCTTCAGTACCTGGATCATTGCATCGACTAGCTCTGGTCCAGTCCCATCACCCTTAATAATTACTGCAGATTTACTCAATCCTTATCAAGGATGATACTTTCTATTTATACCTATTTAGAGACCAGTGAGATCTTTCCAAGGAAATTATCGCTCAAGGGAGGCGAACTTGTCAGATTACTAATTTTAACAAAGCGATTATCAGAGAAATAAAAATACTCTATATTATAATTTGCAAGACTAATATTTTGATATTCGTTCTTTCCAGTTGAATTATCTATTACTTGAATTGTGCTATTATCTGTAGTATAAATCTTCATAAAATCATCTAATGTAAGTCTCACTGGGCGAACGAATTGTACATGAACTGCATCGCCTATGCTGTCTGCATGAATAACTCTAAGGCATTCCTTACCATCTTTATGTTTTCCAAGCGTATCCGGAAATAATTTTTTGTGCCCGTCAACTTCCAAGTCGATTCTGGAATGAATATTAAATGTATCCTTGTTATGCACCTTAAGGCAAACTTGAAGTGGCGATGGAGCTGGAAAGAAATGCATTATCAAGAATCCAGAAAGAGTTGCAATACCGACTATTATTGGTGGTATTAGAATTTGTTTTTTCCCCATTTTTTTCCTTGGTTTGTCTTCTTTTATTCTTCGTTTAGGCATCCATTGTCACGTATATAGAATCTTAAAAATGCACTTTAATATATTTGAAAAAGGTTTGTATCTATCTCATGAAAACACAAGAAATGTGAAGATCACAGTTATTATTCTGAGGTAGTCAATAACCATTGTTAATATTATATTATAGGCAATAATATTGAATTTTATTGCATGAAATTTACATAGATGGTTCAAGTAGAGGAAATCCAGGTCTTTCAGGTATTGGGATAATTGCATTTAAGGATAACAGTAGGTTATTTAGTTATAGAGAATTTATTGGTATCAAGACAAATAATCAAGCAGAATATTTTGCGCTAAAAAGAGCATTACAGATAAGCAATCTCCACACCAATAAGATTTGGATTAAATCAGATAGCATATTACTAGTAAATCAGCGATCAAAAAAATATAAAATCAGAAATATTGAATTAAAAAATATGTCACTGGAAATATCCAACCTAGAAAAATTATTTGATACAGTAGAATACAGACACATTATGAGAACTGAAAATTATGACGCTGATTTGCAAGCAAATTCTGCTGTAGACGATTATGTTAAATATCAAAAAAATAAACTAACTAGTGGCAGCAGTGAAGATTCAGAGTTATACTAAGTATCATTTAACATGATGAAAAGGCATTAGACTGAGCTGCCAATAATATATGAAAATCTAAAGATTTATCTAATCTATATAAATAATTTTTTATGATTTGTTAGATGAAAAATCACGCCTTCCTACTGCTATCAAAAATATCGTAGTTTTTGTCTTAGGAGCTATAATAATTATTTCACTTTACCATTATTTTGGGACTGTGTTTGATAACCCATTACCTCTATTCATAATATCTAGTGATACAATGAATCCGACTTTAAAGATAAATGACCTTATACTTATTGGCGATGGGCACATGTTCAATAGCACCAAAGTAGGCGACATTATAGTCTTCAATAAACCTGCTGGGGAGGATAGAATAATAGTACATCGTATTGCTGAAATTACATTAGAAAATGGAAAGAGAGTAATAATAACAAAGGGGGATTCTAGTCCGGTGTCTATACCAGGAGTTGATTTCCCAATAAACGATCATAATTTCATTGGAAAGGTCAAGTTGGTTATTCCAAGCATTGGAGTAATCTTATTCCCTCCAATAAATTATGTACTCCTTGGAGCAATAATTTCAGTTGTGGGAATTGTTATATATATTTATGAAAGGAAAAGAACTTTGTAGGAATGATTCAAATTTACTTTTCTCTAAGACAAATATTGTAAACATGCTAATTATCGGATTTTGATTGAATAACAAGAGTCTAATTAAGAGATGATCCCGATTCACGTACAAAGATATTTATCGAATGGAAGGCAATTAACTTAGGGGGTTTTATCCCTGGGAATTCCTGAGAAAATTAAAGCTATTCAAGAAGAGATCCATAGGACTCAAATAAATAAGGCTACAGAATTTCACATTGGCATTCTTAAGGCAAAAATATCAAAACTTAGACGTGAATTAGATGAAAATAGACATGGAAAAAATGTATCAACAGGAAAGGAAAACGAGGGATTCAACGTTCGAAAATCTGGAGATGCATCAGTAGTACTTGTAGGATTACCCAGTGTAGGAAAATCAACATTGCTCAATGCATTAACTAATGCAAATTCACGTACTGCATCTTATCAATTTACAACACTCACCGCCGTGCCAGGAATGATGGATTATAATGGTTCCAAGATTCAGATACTTGATCTTCCTGGAATCGTAGAAGGAGCGTCTAAAGGTAGAGGTTTAGGAAGAAAAGTTCTTTCGGTTGCAAGAAATGCAGATCTAGTACTCATGGTCTTGGACGTTTTTCAACCTGAACTTCTGAACATATTGGAAAATGAGCTTCATGAAGTGGGGATAAGAATTAACAAAAAGCTTCCTGAAGTATTTATAGAAAAAGCTCACTATGGTGGATTGTCAATTCATAATCAGGTTTCTAGCATTCCCGATCAGTTAGTAAAGGAAGTGCTCAAAATCCATGGGATAAACAGTGGCCGAATAATAATCAAGGAACCAAACTTAAGGGTCGAACAATTAATAGACGCTGTTTCTGGTAACAGGATTTACTTACCTTCTCTTGTCGTATTGAACAAAATAGATCTAGTTGATAGTAAATTCATTTCAAAGATAGATAGAACCATGCAAAATTTTATTGCTATCTCTGCAGATCGTAAAATAAACATTGATTATTTGAAAAGATCCATATATGATAAATTGGCCTTTATTAGAATTTTTCTCAAGCCTAGAGGCGATAAGATTGATGAAGAACCTCTCATTATGAATCAAAATTGTACCATTCGTGATGTGTGTCTAAAGATTCATAGGAATTTCGTGAAAGACTTCAAGTATGCCTATGTTTGGGGCAAAAGCGTTAAGTTTAGTTCCCAAAAAGTAGGATTAGATCACATTTTGGAAGACAAAGATATTCTCAGAATCATATTAAGGTAAGAGTTTCTAAATAATTTTCTAAAATTTGGAAAACTTAAAATCTACGCCTTTTTGGTATGTATAAGGGTCTCTTGAAATATCCAAAGGTTGTTCTTACAGCAGATCGTACTCTCATGTCGCCATATCGTGGCATATCATTAGCATCATTTTTCGGGTGCGCACCGGCTATTGATCCCAACAGATCGCATAACACATTACTATACAAAATACTGCGCAACCAGGTCACTCCTAGATTATTGTTTGATTTTATTTGTAATCCTATTTCTAATAATAATGGAATTGCAGATTATGCCCCTTATGGGTTGAGGAAAGTTGAAGCTTCTCTGGTTAGAGATGGTTACAGCAGAGAAGATGTTGTAGTTGCACATCCAGATTATGTAGAAAAATTCATCGGTCCTGAAACTGAAGTGGTAGGAACATACGAAATGGATCCTCTTGGAATGGGTCCTGTAACTATGACTTTCACTTATGGACGTAAGCAAATCTCATACGATGAGTTCTATACCAAAGATCTCCACATGAAAATTAATAGAGCAAAGGAAAAAAATGGAAGCAAGGCAAAAGTGATTGCAGGTGCTTCCGGTACATGGCAATATAACTACGATCCGGCGAAAATAGAGGAATATGGTTTATACGGAGTTGTAGAAGGCGATCTGGGTGGCATAGGTCCTGAAATTGATGGTGCTGGTGCCAAGTTTTTTGATGCATTGGTCAATAATGAACTTGAAACAGCAAACCCATTTAAGAAAAATCCCTTCAAAGTTGAGATAAAAGAATTTGTAAGAGATGATAAGACTCATCATGGAAGGTTTATTCATTATTGGAACGAACCTACAGTCGATGAAATTCCGACCATAATTAATCCAAGTATGCATGGGATGATTGAGGTAATGAGAGGCTGCGGACGTGGCTGTAAATTTTGTGATGTGACTCTTAGACCCTTAAGATATTATCCAGTAGAGAAAGTTGTTAAAGAAATAGAAGTCAATATGAAATATGGCGGATTGAAGAATGCCTGGGTACACAGTGATGACATTTTTGTATATGGACTGAATCCAAGAACGACCAAAAACATGCAACCAAATAGAGAAGCGCTAGAAGAATTATTTTCTGGAATAATGTCTACTGGTATCGAACATACCAATCCTACTCATGGCACTCTTGCTGGGGCCATAGCTGATGAGCGTTTAATACCGAACGTTTCGAAAATAATTAGAGCGTCACCTGACAATATGATAGGCATACAGTGTGGTTTTGAAACTGGAAGCATAAGATTAATTGGAAAATATGCTGACAGAAAATTATCTCCATTTAAGCCTTCTGAATGGCATTGGGTTGTCAAGACTGGAATAAAGACATTAAATGAAAACTATTGGGTTCCCGCGTTTACGCTGATAATGGGATTAAACAACGATGAAACTGTAGAGGATAGTTGGGAGACAATTGAATTGATTCATTCTCTGGAAACAGAACAACCTGATTCGAAATTTACAACAACTCCTCTAACATTTGTTCCAATAGGACTGCTCGAAAAATCAGAATTTTTTGATATTGGAAATACCATGGACCCGTCTAAATTGGGAGTGATGTACAAGACATGGCAACATAATTTCAGGTATGGAATTCAGAAATTTATGCATAAAGTAGGCCGCGATAATCCAATAAAGAATGTCTTCTTCGCAGGATTGGCAAGAACATTGGGAGGCGTCCCATTAAGTGCGATGGAAAAATATGCCCGAAGAAGGGGCCCTGAACACGAGAGGGTAATCGAAAAAATAAAGGCCAAGTATTGGTAGCGAGATAGTGTAAAAAATAACTGGAATAATTGCTGAGATTTTTTGACTAATCATTTGAAAGCAAGTATCTCCAACATTTCTCCTGAGCTCTACTTATACCAATTCTTGTTGTAATAACTATTTTCTTGGGTTTTATACCGTCTTCTATTTGTAGTATTGATAGTTTGTTAGTTAGATTGAGTCCATTGTGTGATTTGTTAATATCTAACGCCTTTGTTAACCTGCCAGGTCCATTTGTTAAATTCAATTTGTTTTTCATATTACAAAGAAACATCATTGTATTTATTCCCTCAACTGGTATCAAAGATCTAATCAACACTGCACCCGCATCTCTATTTGGAGAGTGTGCGGTAACATTCATACAATGATGCATTCCATAAATAAAATAGACATATGCTTTACCAACTTCGCTAAACATTACCGAATTCCTATTTGTCAAGCCATTAAAAGCGTGACTTGCAGGGTCATTTTTTGATCCGTATGCCTCAGTCTCATATATTATTCCAGACAATCTTTTTAACTTTCCTGACCCATCATGATACATTCTAACTAATTTCTTACCTAGCAGATCCCTTGCAACGTTTTCTGTATTCCTTGAATAGAAATCAACGTCAAGGCGTACCATAATAATTTAGGAGGATATCAAATTAGGATAATAAGATTTTGATTATTCTACATGAATGAAATACTCAGCGCTTTTTATTCAAAGTAGAAAATATTTGATAATAATATAAATACTAAAACCACAATTCAATAGATATGTTTAATTTTTACAAATTTAGTTTCTTAAAAAAAAATAGTTGCAACTATTGTGGAAAAAATTTTAGAACATTAGAAGAAATGATGGCCCATTTTCAAATAATGCACGATAATAAGATATACGAATGTAAAAAGTGCGATATGAAATTCGAAGGCATGGAGGTAATGCGCGATCATATTAAGAAGAATCATAGATACAAAAAAAACAGAAATGGGCTATTTGCCTAGTTTATTTGAATAAAACAATAAAATATCCTTAGATATCATCACTTGTAATGAATTGCTTAAAATGTGGCAAAAGTTTTGAGGAAAAAGAAATTGAAGACCCTTCTTCATTAAAGTATCCGTCATGTAAGGATTGCTGGAAAGAATGGACTACTTATGGAGTTATGGTAATAAATGAAATGCATTTAGACATGTCATTACCAGAGCACAGGAAAGCACTAAAAAAGTATGAAAGAGGATTCTTTGGCTTGGACAAAGTTGAGGAGTTGAAAAAAAACCCCGAAGATCCTGAAACACCTTAATTGAATATTATTTTAGCCAAATTCGTTGGAATATTTCTCAAAATATGCTGTCTATTAGGATTAAGAAATAATGCCTCTTTAAGACAAACCATTAGCTTATTCCTCTCATCATCATTAAGAGAAAAAAATGCATTCAATATCAACTTCGGATCTATTTTATTAAAAAGATTGACACTATCTAATATCAGAAGATAACAATGTAATATTCCTGTGAGCTCATCAGGTTCTATCTCAGAGATCACCTTCATCCAGGTTCTCGTTAATTCAACCAGTTTATCTTGGTGGATCAAGTTGACGGAATTTAAACTCCTGCTTATGGCTTCCTTTTTTTCCGGTTCTCCCATTTCTACTAATTCCCTTGTTTTAGTTCTGCAAATTGAAACCTTAAGAAAATCTGGCAGATTTGCTATGATAAAAAGTAAATTTTCGATGTCATTGTCATTGGAATTCATAGACGGATATCAAGTATCCAGCTTATCCTTAACATATTTAATTGGTTGGCCAAAATATCACAAGGTATACTCAAGTTGAAAATAAGATACAAATTAATTCTTAAAATAATTTTCGAGAAAATGTGAGAGTCGAAAATGCTCTTATAGCTAGAAAGCGATATTATTATTGAATACTGGATTGTCTGAGCTGAATGAATTAAAAAGAGTCTTTGAAGGACTTCATACTCTGTATGAAATGCATCTCCCGAAGGTTCATCCCAAGCTCATTCATGATCTGATGATGAGAAAACGAAATAATCCAGATAAAGATCCTTTTTACTTGATAGAGATTTTCACAAAACCAGAAGTAAATTCTGAACAAATACGAAATTATATTATTAGCAAGACTGGAATGAACCCGACAATACACGATAGCGGAACGCATTATGCCTTCAACAACAAATTAACATTAGAATTTCTCAAGGAGCTCTCAGATATGAAGGACGTTATAGCAGTGTATGGGGATTACATGGGAGCAGTAACCGGTGTGGGAGCTTCACATGATCACAGGGAACATGAGCATGGATGGATTAAATGAGTTCGGTTGCAAATTAATTAATTCAAATCAGTAAAATCATAAAAATCCAAGTAGGGATATATGCATGATTCTGATATTGACCTACGAATGATTATTCTTGTAGTAATTTTAGAACCTTCGTTATTATATTTTGATGATCTGCGTCTACTTCTGTGGTAACTAGTAAAAGATGATCGTTATCCAAAGGAGCAGTAATGCGTTTTATCTTCTCATACTCTGCCATCGCGTATTTTCCTTTCCCAACTTTGGATGCTAAGGAATTGCGTAATCCCCATCTAGCAAGTGCTTGCAAATTCGATCTCTTTGTTTCTTCAGCTGTAAGTAAATTATCCAGGCCTTCTCGCTGACCACCAAATTTAATCTCACCTGATTCGTCACATACACCTGCAAAACGAATTTTTGCATCCACTTCTAATATCTCTTTACACAACTTTGCATAATCCATGTTAAGTAGTATCATTAGTTTGAATCGACTATATAAAATTGTGTCACTCTCAATAAAGGTAGTTAATATTAAAGATGACTGCTATTTTCGTGAACGATCTGGTCGGATAAAACTAAAACGTCATTATGCAAATTCTGAATTGGTCATATCCAATGATTCGATTAAGATCTATAATTATCATCTTTCTTGATTATCCTTATATTTACTTGAAATTCAATTGAATTTGAAAATGACCTGTAAAGTAATAGTAGGGGGTTTTTATGGTGATGAAGGAAAAGGAAAAATTATTGCATACTTATCGATTAAGGATAACCCACAAATTGCAGTAAGAGGGGGAGTTGGAGCAAATGCCGGTCACACATTTGTTTACAATGATGAAACTTTTAAAGTCCGCATGTTGCCAAGTGCAGTCTTAAATCCTGAAACCAAACTTTTGATTGGTGCTGGAGTTCTTGTCACACCAAAAATCCTGATAGACGAAGCGCGGAAGTATAATGCGGAGAAGAGAACCGTAATAGACAATCAATGTGGAATTATTGATGATTTGCACATAAGAAGAGACATGGAAGATGCGCATCTAAAGAAAATAGTTGGTACTACAGGTAGCGGTACAGGTCCGGCAAATTCTGATCGCGCTTTAAGAATCCTGAATCTGGCGAAAAACGTAAATGAATTGAAGAATTATCTTGGTAATGTTTCTGATATTGTTAATGAATCTATTGACAAAAACCAATCAGTAATCATAGAGGGAACACAAGGAACCTTTCTCTCTTTGTATCATGGTGACTATCCATTTGTGACTTCTAAAGATGTTACTGCTTCTGGAATATGTTCTGATATTGGCATAGGACCAAAAAAAGTCGATGATGTTATTTTAGTCTTTAAAGCCTATGTAACTCGTGTTGGAAGTGGCCCATTGGAAAATGAAATTACAGTTGACGAAGCTCGAAAATTGGGTTGGATAGAATATGGAAGTGTAACTGGGAGACAAAGAAGATCCTCCCCCTTTAATATGGAATTGGCAAAGAAATCAGTAATGATAAACAGTGCAACCCAAATAGCTGTCACCAAATTGGATGTAGTTTTTCCGGAATGTGCGGGTCTAAAAGAATTCTCCAAATTACCTATTGAAGCAAAGAGTTTTATAGAAAAAATAGAGGACAATCTCGGTGTTAAGGTTGTTCTCATAGGAACCGGCGCCGAGATAAATGAAATAATTGATCGACGGATAGAAAAATAGCCGAAAAGGTCCACATTGAGATAAATCTAGACAAGCCTCTTTAGTCGTATGATTTTAATAATGTTATTTTAGAACGTAAAACATTGCAACTCAAGTCATCTTTCTTTATTGAAGTTTCCACTATTCAAGATTTTGGCAGACTTGTCTGTGCCTTTGAACGAACAGCGCTTCTTACTTTTTCCTTCAGATTGGAGAAAGAAGATTTATTGGCAACACAAATTGATTTTCTGAATAACGTACCTGTAATATATTACGTCAAATATTCTAGTCGCGGTCAATATCTTGCTTATAGAAACAGTAATGGAATTGAAGAGGTGTCGATAGTAGAAAACATACAAAAACCTTCGGTTGTATATTCTCCGATCATCTCCGTCGATAAATTTCCATCGATTTTTTGGCGCAGACCAAAAGGTACCAAGAATTCAAAATATGCGCCAATCAAATTGAGTAATTTCCAAAGTCTGGTAAAAATTGCATCGTATAAAATGATTTATGATGAATCTCCACTTCCTCTCTTTGTTTTCAACAGTACTAAGAAATCCAAATATGTTGTTGGTACCGCATTGAATATGGCTGAATCCGATGGAATCTCGTATTTTTATTATGCAACTATTTCTGAAAATCCAGTGCATTCTTTTATAAAGTATTCTAGTCTAAAATCAGAAGATCCAACATTCACAAACAACATTGAAGAGCATGGATATATTTACATCAAATTAATAAAATTATTTGGGTCACATCCCTTAGTGAAGGTTAATGAATAAAGTCCGATCATACAGGGAACGAATCACTCAAATTTCAAATGCTAACAAGAGTTTCATAATACTTGCTCTAGATTTGGAAGCACGATATCAGAACCTTAAATACATTGAAAAAATGATTAGGAATCTGTATCCGTTTCTTTGCGCTATTAAAATAAATTTTCATCTACTGCTCCCATTCAATAAGAGAAATATTGAAAATATGAACAAAATAATACATTCGTACGGTTTGATGTCAATAGCGGATATAAAATTAAACGACGTTACGAACACAAATCAGGAAACTTTAAAATATTTGAACTTGGTGGGCTTTGATTCGGTGATCATAAATCCAATAATCGGAGGAAAGGAATTAACCTCGCTTGTTCGCCTTGCTCACAAATTTGGAATGGGAGTAATCGCACTGGCGTACATGAGTCATGAAAATGTTACTGAAGGATATGGTTTGGACGTAGTACTGAGAAAATCAAATAAAAATAAAATTTTACCTCTATTTGAGTTATTCCTACAATATGCAAAAAAAAGTAATGTAGATGGAATTGTAGTGGGAGCTACACACTTGAGGATCTTAAAGCGTATCTCAACCGTTTCAAATATTCCTATTTATACTCCAGGCATAGGTACTCAAGGAGGTAAGCCGAAGTCAGCAATTAGTAGTGGAAGCAGCTATCTAATAATAGGTCGTTCTATCTTACATTCAAAAAACAAGCGCAAAACTTTATCTAGATTGTTGGACTTGAAAGAATTCTGAAGATAGAAAAATGTTTACAGTGTTCAGTTGTTGAAGGTCATGATTATAATATTATGTCCCCTTTAATATCGAATTTACGCACGTCATCGCATCTTATAATCAGGTATATAATTGTTAATTGTATAACAACAATACAATAATCTTGAACTAAATTAATATTTGTGTCTGATTCAGTTTTGATAATTCTTTTTTCAGAAGGTACTTTGATTTTTAACGTGAATTGATATTTATATTGGTAAATGAAAATAAGATTGCATACAAAGTCATTAGAACGTGTTTCAACTTTTTGACAATTGAATTAGACTACTATTGCTTAACAGAGTAAATTATTTGTTGCTATAGAAGATATCGAGATGTCATAGAAAACAAGTTCTAATAATTAATAGTGGTTGGTAGTTCGTGTAAGAAATTTGTAGCATAAATCAACGCGTTTTTTGCATTTGAATATGTTAGTTGGTTGGTTGAAATATTAATGTCCATCCATTTATAACCTATGTGCTCACGAGATATCTCTACTTTTTTCACTTCAGTTGATGCTAGAAACAAAGCTACTTGTTTTGATATCAAAGTTGATTTTCTAGAATATTTATAATTTACCACGTATCTAAAATTTGGTATCAATCTAAATTTTGATATCCCTGTTTCTTCTCTCAATTCCCTAGTAGCAGCTTGAAATTCAGTTTCATTAGTTTCAATATTTCCTTTTGGAAAGTCCCAATGACCAGATCTATAATGAAGTAATAATACAGAATAATGAAAATCATGAAAGTTATT
>Ga0184612_10000833_pt1 | contig 14629 bp, 11 predicted proteins | sample PLM3_60_coex_FD_133163 | JGI IMG/M metagenome (GOLD analysis project Ga0184612, IMG submission 133163) | Groundwater sediment microbial communities from an aquifer in East River, Colorado, USA - PLM3_60_coex | ecosystem: Environmental > Terrestrial > Soil > Riparian zone | place: USA: East... | reverse complement strand
GCTCGCCCCCTGGGAATATCTCTTCGAGGCGTTCAGCCACGACAATTTCCCCGACATCTTCCACCCGACCTGGATCGCGGCCCTCGTCCTCCTCGTCATCCTGACGATCCTCTACAACGTGCGGACCCGGGCGCTCCATCGCCACGCGATCTACCTCGAGATGTGGGAATGGGTCTGGTGGACGGGGCTCATCACGTTCAGCCTGATCGTCATCGAGGCACTCTTCGTGTTCGACTTCTTCCTCGTGCTGGCGACGATGATCATCGGCCTCGGCACGCTGGTCTGGATCCGGTTCATCCGCTTCCCGCCGTTTTTCGCGGCGTACGAGACGCGTCTGGCGAAGGAGCGCTACTTCACGAAGCAGAAGTTCGCCGACCCGGAGGCGACCATCAAGAAGCGCGGACCGGCTCGCCAGCAGCCGCGGCAGCGGCAGCGGCGCCGACGTCGATAACGGACGCTGGCCGGTGCCGATCGAGATCCGCCGCTTCGGCGTCGGCCACCGGCGCCCCGACGGTCCGCCCGGTTCGCTCGGCCTGACCGGCCAGGTGATCCACTCGGACGGGCGCGGGAGCGTGTCCGAGCTGGCGTTCGCGCGCAACGCCAGGATCGAGCCGCACTCGAACCCGAACACGACCTGGTTCATCGTGGTCGAAGGCGGCGGCTGGGTCGGCGTCGGCGACGAATGGACTCGGATCGCCGCAGGCGAGGCTGCCCTCTGGCCGCCCGACATCCCGCATGCCGCCTGGACCGAGCACTCCGAGATGCGCGCCCTCGTCGTCGAGCTCGCCGGGGCGGACGACCGCTACACGGTGGCGTCCCGGGCCGGCGCGGCCGAGCCCGGGGAGCTGGCGGTCGGCCGGGGGGTCGGCCGGCTGGCAGAGCGGACCGGATCGCGGCCCGAGCCGGGGTCGAACGAGGGCGAGCCGGCGTGACCGCCGGCTCGCGCACTCTCTAGCCGCCGAGTTCGGCGACGCGATCGAGGAACTCCAGGAAGTCGTGGACCTCGTCGGTCCCCGGCAGGTCCCGGGAGACCCTGCGAGCCACCTCGGCGACGTCGTGGATGTCGGTGTCACCGGATGCCTGGGTGCCACGCAGCGCTTCGGCCGTGGCGGCGACGATCGCGTCGAGCCGGAAGGTCGGATCGGTCGCGCCGAACTGGTGGGCCAGGTCGCGCGCCAGGATCGCTCGGTCCAGCTTCGATTCGCGTGACGCGTCGGGCTCGGTCCAGCGCAGGCTGACGGTCCCGAGCGCCTCGTCGCCGCCTGCATCCTCACGCAGCGTGAGGCCGTACAGCGCGGTCACCGAGTGGCCGGCCCCGATCGCCCCCGCGTCGACGCGAGGATCGCGGAAGTCCTGGTCGGCGATCGCCCGGTTCTCGTACCCGATCAGGCGATACGTCGCCACCACATCGGGATCGAAGACGACCTGGACCTTGGCGTCGAGGGCGACCGTCTGGAGCGTCCCCGTGAGGTCCTCGGTGAACAGCCGGCGGGCCTCGTCCAGGTCGTTGACATAGGCGTAGAAGCCGTCGCCCTGGTCGGCCAGCTGCTCGAGCAGTGCGTCGTTGTAGTTGCCCATCCCGACACCCACCGAGACCAGCTCGATCCCGGCGGCTGCGTCGTCGCGGATCTGGCGCAGGATGCCGTCGGCGTCCGTCAGACCGACATTTGCGACGCCGTCCGAGGCGAGGACGATCCGGTCGATGCCGCCGTCGCCGAGGAGCGTCTCGCGAGCCAGCGAATACCCGAGACGGAGCCCGCCTTCGACGTTCGTCGAGCCCCCGGGCTGGAGCCGGTCGATGGCGGCGAGGATGGTGTCCTCGTCCGTGGCGCGAGTCGGCGGCAGGATGACGCGCGCCTCGTCACTGAACGCGACGACCGCGATCGAATCGCCGCGTCCGAGCCCGCGCACGAGCTTACGCAGCGAATCCTTGACGAGCTCGAGCCGATCCTCGCGCGCCATCGAACCCGACGTGTCGATGACGAAGGTGAGGGCGGCGTCCGGTCGCGCCCGCTCCGACGACTCGCGGGCCTTGATCCCGACGCGGAGCAGGACCTCGCCCTGACCGGCGAAGGGTGTCGGGGCGCCGTCGATGTCGATGGCGAAGGTGGCGTCGCCCGGTGCCGGATAGCCCTGCTCGAACGCGTTGACCCATTCCTCCACCCGGATGCTTGCGGGATCGGGCAGGTTGCCGTCGGCGACGTAGCGCTGGGCGATCGTATAGGAGGCCGTGTCGACGTCCATGGCGAACGTCGACGTCTGATCCTTATCGGTGTCAGTGACGGGGTTGGTGCCCGGATCGTCGTAGGTGACGCCGTCGTACGGCGACGGCGGCGCGCCGCGTGGCGGCGATGTCGGTTGGTGGTGCTGGTCGGGCGGTCGGACGTACCCCCCGCCAGGCGAGGACGTTGCGGAGCTGCAGGCTGACGCCACGAGGACGACCGCAGCCAGCGAAAGGAGTGGCTTGCGCATGGCGCAACCTCCCTGCGGGGAGTCCTGGGGACTCCCGGCCGACATGGGCGGGGCCGTCGAAGCGGAACCCGCAGGTCCCGGATCGGCGCCACAAGGTGCGCCGTCGGGCCGCCCCGTAGACGCCGGGTGGGCCATCCCGGTTCCTGTCGAGGACGCGGGCCTCCCGCCTACCGGTCCAGGACCGCGCCGAGCTGGCTGAGGACGCGCGCGGTGGCGCCCCACACCGACAGGCCGTCCACGTCGTAGGCCCCGTAGCGGAGCGGCCAGTCGCGGATCGTCCGTTCGACCATGACGATCGGCGCACCCGGCAGGAATCGTTCCATCCGCGGCTCCACGATCCGTGCGACCTCGGCGGGCGACGCCGTCAAGGACGGGCGGGCCCCGGCGACAGCGACCACCGGGTGGACCTCGAAGTCGCTGACCGGGATCCAGAACCGTTCGAGCAGACCGATGACCCGCACGCCGGCCTCGTCAGCGTCCAGCGCGATCTCCTCGGCCGCCTCGCGCAGGGCCGTCGCGGCGATGTCGGCGTCGCCCGGCTCGGCCTTCCCGCCCGGGAAGCTGACCTCGCCACTGTGGTGACCGTCGCGGCTGGCACGTTCGGTCAGCACGACCCGCGCCACGCCGTCGGCGTCCGGGTAGAGCAGCACCAGGACCCCGGCCGGGCGCCCGGCACGTCCGGGAGGCGGGGTCTGCGGCGGACGCCGTTCGAGCCCGCCGACGATGACTGGCATCAGCGCCTCGGCCGGTGCCGGGAGGGGGTCGGGCAGCGCAGCGAGGCGCTCGACGACGAGGTCGAACCGCACCGGCGAGCGCCCGCGCCTGCCTAGTTGAGGCGGTCGCCGCTGCCGACGGGTGGCGGCGGTCCCGGCGCGACCTTTCGTGCCCGGGCGTCGCGCTTCGACGTACCCTCGGTGACGACGGTCGCGGATTCGGTGGAGAAGACGAGCGTCCCGTTGACGAGATCGGCGTCGGCGGTGATGTGGTCGCCCGGCCGGAACTCGCCGGCCACGATCGCCCGAGCCAGCGGGTTCTCGACCAGTCGCTGGATGGTCCGCTTGAGCGGCCGTGCTCCGTATGCCGGGTCGGTCCCCTCCCGCACGATGAGCGCCCGGGCGCTCGGCGTGAGCTCGAGAACGATCTCCTGGCCGGCCAGGCGACGGTCCAGATCCGCGATCAGGAGCTCGACGATCCGCTCGAGGTCGGCGTCCGTCAACGCGTGGAACACGATGACCTCGTCGACGCGGTTGAGGAATTCGGGCCGGAACGCCCCGCGCAGCAGCTCGGTGACCTCGTGCTTCATCGACTCGTAGGCGGCGTCACCGGAGCGGGCGCCACTCGCGGCGATCGCCGCGCTGCCGATGTTGCTGGTCATGATGATGACCGTGTTCTTGAAGTCGACCGTGCGGCCCTGGCTGTCGGTCAGGCGCCCGTCGTCGAGGACCTGGAGCAGGACGTTGAAGACGTCCGGGTGGGCCTTCTCGATCTCGTCGAGCAGCACGACCTGGTAAGGACGCCGGCGGACCGCCTCGGTCAGCTGGCCGCCCTCGTCGTATCCCACGTAGCCAGGCGGCGCGCCGATAAGGCGCGACACCGCGAACTTCTCCATGTACTCGCTCATGTCGATGCGGACCATCGCCCCCTCGTCGTCGAACAGGAACGCCGCGAGGGCGCGTGCCAGCTCGGTCTTCCCGACGCCGGTCGGGCCGAGGAAGAGGAACGATCCGATGGGCCGGCGCGGGTCCTTGAGCCCGGCCCGCGCGCGCCGGACGGCGTCGGAGACAGCCTGGATCGCCTCGTCCTGGCCGACCACGCGCTCGTGCAGGCGCTCCTCCATGTGGATGAGCTTGTTCGTCTCCCCCTCGAGCAGGCGGTTCACCGGGATCCCGGTCCACACCCCGACGATCTCGGCGATATCGTCGGCGGTGACCTCCTCCTTGAGCAGCGAGCCCGGACCCTGGAGCGCGGCCAGGGCGGCCTCCTGCTCGGCCAGCCGGTCGGTCAGCTCCTTGAGCGTGCCGTACTTGAGCTCCGCCGCGGTCGCGTAGTCGGTCTCGCGTTCGGCCTGTTCGATCCGCGTCGCCAGCGCCTCGAGCTCCGACTTGGTCGCTCGGATCGCGGCGATCGCGCCCTTCTCGGCCTCCCAGCGCTGCTTGAGCGCGCCGGCCTGCTCCTCGATGTCGGCCAGCTCCTTCTCGAGCGCCTCGAGGCGCGCCTTCGACGCGTCGTCGGTCTCCTTGCGCAGCGCCTCGCGCTCGATCTCGAGCTGGATCCGCCGCCGTTCGAGCTCGTCGATCTCGATCGGCATCGAGTCGATCTCCATGCGGAGCCGCGAGGCGGCCTCGTCGACCAGGTCGATCGCCTTGTCGGGGAGGAATCGGTCGCTGATGTAGCGGTCGGACAGGGTCGCCGCCGCGACCAGCGCGGAATCGGTGATCCGGACGCCGTGATGGACCTCGTAGCGCTCGCGCAAGCCGCGCAGGATGCTGATCGTCTCCTCGACGGTCGGTTGATCGACGAGGACCGGCTGGAAACGTCGTTCGAGGGCCGCGTCCTTCTCGATGTGCTTGCGGTACTCGTCGAGGGTCGTGGCGCCGATCGTATGGAGCTCGCCGCGGGCGAGCATCGGCTTGAGCAGGTTCGAGGCGTCCATCGCGCCCTCGGCGGCGCCCGCACCGACCACCGTATGGAGCTCGTCGATGAACAGGATGACCCGGCCTTCGGCGTCCTTGATCTCCTTGAGGACCGCCTTCAACCGCTCCTCGAACTCGCCTCGGAACTTGGCGCCCGCGATGAGCGCCCCGAGGTCGAGGGAGACGACGCGCTTGTCCTTGAGCCCCTCGGGCACGTCGCCGCGGACGATCCGCTGGGCGAGCCCTTCGGCGATGGCGGTCTTGCCGACGCCGGGCTCGCCGATGAGGACCGGGTTGTTCTTGGTCCTTCGCGACAGGACCTGGATGACCCGGCGGATCTCGTCGTCCCGTCCGATGACCGGGTCGAGCTTGCCGGCACGGGCCTCGGCGGTCAGGTCACGGCCGTACTTCTCGAGCGCGGCGTAGGTGCCCTCGGGGTTCTGGGAGGTGACGCGCTGGCCGCCGCGCACGCTCTGCAGTGCCTGCAGGATCGCTTCGCGACCCGCCGCGTGGCGCTCGAGCAGGGTCTGGGCCTCGCCGCCGACTTCGGCGATCGCGAGCAGGAGGTGCTCCGTCGATACGTAGTCATCGCCAAGACGTCGGGCCTCGGCTTCGGCGAGCTCGAGCACCCGACGCGCTCGCGGATCCATCGACAGCGATCCGCCCTGGATCCGCGCGCGGCGCGCGAGGATCGCCGCCAGTTCGCCGCGGAATCCGGGCAGGTCCACGCCCAGCCGGCGCAGGGTCTCGGCCGGGATCCCGTCATCGGGCTCGACGAGCGCCGACAGGATGTGTTCGGCGTCGAGGATCGGGCTGTCCAGGCGCTGGGCGGTGCCCTGGGCGGTGACGATCGCCTCCTGGGCCTTCTGGGTGAAACGGTCGAGTTGCATGGTCGTCTCGCTCTGGTCGGTAGGGGATCAGCGGGGGTCGGGTTGCTTGACGAGGTCGAAGAAGGTTCGGGCGGCAGTCTTCGCCTCGTCGGACAGGTCCGTCGGCAGGATGACCCGAGCCTTGACGTACAGGTCGCCGTGACCGGACGTCTTGAAGCGGGGCATGCCCTGCCCGGACAGGCGGAACGTCCGCCCGGGCTGTGTGCCGGCCGGGATCGTCAGCAGCACCTGCCCCTTGAGCGTTTCGATCCTGACCTCGGCACCGAGGAGTGCCTCTTGAAGGGTCAGCGGAAGCTCGCGCTCGAGATCGGCGCCGCGGCGGGTGAACCGCGCATCGGGTAGGACGTGGACGACGACGATGAGGTCGCCCCCGCCCGGCCCGCGCTTTGACAGCTTGATCCGGGTCCCCGTGTCGGCCCCTGGCGGGATCTTGATCTCAAGACGCTTTCCTTCCACCTCGACCAGGCGGGTCGTGCCGTGGTACGCCTCGGCGAGGGTGATCTCCGCTCGCGCTTCGTGCGTCGGCGGCGCGGCGGGCGGCGGCCGCATCGAACCGGCGGACCCCGCGGTCCTTCCGTCGATGCCCGTCCCACTCAGGATGTCCTCGAAGCCCATCGCGGGACGGGCTCCCGAAGCGCGGCCCGATGCGCGCCCGGCTCCCGACGGCTCGGTCATGTCGGCGCCGAAGAAGACGCGAAAGAACTCCGAGAACTCGCCCGGGTCGTCGCTCGTGCGGAACTCGTAGCGGACGTTCCCGCCGCCTCCGAAGCCCGTCCCGAACCCGCCGAACGGGCTCCCGCCACCGCCGGCGTACCCCTCCTGCCGGGCGCGGCTGATCGCCTCCCAGTTCGTCCCGAGCTCGTCGTACTGCTTGCGCTTGGCCGGGTCGCTCAGGACCTCGTTGGCCTCATTGACTTCCTTGAACCGGCGTTCGGCCTCCGTGTCGCCGGGCTTGGCATCGGGATGGTGCTGGCGAGCGAGCTTGCGGAAGGCCCTCTTTATCTCCGCAGGGGTCGCGGTCTTTGGCACGCCGAGGACGGCGTAGTAGTCCTTGTAGTCAAGACCCGTGGGACTGGCCATCGGTCAACGGGCGCTGGTGGGACGCCCGATCCGCGCGTTGCCAGCTCCGCGTGTTCGCTCACGCACCATGGGGTGCGTTCGCTCCCGTGCTCGCTGGCGCCTTCGGCTCGGACGTCCGACCGGCGACAAGGCAGTTCGTCAGCTGCCCCGGACGACGACCGGGGGCTGGTCGGTCGGTGGGAAGTTGCCGCGACGGACGGTGGGCTGCTTCTCCGGTTGCGGATCGAGCGGCTCGTCGCCCTTGACGACCTTCGGCGGCTCGACGACCAGCGCCTTCGGCTTTCGCCGAAGGGCCGCCTCGAGGACCTGGTCCATCGTGTCGACCAGGATCAGCTTGATCGACTTGCGGATCTCCTCGGGGATATCGCGCAGGTCCTTCTCGTTCTTCCGTGGAAGGATCACGATCTTGGCGCCCGACAGGTGGGCCGCGAGGATCTTGCTCTTGAGCCCGCCGATCGGCAGGACCCGACCGCGCAGGGTGATCTCACCGGTCATCGCCACGTCCTTGCGGACGGGGATCTGGGTCAAGGCGCTCACGATGGCCGTGGCCATCGTGATCCCGGCCGACGGGCCGTCCTTCGGGATGGCGCCGGCGGGCACGTGGATGTGCAGGGTGTTCTTCTCGAACGTGTCGCGCGGGATCCCGAGCTCATTGGCGTGTGCCCGGGTCCACGACAGACCGGCACGAGCCGATTCGCGCATGACCTCGCCCAGTTGCCCGGTCAGGATGAAGTCCTCGCGGCCCTCCATCCGGGTCACTTCGATGGCGACGACATCGCCGCCGACCTCGGTGACCACCAGGCCGGTCGCGGCACCGGTCTGATCCTCGGATTCCAGCTCGCCGTACTCGAAGCGCTGAGGTCCGAGCAGGTCGGCCAGCTTCTTGGTGTCGATGACGGTCTTGCGCCTGCGGCCCTCGGCGACCTGCCGAGCGACCTTGCGCATGACGTTGGCGAGCTCCCGCTCGAGGTTCCGGACACCGGCCTCGTGCGTGTAGGAGCGGACCAGCTCGGTCATCGCCTCGTCGGTGATCTCGATGTGCTTCGGCTTGAGGCCGTGGTTGGTCATCTGCTTCGGAACGAGGAAGCGCTTGCCGATCTCGATCTTCTCCTGCTCCGTGTAGCCGGGCAGGTGGACGATCTCCATCCGGTCGCGAAGGGCCGGCGGGATCGGGTCGAGCAAGTTACCGGTGGCGATGAACAGCACCTTGCTGAGGTCGAACGGCACCTCGAGATAGTTGTCCTGGAAGGTGTTGTTCTGCTCGGGGTCGAGGACCTCTAGCAGCGCGGAGCTGGGGTCGCCCCGGAAGTCCATGCCGATCTTGTCGACCTCGTCGAGCATGAACACCGGGTTATTCGAGCCGGCCGTCTTGATGTTCTGGATGATGCGGCCGGGAAGGGCGCCGATGTACGTCCGCCGATGGCCCCGGATCTCCGCTTCGTCGTGGATGCCGCCGAGGCTCATCCGCACGAACTTGCGGTTCATGGCCCGGGCGACGCTCTTGCCCAGCGACGTCTTGCCGACGCCGGGTGGCCCGACGAAGGCCAGGATCGGGCTGCGGATCTCGTCCGCGAGCGTTCGGACGGAAAGGTACTCGAGGATCCGCTCCTTGATCTTCTCGAGGCCGTAGTGGTCCTCGTCGAGGATGCGGGCGGCCTCGCGGATATCGAGGTTGTCGTCCGTGGCGACGTTCCAGGGCAGGCCGATCAACCAGTCGACGTAGGTCCGGATGACCCCAACCTCGGGCGATGCGGAGGGGATGCGGCTCATCCGGTCGACTTCCTTGATCGCCCGCGCCTTGATCTCGTCCGGCATGCCGGCGGCCTCGACCTTGTCGCGAAGCTCGTTGATCTCGGCCTGCTGGGGATCGTCCTCACCGAGCTCGCGCTGGATCGCCTTGAGCTGCTCCCGAAGGATGTACTCGCGCTGGGTCTTGTCCATCTCGGACTTGACCTCGGACTGGATCCGACCCTTCAGCTCGAGGATCTCGATCTGGTGCGCCAGGAAGTTCGACACGAGCTTGAGGCGTTCGGTGACGTCGACGGTCTCGAGCATCTCCTGGCGCTGTTCGGTGGACATGTCGGGGCTGTAGGCAACCATGTCGGCCAGCAGCCCGGGCTCACTGATGTTTCGGGCCGCGACGGCGGCCTCCGGCGGGACCGGGGCGCCATTGGCGACGTACTGCTCGATCTGGGCCTGCACCGTGCGCATGAGCGCCTGGACCTCGAGGCCATCGGGGCTCTCGTCGGGGAGCTCCTCGACCGAGGCGCGCAGGTACGGTTCGGTGGAGGTGAACGCGTGGACGCGGAGGCGCCCCTGGCCCTGCACGATCGCCCGGACGGTGCCGTCCTGGAGCTGCACGACCTGGGCGATCTTGGCCAGCGTTCCGATGCCGTACAGCTCGGAGGGATCCTCGATGTCCTCCTGCTCGGCGATGCGCTGCGTCACCAGCGCGATGGGTCCGCCTTCGGCGACCGCGGCGTTGAGCGCGTTGACGCTCTTCTCACGGCCGACCTGGAGCGGGACGATCATCTCGGGGAAGATGACCGTCTCACGGAGGGCGACGAGAGGCAGCTCGCGGGGGCCGAGTGTCGAGGCGGGCTGTTCGTCGACCGGGATGGACGGTCGCTTGGCCATTGGGGATCTCCTAGGTCTGCGGTTGTGCCGTCGGGTCGGCGACGGAGGCGTCGGCCGCCTTGTCGTCGGTCCCTTCGGCATAGAGGGCTTCGAGGATGCGAGCGCCGAGGCGCTCCTCGAGTTCGAACAGGATGCGGATGCCGGCGAGGTTGACCCCTCGCTCGCGCGTGAGGTGCCGGATCCACGAGATCCGACGGATGTCGTTCTCGCTGTAGAGCCGGATATTGGACGGTGTCCGTGCGGGACAGAGCAGGCCCTCGTCTTCGTAGATCCGAAGGGTCCGCGGATGCGCGCTGACGAGGGTCGCCGCCACGCTGATGACGTAGACGGGTCGCTCGGGGTCGCGCTCTGGCCGGATCTGGGACATGGGAAAATGCTAAAACCTTGACAATAACGTTGTCAAGAGTGTTACGAGTTCTTTGCCTCGAGACGTCCGGCGGCTTGGGCGTCGTCGGGCTCGCCCGGTTCTTCGTGGCTCAGGTGAGCCCGGGGATCGGTGGCGGGCCCGATGCCCTGCCAATGATGCTCCCCACGGGTAGCTGTCATCGACGAGGGCCCGTCATCGCCACGTACCCATGCCACTACTGGTAGTCAGTCCCGGGCCATCGCGCAGCGCCGATCTGCGAGCCATCGGCGCTCGGGCACGCTCAGCGAGAGGCTCCTGCCGCCACGATCCCCATCGATCCCTTGCCTACCAGCTCAGTCTCCGGACGGGTATCTGTCACCGGCGAGACGCCGCGCCCCCCGGCAGCCCGGTCTCCGGACGGGTGTCTGGCACGAGCGAGACGCCGCGCCCTCCGGCCCCCGGCCTTACCCGACGTCGCTGCCGATCGCCTCCGGGTCGCCGATGAGCTGATCGTGGAGCAGGTCCTGGCACTCCTGCTTGCCGATGGCGATGACCTTGTCGCCCTCGAGCATCACGGTGTCCGGCCGGAGAGGCGTCGCCACGCCATCGCGGATGACCGCGAATAACGAACAGCCGTCGGGGATCGACAGGTCCTTGGGCGCCCGCCCGATGGCCGGCGACCCGGCCTGGAGGTGCGCCTCGATCAGTTCCAACTCGCCTTCGCCCAGGGCCGCAAGGTGGAGCAGCTCGTGGACCGGGATGTCCTGCTCGATCGAGCCGAGGATCATCCGCGTCGGGCTGATGAGCTCATCGACGCCGAGGTGGCGGAAGAGTGCCTCGTTCTTCGGATTGTTGACCCGGGCGATGGTCCGCGGGACGTCGAAATGGTGCTTGGCCATCTGGCAGATGACGAGGTTGTCCTCGTCGTCTCCGGTCACCGCGGCCACGACGTCCGCCCGGTTGCAGCCGGCCTCGGCCAGGTACTTGCCCTCGCACCCGTCACGGGCGATCACGATGGAGCCGACCTCGTCGGCGATGTGGCGAGCGCGCGATGCGTCCTTCTCCATGAGCGCGACCTCATGGCCCGATTCGATGAGTTCCTTGGCGAGGTAGTAGCCGACTTTCCCACCGCCGACGACGAGTACGAACACGGGTCAGACCTCCTGGGTCGCGATGGGTCGAGCCGCCGGCGCTCCGGGCCCGGCGGTCGAGGCGGCCGTCGGCGTAGCGCCTGGCGCAGCGTGCGACGGGTCGTGATGGCCCGTCGGCGCGAGCATGCCGGGCATGCCCGAGATGGGGATGCCGAGATAGCCGTCGATGGCGTCCATCATCAGGCCGGTCCGGCACACGGTGGCGATGCCGAGCTCCGCGTAGGCCTTGGCCCGCACCGGATCATTGATCTTGGCGATGACCCGTGCGACCCCGAGTGCCTCATTGGCCAGCTGGGCAGACATGATGTTGCGGTTGTCGCCTTCGGTGAGGGACAGGAACACATCGGCGCCATCGGCGCCGGCTCGCCTGAGCACGTCCTCGTCGGTCCCGTCTCCACGGATCGCGTGTCCCCCGAAGGACGACGGCAGGCGGTCGAAGGATGCGGTCGAACTGTCGAGCACGATGACGTCGTGACCGTTGCGGTCGTAGGCCTCGGCGATGGATGCGCCGACTCGGCCGCACCCCACGATGACGATCTTCACGATGACTCCTCGGGGATCGGGTCACGAACGACCCAGACGGCGCACGGCGCGTTCTGCAGGATGTACGGGATCGTACGGCCGATGGCGAACTCGCCACCGAATCTGGTGCGGTAAGGGAGACCCACGACGAGGAGGTCGGCGTCTCGTTCAATCGCCTCATCGACGATCGCGGCCCCGACGTCGCGTGCCTGGAGGAGGACCGGTTCGAGGGTGATCCGGTAGTCCTCGGCGACCGACTCCGCGGTGTCGAGCACGCGCTGGACCTCCTCGGATCGACCTGCGATGTCGGCGTCGAGCGGGAGCGTCCAGTCGATCTCGACCACGTGGATCGCGATCACCTCGGCCTTGATGTGTCGAGCCTGGTCCGCGACGAGGCTGACGATCCGGGCGTCACTGGAGCCGCCATTGAGGGCGACGACCGCTCGGCGGAACGCCGGAGCGTGGGTATCTGACATGGCCAGTCACGATACCACCGGGAGGGCGCCGGGTCTGCGCGTCGATCCCGAGCGCCGGGAGGCCTTGGCGCCAGCATGCCGTCCGGGCGCCGTCGAGCCCGCTCGGCCGGAGCGTCACTCGGTTCCCGACCCGTCGGGTACCACGGGCTCGTCGCGCCCGCCGGTCAGTCGGGTACGACGGGGTCGTCCGGCTCGTCGGGATCCGCCGGCGGGGGTTTGTCCGGGCCGCGCTCGCCGCCGAGCGCCGACTCGAACAGCGCCGCATCCTCGCGCCGGTACGGGACGGCGACCACGACGGTGTGAGGCCGGCCGAGCAGCACCGTCCGAAGGCGCTTGGCGGCCTGGTTGTACAGGATCCGTTCCCACCAGCTGCGCGCGACGTATTCCGGGATGACCACGAACGTGATCGGCGCCTCCTTGTCCGGCGGCCATGCGGAATCGAGGACGTCGAGATAGGCGAGCAGCGGTCCAACGAGCGCGCGATACGGCGACTCGACGACGACGAGCGGGACGCCCGGGACCTGGCGCTCGAAGTCGACCCGAAGCTTCACGGCCGACTCCGGCTCGTCGGTGATATAGACGGCGCGGATGTCGTCGTCGATCGAGCGACCGACGTTGATGGCCTGGACGACCGCCCGGGTCAGGCCGGGGATGGGCACGATGACCCGCTCCTCGCGATGTGGCGGTCGCACCACGAGGCTCGATGCGACCGTCAGCTCGCGGGCGGAACTGCTGTATTGCCGATTGATGAAGAGCATCATCGCGACGAGGACTGGCACGAGGATGACCACCAGGTAGGCGCCGTCGACGAACTTCTCGGACACGACGATGGCCAGGACGACCGCGGTCAGGACGCCACCGATGGCGTTGACCGTCATCCGCCAGCGCCAGCCGGGTTCACGGACGCTCAGCCAGTGCTTGACCATCCCTAGCTGGCTGAGCGTGAAGCACAGGAACACGCCGACCGAGTAGAGCGGGATCAGGGCGTGGGTGTCGCCACCGAATGCCCACAGCAGCCCGAACGCGACGGCCGCGAGCAGGACGATGCCCCACGAATAGGCGAGTCGATCGCCGCGGAACGAGAACTGGCGTGGCATGTAGCCGTCGACGGCCAGGATCGCGGCGAGCCTTGGGAAGGCGTTGAAGCTCGTGTTGGCTGCGAGGAACAGGATGAGCGCCGTGCTCGCCGCGAACGTGACGAACAGCAGCGAGCCTTCACCGAACGCGGTCTCCGCGGCGAGCGCGACGATCGACGCGCCGCCGGCCTCGGTCGGCCGCAGGCCGTACTGGACCGCGAACAACGTCAGGCCGACGAACAGGATCCCGAGCAGGACGGCCATCGCGGTCATCGTGTTGGCCGCGTTCTTCGATTCGGGCGGCTTGAACGCCGGAACGCCGTTGGCGATGGCCTCCACGCCGGTCAGCGCCACGGACCCGCCGGCGAACGCCTTCAGCAGTAGAAGGATCCCGAGGCTCTCGAGCGGATCAGGGAACGGCACGGCGTCGGGCTCGGGGGCGATCGGGACGACGGTGCCCCCGACGATGTTGACGAGGCCGATCGACACGATCGCCAGGGCGAGCCCGACGAAGAGGTAGGTTGGGACGGCAAAGATGTTGCCCGACTCACGCAGGCCGCGCAGATTGGCGATGGTGATGAGCGAGATGGACAGGAAGGCGATCTCGATCCGCACGTCGTAGGCCTGCGGGATGACCGACTGGATCTGGACGATGGCCGCCGCCGTGGAGACGGATACCGTCATCACGTAGTCGATGAGCAGCGACGCCGCCGCGATCAGACCGAAGATCGGCGCAAGGTTGGTCCGCGCCACGACATAGGCACCGCCGCCATTCGGGTAGGCCCGGCAGACCTGCCGATACGACACGGACACGACCGCGAGGAGGACGGTGATCGCGATCGCGACCTGGATGGACAGGAGCATCGCGCTGGCTCCTGCGAGGAGCAGGACGCGCAGGATCTCCTCTGTCGCGTAAGCGGACGAGCTGATCGCATCCGAGCTGAAGATCGCCAGCGCCTTGGTCTTGGACAGGCGCTCGCCGATCTCCTCCTCGTTCGACAGCGGCCGTCCGAAGACGACACCGCGGACCCGGGCGAAGAACCTGCCGGTCGGGGTGAGGGGGACATTGGCCGCCTGCTTGGCGACGAGCGTGCCCGGACCCATGTATCGGAAGTAGGGGGCGTGTGGGCGTTCGACGCGGACGCGCCTGTCCGCAGGCTTGCGGCCCCTCAGGGGACGCCTCCCTCCGATCACGTCGACTCCGATCCCTGTGACTGGGCGATGTGCCGCACGTTAGCTGGCGGGCCGGTCAGTGGCCGCGGCGATAGGGTACGTCCGCGATGACCGTGTGCTCGCGCCCGACGAGCTCGGCTTTCAGCCGCCTTGCGGTCCGGTCATACAGCAGT
>Ga0184612_10000832_pt1 | contig 14644 bp, 12 predicted proteins | sample PLM3_60_coex_FD_133163 | JGI IMG/M metagenome (GOLD analysis project Ga0184612, IMG submission 133163) | Groundwater sediment microbial communities from an aquifer in East River, Colorado, USA - PLM3_60_coex | ecosystem: Environmental > Terrestrial > Soil > Riparian zone | place: USA: East... | reverse complement strand
ATCCAAAAGTTCCTGAAAGTCCTGTTCCGTCTCTCCGGGATGTCCGGCAATCATCGTGGTACGGATGGCAATGCCCGGAACTTTCTCCCGAATCGTGCGAAGTAGTTCTTCTGTTTTTTGCCGCGTAGTACCTCTTCGCATGAGTTGGAGCATTCGGCTGGATGCATGTTGTAGAGGTATGTCAATGTACTTGCATATATTACTTCGCTCAGCCATAACTTCGAGTGCGTCCATGGGGAATCCAGTGGGAAATGCGTAGTGCAATCTTATCCACTCAATACCTTCAACGTCGGAAAGCTTTTTTAAGAGTTCCGCCAGGTTCCTCTTTTTATAAATGTCAAGACCATAATACGTGGAGTCCTGGGCGATGAGCAATAACTCTTTGGTTCCACCTTTTGCCAGATTCCTTGCTTCTAAGACGAGTTCTTCCATTGGTCTCGATATATGACCACCACGCATGATGGGTATCGCGCAGAAGCTGCAGGGTCGGTCACAACCTTCTGAAATTTTCAAATAAGCAAAGTGACTGGGGTTTGTCAGGATTCTTTCACCGACCAGCTCGTGTTTGTAATTTGCCTTAAATACTTTGAGCATACGCGACAGATCGCGTGTACCGAACCATGCATCTACTTCAGGAATCTCTTTTTCAAGGTCATCTTTATAACGCTGAGAAAGGCAGCCGGTAACGTAAACCTTGTCGACAATGCCCTCTTCCTTAGCGTCTACATAACGAAGAATAGTATCAATGGATTCTTGTTTTGCGTTGTCAATAAATCCGCATGTGTTGATAACCACCACGTTGGCATCGTCTTCTTTTGATTCATGCACTGCGTCGATACCATTACCCCGCAGTTGGGTTAAAAGCACCTCGGAGTCCACCAGGTTTTTGGAACAACCCAGGGTGACAATATTTACTTTCGTCTGTTTATTTCCTTTTGTTTTCATTACATCCCCTCAGATAAATAAAAGCCAGATAACTGACTTAAAATGTCATCTAAAACGTTGAATTTAAAGCTTATTTGCACTTTGAAACCGGCTCCTTCATCGCTTAGGATGCAAAAGTACTAAAAATTAGCGGGCACGGAATTTGGGCATTGGAGGGTTAAATTATCTTTACAGCCGCATCAATTAACATGAAGAAATTAAGCTGGTTCGTTTGCTTCTCGCTCTTTGCCGCGTCTTGCCTGAATGAAGCGGACTGTTATCAGTTAAATAACAACGCTGTAGTGATTTATTTCAAAATATTGGGGGGAAAGGTCGACAAATTTGAACTGTATACAATTCAGTCTGCCGATGCCGGCGGGCCATTTTTAGTAGACACGGTGGTGTCCTCCGTGGCACTCCCCATTAATCCAAAAACGGAAGAAACAGTTTTTACTATTGCAGGCGCTTACGGTGATTATGAATTGCCCGTGACGTATACCCGGCAAGTTCAGTTCGTTTCCGAAAACTGTGGCGAACGGTATGTGTTCACAAACCTGAATGTTTTGGAAAATGATTTTGACTCTGTATTGCTTGTGAATACAACTCCCGCGCCCGTACCCGTACCGTCTTCTGCCAAAAATATAGAGATATATCGTTGTCCAAGGACTAACCTTGCCGGGGTTACATTCAAGCAGAAAGTTTTTTTGTCGGACGTCACAGTCAATTTTGATGCAATTATTTATCAGCCCTCGGATTCACTTACGACAATCAATTTGCCACTAAATCCAAACGATACCACAACCACATTTACCTTTTCTTTCGGCAATGCGACCAAGACGTTGAAGGTGTCTTATTCAAAAGAGACGGAAACTCTTTTTCCGCAATGCGGGGAACAATCGTTGATCTCAAATCTTCATGTTAACCTTACAGATCTGACACTTGTAAATATACCAAACGACAGTATTGAGGACCTTCCAGTTAGTAACTTTGAAATCACTCCATAACATACTATTCCTTGTCCTCATTTCATTCACCGTATCAGCGCAAAACGGAGCTGATACTGTGAAGCAGAAAGCCGATACCGTGAAAAAAGACTTCATACCCACCGGCATTCGTGTAGGAACGGACGTTTTCGCATTGGTGAAATCAACTTACGATGAAACATTCAAAGGATGGGAATTGAATGCTGATGTAGATTTCTATCGCTATTATTTAGCCGTCGACTATGGCTACTGGGGGAGGACATACATATCTGAAGATGCGAATTATTCGAACGATGGCACGTATGTGCGGGTAGGAGCAGACGTGAATTTTCTTAAAAAGGATCCCGACAAAAATATGTTCTTTATAGGGATGCGTTATGCTGCGTCAAGATTTTCTGAAGAAATGGTGATAAATCAAATTGATCAATATTGGGGACCCATCAGTACAACCATTAACAATAATGACGTAAATGCCCATTGGTTTGAGGTGACCACAGGACTTCGCGTAAAAATGTGGAAAATGATTTGGTTGGGGTATACAGCCCGTCTAAAGTTTGCGCTCAGTACTGGAAGTACAGACGAAATGATGCCAAGTGATGTTCCGGGTTACGGACGTGCAGAAACGGATTCGTACTGGGGATTCAACTATCAGATTTTTGTAAGGCTTCCTGTCAGGAAATCCGCATCAATTCCCCTTAAAAAGTGAGTCCACAAACTCCGTCTTATTAAATGTCTGGAGATCATCGATTTTTTCACCAATGCCAATGTATTTGACGGGTATTTTGAATTCATCGGAGATTCCGATAACTACTCCCCCTTTTGCAGTACCATCAAGTTTTGTAATTGCAAGTGCGGTAACATCCGTAGCTTTTGTAAATTCTTTTGCCTGGATCATCGCATTCTGACCGGTGCTTCCATCCAGCACTAATAAGACTTCATGAGGTGCGTCGGGAATAACTTTTTGCATTACACGTTTGATCTTCGTAAGCTCTGCCATCAGATTTACTTTCGTGTGTAACCTGCCCGCTGTGTCAATAATGATAACATCAGCATTTCGATCGACACCTTCTTTAACAGCATCGAATGCGACGGCTGAAGGATCGGTATTCATTCCTTTCGCTATCACGGGAACTCCTACACGTTCGCCCCAAAGCTTTAGTTGTTCCACGGCCGCTGCACGAAACGTATCAGCGGCACCCAACAACACACTTTTACCGTTTTTCTTAAATTGCGCTGAAAGTTTACCAATAGTCGTTGTTTTACCTACGCCATTCACACCGACAACCATAATGACATAAGGTTTTTTACCTGGCGGAGTTTCGAAGTCGCCGCCATCGTTAACGTTGTTTTCGGAAAGCAATGCTCCAACCTCGTCTTTCAGGATCTTATTAAGCTCGGAGGTACCGAGGTACTTGTCGCGGGCCACACGCTGCTGGATCCGTTCAATGATTTTTAGCGTTGTGCTTACGCCGACATCGGATGAAATCAGCACATCCTCTAAATTGTCAAGGACCTCATCGTCGACTGTGGACTTACCCACCAGGGCTTTTCCAAGTTTTGAAAAAAAGTTCTCCTTGGTATTTTCAAGCCCCTTGTCGAGCGACTCCTTTTTTTCAGACGAGAATAGTTTGCCGAACATTGACATAATCGAGAGGTGTTAAACAAAAAAGTCCCTTTTCAGGGACTTTTCAAATTCTTTTTTGACGTGAATTACTTTTTGGCCAGGGTTTCCTTAACCAAATCAGCAGGTACTATTTCTTCTTTGAAGGTATAGGCACCTGTCTTTTCCGACTTCACAGCACGGATAACTTTTGCAAAGCTCTTGCCGTCGGTTTTTTTCAGGGAAGCAACTACTTTCTTTGCCATGGTTTATTTGATTTCTTTGTGGAGAGTGTATTTCTTCAGGATGGAGTTATATTTCTTTAACTCCAATCTTTCTGTAGTGTTCTTACGGTTCTTCGTGGTGATATGACGGCTCATGCCGGGCATACCCGTGGTCTTGTGCTCTGTGCACTCTAAAATCACCTGGATTCTGTTACCTTTCTTTGCCATGATTTCTTAATTTTTATTAGAGTACTAAGTGGCCATTAGCCTTTGCTTCCTTCATCACCGCAGTAATACCATACTTACTGATCGTTTTGATGGCCTTTGTAGTCAGCTTCAAAGTGATCCACTTATTTTCCTCAGGAATAAAGAATCTTTTTTTCTGAAGGTTTGGTAAAAATCTCCTCTTGGTCTTGTTGTTCGCATGAGAAACGTTGTTTCCCACCTGAGGCCTTTTTCCAGTAATTTGACAAACTCGTGCCATATCTGATTGAATTTTTTGATACCCCCTTAAAATGGGACTGCAAATATCGCTAAAACACCTCCAATAATCCAATGCTACCAGGAAATAATCCAGACGGATCCCTTAAAAAAGCCTGGAAAGCAGGAATTCTGGCTCCAATCCCACAAAATTATCAATATTAATGTGGGTCTCGAACAGTTCCTCGCGGCTATGTGTCGTGGTTATACCCACAACTTTGCACCCAGCGCACTTCCCTGCTTTTACTCCGGAAAGTGAATCTTCAAAGACAACACACTCCTGGGGAGGAAAGCCTAATGCGGCGGCCGATTTCAGGTAAATCTCTGGATCAGGTTTCCCCACCTTAACAAAGGAATCGTCCAGGATGGTGGAGAAAAACCGCTCAATGTTGGTGTGAACCAGCGTAAAGTCAACGTTTGCGCGTGGGGCAGAAGTGGCAATCGCCATTGGAATACCTGCCCGATTCACTTTTTCAAGAAACTCTAGCAAACCGTCAAGAGGTTTGATACCTGTATAAAGCTCGCGGAAGAGCGACTCTTTTTCTTCCGCGTACTGTCGGATTGTTTCTTCATCCAGACTGCCGAAAAGATTCCGGAGCCAGTCGCGATTTGTACGGCCGTAGATTTTCTCGCGCAGATCCTGCTCTGAAAGGTCATACCCGTGTTTCTTACAAAATTGTTTGAGGGCGATCTTGTGGGTGGGATTGCTATCAACCAACACTCCATCCATGTCAAAGATAAAAGCGCTTTTCAACGTATATATATCAAGGGGTGAACGATAGAATTTTGCAAAGATGTGTCAATGATTTAATAAATAACAACCCGTCGCGTAAATGCATGGTTATTTATTGTGAACCGGAATATGTAGACTCCGGCAGCCAGGGCAGGTACTTTATACGCGAGTTCCTCACTGGCGGGAAGGTATGCCGGCTCCGTTAGTTGCTGACCTAACATGGAAAATAGTTGTAAGGTCGCAGGCCGGTCTATTTTTATGGTGATTGCGGTCTGTTTCGGAAGTGGATTGGGATAGACTTCAGTCAATGGGGATGATGGTAATGATTCTCCCTCATCATGCCGTAAGATCGTAAGGCCTCCTAATACATTACCTGTCACAATAGCGGGCTTCGTAGTGCCGAAGAGGTTGACGGTGGCAGGCCAGAGGTGACCACCCAGGTTTTGTGGTTCATAGTTGGCGGACAGGGTATTGAATATTATTTCGTTGAATGCCCCCGTAGCATCCGTGGCTTCCCGAAAATTGCTCACGATGCTGAGTGTTCCATTTTGATCTCCCAGAATTAAGTCGGTTTTTCCATTGCCATCAAGATCTGAAGCGGTACATGAGATATTTTGGCGCAATACTGTCTGGCCTAATCCCAGATAGCTATCGTCATCGAGAGAAAAGGCGAGGGTATTATCCTGCTTTTTGTTTCTCCAGTATTGAAGGGAGCCATTGCTCTTCCCCACCAGAAGGTCGATATGTCCGTCCTTGTTCACGTCATTAATAAAAATATTTTCAGAGAAGCCAATAACAAATCCGCTATCCTGAATACTTTGATCCTCTATGTCAAAGGATGTAGTGCCTTTGTTCAACACATAATAAAGTCGTGTTGACCCATTCTGGTAGCTGGTGGCCGTAAATGCGAGATCGGTCTTGGTATCTCCGTTGACATCGACAAACTGAATTTTAAGGTTATAAAAGAAATAAATAGAAAATTGCCACATGTCGTTATTCACTAGCGCGAACTCCGGCGTTTCGGCGGTACCGGTATTTTCGAATAGCATGATCGTTGCGACCTGATTTTCGGACGTATTCTCGCTTAGAAAAAGGTCATAGTCGCCATCTCCATCATAATCAATGAATGCTGGAACTGAATTGTCGCCTGCATCGATCATATGTTCCTGGAGAAAATTTCTTTTTGTTAAATTAAAAACGGGTGACGCGGTTGAACCTGTGTTCTTATAAAACCAATTGGACTGGGCAAGGTTGCTGTTGGACAATGTCTTCGAAAATATGTTTGGTATCGCGACAAGGTCCTTCTTGTTGTCAAAATCCAGGTCTTCATAAAAAGCAGCCGGGAAAAGTGAAAAGTTCAGGGGAGCGCCGGCGGGAAAATTAATTGCACTATTGATCACAGGGTTAGATGTGGTTCCTACATTTTCCAGTAAGTATAGATTGGAGCAGCTGGCTTCTGAAAATAAAACATCCAGGTCGACATCACCATCCACGTCCAGGACAAGTAAACTTTTTCCGCCCGCATGTTTTGTGCGTCCACCGGTGCTTGGAGGGCACTCACTTCCATTAAAAGCAAAAGTGCCACAACTGCATTCTGTAAAACCTCCCCAATTCTGAGTTTGTCTTTCAAAGTCCAGAGAATCGCAGGTGCCATAACGCTCTACGCTGAAATTCTGGTGATACTCCATTATACCATTTCCTACAAACCGCATATTGAAAATGTCCAGGTCTCCGTCACCATCAGCATCCATGATAGAAGGGAGGTCATCAAACTGGAGTTGGAGGTTTACTTTTGAAGTGAACCCTTTCGTTAACAAAACCGGACTTACACCGTCGTCAAATCCCGTATAAAACAGAAAGTGTTCCCACGATAAATTCTCACCCGGAGTGCTGACGTTGATGTATACTTTAATACCCAGGCTGTTGCCGGTAAAAATGTCCTTTTTGCCATCGCAATTAAAATCACGCAATAACAACCAGTTGGTAATATCGTCAGGAAAGAAGTTCTCGTAATCTGGTGCGTATCGGTATTGATTGTTATCGTTAAGAAACGTAATGACTTTGTCGGCTGTGCGATCGAAAATAACCAGGTCGTCCTTTCCATCGTTATTTAAGTCCATGGTATTGTGATGAGCTGCATTGAGTCCTCCTGCCCATGGCATCTGTAACTCATCTCCAGTGGAATTTTTAACAGGAATATTCTGATCAATTACATATGTAAACTGCGCATGAACCCCCAGCGGCAAAATGAAAAACAGAAGATGTAAAAACCTGACCATTAAAAATATTTCCTTCTCCTTTAACGTTGGCTACGGGCCACCTGTTATCTTGCCTGCAAGATACTTTTCCAACGTCATAATCCCTATTAGTAGTTGAGTGTAAGGTATACGTCTGGATGATAACATTGAAATTAGAGTCATGGACATTGAAAAATTATACGGTTATTTTTTAGAATGGCGAAAAGTATCCACAGACACGCGAAAAATTATTCCAGACTCAATATTCTTTGCTTTAACAGGTGATCGATATAACGCCAATCAATTTGCTCGGGAGGCATTAGACAAGGGTGCACGATATGCGGTCATTGATGAGGCTAAGTACGCTGAAAGTGATAGATTCCTTGTTGTGGCCGACGTGCTGGACACCCTTCAGAAACTGGCGCGACATCATCGGAACCAACTGACGATACCGGTTATTGGCCTAACGGGTTCCAACGGCAAAACCACCAGCAAAGAGCTCGTTAATGCTGTATTAAGCAAGAAATATAAAACGTATGCAACGCAGGGCAACCTGAACAATCACATTGGTGTGCCACTCACGTTGTTGGCGATCGATAAATCAATCGAGATTGCTGTTATAGAAATGGGTGCTAACCATGTGGGTGAGATCGCCCTGCTGTGTGAAATTTCCAATCCGTCTCACGGCTTCATTACCAACATAGGCAAGGCACACATTGGGACATTTGGAGGTTTTGAAAACATTATCCGTGCAAAATCGGAGTTATACCAACACCTTATTACAAATCGCGGCATTGCATTTATCAATTCGCAAAATGAGATTTTGTCGAACATGGCTAAACGATTTAAGGCGCCCGTTTTTTATCCGGCCAAAGGAGACTATTACCATTGCGAATTAGTAGGGGCTGATCCATTTGTGGAGGTTAAAACTGAAGGCGGAATGGTTGTGCAAACCAACCTCGTGGGAGCGTATAATTTTGAAAATATCGCCACTGCTTTATGTATCGGAAAATATTTCAGTGTTGATTCCACATTTTCAGAGCTGGCATTGACTGAATACAAGCCAAGTAACATGAGGTCACAGTTGGTAAAAAAAGGGACTAACACGATTATTCTCGACGCGTATAATGCTAACCCTAGTTCAATGAAAGTAGCCATTGAAAATCTCGCGGCCATGAAAGCGGGACGCAAGGTTGTTATCCTGGGTGATATGTTTGAGCTTGAAGGAGAAGCAGAGGCAGAACACCGGAACATTGGAAAGCAATTGCATAAATATAGATTTGATAACGTCCTGCTCTGCGGTCAGTTGATGAAGTTCGCGAATGAAGAGTACCCAGCCGCAACATTATTTGAAAACAAGGCGTTATTGGCAGAGGAGTTACAGAAAAATCCCATTGACAGCTCCGTTATATTGGTGAAGGCTTCGAGAGGAATGGGATTAGAGAGTGTCGTTGACTTACTTTGAAAACAATTCGTTAATATCCGATCATGAACTTGTTTAATGGACCATTTCAAAAAGCCCTTTATGAATTTTGAAAACATTCTGAAATTTTTGAAAGACCTGGGGAAACACAACAACCGCGAGTGGTTTGAAAAAAACAAACCCAGGTACAACGAATGCAAAGAAGAATTCGAATCGTTCGTTGCCCTTTTACTGGACGACATGATTGGTTTTGATCCCTCACTTGCAGGGCTCGATCCGAAAAAACTTACGTTCCGCATCTATCGTGATGTGCGATTCAGCAAGGATAAGACACCCTACAAAAAAAATATGAGCGCGGGATTTTCCTCTGAAGGCAAGGGGATGGGAACCCCTGGATATTATTTTCAGCTCGAACCTGGAGGGCAGAGTTTTGTGGGTGCTGGCTTGTTTATGCCAGGGCCCGAAAACCTTTCCAAGATCAGACAAGAAATCGATTATAGCGGTGACAAACTCACGAAGATATTTAAAGGAAAGGCGTTTGCTAAAAACTATAAGAAATTTTGGGATGAGGGCAAATTAAAAACCGCGCCCAAGGGATACGCTAAAAATCATCCGCACCTGGAGTTGCTTCAACTCAAACATTTTATCGTCATCCATACGTTCAAGGACTCTGAAGTGACGGCTAAGAATTTCAGAAAGAATCTCGTGGGAGTCATGAAGTCATCTAAGCCCCTTATTGATTTTTTAAGAGAGGCGGTTTCATAACTGATCACGGCTGATTATTATCATCCCAATCAAAGTATTCGTCTTCCTCCAGTTCCAGCTCCTTCTTCTTTTTTGTGCCTTTGTTTTTGAATACTTCCCGTAGTTCTTTCACTTCTTTCTTAAGATCGCTGGCGATTTTCTTTTTTACTGCTTCCGTATCGTAGCTAACCCGATAGTCGTCCGTTGTGCCCGTTATCTTCAACAACAATTTGGTTTGACCTGATCCATCTTCTTCCAGTGCGTCCTTTGCTTCCTGCATGTTGACATTTTTGTTGTTACGCAATGGAGCAATAATATGATAGTCGATTTGCTGATCGAACGTATGTGTGCCACTTACCTTGATGGAGGTTACGTTCGTACGGACCTCCATTTGAGGGATGTAAATGGTCTTGTTTTCAATGTGTATATCGTTTTTGAGATCAGAAAACCTCATTTTGCTTAACCCCTCATCATTCAGATAGCGATTAAGTTTTTTCATCGGTTCGAAATTGTTCAACTCTCCATTCTTGATCGAAGCGGTGATATCTCCGATCAACGTTTCCGAAAAGAGTCTCAGGTTTTGATTTAATACCATTTCCAGACTGACATCGGCCGAGGTTTGCCCTTTCAAATGTTTATCCTGGATAAAGTCCTGATTGAAATTTTCAAAAACATAAAAGATGCTGTCAATGTAAATTCCATTGAGTTTGAATGTGCTCACCACATCGATCGCTTTTTTATTTTGAGCGTCAATTATTCCCGAAAATGTCATGTCACCGCCCATAGAGTTGAACGTGATATTTCGCGACACTGCCATTTCATTTTTAACCAGCATATCGCCTTTGAGATTGTTAGCGTGGAAACGTTTATAACGAAGCTCGCGAACATCACAGTTGAAATTAAGATTGATATTTCTTGAAATGCCGAACTCGTATTTCTGATCCTTTCCGGCCGCGGGTTTCCCAAATCCGATGGCAAAAAGCTGATCAACATCCAGGAAATCAGATTTCAGATCGGTTTCAATACCAATCGGCTGATTTTCAAAAAGTAAAAAAGTGATGATGTTTTTGAAAAATCCATTGAAGGTAAAGTCGCTGTTTCCCAGGCTTCCAGATACGTTGCTGAGGGCAAGATCATTGTTGCTGAATTGAAGATTGCCCTGAAGATCTTTTAGAGGGATTTTATCTGGTCCGTAAGAGAACGCGATATTTTGAAGATCAACCGTTCCCTGTGTGGTGACACGCTGCGCAGTTCCCTTTGACTTGAGCAACTCAATTTTTCCCCGGAAAGAAACATTTGCCAACAAAGCGCCAGAGACATTGTAAATATTTTCAATCGGATAAAATCCCATAAGCGCCCCAGCGTCGACACGCCCTTTGAAATCGCAGATTACATTTGGGCTTTTGAAATTCTCGATGATCAGGTTGGCGGCAAATGGCTCGTCGTTGAGCGTGCCATTTATGTTTTTAAGAACTAAGACTCCCCCGGTCGCATCCATAAATTCATGAGTGGCAAAGGAACCTGTCATGCTTGCTTTTTCGATACGCGATTTGTACTCGGGATGAAAAAGAGTAATGTTATTAAAACCAAAGTCAATGGAGAGTGAAGGACTTTTTTTAGAACTTATTTCTCCCTTTAGTTTTGAATTAAAATAGACATCCCCATTGCTCTGATATTTGTCAAAATTTTTCCGGATGGATTCCGGAAGAAAAGAGATGAGTGTTTGAATGTCTGTGTCTTTACCCGTGGTAACAAGGTCAATGATGTTTTTGGTCTTCCATTTATATTCACCGCTAACGGTAAAACCCGCGCCATTGAGTGTTAATAATGATGGCTTGATAGAAAGTGCTCTATTGACATCATCGTAGACCAGATTTGTTTCCACCTGAAATGATTTTCCGGCCATGAAGGACTTTTTGTTGACGTTAATTTTTTCCGTGGTCAGTTCACCGGTCGCATCAATAGTGTAGATATCATTAACGGTTTGAATGGATGCAAGTAGGGCCTTGCTGACATAAGTATGTTGCTGGTCTGCTTCCTGGTCATTATAATTCACTTTGGTATTTAGCAGAGAGACCTTGTGTAATGCAAAACTCACGGAACCGCCTCCTTTTTTTGTTCCGTCATCCTTGGCGATCGTGTAATTGTTTTCGCCTTTTGCATTGATCTTGAGATTTGTCTCACTGTCCGTTACGGTGAGGCCCTGAACAATGTATTGTTCATTCCACACATCGATGATGTTCAATTGAAAGGATATCTCGGCGGCGGTGACAAGTGGATACTGTCCGGGATGGCTATCTTCAATATATACATCCTTCATTACGATGGAGAGTCTGGGAAAATTCTGCCAGACTGAAACATCCATCTTTCCGATCTTTACAGGAGTATTAAGCTGCTTATTTGCCTCCCGGATAAATTGATTGAGGATCTTGTCCTTAAACAGGAATACCGAAATAGTCAGGGACAAGACGATAACGCCGCTAACGAGGGCTAGGTAAAAAAGTATCTTTTTGAAAATTTTCAACAGTTAAAAAAATGGTTGTGCAAAAATACAAGACAAATATCAAACCAAAGGAAAAAGAGCTGGGTCTCTCGGTAAATTGACTTCTTCCGGACGGTTTTGGAGGAATTTTAACTTCATTCAACGGTACAAACCTGACGTTACGGTTTGAAAATCGACTTTGGTTGCTCTATTTTGACTTTGATTCATACTAGTTCTATGCGGGCCTTAGATTCACTATATTCTTCGTTCTCTTCGCCAATCCTTGTGTTTTTAGTTTTTACCTCCTGGGGCGGCCCGGCATATGCCCAACTCACGAAGGTGGAAAAGAGGATTGCGAAATCGGTTGATATTAACAATCCAACGGCGTTGAAGCTGTGGGAAGAGGTTGTGAATATTAACAGCGGAAGCATGAATTTCGACGGAGTATACAAAGTTGGGCAGGTTTTCAAAGCGAAGTATGATGCACTTGGGTTTACCACACGTTGGGTAGATGGAAAGCCATTCAATCGCTCGGGTCATTTAATAGCAGAGCATAAGGGTATCAGGAGCGGAAAAACCATATTGCTCATAGGTCACCTGGATACGGTTTTTGAGTTATCCAATCCCTTCCAAAAGTTTGAGATTGTTAACGATTCCACAGTGCATGGCCCAGGCGTTGGTGACATGAAGGGGGGAGATGTAATTATGCTTCAAGCGCTGCAGGCATTGAAAGATGCCGATGTGCTAAAAGAGATGAACATCATTGTAGTTCTTACAGGTGATGAAGAACTAAGCGGTTCTCCCCTTTCACTTGCGCGGCACGACCTCATTGAAGCAGCAAAACTTGCCGATATCGCGATAGGTTTTGAGGATGGCGACGGACGGTTTGAAAACGCTAACATTTCCAGACGGAGCTCATCGGATTGGGAATTGAAGGTAACGGGAGTGCCATCTCATTCGTCACAAATATTTACCGAAAATATTGGGGCGGGTGCGATCTACGAAGCGTCGCGCATTCTTATGGGTTTTTATGAAGGGCTTTCAAAAGAAAAAGACCTCACATTCAATCCGGGAGTGATATTGGGGGGCACAACTGTCGAGCACGATAGCGATATGAATGGTGGAAAGGCGTTTGGTAAGGACAACATTGTCTCGAAGGATGTGGTAGTTACAGGTGACATAAGAGCAATCTCGCCGGAGCAATTAAAAAAGGCCCAGGGTGTAATGATGGAAGTTGTCGGCACGCACCTGCCGAAAACGAACGCGGAAATAAAGTTCAGCGAAGGATACCCGCCATTAGCACCCACGCCGGGCAACTATCAATTGCTGGGTATCTTTGATCAGGTAAGCAAAGATCTTGGATATGGTGCGGTCCGCGCCGTAAACCCTCGGGACGCCGGGGCAGCAGATATTTCTTTCACGTCCGGTTATGTTGACATGGCCATGGATGGATTAGGACCTCGCAGTGCCGGAGGACATACTGTTAATGAAACTGCAGATCCGAGGACGTTGCCCATGGAAGCGAAACGCGCTGCTGTGTTATTGTATAGGCTGACGTCGGAGAAGAAACAACAACGTCGTTAATGATCCTGGATGCGTTTTAAAATAACTGTTTCACCGATAACCGATGTCTGAATCAACGTCTTCAAATAAAACTTTTCAAAAACTCAGGGAAATACTTCTTTCAAAGCGACCATGGTATAAAAAGGGAGTTAAAGCGATATGGATACTTTTTCTATGCGCGATTCTTGGTTTACCCACGTACATCTTTGCAGTTAAGGTCAATCTTTTCGGCCTGTTTGGTGAAATGCCGAGCTTAAAGGATATTGAAAATCCAGAGAACGACTTGTCATCCGAATTGATATCTTCAGATGGAGTATCTCTGGGCAGGTATTTTAGATTCAACCGAAGCCAGGTTAATTACAGTCAACTGTCAGATGATCTTATCAACACTCTTTTGATTTCGGAAGACCACCGGTTTCATGAGCATTCGGGATTGGACTTTCAGGCATTCCTCCGGGTATTCTATGGTGTTATCACTTTCGATGTTTCAGCAAAAGGAGGAGGGAGCACGTTGACGCAGCAACTTGCAAAGAACCTTTTCACTATCAATCCAGAACTGGATGGAAGTCTTGCTGAACTTGGCAAACTGCCGCGGAGGGTAATTCAAAAAACGAAAGAATGGATCATTGCAATCGAGCTCGAAAAGAATTTTACCAAGCAGGAGATCATTGCGATGTATCTGAACACATGCGATTTTGGAAGCACGGCTTTTGGAATCAAAATAGCGTCGGAAACCTATTTCAACAAGCGACCTGCTGATCTTAATATCCAGGAATCGGCCGTATTGGTGGGATTGTTGCAGTCGCCATCGTTATTCAATCCTCGTTTCAGACCAAAGAATTCTCTTTCGAAGCGGAACCAGGTGCTGACGAAACTTTACGACCATGGGTATATCAAAACGGAGCGTCAGTATGATTCTTTAACAAAGCTCCCCATTCAATTGAAGTATTCCGTGCAAAATCAAAATGCCGGCCCAGCTCCTTACTTTCTTAATACCATTCAGCGTGATCTCCTGATCTGGTGCAAACAACATGGCTACGATCTATTGGAATCGGGTCTCAAAATATATACAACCATAGACAGTCGCATGCAACGTTATGCGAATGAAGCTGTTGCTGAAAGCATGAGATCACAACAAAAAATATTCGACGAGCACTGGCGCGGAAGAAATCCCTGGATAGATGAAAATGGGGAGGAGCTTTTGGGGTATCTCGATTCAAGGATTAAGCATACTGACGCATACCGAGACCT
>Ga0184612_10000830_pt1 | contig 14653 bp, 11 predicted proteins | sample PLM3_60_coex_FD_133163 | JGI IMG/M metagenome (GOLD analysis project Ga0184612, IMG submission 133163) | Groundwater sediment microbial communities from an aquifer in East River, Colorado, USA - PLM3_60_coex | ecosystem: Environmental > Terrestrial > Soil > Riparian zone | place: USA: East... | reverse complement strand
AGTACTACGACGTGTTCCTGCCGATGTGCTACTCGGGCGCCGTGGCGGCTGGAGGACAGGCCGTCCACGACTACGCGGCGAGCTGCGCCGGCCTGGTTCGAGCGGGGACCGGGGATCCCACCGTGGCCATCCACGAGATCGGGGGGGTCGCGGACAACTACGACGCCGCCGAGATCGAGGGGTTCGTCCACGCCGTCCGGGAGTACGGGCTGATGGGCGGGAGCCTGTACGACTTCATGACCACGCACGATCCGGCGGCCTGGGACCTGCTCAGGACCATCCCCACCAACCCCAGGGAATCACCCGCCCTGCCGATCCCGCTCGGCTCACCCGACGCTCTGGGGAACATCCCCGGCGGCGACCGGACGCATCCCAAGGAGGCCTTCTACCTGGCGCCCGGCGGGCCGGGGGCCTTCAGCCTGACGTATCAGGGGTTCGACCTCGGCGTCGGCGAGGTCAGCCTGTGGATCAACTGGCAGCTGGTGAAGGCCATCGGCAAGGGGCCGGGCGGGAAGTGGACGCGCACCCGAACGATCTCCATCGCCAATGAGCTGTTGCTGGACGGCGTGCCGAACTACGTCGGGTTCACCGCCTCCGGCGACTACCCGACCTGGAGCACGTGGGGGGTTCGCGGCGTCACCCTGTCGGCGGGGTAAGGTTCGTCCGTGACCGACGAGTTCCTCCTGGACCCCGGGTCGGCGGGTGGCCGGCTGGCGCCTCGACTGTCGCGCCGCGCCCTGCTCGGATACGCGGGGGCCGGGGCGGGCGCGCTCGCCCTCGGTCCCATCCTCGCCGCGTGCGGGGGCGGGAACGAGAAGGTGAAGGCCGAGGGCTCGGGGTTCGACTGGAGCACGCAGCACAAGACGGGCCAGCTGACGTTCGCCAACTGGCCGCTGTACCTCGACAAGGAGAAGGTGGGCGGCGACGTCGTCCACCCGTCGCTCGAGCTCTTCCAGAAGGAAACGAAGATCGACGTCACCTACCTCGAGCAGATCGACGACTACGCGTCGTTCTTCGGAAAGATCCAACCTCAGCTCGACGCGGGGCAGGCCACGGGCTACGACCTCATCGTCATGGGCTATCCGAAGTGGTTGCCCGCCATGATCCGGTTGAAGTACCTGATCCCCCTCGACCACGCCTACCTGACGAACTTCGAAACGTACGCGGCCCCCAAGTACAAGGAGGCTCCGTACGACCCGGGCAACGCATACTCAATCCCCTACCAATCGGGCATCACCGGCATCGGGTACGACATCAAGCAGACCGGACGGGAGATCACCAGCCTCCAGGAGCTGTTCAACCCGGAGTTCGCGGGCAAGGTCGGGATGTTCCGCGATACGGAGGACACCCCGAACATGGCGCTCCTGGCGCTCGGCGTGGATCCGCCGGCGGCCACCCCGAACGATTGGCAACGGGCCGCCGACCTGCTGACCAAGCAGCGCGAGGATGGCCTCGTCCGCCAGTACTTCGGCCAGGGATACATCGGCGCGCTCCAGAGCGGCGACGTGACCTTGACGCTCGCTTGGTCGGCCGACGTCCTCCAGTCGATCAACTCCGGCTACGACAACCTCCGGTTCGTCGTCCCCGAGGAAGGCGGGCTGTTGTGGACCGACAGCCTGTGCATCCCCATCGGCGCAGCGCATCCCGTCGACGCCATCACCCTCATGGACTTCTTCTACCGGCCGGACGTCGCGGCCATGCTGACGGGATGGATCCAGAACGTCTCGCCGGTCCCCGGCGGACAGAAGCTCCTCCGTCAGGAGGGGATGGCGGACGTGGCGAACAACCCGCTCGTCTTCCCCACGGCCGAGATGTACCAGCGGCTGCACGGCTACCGGGTCCTGGACCCGCAGGAACAGGAGCAGTGGGACAAGCTGTTCCTGCCGATCTACCAGTCGTGGCGTGAGCCAGGCCGGCCACGGGGTCGTCGCCCTCGACGAGTGCCTGTCGGTCCGGGGCGGGCGCCTCTTCGTCGAGGAGTGCGACGCCGCGGAGCTGGCAGTGCGGTTCGGCACACCGATCTACGTCGTCTCCGAGAACCAGCTCCGGCGGAACGCCCGCCGGATCCGGGAGGCCTTCGCCTCGCGGTGGCCCGACGGGCCGGTCAACGTGCTCCCCTCGATCAAGGCGAACTTCGTGCTCGCGCTGCGGCGGATCCTCACGCAGGAAGGGATGGGCTGTGACACGTTCGGCCCCGGCGAGCTGGAGGCGGCTCTGCGCTCGGGTGTGCGTCCCGAGCTCGTCTCGGTGAACGGCTCGGTGAAGGACGTAGCGCTCATCGAGCGCGCCGTGTCGGTGGGGGCGCGGATCACCCTGGACAGCGCTCGGGAGGTCGAGCTTGTTCGCGAGGCCGCGCTTCGACTCGGCAAGACGGCCACGGTGCGGTTTCGGCTCCGTCCGGACTACGTCGAGCTCGTGGATCCCTCCGAGTTCGCCGAGGATCCCGTCCCCATCCGAACGTTCGCCCAGGCGTACAAGCCCGGCATCCCCACCGAGGAGCTGCTCCAGGTCGGCCCGCAGGCGCTCTCGGCCGCGGAGCTGGAGGTCTCCGGCGTCATGGCCCATCTCGGCCGGCACCACCACCGAACCGAGGTGTGGCGGGGAATGGTCCGTGCGTTCGTCGCGCTCATCGCCGAGCTGTCGAGCGCGTGGGACGGCTGGGAGCCCGGGGAGATCGACGTCGGAGGAGGGTTCGCCAGCCCCCGCGATCCCACCGGGCGGGCCCTCCACCGGGGCGCGGATCGGCCGGAGCGAGCCCCCTCGGTTGAGGAGTACGCGGAGGCCATCACCTCGACGATGCGGGAGGAGCTCGTCCGCCATGGGGTTGACCCGGTGGGGAAGACCCTCGAGGTCGAGCCGGGGCGATCCCTGTACGCAGACGCGGGGATCCACCTGGCCACGGTGCGGAACGTGAAGCGGGAGGCCGGCAGGGTCCCGCCTCGGTGGGTGGAGACCGATACGACTGAGATGTTCCTGCCTGACCTGCTGATCGAACACAACCGGTGGATCACGGTGCTTGCCACCAGGGCGGATTCGTCGCCGGCCGAACCGGTCGACGTGGTGGGCATGAGCTGCGGCTTCGACATGTTGAGCAGGGACGTCCTCCTTCCAGAGGTGAAGCAGGGGGACGTGGTCGCATTCCTGGACACCGGCGCCTATCAGGATGCGAGCTCCAGCAACTTCAACGCACTGCCCCGACCGGCCACCGTGCTGGTGTGCGACGATACGGCGGAGGTGGTCAAGCGGGCCGAGATCGTGGACGACGTGTTCCGGCGAGACATCGTGCCGGAACGGCTCAAGGGGGACGCGTGAGGAAGATCCGGCTGGACCACGTGTCGGTCACGTCGGCCGATCTCGACCGGTCGGTCGCCTTCTACTGTGACCTCCTCGGCTTGCCGCTGATCGGGCGGGGAGAGAGTGACGAGCCCGAGCTCGGCGCCATCCTCGGCGAGCCCGGGGTGCGGTTGCTGTGGGCGGAGGTCGACCTCGGAGGAGGCCAGCTCCTGGAGCTCCTCCAGTACCTCTCGCCGGACGGTGAGGCGCTGACGCCCGATCCCGCCAGGCCGGGCGGCACCCATGTCGGACTGCGGGTGGCCGACATCGATGCCATGCACGCGCGGCTCTCCAGAGCAGGTGTCCCGCTCCGATCGAAGCCCGTGGAGATCCAGGAGGAAGGCGGCTGGCGAGGGGTCCGGTGCGTCTATGCGAGCGATCCCGACGGCGTCACCATCGAGCTGGTTGAACGACCCGTCGTCCCCGGCCCGGTCGTGGTTCCCGACCTCGAAGGTGCCCGGTCCGACCAGGGATAGTCCGGGGGCGTCACCGCGTCACCGCGTCGCCATCGGCGGCGCGAGGATTCGAAGGGCGAGCGTCTCCCATACCGCGACGGCCACGACGACGAGCGTCGCCGCTAGGCTGGTGACCAGGGCCGGCACGACCAGGGCCACGGGGACTAGGGCGGCCAGCGCGACGATCGCCACCGCCCGGGACGCGAGCCATCGGCCCGACATGACCCGCTTGTATAGGGCGTTTCCCAACAGGTACAGCGCGGGGCCGCCCAGAGCGACCGCTGCGATCGCGCCGGTCCCGTGCGCTCCGGGGTGCGCGATCGTCAGCTCGTCGGCCACTGCGGTGACGATGATCCCCGCGACCATCGGCACGTGGAAATAGGTGTAGGCAGAGCGGCCCAGGCGGCCCGGATCCGCCGCCGCGGACATCACCGCGCTCCCCCACTCCGCCATCCGGTAGAAGTAGATCCACCACAGCGCCAAGCTGCTCGCGAACGCCACGACGAGCGCAGCGGCCGCCGCCGCCGTGAGGTGCAGCTCCCCGAACGTGGCCCCGGTGACCAGGATCGACTCGCCCAGCGCGATGATGATGAACAGCTGGCATCGCTCGGCCATGTGCGAACCGGCGATCGTCCATTCCCTCGTCTGGGAGCGTCCCAGCCCGGGCGTCGCGAACCCGACCAGCGGCGCTACGAAGTCCACAACGACGGCCGCCACCCACAGCCCCATCCGCGCCGATCCGTGAGCGAAGCCGCCGGCCAGCCAGAGGGTGGCCCCCGCCCCCCGCCAGACCAGGATCCGCTGGAAGTTCCGGCGCAGCTCGTTCCCCCGGGGCAGCGCCGCGACCACGAAGACCGGCCGGGCCACCTCCATCGCGGCGTACATCGCGGCGAAGACCAGTCCTCGTCCGCCGAAGGCCTCCGGCAACGACGCCGACATGACCAGGCTGGCCAGCATGATCCCCACCAGCAGGAGGCGGACCGCCGGTTGATCGGGATCGAACCAGTTCGTGACCCAGCAGGTGTCGATCCACGCCCACCACACCGCGAGCAGGAGCACCAGCGATTCCGCGGCGCCCCGGATGGTCAGGTGGCCGAGCAGCAGCTGCGATAGCTGCGTGATCGCGAACACGTACGAGATCGAAGAACAGCTCGACGAACGTGACCCGGCTGCCCCGGGCATCGCGGGGCCGCAGCAAGCCCTTGGTGCCTTCATCGCGCGTCACCGGGCCGTTCACAGAAGGGCGCCGCAGTATGGGTAGGGAGCGAGGTCCTTGGGCCCGTTCACAGCAACGACGATCTCATCCCCAAGCTTCACCCCGTGGGAGCCGCCGACCTCGCCCGCGTAGACCTCCACCACGAGGGCCATGCCTTCCTCCAGGACCCTATCGGGGTTCGGTTGTGGATCTCCGGAGTAGGCGACGCTCGGACTCTCCTCCTCGAGCCCGATCCCGTGGATCATGCATTCGTAGCGTTGAGCCATGTACTTGTCGGGAAGTCTCGGCGCTCGTTCGGCCAGCTCCCCGCACGTCACGCCTGGGCGCACGAGGGCCTTCATCGCCCCGAGCCATTCGTAGGACGCTCGATACGCTTCACGTTGCTCTCGTTTTGGGGAGGCATCGCCGCACGGGAATGTCCGCGAGACGCAGAAGAAGTAGCCCCCTGGCATACGGAGTCGGTGTCGACGTAGACGAGGTCGCCACGTTCGAGAGCCCGGTCGGTTGCCTCGGCGCGCCAGGGGTTCGTATTCGGGCCGGAGCAGACGGTGTTCGTGGCCAGGTGCTCGCCGCCGCCCTCCAGTAAGGTGCCGGCCAGGACCGCGAGCAACTCGCGTTCACTGATGCCAGGTCGGATGGCAGCTTCGAAGTTGCCGAGCATCTCCATCACTACCTCGCCGCCCATCGCGAGCAGCTCGAGCTCTTCGGGCGTCTTGATCTCCCGCGCTTCCATCGTAATGGGGGCGGAATCGAGGATCGAGACACCGGCAGCTTGGAGCGCGAGGAAGCCCGGCGTGCCGAGTCGATCGATGGCGAGTCGATCATCGGTCACACCGAGCTCGCGCATGGCCGCCACGGCCTCGTGAGCGAAGATGGCCGAGTGCGAGCCGACGTCGTCGTAGAACTCCCACGTGTGCATGGGGCTGACGTGGGCTTCGAGCTCGCCGAAAAGGTGCATCGAGTTCGGGTGCTCGAACAGGATCGGGACGCCCTCGGCCGGTACCAGCGCACATCGGACGAACGTCGTGTTGCTCCACACCGGCATCGCCGATGCTCCGGTCGCGTACCTGATGTTCGGTTCGTTGAACAGCAGGCACGCCTCGATGTCGTGCCGGCACATCGCGTTCTGGAGGCGAGCCAGCCTCCCGGCGCGCAGGCGCTTGAGATCCATGCCGTTCACTCGGTGGGCGCTGAAGGATTCGAACCTTCGACCTCTGCCTTGTAAGGGCAGCGCTCTACCGCTGAGCTAAGCGCCCGAAAGCCAGGCGGGCTCGACCGACTCGCCGCGGACGTGGCCGCATGCCCGGCACACCACCTGGCCGAGCATCACCGAGAGCCTGCTGGCTCCGCAGGCCTCGCACCGGTCAAGTTGCACGGCCCAGTCCGGCCGATCCTCCTGGCACCTCGGGCAGACCAGGACCTGCTGTCCTCCAACCGCGGCGCGGACCCACTGCCGCTCCCGCTTGTCGGGATCGAACGTGGGCCGGCCGCACAGGAAGCACCTCGGCCGGGACGACTCGTCCGGGACGACCCTGGGGTCCATCGAGCTCACGGTCCCCAAGGATAGCCAGCGGGAGATGGCCCGACCGGGACTTCAACCCGCGGTCGTGAACGACTCCCCCGCACGGAACGAGCGCGTGCGACCCTCGCCCCGGACCATCGCCGTCCGGTTCCCGAACACGGTCCACCGGCTCCCGTCGCCCAGGATCGCGGTGCGTTCGTCGATCCCCACGAACCACCCGTCGCGGCGCACCCGGCGCATCAGGAAAGGGCGCATCCCCGGGAAGTACCGGACCTTGTCCCAGTGCACGCCGAAGCTCGTGTTCGGAACGAGGCCAAGGCCGAGCAACCACGTGCCGCCCAATCGCTCCTTCCCATCGGATGCGTGGCTTGCGACCATCGCCCCGGCGCTGCATCCGGCGAAGACGGCGCCTCGGTCAAGTGCCGCGAGCAGCCCGTCCCAGAACGGCGTCCCCTTGACCACGTCGGCGAGGTACCGGGGCTTTCCCCCGGAGAAGAAGACCATGCTCGCGTCGGCCACCCGGCCCGCGAACTCCTCACGCATCGCGTCGGTTCGGTCTCTGAGCGGCACGATCCGGGCAGGCACGCCCATGGCCTCGTAATGCGCGAGGCCCATGGCGCCCCATCGGTCGAAGATGGCCTGGCCGTCGGGGAAGCTCGCGGTGGGCACGATGGCCACCGTGCCGTCGCCCTGCGCACCCTGAAACGCGGCCCGTTCGACCTCCTCGGACCAGGGCTCGAACTCGCCGGAACCCATCAGCAGGAACGTGCGCCCCTCCGCCACGCCCGCAGCCTACATAGGATGTCTGGAACGGAGACCAAGACGAGGAGGTGCGTCGTGGAGACCAACGGACACAGCACGGTACGGGTCGTGAGGGCCATCGAGGCGGCGGGCGACGTGACGTTGGAGCGCGCCCTGGTCGGGATGGTGAGCGGGCGCGACGTGCACCTCACGATGGCAGGTGCCGGGCCGGTCATCGCCTCCGGCCAGGTGTCCATCAACCAGGGCGGGTGCGGGCCCCTGATGGCCGGCGGCGACGTCTCGATCCGTCAAGGAGGCTCCGGCCCGATCATCGCCAAGGGCGACGTGTCGATCGAGCAGGGCGGATGCCAGAGCGTGATCGCCGCCGGTGGCGCGACGCTCGGACGCCAGTCGTTCGTGGGGATGGTCCTGTCGCCTCGGATCGAGGTGCAGGACGGCGCCAAGGTGCTGATGACCGTCCCACAGGCCGCGGCGTTCGGGGCGGTCTTTGGCGTCATCTTCGGGCTACTGATCAGGGCGCGGAGGCGCTAGGCTCGGCGTTAGCGGGCCCGACGTTACAGGTCGGCCTCCTCGGGGACGGGCTCGGGAGGGACGGCGGGGCGCCGTTCGCGGTGCTTCCCACGCCCAGACCGTGATCTCCAGGTCGCGACGGCCGCGGCCCCCAGGCCGAGCGCGGCGGCCAGGACGAACGTCACGCCGCTCACGAACGGGATGAGCCCGACGACCCGGAGGGCCCCCCACCCCACCAGGAACGCCACGACATGGCGTTCCGGAGCCGTCCACACCAGGCGGCCCAGGGCGTAGGCCGCCAACCCGTAGCCCGCGAACGCCGCGAGCGCCAGCGCCAGGACCACGGCGAGTCCGAGCGGGAGCGCCAGGAGCGAAGCCATGGCCAGGACGGCGAGGATGGGAATCCCCACCGCGAGCCCGGCCGCCCAGGCGGCCGCGAACCACGGGGCGCTCCGCGCGGCGTCGAAGGCCGCCTCCACTCCCCGAGGGGCCACGAACACGATGGCCAGGCCGAGGAGGAGCGTGGACACCGAGACCGCCAGCCACGTGGCGAACCGCCCGAACAGCGATACGGGCATGCGCCAGGTGAACGCGGCGTGCTGGCGGATCCGGCCGTCGACCACCGCCCCCTCGGAGACCGCGATCCTTCCTCGGGCCGTGACGTCGCCACCCACATGGGCGCTCGACCCGAGCTTCACCGAACCGTCCATCGCGATCACGCTGCCGCTGACCTGGCCCTCGACGGTGATCCCGCCGTCGAGGACGATGACGTCGCCGAGGGCCACGCCGTCGATCCGGGCGCTCCCGTGCAGGACCACGACCTCGCCGACCTGGTTCCCTCGCGCCACCTCGACCGTCCCCGACAGGACGATCTGGTCCTCGGCCTCACTCACTTGCCCGGCGGCTCCCAGGGTCGCGGGGGCGAACGCGAGGACCAGGCAGACCAACGTGAACGGGGCGCGAGCCGGGGCCACGTCGAGCATCCTATCGGCGGGCTCGACACCGTTGGACGTGGAGGACGGCAACCGGCCCGCGAGCCTGTCGCCGGTTCGCCGTAGGCTTGTGCGGTGACCCTCGACCTATTCTCCCCCGCCGTCCGCGAGTGGTTCGAAGCGTCCTTCGAGTCCCCCACGCCCGCGCAGGTGCGGGGATGGCCGGCCATCGCATCGGGCGGCCACACGCTGATCCTGGCGCCGACGGGCTCCGGCAAGACCCTGGCCGCCTTCCTGTGGGCCATGGACCGCCTGGGCGGCGAACCGACCGCGCACCCGGCCGAGCGGTGCAGGGTCCTGTACGTCTCGCCGCTCCGGGCCCTGGCGGTGGACTTGGAGAAGAACCTCCGCTCTCCCCTGGCCGGCATCCGGCTGGCCGCCGAGCGCCTCGGCGTCGAGCTGCACGAGCCGACCGTGGGCATGCGAACGGGCGACACGCCGGCGAACGAGCGGCGCGCCATCCACAAGCGTCCCCCCGACATCCTCATCACCACCCCGGAGTCGCTGTACCTCATGCTCACTTCGCAGGCCCGGGAGATCCTGCGGAGCGTCCGGTGGGTCATCGTCGACGAGGTCCACTCGGTGGCGGCGACCAAGCGGGGCGCGCACCTCGCGCTCTCGCTCGAGCGACTCGAGGCCATCACCCGAACCTCACCGCAGCGGATCGGCCTGTCGGCCACCCAGCGCCCGCTGGAGGAGATCGCCCGGTTCCTGGGAGGGCGGACCGACGAAGGCCCCCGTCCGGTGACGATCGTGGACGCCGGCCACCGAAAGCCCATGGAGGTCGAGGTGGTCGTCCCTGTCGAGGACATGGCCGCACTCGGGCAGGTCCCCGAGCGCGACGCGCCGGGTCCTGCTCCCGTCGACCAGGACCGCCTGAGCATCTGGCCATCGATCCACCCCCGCCTGCTCGAGCTGATCCGGGAGCACCGGTCAACGCTGATCTTCGTGAACGCCCGCCGCCTGGCCGAACGCCTGGCGGCCCGGCTGAACGAGCTGGCCGGCGAGGACCTCGTTCGAGCCCATCACGGTTCGATCGCGCGGGAGCAGCGCCTGGAGATCGAGGATCGCCTGAAGCGGGGAACGCTTCGGGGGCTGGTGGCCACGAGCTCGCTGGAGCTTGGGATCGACATGGGGGCCATCGACCTAGTGGTGCAGGTGGAGTCGCCGGGCTCGGTGGCCCGAGGGCTCCAGCGGATCGGCCGGGCCGGCCACAACGTGGGCGAGCCCAGCAGAGGCAAGCTGTTCCCCAAGTACCGGGGCGACCTCCTGGAGGCGGCCGTGGTCGTCCACCGGATGTTGGGCGGCCTGATCGAGGAGACCCGGTATCCGCGCAATCCCCTGGACGTCCTGGCCCAGCAGATCGTGGCCATGTGCGCTGTCGACGAGTGGACCGTGCAGGATCTCGCCGCCTTGGTTCGTCGTGCGGCGAACTTCGCCGATCTGTCCGACGAGCTGTTGTTCGCCGTCCTCGACCTGCTGTCGGGCAAGTACCCCTCGGACGACTTCTCGGAGCTCCGGCCTCGGATCGTGTGGGACCGTCACCGGAACACGCTTCGGGCCAGGGAAGGGGCGGGGCGACTCGCCGTGACGAGCGGGGGGACCATCCCCGACCGCGGCCTGTTCGGCGTGTTCCTCCCCGACGGGACGCGGGTCGGTGAGCTCGACGAGGAGATGGTGTACGAGAGTCGGCGCGGTGAGGTGTTCGTGCTCGGGGCCTCGTCGTGGCGCATCGAGGACATCACGCTCGACCGGGTGATCGTGTCCCCGGCTCCGGGCGAGCCGGGCAAGATGCCCTTCTGGAAGGGGGACAAGCCGGGGCGGCCGCTGGAGCTCGGCCGGGCCCTGGGCGAGTTCACGCGCGCGATCGGGGGCGAGGCGCCCGATCGCGCCACCGCCCGCCTGCGCGAGGAGTTCAAGCTCGACGAACTGGCGGCACGGAACCTGGTGGCCTACGTGCAGGACGAGCGCGAGGCGGCCGGCGCCGTGCCCGACGACCGGACCATCGTGGTGGAGCGGTTCCCCGACTCGATCGGCGACTGGCGCGTATGCCTGCTGTCCCCGTTCGGGGCCCGGGTGCACGCCCCGTGGGCCATGGCCATCGAGGCCCGGCTGGCCGAGAGCATGGGCGGGAACGTCCAGGTGCTGTGGAGCGACGATGGCATCGTGATCCGCCTCCCCGAGTCCGAGGACCGGATCCCGGTGGAGGACTTGGTCTTCGATCCGGAGGAGATCGAGGAGCTGGTGATGCGGCAGCTCCCGGCGACCGCGCTGTTCGCATCGGCCTTCCGCGAGTCGGCGGCCCGGGCCCTCCTCCTTCCGCGCCGCTCTCCCGGGAAGCGGACACCGCTGTGGCAGCAGCGCCAGCGGTCGGCCGACCTGTTGCAGGCCGCGTCGAAGTACCCGACGTTCCCCATCCTGCTGGAGGCCACTCGGGAGTGCCTGCGCGACGTGTTCGACCTCCCGGCCCTGAAGGAAGTCCTCGCCGACGTGCGTGCCCGGCGGATCCGCATGGTGTCGGTCGACACGAACGGCGCATCGCCGTTCGCGCAGTCGCTGCTGTTCTCGTGGATCGCCGTGTACATGTACGAGGGCGACGCGCCGCTCGCGGAGCGGCGCGCCGCCGCCCTGGCCCTCGACCGGGACCTTCTCCGCGAGCTCCTCGGAGCCGAGGAGCTCCGCGAGCTGATCGACGCAGGCGCGCTGGCCGACCTGGACCTCGAGCTCCAGTCGCTGGTCGAAGGACGGAGGGCTCACCACCCGGACGACCTCCACGACCTGCTTCGGCGGGTGGGCGACCTCACCGAGGACGAGATCGCCTCGCGCGCGTCGGGCGACCCGGCCGGATGGACGGCGTCGCTCCTCGACGAGCGCCGCGCCATCCGGATCCGCATCGCCGGCGAGGACAGGATCGCCGCCGTGGAGGACACCGGGCGGCTGCGCGACGCGCTCGGCACCTCGATCCCTCGCGGCGTGCCGGCCGCATTCGCCGAGAGCGTGGCCGAACCGCTCCGCGACCTGGTTGCCCGGTTCGCCCGGACGCACGGGCCGTTCCACGCCGAGGACGTGGCCCGGCGCCTCGGCATCCCCGATGACCGCGTGAGCTCGGCACTGGCGTCGCTCGAGGCCGAGCGCAAGGTCGTCCGCGGCGAGTTCCGGCCGGGCGGTGTGGAACGTGAATGGTGCGACGTCGAGGTGCTCCGTTCGCTCCGGCGACGCTCGCTGGCCGCGCTCCGCAAGGAGGTCGAGCCGGTTGAGGGCGCGGCCCTGGCGCGGTTCCTGCCCGAGTGGCACGGCATGACGCGACCCCGGCAGGGGCCCGGCGCCCTGGCCGAGGCCATCGAGCAGCTCCAGGGCGGGGCCGTCCCTGCATCGGTCCTGGAGTCCGACGTCTTGCCCGCCCGGGTCGCCGGGTACCGGCCGGCGGACCTCGACGCGCTCAGCGCGGCCGGCGAGATCGTGTGGGTGGGCGCCGGCGGGCTCGGCGCCAACGATGGCCGCGTGGCGTTGTACTTCAGGGATCGCCTTCGGCTCCTCGCGCCGAGCCCGCCCGAGGAACCCCCGCACGGACCGGTCCACGAGTCGCTTCGCCGGCATCTCGCCGAACGCGGCGCCTCATTCTGGCCGGACCTGGTGGCGGCGGCAGGAACAGCCGACGAACGCGTAGTGCTCCGGGCGCTGTGGGACCTGGTGTGGGCGGGCGAGGTCACGAACGACACGTTCGCCCCGCTCCGCTCGTTCCTGTCGGGGCGGCCCCGCGCGCCGAAGGCCAAGCCCAGGCCGGGGGGGCTCCGGCGTGCGGGCCCCCCCGCGGGCGCCGGACGGTGGTCGCTCGTCGCCCCGCTCCTTCAGCCCGCGCCGTCCTCCACCGAGATCTCGCACGCCCGGGCGTTGCAGCTCCTGGATCGCCACGGCGTCCTGACCAGGGAGGCCGCCCTGGGCGAGAGCGTGCCGGGCGGGTTCGCCGCGGTGTACGGCGTGCTGAAGGCCATGGAGGAGTCGGGGAAGGTCCGGCGGGGCTACTTCGTGTCGGGGCTGGGCGCCGCACAGTTCGCGCTCCCCGGCGCAGTGGACCGGCTCCGCGACCTCCGCGAGCGGCAGGGGTCCGGGTCCGCGCTGGCCCTCGCGGCGACGGACCCGGCGCAGCCCTTCGGCATGGCCCTGCCGTGGCCCGACGGGCCCGGGCGGCCGGCTCGGACGGCCGGCGCGTACGTGATCCTCCAGACCGGCGAGGCTGCGGCGTTCCTGGAACGAGGGGCACGAAGCCTCCTGACGTTCCCCGCCGCCGAGCTCGACGACTCGTGGGTCGACGCGCTCGTCTCGCTGGCCAAGGAAGCCCGGGTCCGCCGGATCGAGCTGCAACGGATCGACGGCGTCCCGTTCAGCGAGTCGAGATGGGCGGCTCGGCTCCGGGAGGCCGGGTTCGCCGAGGGCTACCGCGGCCTCGTCCTCCGGGGCTGACCGGTCGAGCAACGCGCCCCATGCAGCCCGCGGACGAGCGACAGCTCTCGGCTTCAGGGAAGCGCTTCGCCATCGCCACGCCGCATCGGGCCGCAACGCAGGCTGGGGTCGCGGCCTTCGATGCAGGAGGGAACGCGGTGGACGCGGCCCTCGCGGCCGCCGTCACGCTCGCCGTGGTCTACCCGCACATGTGTGGGGTGGGCGGTGACCTCTTCGCACTCGTGCAGGCATTGAACGGCCAGACCATCGCGCTGAACGCGAGCGGCGCCGCCCCGCACGGGATCGACGTCGATGCCATCCGCGCGGCCTACGATGCGATGCCCGAGTACGGCCCGCTCACGATCACCGTGCCGGGTGCCGTCTCGGGATGGGCCGCGGTGGCCGAGCTCGGCGCCGACCTGCCGTTCGAGCGCGCGTTCCAGCGCGCCATCTCCCACGCCCGCGACGGCACCGCCGTCGCGTCCTCCCTGGCCTCCAGCCTGGCGTGGGAGCCCGAGCGGCTGTTCGCCGATCCGGGGATGCGGGAGGTCTTCACCCGCGACGGCTCGCCCGTCGCCCAGGGCCACACCTTCGTGCAGCCCGCCCTGGCCGCGACCCTGGAGGCCATCGCACTCGAGGGTCCGTCCGCGCTGTACGGCGGCGAGGTCGGCGCGCGGCTCGTGAACGGGCTCCGCGCCGTCGGCTCGCCGATGGCCCTCGATGACCTGGCATCGCACCGACCCGAGCTCGACTCACCCCTCGCCGCCCGCTACCGGAACCTCCACGTCTCGGTCGTCCCCCCGAACTCCCAGGGCTTCGCGCTCCTGGAGATGCTGCTCGCCGTGGAGCGCCTCGAGATCGATCCCGACCCCCTCGGCGCCGACGCGGCGCTCCTGGCCGACGTGTTCGCGGCCGCGTCCGCCGACCGGGACCGGCACAATGCCGATCCCCGGTACGCCCGGGTCCCGGTGGGCACGCTCCTCGACGAAGGCCACATCGCGGCCCTGTGCGATCAGGTCCGAGCCGGCCCCGTCGACGTCGGGGCCCAGGGGGTCGGCGACACAATCGCCCTCGTGACGGCCGACGGGGACGGCCGGGCGGTATCGCTGATCCAGAGCCTGTCCAGCGGGTTCGGCTCGGGGATCCTCGAGCCCTCCACCGGCATCATCTGCCACAACCGAGGATCGGCTTTCTCCCTCGACGCCGAGTCCCCCAACGTCCTCGCCGGCGGGAAGCGACCAGCGCACACGCTGATGCCGGTGCTTGTCCACCGGGACGAACGGCTCGTTGCCGCAACGGGCGCCATGGGCGGCGGCGGCCAGCCACAGATCAACCTCCAGGACCTGGTCCGGGCCTTCGACCTCGGCATGGACCCCGGGGCGGCCATCTCCGCCCCCCGGTGGCTGATGGGCGGGATGGACCT